>Ga0315287_10004383_pt1 | contig 13764 bp, 9 predicted proteins | sample YL17G11_0_MG_FD_205037 | JGI IMG/M metagenome (GOLD analysis project Ga0315287, IMG submission 205037) | Sediment microbial communities from Yellowstone Lake, YNP, Wyoming, USA - YL17G11_0 | ecosystem: Environmental > Aquatic > Freshwater > Lake > Sediment | place: USA: Wyoming | collected... | reverse complement strand
CCAGGAGGAGATGGCCCAGGCGGTCGCCAAGGTCCTCGACCACGGCGGCACGCTGATGGTTGAGGCGGGGACCGGCACCGGGAAGACGTTCGCCTATCTGATCCCCATCCTGGAATCGGGACGGCGGGTGATCGTCTCGACAGGCACGCGCAACCTCCAGGACCAGATCTTCCGGAAAGATCTCCCGTTCCTGAGCGACGAGGCGGGGCTCGCGGTGTCGGCCTGCATGATGAAGGGCCGCGACAACTACCTGTGCCGGTACCGCTTCGCGCAGTTCGAACGGGAGCCCTTGATCGAAGTCCGCGAGGAGCGCCGTTTCATCCCCGCCCTCTCCCGGTGGAGCCGGGAAACCGAAAGCGGCGATCGCGCGGAGGTCGCCGAACTTCCGGACGACCTGCGCCTGTGGCGGGACGTCAACGCCCGCGCCGACACCTGCACCGGATCGAAGTGCCCTGAGTACGAGATGTGCTGGTTGACCAAGGTGAAGCGGCAGGCGCAGCAGTCCCAGATCGTCGTCGTCAACCACCACCTCTTCTTCGCCGACCTCGCCGTGCGCAGCGCCTATGGCGCGGTCTTGCCGGACTACGACACCGTGATCTTCGACGAGGCGCATCTCTTGGAAGAGGTCGCCACGCTCTACTTCGGCGAGACCGCCTCGGCCAACCAGGTCGAAGAGTTGGCGCGCGACGTCGAGAAGCTCGCGGCGAAAAGCGGCGGTCCGGCGAAGGGCGGAGGGGGCGCAGCGGAGCTGCGCGAGGCGGCGCGGGAGCTGTTCGCGCCGATCAAGGATGCGCTTCGCGCGGCCGCCGGAAGGCAACGCTTCGAGCCCGCCTCCCGCGGCGGGGTGGACCTCGAGGCGGAATGGGCCGTCCTTTCCCACGCGATCGACGAGGCTGCGAAACCCTCCGGGAGCCGGGCCGACAACGAGGCGATCGAAACCCGCGCCGAAGCCCTGAAGAAAGCGCTCGACACGGTGCTGCGTCGCGACGTCTCCGGCTTCGTCTACGGGATGGAAGGACGAGGACGCGGAAACGTGATCCTCTCCGCGGCCCCGATCGACGTGGGGCCTCTTCTCCAGGAGTCGCTCTTCGACAGGCTGCACGCCTGCGTGTTGACCTCGGCGACACTGTCGGTCGGAACCTCTTTTGATTTCTTCAGCAAGCGCCTCGGCCTCACCGACGCCTCCGGCCTGATCGTCGAGTCCCCGTTCGACCATGCGCGCCAGGCGGTGCTCTACCTCCCCAAGCGCATGCCCGAACCGCGCGAGCCGGCCTTCTTCGCTCGCGCGATGGACGAGATCGAAGCGCTCCTAGACGTCACCGAGGGACGGGCGTTTCTCCTGTTCACCTCCCACGCGGCCCTGTCGCGGGCGCGAGAACATCTCGGCCGTCTCGACCGGTTCCCCCTCTTCGTCCAGGGGGAGGGGAGCAAGGCGGCGCTGCTCCAGGAGTTCAAGACCACGCCGCGCGCGGTCCTCCTCGGGACGAACTCGTTCTGGCACGGCGTCGACGTGCCGGGCGAGGCGCTCTCGCTCGTCGTCATCGACAAGCTGCCGTTCGACGTTCCGAGCGATCCGCTCATCGCGGCGCGAATCGAGCGGATCCGCGAAAACGAGGGGAACCCCTTCGCCGAGTACCAGACGCCGATGGCGGTGCTCGATCTGAAACAGGGACTCGGGCGGCTCCTGCGCAGCCGGGGCGATCGCGGGATCCTCGCGGTACTCGACCCGCGGCTCACGACGAAGGGCTACGGGAAGACCTTCCTCGCGTCGCTCCCCCCCTATCCGATCGTGCGCGATCGCGAGGCCGCCGCCGTGTTCTTCAAGGGCCCAGGGAGCGCATGAAGCTCGCCGTCGTCGTCCCGGCGCGCGACGAGCAAGCTCGGCTTCCGGCCTGTCTCGAATCCCTGGCCCCCTTCAGGGCGGCAGGTGACACGATCGTCGTGGTCGACAACGGCAGCCGCGACGCCACCGGGGCGATCGCGCGCGAGCGAGGGTTCGAGACGATCGTCGAACCTCTGGCGGGGCGGAGTCGCGCCGTCGCCGCGGGCTACCGGGCCGTGCGGGAGCGCGCCCCCTGGGTCCTTGTGATCCACGCCGACATGATCGTGGCGGCAGGCACGCGCGAGGCGATAGCCGCAGCTATCGCGGCGTCCCCGGAATCGGTGACCGGGGCTCTCGGCCATCGCATCGCCGACCGGCGGTTCGTCTTCCGAGCGGTCGAGGCCGGGAACCGGCTGCGGGCCCATGGCTTCGGCGTTCCGTACGGGGACCAGGCCCAGTTCTTCCAGGTCGCGGCCATCGAATCTTCGGGCGGCTTCCCCGACCTCGACCGTCACGAAGATCTCGAACTCGCGCTCCGACTGCGTCGCCGTCTGAAGTTCCTTTATGTCGACCATCCCGTCACGATCCCGGCCCGTCACTGGGATCGGGGGGTGGTCCGAGCGACTTTGAAAAACTGGTGGACAGTTGCGAGGCGTCTCTGTATATTGTCCTAGGACATTAGGATAATAGGCGGACGGCGTGATCCTCGACCTCGACCCGCAAAGCCCCATCCCCCTGTATCTGCAGATCGTCGAGCAGGTGCGCCGCCTCCTCGCGTTGGGGGCGCTGAAGCCCGGTGACAGGTTCCTGACCGTGCGCGAGCTCGGGGTCAGGGCCAGGGTCAACCGGAACACCGCCGCCCGCGCCGTGACCGAGCTCGAGCGCGCAGGGCTCGTCCGCACCCGGGTCGGGCAGGGGACGTTCATCGCCGAGAACGCTTCGACCCTGGCGCCCAAAGAGCGCGAGGCCGCCCTCGACGCCGCGATCGAAACCCTTCTCGTCGAGGCGCACACGCTCGGAGTCCCCCCCGAAGAGCTCGGTTGGCGGGTCCAGCGAAAGCTCGAGCACTTCGCCCGCGCCCGGCGGGATCGTGAGAAGGAGTCGTGATCGGCGGAGCCCGCGACCTGGAGTAGCATGCCGCCCGGCGCGGCCGTGAAGAACCTCTACCTCCTCGACGGGACGTCCCAGATCTTCCGGGCGTTTTTCGCCATCCGCGGCTTGACGAACGCCGAGGGCGTCCCGACCAACGCCGTGTTCGGTTTCACGACGATGCTCCGGAAGCTCTTGAACGAAGAAAAGCCCGAGTACGTCGGGGTGGCGTTCGACCTCGAGGGCCCGACGTTCCGGCACGAGCGGTTCGCGGACTACAAGGCGCACCGTCCCGACGTCCCGCAGGATCTCATCTCGCAGGTGCCCTTGGTCAAGGAGGTCTGCGAGGGCTTTCGCATCCCGTTGCGGGATACGAGGCCGACGATCTCATCGCGACCTACGCGCGGCTCGCGCGCGAGGCGGGGTACGAGGTGGTCGTCGTCGCGTCGGACAAGGACCTCCTCCAGCTCGTTGGTCCGGGGGTCACTGTCCTCAACCCGTCGAAGGACCTCCGCCTGGACGCCGTCGGCGTTGCCGAGCAGTTCGGCGCCCCGCCCGGCCTGGTGCGCGACGTTTTGGGCCTGATGGGCGACGCGGTCGACAACATTCCGGGCGTGCCGGGCGTCGGCGAGAAAACGGCGCTCGCCCTCGTGGCGACCTACGGCGATGTCGAGGCGATCATCGCGCGCGCGTTGCGCTTCGTGGTCGCGTTTGAAGCGCGCGACGGGTTCGTCGCCGCCTTGGAGACTCCCGATGGGGACCTGGTGGCGGCCCGCGACCGCTTCGTCGCGAGCGCCAACGAACTTCTCGCCATCGAGAAGGACCCGGCGTTCGCGGCGCGGCTTCGCGAAGCAAGAGACGGCGCCGTGGCGACCGCCGATCTCGCCGCTTTGAAACCAAAGGATCGCAAGTCTCTCGCCAAGGTTTTCAAAGAACTCGACAAGGGAAGCCAACGGCGCATCGGGCAGGCGATCGTCGACAACGCCGAGCAGGCCCGACTGTCCCGCGAATTGGCGACGCTGGACTCGTACGTCCCGGCGACGTTCGACCCCGAAGCCCTCCGCCACGATCCACCGGACCGGGCGAAGCTCGCGGCGCTGTTCCAGAAGCTCGGCTTCCGTTCGTTAACGGCGGAATTCGCCGCGGAGGCTCCAACTCCGGTGCCGGCGCCAGCCGCCGAGTCGGTCGTTCCCTCCGGTGAGCCGACCGTTGACGCCGCCGACTACCGCGCGATCCTCACGCGGGACGACTTGCTCGCCGCCGTGGCGATGTGCCGCGCAGCTGGGCGGATCGCCGTCGACACCGAGACGAACTCCACCGACCCGATGCGCGCGAAGCTCGTCGGGATCTCGTTGTCGTGGGCGCAGCGTCAAGGCGTCTACATCCCCATCGCGCACGCGTATCTCGGCGTTCCCGATCAGCTGGCGCTCGAAGAGGTTCGCGCGGTCCTGGCGCCTCTCCTTTCGGATCCGTCGGTGGCAAAGGTCGGTCAGAACCTCAAGTACGACAGCCACATCCTGCGCCGCCACGGGATGCCGGTTTCGGGGTGGGCCCTCGACACGATGGTCGCGGCGTTTCTCCTGGAGCCCGATCGGCCGAGCTTCGGCATGGACTCGCTCGCGGCGTTTTACCTCGGTCACGAGACGATCAAGTACGCGTCGTTGGTCGGTTCGGGCGTGCGGCAACAGACCCTGGACCAGATCGACGTCGATCGCGTGACCCGCTACGCCGCCGAGGACGCGGACGTGACGCTCAGGCTCGCGGACGTGCTTTCCCCCAAGCTCGAAGAGGCCGGCGTCCTTACGGTCTGGCGCACGATCGACGGGCCGACGCTCCCGATCCTCGAACGCATGGAGGCGACCGGGATCAAGATCGACGTCGAAGCGCTCGCCGCGTTGTCCAAGGAGATGGACGGACTGCTCGACCTCGAGCGGCGAGCGATCCATGCGCTTGCCGGCGGGGCGTTCAACGTCGATTCGCCCAAGCAACTGCGCGAAATTCTCTTCGGCGCGCTCGGACTGAAGCCGGGGAAGAAGACCGCCAAAAGCGGCGAGTTCTCGACCGACGCGGCGACCCTCGAGGACCTGGCGGAGAATCACGAAATCGCGCGCCGCCTGCTCTCGTATCGCGAGCTGGCCAAGCTGAAGGGAACCTACGTCGATACCCTTCCCGCGCTCGTCAACCCGGAGACCGGACGGGTCCACACGTCCTATCACCCCACCGGCGCCGCGACCGGACGGCTGTCGTCCTCCGACCCCAACCTCCAGAATATCCCCGCGAGGACGGCGATCGGCCTACGGATTCGGAGCGCATTCGTTCCGGAGGACGGCTCGGTCTTCCTGGCGTCCGACTATTCCCAGGTCGAGCTGCGGGTGCTCGCGCACCTGTGCGGCGACGCCGAACTGCAGGCCGCGTTTCGCGCCGGGGAGGACATCCACCGCGTCACGGCGGCGAAGGTGTTCGCTGTCGACCCCGCGCTCGTGACCGACACCATGCGCCGGCGCGCCAAGGCCATCAACTTCGGGATCCTCTACGGCATGTCCGAGGTCCGCCTGGCACGCGATCAGGACATGACGCGCCAAGACGCGCACGATTTCATCGAGGCCTATTTCCTGCGGTTCAAGAGCGTGAAAACCTACATCGAAGGGGTTCGGGCCGAAGCGATGCGCGAAGGGCGGGTGCGAACGCTGTTCGGGCGTGTCCGGTCGTTTGCCGTCCTGAAGGGCAAAGGACACCGCGGCGAGGTCGAACAGGCGCTGCGCGGTGCGGTGAACACGACGATCCAGGGGACGGCGGCCGATTTGATGAAATTGGCGATGTCTCGGGTCGAAAAAGTACTGGATGACGGGGGCTTTCGGGCGCGCCTTCTGCTCCAGGTGCACGATGAACTGCTCCTCGAGGTGCCGCGGGCCGAAATCGATGTCGTCAAGGACCGGGTCCGCGAGGCCATGGAGCACGTCCATCCGCTGTCCGTTCCGCTCTCCGTGGACCAGAAGATCGGTGGCGATTGGCGTGAGGTGACGTAAATCGATTGCCCGCAGGGCTTTCAAAACCTACAATTCGCGCTGTGAGCCAACCCATTCGCGTCCTGGTCGTCGATGACGAGATTTCGATCCGCGAGGTGCTCGCCGACGGCCTCGAGTCGTTCGGCCATGAGGTCGTTCAGGCCGGAAACGCCGCCGACGGCTTCGTCGTCGTGAAGCGGGGCGGGATCGACCTCGTCCTGTCCGACATCGAAATGCCCGGAGAGAACGGCCTGTCCCTTCTGCGCCGCATCAAAGACCACGATCCGGACGTCGACGTCATCATGGTGACCGGCGTCGTCGATTTCGATACGGCGGTCGGCACGATCCGCAAGGGGGCCTCCGACTACGTCTCGAAGCCGTTCAACTTGGCGGAGGTCCGCATCGTGGTCGAGCGGACGCTCGACAAGCGCCGGCTCATCCGCGAGAACCGCGACTACCAGCAGAGCCTCGAGTCCAAGGTGACCGAGCGCACGCGCGAGCTCGAGGAATCCTACGAGAGCACCCTCGAGGCCATGATCACGGCGCTCGATTTCAGGGACAACGAGACCCACGGCCATTCGCGCCGGGTCGTCGAGTACGCGGTGATGGTCGCGCAGGCGATGAACGTCGGCGAGCCGGATCTCTCCTGGATCCGTCGCGGGGCGATCCTCCACGACGTCGGGAAAATCGGCGTTTCGGATGCCATATTGCGGAAACCCGGCAAGCTCGACGCGGCGGAATGGGAAGAAATGAAGAGGCACCCCGAGATGGGGTACAGGATGTTGAAACACATCCGCTTCTTGCAGCCCGCGCTCGAGATCGTTCATTGTCATCAAGAGCGTTGGGACGGCTCGGGCTATCCACACGGTCTCAAGGGAGAGGCGATTCCACTCGGGGCGCGGATCTTTGCCGCTGTCGACACTTTCGACGCGATGACCTCGGACCGGCCTTACCGCGCCGCGCTTTCGATCGAGGCGGCGCGCGATGAGATCCGCCGCTTTTCCGGAATTCAGTTCGATCCGAAGGTCGCCGAGGCGTTTCTCGCCATCGAAGGGAGCGTCTGGCGCGACATCCGCGAGAGCGTCCACCGCAAAATCGATGCACTCGCCGAGGCCGAGCGCGCCGCCTACTAGTTCCCTGGTTGCGGCCCGGTTCCACTTCCTTCGTCAACGCGGACCGACACGACGGTGTCCCCGGGGCGCATCTGCTCAACGATCGCCCGCAATCCCTGCATGACGTGCCCGAACGAGGTGTAGCGTCCGTCGAGGTGGGGCTGCGCCGAAAGGGTGATGAACCACTGGCTCCCGGCGGTGTCTTTTCCGTCGGAGGCCATCCCGAGCACACCGGCCGAAAAGGCCAGTGGGTTGAACTCGTCGCGAAGGGAGTAGCCGGGGCCGCCGAAACCATCCCCGCGGGGATCGCCGTCTTGAACGACGAAGTTGGGGACGACCCGGTGGAGCCTCGCGCCGTCGAAAAACTTCCTTCCTGCGAGCTGGGAGAAGTTCCAGGCGGCCATCGGGGCCGCTTGCGCGTCGAGGGCGACCGTGAATCGCCCCATCTGGCTCCCGGTCCGCTGCATCGTGATGACGGCCATGTGGGGGACGAGGGAAAAACGCACGATGCCTACGTAGTCCGAGAGCGGGCGGTCGGTGGCGGGGCCGATGTCCTGGCTCCGGTCTTCGCCGTACACGTCCTTGAAGCGCGCGGCGGCCCGGCGGCGGACGGTGACCTCCGGGTCGGCAAGGGCGCGGTTCAGTGTGCTTCTCGTTCGATCGTCTTTCCCCGCCTTGGCGACCGCGTCGACGACCGACAGTCGGGCGTCGGGAAGCGTGTCGGCCGTCGAGGCGGCCCAGACCTCCTCGAGCTCGGCGAACAGGTCGTCTCGGGTCTCAACGGCGGGGTGAGGGGTGACGAACCGGCCGCCAACCGCGTCGGCGACGGCAGCGCGCACGACCGGATCGGGGGAGGCGGCGACCCCCGCCAGAAGCTCCGAAACCGGGCCGTCCTGGTCGACGACGATAGGAATCGCGACCACCTGGACGCGAGGTACGGCATCGCCGAGCATCGTCGTGGCCGCCGCGAAGGCGCCCGGGTCCTTCTGACCGGCGATCAGAGCCGCGGCCGACGCCCGCATCACCGGATCGGGGTTCACCAGCAGTCCTTTCACCAGGCCCGGTATCTCCGAGGGAACGACGCGAGCGAGCGCGCTCAACGCGGCCTCTTGCAGCCACCCTTTCTCGAGCTTGGGGAGGATCTCGCTCAACGTCTCTTCGGCGGGTGCGCCTCCGATTTTTCCGACAGCCTCGATCGCCGCATGGGCGACGCCTTGGTCCCGGTCGGCGACCGCGTGCTCGAGGTAGGGCTTGATCGGCACTCCGGGGTAGCCGAGCGAGCGCACGGCATTGACGCGGACACCAGCCTCCCGGTCCTTCGACAGCGTCCCCACCACCGCGAGCTCCGCACCTCCGCGGGGATTCGCGAGGCCTCTTGCGACCTGCATCCGGACTTCCGGTTCGGCGTCCGCCACGCGAGCGGTCAAGGCATCCCTGGCGCGGGTGAGGCTGGCTTCGGAGAGGCGCCCCACGGGCGCACCCGACGATGCCGGCGCCGTCCCTGCCGAGGCGAGTCGTGCCAAGGCGTATGCGGAAGCGAAACGCACGCCGGAGTCCTCGGAGGAGAGATTCTTCAGTAGGGCCTCAACGAACGGTTCCGGGTCCGCGAACTTCCACGAGGCAATCGCCGCCGCCGCGAGCACCGACGGGTCCGAATCGTCGAGCAACGCGAGAACCGTGGACGCTCCACCCGCATCGCGCAGGCGGCCGAGCGCCTCGGCCGCGGCGGCGCGGACCTTCGGCGACGAGTCACCGGCAAGTTGCACGAGGACCGGCTGCGCCGAGACGTCGGCGATGAGCCCCAAGGCGAACGCCGCGTTCGCCCGAGTCTCCATGGCCGGGTCGGCCGCGGCCTTCTCCAGGTCCGGAAGCGACGACGGCTCGGCGATCTGCCCCAGGGCGAGCACCGCCTTCGCGCGCACCGCGGTATCCGTATCGGAGAGGAGCGCCCGGAGGTCCTCGTCGACGACCCTCCGGTCCGCCGCCTGAAGGATGCGCGCGAACTTGATGATCCGAGGATCATCGGAAGGCTTGGCCGGCGCCGGCGAGGTCGTCGGTTCCGTCTTCGGGCAGCCGGTGACGAGCAGAAGAAGGACTGCGGCGACCCGAGCCGACGGTGGCAGGTGCATCGTGGAACCCTCTGCGCAAAAAAAAACGATTATAGGCCGAGCTCCGGTTTGTTGACCGCTCTTCGGCCCGCTGGTAACGTCTTCATGAGACGCCCCTGTCTTCGGAACTTTGGACCTCAGATCTTGGGAGAACGCAGGATGTCCGTTCGCCGCGGTGCGGTGGCGCTTGCCCTCATTGCGGCACTCGCCGGCGCGGTTCCCGCCAAGGAATCGAAGCCCGGACGCGGTGCGAAGGCAACGACAGCGGCTCCTGCGGAGACGCTGGATCAAGTCCTCGCGCGGTTCGATCGGGTTCAGGGGCAGATCCGCACGCTCTCGGCCGAGTTCGTCCAGACGACTCGAAGCCCGCTCCTCAATGATCCCATCGTCGCGAGAGGGCGGTTCTACCTGACGAAGCCGGACTCGGTGCTTTGGGAGTACTCGGCTCCCGAGCCGATGCGGTTCGCCGTCGCCGACGGCAAGTACACCGGCTACTTCCCGGAGCGAAAGAAGGCTGAAAAGCGGGACATCAAGCGCTGGAGCGAACAACTGTTCCGGTTCTTCGGCGTCGGGCAAGGATCGAAGGAGTTGGGGAAGTTCTATGAGATCGCGCTCGGCGAGCCGGGGCAGGCCCACGAGGGAGCCTACCTTCTCGTGCTGTCACCCAAGAAGCGCCGGGTGCGCAAGCGCTTCGACGAGGTCAGGCTCTGGGTCGATGCGACCAGCCTTCTCCCGGTTCGCATCGAATACGTGGGGAAGGACGGGAACGAACGCGAGATTCGTCTCCTGAATACCCGCTTCAACCCGGATCTCGCCGCGGGCCTCTACGACGTCGCAATCCCTGCCGACGTACCCATCACGAACGGTTTCAGCGGCCTCGACGTCTCCGTGCGCGCGCACTGAAGCGGCGCGCGACTTCCCCGCCATGAGACGCATCGGACTCGTCCTCGATCCGGTCTTTGAGGGTCACGACACCGGTCGCGGCCACCCGGAGTCTCCCGCGCGACTCGCCCGTGTCCGCGAGGTCTTGGAGGATCGCGGGCTGGCTTCGCGGTGCACCCGGATCCCGATCATCCCCGCGACGGACGTGGCTCTTCTTCGCGTGCACGACGCCGCCCACATAAGACGCGTCGAGGGCGCCTGTGCCGCGGGGGAGCGGTTCATCGACTCGATGGACACCGCGATCGGCACGGAGAGCGCGCGGATCGCCCGCCTCGCCGCGGGATCGCTGTCCTCGCTGTGCGCCGAGGTCGCGGCCGCTCGGTTCGACGGGGGGCTCGCGGTCGTGCGCCCGCCGGGGCACCATGCCGAGCGGGACCTGGCGATGGGGTTCTGCCTCTTCAACAACGTCGCCGTCGCCGCGGCCGCCCTGCGTGAGGAGTGCGCCGTCGATCGGGTCCTCATCGTGGACTGGGATGTCCACCACGGGAACGGCACGCAGCACATCTTCGAGGAGGACCCGGCGGTCTTCTACTACTCCTCCCATCAGATGCCGCTGTATCCGGGGACCGGCTACGCGAGGGAGCGCGGCAAGGGGCGAGGCGCCGGCGCGACGCTGAACGTGCCGCTTCGCCCCGGGGACGGCGACGACCTTTTCCTCGCCGGGCTCACGGAGGCTCTGGTCCCGGCGATGGAGGATTTCCGTCCGGAGTTCGTCCTCGTGTCGGCGGGCTTCGACGCGCACGGCGCCGATCCGTTGGGGAGTTTGAGGGTCACGACCGAAGCGTTCGCCGAGGCGACGCGGATCGTGCGAGGGCTCGCGGACCGGTTCGCCTCGGGACGCATCGTTTCGACGCTCGAAGGAGGCTACGACCTCGAAGCGCTGGCCGCGTCGACCGCGATCCACCTCGAGGCACTGCTCTAAGAGCGGATCAGCTTCGCGCTTCGCACGGTCCCGCCGTCGTCGACGGAAAGCTCCGTGACCCCTGCCGCGAGCTCGCGCGTCTTGACGTAGCCCAGTGCGACGGGGCGCATTCTTCCCGGCGGGAGCATCGCGCTCGTCACGGCTCCAATCGTCCCGCCGGCGTGGAGGATGGCCGCGCCCGGCGCCGGGACCGGGACGCCGGGTTCAAGCTCCAAGACGACGAGGGCGCGCGAGACCTTGCCGTAGGTGTTCAATCGAGCGACCACCTCTTGCCCCACGTAGCAGCCCTTCGTGAAGCTCACGGCATCGCGCAGTCCGGCCTCGAGGGGATTGTGGTCTTCGGTCAGCTCGCGGCCGGACGCGGGGAAACCGCTCACGATGCGCCAGGCCTCGAGGACCTCGGCCTCGATCGCGCCTCCGCCAATGCGTGCGGCCGCATCGATCAGGGTTTCGCGGACGCGCGAGGCGTCGTCGCGCGGGCCGATCACGAGTGCGCCGTTGGCGTCGAACCCGTTGGTGCGCACCGCGTGGACGCGCACCCCCGCGAGGGTGCACGCCGCCGATCCGTAGGGTGCAAGCTCCGGAAACCCCGCCGCGCGTGCGGCCTCCGCCCACCGCGGGCCGAAAAGCGCGAAGGCGAACGTCGCGGCGGTCACGTCCGAAAGGCCGGTGTTCTCGGAAAATGTGAACTTCTGCAGGTGTGCCTGAACGCGCGGCGCGCCTCCGGGCCCCGCGACGAGGAGCACGCCGTCGTCACCGAGGTGGTGGACGAAGAGGCGTTCGACGATCCGCCCTTTGGCGTTGGTGATGACCGTCTCGCGCCCCTCGCCGGGGCGCAGGTCCTTGACGTCGCCGGTGCTCAGCCGGTGGAGGAGGCCGAGCAGGTCGGGGCCGGTGGCGATCAGCCGTCCGAGATTCGATCGATCTGCGACCGCGCAAGAAGCGTTGGCGGCGTCGAGGCCGCTCACGACACGAACGTGACGGGGCCGACCGGCGGAACGATCCCCGCGGCGGTTCCCTCGTCGAGGAAGCGTTGGATGGAACGCCGGCCGCGCTCGCCGTAGTCCAACGTCAGCTCGTTGACGTACATCCCGACGAAACGGTCGTTCGTTCGATCGTCAAGGCCTCGCCCGAAGTCCTTCGCATAAGCGAGCGCCTCGGCGCGGTTCGCAAGACCAAAGGCGATCGAGTCTTTGTAGATCTTCGTCAGCGCGCGCATCGTGGCTGGACCGAGATCCCGGCGCACCGCGTTTCCACCGAGCGGCAGGGGCAATCCGCCGGTCCTCGCGCCCCACCAGACGCCAAGATCCACGATCTTCGCCAAACCCTGTGCCGCGTAGGTGAGCTGGCCTTCGTGGATGATCAACCCGGCGTCGGCCCGCCCGGAGGCGACCGCTTCGAGGATTTCGTCGAAGGGCACGACGACGAAGGGGAACTCGCTTCCGAGATAGAGGCGCAGCGCCAGGTACGCGGACGTCAGCGTGCCGGGAATCGCGATCGTCTTTCCGGCGAGTTCGCCGGCAGCGATCGGCTCCTTGGCGACGACGATCGGCCCGTACCCGTCCCCCATGCTCGCCCCGCAGGCCATCAGGGCGTAACGGTCGGCCAGGTGGGCGTAGGCGTGGATCGAGATTGCGGTGACCTCCAGCTCGCCCGCCAGAGCGCGCCGGTTGAGGCTCTCGATGTCCTCTAAGACCTGTTCCACGGCGAATCCGGAGGTGTCGACCTTCCCTTTGGCGATCGCGTAGTACATGAAGGCGTCATCCGGATCGGGGGAGTGGCCGATGCGGACGCGGCGGACCTCGGTCATGCTCACGCGAATTACCTCTCGGTGAAAAGGGAGAAGGGCGGTCGATTATAGAATGCGGGCGCGAAAGGGGACACCCATGGCCGACGAACTGAAGCGCCGCGTCGCAGATCTTACCGGGCCGCTCGTGGCCTGGCGGCGCGCGCTGCACAGGAGGCCCGAGTTGGGCTTTGCCGAACACGAGACGGCGGCCTTGGTCGCGAAGCAGCTGCGCGAGCTCGAAATGGACGTTAAAACGGGCGTTGCCAAAACGGGTGTCGTGGGAGTCCTGCGCGCGAAAGCGCCTTCGCGGCCGCCGGTTCTCCTTCGTGCCGACATGGACGCACTCCCCATCTCTGAGACTCTCGGCCGGTCCTACGGTTCGGAGATCGCGGGGAAGATGCATGCTTGCGGTCACGACGGGCACATGGCGATGCTCCTCGGCGCGGCGTCGGTTCTTTCCGCCGTACGCGAGCGAGTCGACCGCGACGTGGTGTTTTGCTTCCAGCCCGGCGAGGAAGGCTTAGGGGGCGCTGATGCGATGATCCGGGAGGGGGTTCTCTCCGAGCACGGCGTCGCTGAGGCTTACGGTCTCCACCTTTGGTCGTTGTTTCCGGTCGGAACCGTGCAGGTCCGTTCGGGACCCACGATGGCCGCCCAAGATGAGTTCGTCGCCACGATGGTCGGGAAGGCCGGACACGGCGCGATGCCTCACGAGGCGCGCGATCCGGTCGTCGCCGCGGCGCAGGCGGTCGTCGCCCTCCAGTCCGTGGTCGCGCGCTCGATCGACCCGATCCAAGCGGCGGTCGTCTCGGTCGGTTCGCTGCATGGGGGTACGGCCCCGAACGTGATTCCCGAGACGGCCACGATGCACGGGACGTTGCGTAGTTTCGACGAGGGGGTCCGGGAGATCCTGCGCCGCCGGGTTCGCGAGGTCCTCGAGGGAACGGCCGCCGCCGCAGGTTGCCGCCTCGACTA
>Ga0315287_10004380_pt1 | contig 13768 bp, 17 predicted proteins | sample YL17G11_0_MG_FD_205037 | JGI IMG/M metagenome (GOLD analysis project Ga0315287, IMG submission 205037) | Sediment microbial communities from Yellowstone Lake, YNP, Wyoming, USA - YL17G11_0 | ecosystem: Environmental > Aquatic > Freshwater > Lake > Sediment | place: USA: Wyoming | collected... | reverse complement strand
TGCGAACACAAGGCAAATAAGGTCTCCTCTGGCCGGCATGACGGAGGGCAGTACCTGGCAGCCTGTCAGGTAGTTCAAAGGTGGCTTGATTCCTGCATGGAACTCCACGGGCCATGCCCGGAGTGCAGGGTGGAAGGGTGTTGCGTCAAGGAATACGATAGGCATCAAGATTGGAGATCACCCATGAAGTGCGCTGTTTCTTTGATGGTCTCCCACGATCTTAAACTCACCAGGAGGGGATAATGAAAGTCACCTCATGGCTCGGCAAGGATGAGAACGGCAAAATCAAACTACCGCCAGCCAGTCCCAAAAGCTCCCAGGAGTGCCAGAACCGTATGCTCCGTATCTTAGAGGAGCAGGGAGAGTTGTCAGGATACACTGACTTCCTTCCAGTAGACAAGCACTTTATGCTCTGTATCTGGATAAGACATGATGGCTTGGGGGATGTTCTGGACAAGAAAACTCTGGAAAGGTTCTGCACCTGGTTCCGCGAGAAAGCTACCTACCCGGACTACATCCGGAGGGGCCGGGAGGCTCTGGTGCAACATGGCCTTGTGGAAGTTCCTAGTCATGTGAAGAGAAGGATGCAGGGGAAGGCCCGGGCGATGCAGGGTCAGTTTTCTGGAGGTTGATCCGCAAACATAGAGCGAGTCATCCAGAGTTTACCTTTTTCGTATCCCAGGGACACCCCATAACTCAACCCGATGTGAAAGCCATCATTGTATGGCCTCAAACAGAAGGTATGGGTGTCTCCTGTACGGAAAGACTCGATTATAGACCTCGCTTTTGGGGTGTCGAACCCGGTGTATATTTCTAGATTCTCAAAGGTCACACTGTCTTCACAGGAAGAGGTTACGGTACCCGTAATCACTATCCATATCGGCTCATTTTGTGTGTAGAGAACATAGCACGAGACTGCCACCAGCAAGCCTATGGCAAAGGCCAACACCAGATAGACCGGCCAGTATTCCCTTACATTACCTCTCCATCCCAGGGGAGGTGGTATAACTTTATCCTTTGCCACTTAGAAACTTCCTCCGCAGATATTCGGGGATCCTCCAAGGACTGAGTATCCCTTTCATTAACATAGATCGGAACAGTCGCCCATCCCTTATCTTCCTCATTTGGCGATAGAAGTGGTCTAGTTCGTCAAAGGCCAACTTCTCTGAAACCACTACCGATCTGGAGTCGAAGTTGTGTACGTCCAGCCTCGACCAGTCCATGTCTTCGCTAACCAGCCCCCGCCCTTTGGCATACTCCCACACCGGTGTCCCTGGGAATGGCGTTAAAGCGTAGACCTCAAAGAAATGAATGTGGTTATCCTTTATAAACTTGATTGTCTGCCTGATATCATCTCTTTCCTCGTATGGAGAACCAATAATGAAGCTGGGGTTTACCGGGATCCCGTGATGCCTTAATGTGGCCAGCGCCTGGGTGTGCTGCTCGATGGTGACGTTCCCTTTGAGGTAGTCAAGGGTTGACTGGCACCCCGACTCCAGCCCCATGCCAACAAGGACAACACCCAACTCTTTGAGAATACGGCATAGGTCATCGTTGACCAGGTTGGACCGGACATTGCAGATGAAGGGTATCTTCCCCAGCAGGTTCCGTTTCCCCAGAAGCTCCACTATTTCGATCAATCTCTTCTTGTCTGCAATAAACAGGTCGTCCAGGAAACTGATCTTATTCACCCCATACTGCAGGTAGAGGTGTTCTATTTCTGCCACTACATACTCTGCCGAGAAGAATCTGACTTTATTCCAGAATCGAGATGAGGCGCAGAAAAAACATTTATAGGGGCACCCACGAGACGAGAACATACTGGTGTGAGCCCTTATGATCTCAGTGGCTCGGGGTAACGACTTGAACATATCAGTGTGGGGATGAACGGCCAGAATATCTCTGGCCGGGAACGGCAGGGTGTCTAAGTCCTTGATCATCTCCCCTAGTTTAGTGGTTACTACCTGGCCGTCCTTGTGGTAGGCTATCCCATCAACTTCTTCCAGGTTGGTCAACTTCCCTTCAGAAGATAGGCGCCTTACTAGATCAACGATGGTCTGCTCACCTTCCCCAAGAATACCAACATCCATGTCTTTGGTTAGTGTTTGAGGCAAGGCCGATATGTGGATTCCCCCCATGATGACCGGGCTGTTGGTGTAGTGTTTAACCAGGTTTGCCAGTTGCATCGCCTGACCGTAGTATTGGGAGACGGAGGTAATGCCGATGATGTCTGGCTCCCACCCGCTGACCCATTCCTTTACGTGCCCTAACCCTATCCGGAAGGTTACCGGCATCTCCTGTCTGAGTGAGCTGGCGATATAACCCAGACCAAGGTGTGGGAAGTAGGTCTCTACAGGGTGGAAGTAGTTCATGGGATTGAAAAGTAAGAAACGGAGAGGCTTATTCATATTCCCCTCGGACTCCCACCGCTACCGCTCATTATAGACTCATTGCCCCTTGCTGAAGACGGTTAGCTGTTATGAGACAGTAGTAAGGCTTGCCAGGAAGTTCAAGGTTATTCCAAATCATGCGCTACCTCTTTCTACCTGTGGCAACGGGGTGTGTCCGAGGGGCAAACATCATCACTTCCTCGCAATCACAACATAAAGTGGGGCAATCCTCAAAAGGTGCTTGGAGACCGGGGAGTATTCTATAAACTGGGCCATCCCTTTACTGATGTGATCCAACTGGGCTAACTTCAACTTGGAAGACATGAGGTATGCCATTGGTCTGGTGTTGAGTGAGTGAATGGCGTACTCCTCTTTGATAGCAAACCCACAATGTCCCAGGTGCATCTTCATGTCCCTTATTGGGAAGCAGTAATACTCATCTCCCATGTCCTTATTATCCAGAGTGCCTTTCTGGTGGGCGAATATCAATACAAGCACCCCATGTTCCTTCAGGCATATCCAGTAGTCTTGTATAACTGCGGCTGCTTCTTCGAGGGGGATGTGGTCTATTGTGGATACATCCAAGATCATGTCAAAGGATTCATCGGCATAGGGCAAGGAGCGTATGTCAGCCTGAACTAACTGAGCCCTGGTATATGTCCCAGCCTTCTGGCAAGCAACCCCGGAGATGTCCATGCCGACGGCCTTAACGAAATAGTGTTGGTTTCTAGCCCAACGAAGGGCATGGTTAAGCACTTCGCGTTCTCGCCTTACCCCTTCCGTCCATAAATCCGTCTTCAGCATTCTGATGTTTTGTTTCTTGTCGAGGTACTTCATGCCCTTTTGGAATGCTACCAGGCACTGATGCTGGCAATATCGTGCCAGCAAACTGGGGTCACCCGTCTTCTCGAAAGTAGCTCTGTTATCCCATAGGCTAGGAGCACATTCGTAGGTCATGATTGGGATAGGGGGCTGCTCCCATAGGCTAAAGGCGACGGTCTTCTTGAGTAGGTCGAGGTATAGTTGGATCGGAATCATTGTTTATTCCTTATCGCCAAGAGTTGAAACGCCAAACTTGGTGCGTACTTGGTGACCTTCTGCGACAGATCGGCTACCCTCATCCCTAAAAACTCGGGCTTTACTTTCAACTGTCCTTTATATCCCCGAAGTGCTTTCCAGCCACTCATCCCCTGTACCTTGAAATCCAAGAGCTCCAGGTCTCGCACAGTCCATGCCGATTGGTGTATCTGGTAGGGGTTGGAGTCGTACCCGTCCTGCCAGACCTCCCCATTTGGGGTAGTTAGAATCATCTTCTTCCGAGCCCACTTGTCCATGTTTAGGAGCAGTTTGTACCCTTCTGATTTAGTTAGATGCTCCAGGACTTCAGACGAAAATACGGCATCGAAACTACCTGGCGGGAAGTCTACCGTCCTGATGTCTCCCTCGATGTAATGGTTGTGTATGGCCTTCTTCTGGCTCTCTATTAAGTAGGGTCTGAATATCTCCACACCTACCTTATAGGGTACGTCCCAATGCTGCACTGGAGAGTTGTACCCACATCCAAGGTCTAATATGGAATCGCATCCCTTCAGTTCGTTCTTGACGGCATCCTGCCAGTTTGGGAAAAGCCAGTGGTTGATCCTGATTGCAAGGATCAACTCGGGCAAGGTTAAGATACTAAACCACGTTAGCCCGTTAGTTGTGGCGTGTATCCGAGAGAAGTGCTTGTGGTGTTTGTAGAATAGGCGTTTGTGGTAGGTGCGAAGGTTTATCACATTGGTCGCCAAACTCCGGTGGTAAACATACCCGGGAATCACGTAAGCACCCTTGCCTTGTTCGTTCATTGTGAGGGCATAGTCACAGCCATAACAGTGCCAGCCGTCAAAGGTCTTTTCATCGAAACCCTGGAATGTTTCCCGCGGGACAAACATCAGGCATTCATCCAAGGTCTGTACTGCCTGGGGTTCTGTGACAGGTTTCCCCCAGTCCTGACCACAGTTACAAATGAACCCTCTTAACCTCTCTTCGTAGGTGCTCCCTTGTTCACTCATCCCAATCACTCCGGCAATGCCCAGTCCGAGGATGGGGTCTAGTCTTTTCTCAGCTTCCGCAAGCCACGTCTTCGAACCTAACTCTACATCCTGGTGAACGAACATGACGTACTTTCCTGTGGCTTGTGCAGCTCCGAAGTTTAGGGCGGCAGCGGCTGACTTGAAGCGGCAGACGGTGTTATCCACCAGAATCATTTCGTACTTCGCCGTTTGCTCTTTTAGACTGGGCAGAAGGATGCGGCGTAAGGTTTCACGGTTATTGGAGACACATACTACTGAAATCATTACGCTCCCCATTTTCGAGGAATCTTACCCTCTTGTGTGTTTGTAGTGCATATCTTAACTCTCTCGTGGTTGACTCGCCTATGTAACCATCCACATTCAGAATCAGAACCTCATCGGAAAGGTCAATCTTTCGGAGATGGAGTTCATCTAAAAGCGGTTTGTATTTGGCCAACTCGCCTGATCGAGCAACATCTTTTGTGTTACAACCTATGGTTAGGACAATTCTTCCCGCCAGTGTTTCATCAAACTCCGCTTGTTCAAAAGCTTCTTTGAATCGGCCTGAGCCACATAAGCAAACTATGATTGGTCTTTCATTGTTCATGACTGGTACACTCCACTACGGATGAACTTGTGAACCCGGCTAAACTCCTTGGGCCAAGAGGTCTTCCTAACTAGAGCAAGGCCACCCTCCACGAGTTGCTGGCGGAGTGGGAAACTGGTAAGTGCCTGCTCTAACTTGGAGACAACGGCGGAGGGATAGGGTTCGGCCATCAGGCAGTTAAGTGAATCGGTGAGTAGCCAGTTGGTGGTAGGTCCATAGTTAGTGACGACGGGGCATCCGGAGGCCATGAGTTCAAGGGGCAGAAAGGATAGGTTAGTCATAGAGAAGCACAGCCCTATGTCGCAGGTGCGATAAAGTTCTGCCGTCTCCTGTATGGTCAAGGAACCAAGGTCTCGGTAGGGAAATGGTATCTGATACCTTGAAAGGGGGATACCTATCGAGCCGGCCATGACAATCTCCACCTCTGGGTGTTTCAGAAATAGCTTATGAAGCGCCACGATCCCCAGATCAAATCCCCTTCGTTCACTGATAGGGCGAGAGAAGAAGAATATCTTCCTGGCCTTGCAGCTTACCTTCCCCGGGGAGAATACTTCATCCGGGCAGGGTATAAAGTCCTGGCAAGTGGTATGGTACACGTCAGTATACATGCGGGAAAGCCACTGACCGAAGGTGACGGCGGGTATCCCCCATTTGTATGTGGCTTCTGCCAGGGCAGAGGTGGCGCCACCGGGGTAAAACAGGGGTTCGTAATCCTGCAGGAAGTAAAACTTGCCGCGTGTGTTATTGAATTTCACTAGATAGTAGACGGATTGCCAGCAAGTTCCAAAGGAGATATCCGCATAGGGTATATGGGCTTCAATGTCAGACTCGATCCCCGGCCTGGAGATGACGGTGAGGTGTCCTTGTGGAAAGAGTTTTGATAGTTCCGCTTCCTTTTCCTTCTCCGTTCCGCTGGTGAGATTGTAAATGACAATCCGGTTATCTATGCCCAAGTTGGCAAAGTAGTTGGCGAATCGGAAGATGTTAAAATGCCCTCCTCCGTAGGCATTGATGAAATCGGGGATAAACCAGTTGATCGAGTGGATCTCGTCGTGATTCCCCTTGGCCCACGACTCCAGTATGACCCGATGCTTTCTTAATTCTTCATCTGTGACATCGTAGCAAGGGCTTGCCAGATCAGTCATGCCCCGGCTGTTGTCAGGGAAACGCTGGCCTAAGTACCTTGCTCCTGCACCGATAAGGTTTCGGGTGCCGTACTGTTTCCAATACTGGAGGCCGTAAAGGACCAGATTGCTCATCTTACCCCTTCCCCGATGCTGTCCCACTCTTTGTCCAGGTATTCCCGGAGGGCTACCTGCCAGGGGCGCATGGTGTTCCAACCATGGAGTGATAGTAGGTAGTTGGTTAGTTTTTCCGAACGGGGGACAGGATAGGATTCTGCATACTCTTCTGAGGAGATGGCAGTAAGGTCAATGGGGTTGCCGCCTCTTCCTTCTCTCCAGTTGAGTATTTCATTTGCCACATCGAACCTGGTTGCCGAGCCAAGGCAGGCGGCATGGTAAGTGCCATAGTGTTCTTGTTTGCATAGAAATGCCAGGACTCGGGCAAGGTCGGCGGTGTATGTCGGGGTGCCCCAGTGATCATTGATTACGCGGAGTTCTTTTACTCCAGATTTTATTTTATGTACTATCTTGGCAACAAACTTCTTGTCCTTTATGCCACCACCCATCATCCAACCGGCCCGGACTATAAAATACTTGTCCATCAGTCTTTCTACGAACCTCTCCCCTTCCAGTTTAGACTTCCCATAAACGCTAAGGGGGTTAGGGGTGTCAAACTCGGTGTATGGGGATCCCTTTTCCCCATTGAATACTCCGGCGGTGCTGACATAGATGAGGGTAGTCCCCACCTCTCGGGCAGCAAGGCAGACGTTCTGAGTGCCGATGGCGTTGACTAGGTAGGCATGGGCAGTATCATTTTGGCACTTTACCAGATCGGTTTCCGCAGCAAGGTGAAAAATGAGGTCCGGCTGGATGTCTTGTATGAAGAACTTGAGTGCTTTGTAATCTTGTATGTCTATCCCTCTTCCAGGCTGCCTGGAAGTAGCATAGACCGTGTGGCCTTCTGCTTCTAGTATAGGAACTAGCGCAGATCCGAGCATCCCCGTAGCACCTGTGACAAGGCTGACTGGATGATTCATCTTACCCTCCAAAGGTGTTCCAACTCTTCTAAGGGTAGCAATATCTCGGATATTTTGTATCGCAATGGTAACTGCCAGAGATTCCACAGACTTAAACCGAGATTCATCAACAACAGGGTCTGCAGCGCCTGTTTATCATAAGGTGACGGCAGGTGGAGAGATAATGCGTGATACACCGGAACATTTATGGCAACCTTCTCCTTGAGACTTTTGCTCTCAAAAGAGCTCCCGCTATGCAGACGGTATGTGGACATCAACTCTGGAATATACCCCACCGGACCATGCACGGCATGGCAGCAATGCAGAGCAATGTCGCAGCATCCCATCCCCATCATCCAATCAGGTATTCTGGAAACCAACCCTGCCCGGTACATAACCGAGCAGTTAGCTATAAGGTTGTGGCGGATTATATCCGAAATCCGTAGGGTATTTTGCTTGGGAGTGCGGTACGGGAAGTACCGGTGACGATTATTGCGCCTGTCCTCGTCACGGAGATTAGCCAGGGTAAAGCAGGCCGAGTATTCTGGGTGGCTATCAAGAAAGTCCACCTGCTTCTGTAACTTACTACGTGAGCACCATAGGTCATCTCCTTCCAGTATAGCGATGTAGTCTCCCTTGCACTGAGCCCACGTAAGGGCGAGGTTTCTGGCCAGACCTAAATTATCATTTCTACGGTACAGGAGGATATTGGGGTAGAGAGACGCAAAGTGCTGGCAGATGGCTAAGGTTTGATCTGTTGAATGATCCTCTCCTATCACTAGCTGTACCGGGAAGTTTGTTTGTTGAGACAGCACACTTTCAATGGCCTCTCCAATGTACTTCTCTTGGTTATACGTAGTCATACAGACAGAAACATACACTATTGACACTCCATCAACGGATTCTGTATATCACCATCGAAGAAGATTCCCCCGTTTCTCATAAGTACCCCTCTGGTGCATAACTTTCTGGCCATCGCAATAGAGTGGGTGACGAACACGATGGTGGTGCCGTCATCCGCAAACTTGTGCATCCTGCCCAGGCACTTCTCGACAAATTGAGCATCCCCCACCGCCAAGGCTTCATCTATTAGGAGTATATCAGGATAGGTATGTATCGCTAGGGAGAAAGCCAGTCGTGCATACATCCCACTGGAGTACCACTTTACAGGAGTGTCTACAAACTCTGATAATTCGGCAAAGACAATAATCTGCCAGAACCTATTCTTTACCTCCTTGAGATCCATCCCCTGGACAATACCGTTGAGTCGTATATTCTCCCGGCCTGTCAGTTCCGGGTGGAAACCGGCTGTGACTTCAATGAGGGTCCCTAGTTTCCCTTCCACCTTCACCTCGCCACTATCGGGGGTTGTCACCCCGGAGATCACCCTGAGAAGGGTGGTCTTCCCTGATCCGTTTGCCCCCAGTATGGCTACCCGTTCACCCTTGCCAATCTCAAGGTTGATACCATCGAGCGCCTGGACGAAGGTGGGGCTGTGCTTTCTTTTCAGGTGCAGTAGGTGATATATGTCCTCTCCCAGCAAGTGATAGTTGCGCTGGGCGGTGCAATACCTCTTAGAGACTTCCTGGAGTCTAACTTTGACTTGACTCATGTGACCCTTGGTATAAATAAATTTGGCCGTAAGTCTCGATGTTCATTGGCTAGGTAGAAGCGGCATAGACCGTCGTAGAAGCATAACTCGTAACCCTTTGAAAGGATTATACCCTCCCACTCACTGGAGGTGTCCACCTGGCATAGCCCATTGACAGACTCAACGCAGACCACCCATGGCCTGACCTTAAAGGAGAATCCTGCTAGAACGTCCTTTTCGGCGCCTTCGGCATCGATCTTGAGGAAGTGAACTATTTCAACCTGAAGGTTAGAGCAGATTAGGTCTAAAGTGGAGCAGACCACGGGGTAGGTATTGAGTTGTCTTCCCCTTTTAAGGTATTCATTGGAGTAAAAATCGTTGTCAGTTGATAGTGCCAGCCCATCTATGACCTCATGGAATGGCTTAGTGCCATTAAAAGACTGTGCAGCAACTTCCAGTGTGGTGTCCCTCGGGCGACCTAATATGAGCTTCAGGGCAAGGTCGTGCAGTGGCTCCACATTGATACCATGCCAGCCCTCGTCATAGAAGGGCTTAGTGACAGATCCCACCACCGGGTCATTTGCCCCGACATCGATGTAGAAGCCCTTCTTGACATCGTGGAGTAGTGTGCGGAGTATGGTAGTGCCATCATCATAAGGCAATCCGCGTAAAATGGGTGGGGGGACGGGCTCTCTACGACTGAATATGTTTCTCATACGATATCCGCAAACTTCGGTGCCAATCTCTTGAACACCAGGTATCCGGTCACCAATACAACAACCGTGGAGATAATAGACAGCTCTAAAGCGACGGCACCCGGGGCTTGCCCTTTAAGTAGGATGCTACGGTAGCCATCCATAAGTCCTACCATAGGGTTCAGGATATAAAGCGTGTGCAGTCTAGCCGGTACCTGGGACAGTGGGTAGGCGATGGGACAGGCAAAGAACCCTACCTGAATAACCAGGGGCAGGGCGAATCCGACATCTCTCCAGTAGGTGTTGACTGCAGACAGCCAGAAACAGAGCCCGATACTCAGCAGAACCTGTATCCCCAAGAGTAGGGGCAGGTAGAGGAGAAACATTGTGGGCATCACCCCATAATACACCATCATGCCAATAAAAACTACCAGGGGTGGGATCAAGTCCATGAAAAGGCTGCCGATCACTGAAGAAATGGGGAACACCTCCGCCGGAAACTTGATCTTTTTGATTAGGCCTCCATCGCCCACTATGCTCATAGTTCCCCGCCCTAGACAGGCCGCGAAGTAGGACCAGAAAATCAAACTGGAAAAGGCAAATATGGCGTAGGGGTAGCCCTCACTTGAGACTCCAAGGAACTTTCCAAACACCAGGTCGAACATAAACATGAGCGCCAGTGGGTTGATGACAGCCCATAGAAACCCAATCAGGCTCTGCTTGTACCTGACCTTAATATCTCTCAAAGTCAGCGCGTAGAGTAGGTCCCGGTAACGTCTCATGTCTCAGTCATCACCATTCACCTATCCTTCGGCTCAACATAGGGCAAGCTCAAATCTGTAAATAGGGACTCCTCTGACTTCGGAACAAAGTGCGTACCGTCTGCCAATTCAATACCCGCTCCATCGGCGTGTAGTTTCATTCCGAGCCAACGGGCCTGCTTGCAGAGCTTGATGTTGTGTTCTTTACTGCCGGTGCGAATGACTACGAGCGTCCACCACTGCTCTTGGGTAGCAAAGTACAGATCGACAGGGATATCGCAGTACAGGCCGTTGACGATCTTGTTCCCATAATTCTTATGGCGCCAACCATCACCCAGAATCCGCACGAGTTCAAAGGACTTAAACTCGTCAAGTTCTCCGGGCAATGGTTGCAAAACGATATCAATGTCATGTACCTTTTCGCACTGCCTTCTCAGCGAACCCACGATCATAATGCGCTCACAATGGGGTTCTAGCTTTAATGTCAGTGACCGAGCAATATCAAAGCCCTCGCGCCATGAGTACAACTTCTTATCAGCCATCACTTCACCTCTCATATTCCCAACTTGTCTTTGAGCCAAAACACTATCCGTTTCTGTTCTGGCTTACCAAGTACCTTTAATGCTTCATAGCAGTCCGACATGCCCCTTATTTCGTAATCTATGTCTTCCACCACCGGGAACGGCGGTCCGGGGTCAACTATTCGGTCAACTTTTGCATCAGTTTGACCAGAAATTAAATCCTGGCCGGGATCGCAAACCCATTTAGGCAACCATTTCTTCAGGCTTTGCTCCGAAATGCCTAGTCTTACTACGCAATCACGGATGCTCCCCAGTTCTTCCCAGGCAGCGATTATCTCCGCCTTCCTTGCCTGTATTTCCTTAGCTCGTTTGGCTGGTAGACTACCGGTAAGTTTCGCCACGTTTTCCTCCGTATTCTTCTTTAACCACATGAGGTTGCCGCATGTTATACAGTGAACCTCGTCACCATTTCTTACCAGTGCATCGCCTTCGCACTTGGGGCATCTCACTTCTGCCGGTAACTCTTCCCTGTCATTTGGGCTTCTTTTTCAACCGATAATCCCCGGATTGATTTAGTACGATCCTAGACATCTGTTGGTCATGGAATCTACTCAGGATAGGCCCGGGTATCTTCTCAAGGTCTTTGTTAGTTGTGACAATGGTGTGTAGACTATTGGCATATCGGTGGTTGACGATTTCTTCAAGGATAGCCTGCTGCCAGGGAGTGCCTTGCTCTGCCCCGTAGTCGTCCAGTGCCAGGAGTTGCACTGATTTCACGTTGTCTATCGTACCCTGTAGATTCTCCCCCAAATCTATCTGCCGGCGCATGTTTCCCATGAACTCAGGGATATAGAGGAACCTCGCTGCCATTCCTAGCTTCAACGCCTCTAGCACCGCAGCATACGCCAGGTGCGTTTTGCCCGATCCATACCCGCCATAGATTAAGAGCATACAGTGTGGTGCACCATAGACTAATCCTTTTGCTGCCTTGAAAGCATCCTCCGATCCCTTGACCACCTTGAAGGTTTCAAATGTCGCCAGCCTTTGAGTCTCAGGGATACCGGAATAGGCCATCATCCGGCGCTCTTTGTCATCATCAACACAATCAGGGCAAGGAATGACATCCCCATAGATGCGCTCCCCAAACGAGTCTAGTGATATGTTCTGAATCCATCTGCCGTCCCGACACTTTAAGCAAGACGATTCACGGTATTGGTCTTGCCGAGATGGGACTTGGGGGAAGGGTAGACCCAACTTCTCACGCCAGAGTTTGTTTCTCTTTAGGGAAAGGGATAGGCGTTCCGGGGCCATACTGACCCTCTTCTCCTCCTTAGTTCCAAGTCCTATAAAATAATCCTTGATATCCACAAACAGATCGGGGTGGACTTTTTGGAATTCATCCCAAAGATCATCAAACTGTTTATTGAGTTTCCCCGGTAGAACGTAAACTGAGACGTTGCCGAGACTCTTCAGGTGTGGTGTACCTCTCGGGGACTCGTTCTCGGTTACCATTGGGTACTCCTTTCTTGACATAATTGTGTCTTGCTATATCAATGTCCATAAATTTGTCCAAACCCCTACTCAGAAAATCCTTGAGTGTCCATCGGTAAGTGAAGTAGTATTTATTCTGATCTCGTATAATCTCGGCGTAATTATCGATCGCCTGCCGTATCTGCGATTCCTGGTAGGAATTGAGGGCTGATTTTATTGACCGCCTTATTTTATCATCGAGCTTTCCGTGGCGGATTATGTTTTTAGAATTCCAAAACGAAAACAGACTATATATATTATCTACTACCTCTACTACCTCTACTACCTCTAGCAGATTATCGGTTGTAGATATGGGTATTTCTACACCAGATATATGATCGGAAATGCCATTACTACTACCGATAATGGGAAATTCTGAGCGTGGGGGGTCCAAATTTTGTATCTGGGCGAGCGTGGGAGGTAATAAAAGCATCGGTTTTTGGGGGGTTTCCTGTCTTCGGTTGTCATAAACTGGTTTAAGGTTGTCAACCAGATGCTGGCACCATATCACCTTACGTTCTGTCCATAGGGCTTTATCTATAGCTTCCAGGTCAGCCATTTTGTTAATTATAGACTCGAATCTTTCGGGGCGGAGTTTTATTTTAGCAGCTATAAATTCAATATCCTCCCCATTTCTACAGTCGATAATATGATTATCGGTTGTAGAAAGTCTCTCTAGTAGTTTGTACCAAGCCATATAACCATCAGCCCCAAAGTGATTTTCCAGAATGGTCAAAGTCTTCCCCTCGCTGGCGTGACCTTCGTGGGGGAACCACTCAACTGTATGCTTTGCTGGTCTACCGGCCATGATCCAGTCTTTCTACCTCGGCCCTGAGAAGGTACTTGTTCTTGCCAATTTCTACCGTGTGCAGCCTATTATGCTTTACACGGTTGTATACAGTGGGTCGGGACACCTTGAGTATCTCGGCAGCTTCGGCAAAGGTTACCAAGTCTGTTGTGGTTATAGTGAGTTCGACCATCGCAGGAAATAGATTACACCCTTATTAACAACTTGTCAAGCATCCACCAAAAAGATGTTTTGGCAACCATAACCCTGGATTTTGCCACTTTTAAGGGTTTAGGCCAACCCTAAACCATGCCCCCTGGACTTCGCCAAGTGATGGGAATTGGCAGGTGGGGCCAGGATGTGTGGGTTTGGTGGCAGACAAAGATACAGGCCGATTTTAGCGTGTAGCGAGGTCTGGTGGGGCTTTCAACACTCCGGGATGGTGGGTTAGCCGTTTTCCCGGAGCTCACTAGGAGGTTGTCACCTGGCGGTGACACTGAACGATGGTAGGCTTAGAATAGCAGAGACGGGGAAGTTTGTCAAGCATGGTAGAGTCCTAAACGCCAAGAAACCCTGACCTTGTGAGCCAGAGCTTCTTAGCCTAGGCATGGCGCTCAAGAAAGGAGTCATAGAGTGGGCATATTGCAACGATAGACTAGCACCTTCCCGAAAGTTTGTCAAGCATCACTTCTTCC
>Ga0315287_10004379_pt1 | contig 13770 bp, 8 predicted proteins | sample YL17G11_0_MG_FD_205037 | JGI IMG/M metagenome (GOLD analysis project Ga0315287, IMG submission 205037) | Sediment microbial communities from Yellowstone Lake, YNP, Wyoming, USA - YL17G11_0 | ecosystem: Environmental > Aquatic > Freshwater > Lake > Sediment | place: USA: Wyoming | collected... | reverse complement strand
TCTCCTGGTCGTAGAAGTTGGGCGGGAAGGCGGCGCCCACCGCGGCAATCCGCGCCATCGGGACCCGACGACGCGCCGACGGCACCTCGCTGGTTGTCTCGCTCACGATGTACCGCCGCCCGAGCCCTCTGTCCTCCGCCGTCCTGGTCTCACGTCACCCCCACCCGCCGAGGTCGGCGGCCGGGCCGCCCTCGCCACCCGGACAACCGCGCCGCCGCCGTCGTTCATCCCGCGATGATAGCGGGCGATGTGACCGCCGTCTCATTCCGCACGCCCATCGTAGCCGATCGACACGCCTGGAGATCCTGTCTTTCAGTGACCACTGACCGTGGTAGCCGACCGGCTTCCGGCGGGCCTACCGGCGAGCGATTGTGGTCCTGAGAGGACGCCGCGAGCCTGGCCGAGGACATCCGCACCCCATCGGAACGGTGCGCTGCGGAGGCTGTCGGGCGCGTGAGTTGCTCGCTGCGGGTGGTCCTTCACAGCCAGGAAGTACGCTGAGACGGGCCGAGGGTCGCTCGGTCGATGGCAAGGTGCTGCAGTCGGGAGCGTGACGCACGTCTTGCGCCGGCGGTCATTGCCGTGCAATATCGTGTAGACTAACAGCCTTTCCCCGCACGGGGAGCTGACCGCAGAGCCAAGGTACGACGGGGCGAGAGGAGAACGGCAATTTCAGCAAAGATCTTCGTAGGCAACCTGAGCTTCCGCACGACGAAGGAGGAGCTCACCGCGCTGCTTCAGGGTGCGGGCAATATTGTGGACGTCTTCCTGCCGACCGACCGCGCCACCGGCAAGTTGCGCGGCTTCGCGTTCGTCGAGTTCGGCAGCGATGCCGAGGCCGCCGAGGCGATTCGCCTGTTCAACGGCAAGGAGCTCGGCGGGCGCGCGTTGCGGATGAACATGGCCGACGAAAAGCCGCGCGAGCGGCCCGGCGGCCCTCCGCGCGAGCGGACCGGCCCTCCGCGCAGTTTCATGCCGCACGATGCTGCTGCTGGGCCGGAGCCGAGCTTCTTCCCGGTCGAGGGCCGGCTCTCGCGGCCCAAGGGCAGCCGCCGCGGCGTCCGCGGGCGCAAGCGCTCCCTCTAGATTTCGGCCGCGATGAGGCTGCGGCCGAAATCTAGATAGTGGAGCCTTCACGAAAACGAGGAGGGCGGAGCCGCCTCCGCCCTCTCGCCGTTCCTGGGTGGGTGGGCGGTCTGACCACTGACCACCGGCCACTGACCACGCCTTTCATCCGTTCTTCTTGACGAACTCCTCCATGAACGCTACCAGCGTCTCGATGTTGGCGACGGTGACGGCGTTGTACATCGACACGCGGATGCCGCCGATGTCGCGGTAGCCCTTGAGGCCGACCATGCCGGCGGCCTTGGCGTTCTTGACGAAGGCGTCGGTCAGCTCCTCGGTGGGGAGGAAGAAGTCGACGTTCATCAGCGAGCGGTCGGCCGGCACCGTCACGAACGGCTTGTAGAAGCCGGTGTGGCGGTCGATGCACCCGTACAGCAGCTCGCCCTTCGTGCGGTTGTTCCTCTCGATCGCCGCCAGCCCGCCGATCTGCTTGTTGAAGGCGAGCACGTTGCGCAGGATGTAGATGCCGAACGTCGGCGGCGTGTTGTAGAGCGAGTTCTTCTCGACGTGGATGCGGTAGCGCAGATAGCTCACCAGCTCCTTGTCGAGGCACTGGGCGAGCAGGTCGTCGCGGATGATCACGACGGTGACGCCCGAGGGGCCGAGGTTCTTCTGGGCGCCGGCGTAGATCATGCCGAACGGTGCGATGTCGAACGGGCGCCAGAGGAAGTCGGACGACATGTCGCACGCGAGCGGGATGCCGCCGGTCGCGGGGAACCGCTTCCACTGCGTGCCCTCGACGGTGTTGTTGCTGGCGAAGTGGACGTACACCGAGTCGGGGTTGACCTTGATCTCCTCGGGGCGCGGCAGCCGGGCGTACTTCTCCTCCTTGGTCGTGGCGATGCAGCGGGCGTCGTCGCCGGCGACGATCTTCGCCTCCTTGAAAGCCTTCTCCGCCCACGAGCCGGTGAGGATGTAGTCAGCCTTGCGCCCCTTGTAGAGCAGGTTCATCGGCAGCATGCCGAACTGCAGGTGGCCGCCGCCTTGCAGCAGGATGATCTTGTAGTTGTCGGGGACGCCGAGCAGCTCCTTGACGAGGGCGATCGCCTCGTTGTGCACCGCCTCGTACTCCTTCGAGCGGTGGGAGATCTCCATCACCGACATGCCCGTGCCGGCGAAGTCGATCAGCTCGGCCTGCGCCCGATCGAGGGCGGGCAGCGGCAGTCCCGCCGGTCCCGCATAGAAGTTGATGACCCTGTGGCTCATGAATGCCTCCTTGGGAATGTCGAGAGTTCAGAGTCGAGAGTTCCACTTCCCGCCCCACGGGCCGGTAGGGAACTGGCCACTGGCCACTGACCACTGACCACGTCGTTCAGACTTTCGTCCACTTCTCCAGCAGCTCGACGACCTCGTCGCCGATGCGCAGCTGGTTCTCAATTGCCAGGCGCTGCCTGCGCTATGATCAACTGGTGACGAGAGCTGACATTGCGCGGTGACAGAGCGAACCATGGCCGACCCTCAAGGAACCGATACCGGGACCCCCTGCAACGACCTTGAGCAGTACCGAGACAAGGTCTTTCGGTTGCTGCGATATCTCGAGGAGTTCGTCAAGCTCAAAGTGTCGACGCCGGTTCTTGATTTGGACCGATACCGACAAGACGGTCTGTTGCTTTGGTTCAAGGACTTGCCGAGGACGAAGGGCGTGTTCTGCCAAGCGTGGCAGCAACCGGGGGAGGGCCAGGCTGAGCTCTGGCTCGAGGTCCGGAAGCAGGAGCTGCCGATCTGCCCTTCTCTGCCTCCCGACGTGGAACCTTGGGTTGAATCGTCCGAGGTCCACCAATCCGGCGGACAGGAGCCCAAGCTCAAGCCTGTGGCGTACCTTCCCGCCCCTCTGTCACCGGGCATTGCCGATCCCATCGCCGGGGCGGGCCAAGAGGGCTCGATTGACCAAGGACCAGCCGTCGTCGCTCACAGAATTGAAGATCACGCGGAGGTTGCGGCCCTGTGGCGTCGCTACCTGGAACGATGGCGGCCCTGGTCGGAAGAGCACGCGCGACGCGCCCCGGTGCAGCGGGCCTACGCCGCCCTTTATGCGGCCTACCAAAAGCAGAAGCGACTCGGCGAAACCTACGAGCTTGTCGTCGGGCTTGGGCTCCTGTCGCGTCGTCAGCCCAACGGGGCGAAAATCAGACGTCATGTGCTGGTAGCGCAGGCGCAGCTCGAGTTTGATGCGAAGCGCGGTGTCATAGCCGTGAAGTGCCCTCCGCCGCCTGAAGGCGCTCGGGTACAGATCGAGGACGAGTTTCTGGACCAGATGGAACGGCCGCTACCCGAGCACTACACGGCGACCCAGCAGCGGCTCCGTGACCTGGGCGACGCTGTCTGGGATCGCGCACAGGTCGATACGATCCTCACTGCTTGGGCTAACGCGATTCCACCGGAACCCGGTTGCACATACTCGCAAAGCCTGGATTCAGTTCCAGAGCAAGACCCTGATGGCATAGTCTCGCTTTCGCCAGCTCTTATTCTGAGAAAGCGTACGGTTCGAGGGACCCTGGCGCTGTATCGGAAGCTCATCGAGGCCGTTGAGAGGGGCGCCCCCATCCCCTTTGGCTTGGCCCGACTGGTCGCGCACCTGAAGGATGAGCAGGGCAACACCGGCACCGAAAGGGACCCTGTCGATCGCCCAGCAGCCGATAGTGCCGAAGCTGCAACCTACTTCCCACTCCCGGCGAACGACGAGCAACGCTCAATTGTCGACCGTCTGAGACACGTTCGAGGCATCCTCGTTCAAGGGCCTCCCGGGACGGGGAAGAGCCAGACAATCGCGAACCTCATCTGCCACCTGCTCGCGACCGGTCGCCGGGTCCTCGTCACCAGCGAGACGCCCCACGCCCTTGCTGTTCTCAAGGAGAAGATCCCGACGGAGGTACGGCCGCTTTGTGTCAGCCTCCTCGGTGCCGACACAGCATCAATGACGGAGCTGGAAGCCGCTGTTGGTGGGATCACTCGGCGGCACAGCCATTGGAGCCCAGAGGCGTCCAAGCGAGAGGTGGTCCGGCTTGAGCAGGAGCTTCTGAACCAGGGCCGGCACAAGGCCGAGCTGGCTCGGCAACTGCGTGAATTCCACGAGTCCGAGGCCAAGGATGTGACCATCGGCGATGGCAGCTACCGAGGCACGGCCGCCGCCATTGCCATGCGGGTGCAGTCAGAACGAGACACCTTTGGCTGGCTCCGGCCTTCCCGGGTTCCATCCGCTGACCCGCCGCTTCGCAGCGGCGAAGCGTTGGAACTGCTCCAGCTCACGCGGGAACTTGGCGCCGTCGCGGGTGCGGATATCGAGCGTTTCGTGGCTCCGCTGGCGTCAATGCCGCAGGCGCACGAGCTGGCCAGGTGCGTGGCGGCGGAGACGGCTGCGAAGGGACGCGCGTCCCAGTACGATGAATACGTCCGGGACTCACGTCTCGCCGGTCTCTTCTCGGCTAGCCAGCGGGAAAGAGCGGCGCTCCGGGTGGAACTGCAGGGCTTTGTTGCGGCGCGCGAAGCGCTGCTGCACCGTACCGAACCCTGGGTGGGGAGCGCGGTCAAGCAGATTCTGTCTGGTCACGATTCGCCCTGGGTGGTGCGTAGAGACCGGACCGAATCGGAGCTGGAAGGACTACGAGACGCGGCGCGCGCTTCTGACGAGACACGTGTGGAGCTCCCTGATGGGGTCTCCGAAGAGACCGTTCTCGCGGACGCGACCGCGATGGCCGGGCGCCTTGAATCTGGGCATGGCTGGGGGTTCTTTGGCCTCTGGCCAAGGGTTGTTCGGGGCCGGACGTACCTTGCTCGCGCCGTCAAGGTCAACGGGCGGCTTGCCTCAGGGGCCGAGGAGCTTCGGCGTCTGATCCTCGTTTTGAGTACGCGTCGCCGGCTCCGCACCTTGAAGTCCCTGTGGAAGGACGAGTCTGCGGTCGGAAAGACCTCTCTCGAGACCCAGGTGGCGGCCAGCGAGGAGGATCGTGAAGCCCTGAACCTGGTTTTCGACCTGAACGAACGTTCACGACAACTCGCGAGCGTGCTCGCGAGCCTCCAGCCTGCGGTGCTCCCGCCTGATTGGGCCGCGAGGAAGGAAGTTACCGCGTTCGTCGAGGCACTCGACGCGGCCGAAGCGGTTGACTCGTGGAGAGAGGCCTCCGCAGTGGTCGAGGGGGCCGCGGTCGCGCTGCGAGAGGCCGAGGCACGGAAACACAGCCACCCTGTCAATGCAGCCCTACTAGACTCGCTTATCCGTCGTGACCTCCAAGCATGGTCGGAGGCATACGGCCTTGCGGAGCTTGTACACCGGAAACAAGAGAGGTTCCACCACCTCCTCGAGCTCCGGGCCCGGCTGTCCGAGGCGGCGCCGGAGTTGCCCGAGACGATCCGACAGACGGCGGCCGAACCAGCTTGGGACTCGAGGCTGGCTGCCTTCGAGGACGCGTGGCGCTGGGCTCAAGCTGACCATTGGCTACAGCACCGCCGTGAGCCCGGCTTGGAACAGCGCGTGGCAAAGGCGATCAGCCGTTGCGACGATGGGATCGGCTCCTCGCTCAGCCAGCTTGCTGCGGAGCTGGCGTGGCAGCACTTCTTCGAACCGACGAGGTTCACGCCGAGAGTGCGCGAGAACCTGGTCTTTTGGAAACTGATCGTAGCCCGCATCGGGAAGGGGACCGGTAAGCACGCCGAGAGTCTTCGGACTGAGGCACGGCGCGCAATGGAAGTCTGCGTCGAGTCGATTCCCGCGTGGATCATACCCCGCTATCGAGTGGCAGAGGCATTCGAGCCGAGGCCGGAACTCTTCGATGTAGTGATCGTGGATGAGGCGAGCCAGACCGGGATCGAGGGCCTCTTTCTCTACGGCCTGGCCAAGCAGATCATTGTTGTCGGTGATGATCAGCAGATCAGTCCAGAACCGGGTTTTGTTTCTCTGGCTGCGGTGGCGGCACTCGCCAAGCTGTTCCTTACGGACATTCCGTTTCCGGCTGCGCTGGAGCCAGGTGTGAGTCTCTACGCCCACGCCGAGCAGAGGTTCAGCGGCAAAATTGTCTTACGGGAACACTTTCGCTGCGTCCCAGAGATCATCGGTTTTTCGGACCGGCTCTGCTACGCGCCGCACGGCACGCCGTTAGTCCCGCTGCGGCGGTACCCTCCGCAACGGCTGGATCCGATTGTCACGCGCTTGGTGCGCGACGGTTTCCAGGAGGGCAAGTCTGGCGACGCGGTGAACCGACCTGAGGCCAACGCACTCGTCGGACAGATCATCGCCTGCCTGGGGGATGCTAACTACAAGGACAAGACCATGGGGGTCATCTCGTTACTCGGGGAAGCACAAGCCCGATTGGTCGAACGGCTGCTCCTGGTCGCAGTCGGACCACAGGCGATGGAGGGGCGCAAGCTTGTTTGCGGGGACGCCTATGCGTTCCAGGGCGACGAGCGTGACGTGATCTTTCTTTCCATGGTGTCCGCCCCCAACGCTCGGATCGGGACTCTGGCGGGCTTGAAGGCGCAGCAGCGATTCAACGTCGCGGCGAGCCGAGCGAAGGACCAGCTCTGGCTCTTCCACACTGCGACCATCGAAGACCTCGGCGTCGAATGCATGCGTCGCAAGCTCCTCGAGTACTGCATTGGTCCAAATGAGCCTGATGAGGAGGAAGAACCCACCTTCGCTACCGAATTCGAACGCGGCGTGTACGAACGGATACGGGCAAGAGGGTATCGGGTGCGGACTCAGGTTCCTGGTGGTGACCAACTTGCCCATCGGTATCGGATTGACCTTGTCGTAGAGGGTCGCCAGTCGCGGCTCGCAGTGGAGTGCGACGGCGACAGTTGGCACGGGGCAGACCGGTTCGAGGCTGACATGGCACGCCAGCGGCAACTCGAGCGCGCCGGCTGGGTTTTTTGCCGGGTCTGGGCGTCCGATTTCTACCGTGATCCTGAAGCGGCGTTGGCGCCAGCTTGGGAGGCACTCAATCGGCTCCGAATCGAGCCCCATGTCGAGTTCTCGCGTCCAGCGCCGACGCCTCCCGCCGCTGGCGATCTGGTCGTTTCCATCGACATGGACACAGACGGAGATATGGGGGATGTGCAGCCTGACCTCGTGTCAGGGCAGCAAAGTGACAACGGCCTCGCGGGAGGCGCAGCAATCGTCGAGCCCGTTCCGGCTGAAAATCGGGGCAGTGCCCATCCGGCTCATCAGGAGGTGCCTACCCCGGCTCAACAGCCGCCTGGACAGTTGACTCCCGAGATAACGCCGACTCAACCTCCGCCCCCCCGCAGCGACGCTGCGCTCCTCGCCTATTTTGACTCGGTGTCCGCCGGCGTCTGGGCGTCCTTGTCGGCGTGGGCTAAGCAGAACCCCCAGTGGAGTGCCTCGCAAAGGAAGGTCGTGGCGCGCGTCGGAAAAGCAGTTGCCGCGGGGAATCGCGTCACCGACTCGGACAAGATCTGGGCCGCCCGCCTCCATGTGCTCGCTTTGAAAGTTGGATTCCACGATCCTCATGGCGGCGGTGCTCCACAATCTAGACGTGGGCAGCTTGCGCTTCCGCTCGACGACAGTGGCGATGTGAACTGACACCATGGACGATCGCCCACTCTATCCTCGTACACCGAATCGCACCCCGCGGGCGATTGCAAGCTACGACCGCAACGCCGTCCTGTTCGCACCCACCAACAAGCCTGTCTGTTCCGCGGCAACTCAGGCGACTTTTCGCGTGCCCGTCAGTGAGGCAGGATGATGGACAGGAGAACGCTCAGAGCGCTGGTCTTCGATGCGCTCCGTCCTACGCGCAACACGTATTTCGAGGAGTTGCTGGAAGGTGTGAGGGAGGCCGCTGCCAATCGCGAGGCGTTCCCGTCCCGTGAGGAGTGCGAAGCACGCGGCGAGAAGGCGTGGCCGCAGTATCGCCAGCACCAGCTTGCGCCTCCCGACAAGACGGCGATCCTCGAGATTGTCTGGGACCTGATCGCGGAACGCGTGCTCACTCCTGGCCACGATGCGAACAACCCGGATTGGCCGAACCTGCGGCTCACTGAGTTTGGGCAGGCTTTGCTCCATGGGACAGTGCCCGCGTACTACGACGACGACGAGTACCTGGCGGCCTTGCGTAGCTTCGTTCCAGCTCTTGATCCCATTGTCGAGCAGTACGCTCTCGAAGGCGCTCGAGCCTTCCGCCGCCAACTCCTGTTCGCGGCGGCGGTGATGTTTGGCGCCGCGGCGGAAAAGGCAGTGCTGGATCTCCTTGGGCGGATCGGTCAGTACGAGACGGATGCCAGGCGGAAGAAGCAAGTCGCAGGCTTACTGGAAAGGCCCCGACTACCGGACATATTCGATGCCGTGCGCGAGACCGTGAGGCGTCTCGCTGACTCCAAGACCCTCCCGTACGTGGTACATCAGGGCAGCAACGAACACCTACTATCTCTGTTCGAGATGATCCGTGTTCAGCGCAACGACGCGGTGCACCCCACCGCCGGCCACGTCAACCGCGAGAAGGTGCTCCTTACCATGCAGTCCCTGCCGGAAGCACTCGCGGCGTCCCATCGCTTGGCGGCGTGGTTCCTCACCAACGAGTGCTCGCAATGACCGGACACGGCGCGGGCCGGTCTAAGATGCTCATGGGCGAGGAGCCCGCGTCGCCCGAGAGGGGTGAGCAACATGCTTCAGTCAATGCGAATTAAGGCTTTTCGGTGCTTCGAGGATTTGGAGCTTTCTCCCCTTGCTCGGGTCAACCTTCTTGCGGGCCGAAACAACACCGGCAAGACGGCGGCGCTCGAGGCGCTCTTTCTTCACTTCGGGCCCCATAACCCGGAGTTGCCGGTCAGATTAAGCGTCCAGCGGGGAATAGAGCGGCTGAAGGTGGACCCGGACGAACTCTGGGGTTGGTTGTTTACCGCAAAACAGTTAGAACGCACTATCGAGCTTTCGAGCCTGGGAACAGACGGGACCACGCGATCCGTCACCCTCCGGCTCGCGTTACCGGGGTCGCATAGCGTGGCGTCACGGCCCATCAGCGTAGGTGGTCCAGATGTTGGCGCCGGTTCCTTGACAACCGCCAATGTTCCTGCGGAACTAGTCATCGAGTCCCGTATCGGATCCTCGCCTCCTACTGTTTCGAGAGCCTCGATCGAGGGCGGAGAACTGAAGTACTACCCGTCAGCGACAGTAAGCCCCGTGAACGCGGTCTTTCTCAGTACCCGTTCGCGACATCCGGCGGAGGACGCGGAACGGTTCAGTCGACTTGACGCGCTCGGCAGGCAAGAAGAAGTAGTGGCGCCGCTTGCGGCACTCGAACCGAGGCTGCGGCGCTTGGCGGTACTCGTTCGTGGTGGGCTCCCGATGATCCACGGTGATGTTGGTAGCTCGGAGCTTCTCCCATTGCCGATGATGGGCGAAGGCATGGTGAGGTTGCTCTCCATCCTGCTTGCGATCGCCTTTGCTCGGGACGCCGTCGTCCTTGTCGACGAAGTTGAGAACGGGCTGCACTACTCGGTTCATCGCAAGGTGTGGCAGGCAATAGACAAGGCGACAAAGGACGCACGGGTGCAGTTCTTCGCGACCACCCACAGCCTCGAGTGCATTCGGGCCGCACATGAGGCATTTGGAGCAGCGGAGGCCAACGACTTCCGACTGTTCCGGATCGGGGAAGGGAGACACCGACTGGAGGCCTTTGCGTTCGACCGTGATGCGCTCGGCGCAGCTCTTGCGACGGACCTCGAGGTGAGGTGATGGTCGCTCCGGACTCCCACGAACCCCGCTCGCGCGCGCCGATCACACTCCGCAAGGTGGTTGTGACCGAGGGCTATGACCTCTTCAAGTTCATCAAGGCGCTGGTAAGTGAGCTTGGCCTGCTGGAGACGCTTGAGATCCGCAACGCGGGCGGCGTGAATGAGATCGGGCCCTACCTGCGGGCGATTCCAAAACTGGAGGGCTTCACTCACGTCTCGGCGCTCGGTGTCATTCGCGATGCCGAGGCCAATGCCGCCGCCGCATTCGCCTCGGTGAGCGACGCTTTGGCCGCGGCCGGCTTCGTAAAGCCACAGAAGGCGGGCGTGATCGAAAGCGGTGCGCCCAACGTCGCAGTTTTCCTCCTCCCGGACGGCGCGCGCCCCGGCATGCTCGAAACGCTCTGCCTCGATTCCGTGAGTGGCGACGCTGCCCTTGCTTGCGTCGACGAGTTCTTTAGATGCCTGGACGACCGTGGGCTTGATGGGCCGCAGCAGTTCGAGAAGGCCAAGGTGCAGGTCTTTCTCGCCTCCCGACCTGAGCCCTGCCCACACATCGGGCTGGGCGCGCAGAAGGGCTATTGGTCTTGGTCAAGTCCGGTATTCGATCCTCTGAAGGGGTTTCTCCAATCGCTTTGAGTGTCCGTCGGCGGTTGTCGGATCATGCCGGGTGCCTGCACTTCACCCGACACGGGCAGTGAACAACGTGTGGGGCAAGTTGCAACGGGCGAAAGTGCTCCGCACCTGAAGAAGGGGCGCAACCTGGAGCGCCTTCGTACGGCGAGGCCGCCAGACAGAGAAACAGGGCGGAGCCGTCTCCGCCCTCTCGCTCTTCGTCTTGGATGGGTGGGGGCCGGTCCCCGGTCCCCGGTGCCCGGACCCCGGTCTTCATCCGTTCTTCTTGGCGAACTCCTCCATGAAGGCGACCAGCGTCTCGATGTTGACGACGGTGACGGCGTTGTACATCGACACGCGGATGCCGCCGATGTCGCGGTACCCCTTGAGGCCGACCATCCCGGCGGCCTTGGCCCCCTTGACGAAGGCGTCGGTCAGCTCCTCGGTGGGGAGGAAGAAGTCGACGTTCATCAGCGAGCGGTCGGCCGCCACCGTCACGAACGGCTTGTAGAACCCGAGGTGGCGGTCGATGCAGCCGTACAGCAGCTCGCCCTTCGTGCGGTTGTTCCTCTCGATCGCCGCCAGCCCGCCGATCTGCTTGTTGTAAGCGAGCACGTTGCGCAGGATGTAGATGCCGAACGTCGGCGGGGTGTTGTAGAGAGAGTTCTTCTCGACGTGGATGCGGTAGCGCAGGTAGCTGACCAGCTCCTTGTCGAGACACTGGGCGAGCAGGTCGTCGCGGATGATGACGACGGTGACACCGGACGGCCCGAGGTTCTTCTGGGCGCCGGCGTAGATCATGCCGAACGGCGTGATGTCGAACGGGCGCCACAGGAAGTCCGACGACATGTCGCAGGCGAGCGGGATCCCGCCGGTTGCGGGGAACTGGTTCCACTGCGTGCCCTCGACGGTGTTGTTGCTGGCGAAGTGGACGTACACCGAGTCGGGGTTGACCTGGATCTCCTCGGGGCGCGGCAGGCGGGCGTACTTCTCCCCCTTGGTCGAGGCGATGCAGCGGGCGTCGTCGCCGGCGACGATCTTCGCCTCCTTGTACGCCTTCTCCGCCCACGAGCCGGTGAGGATGTAGTCGGCCTTGCGCCCCTTGTAGAGCAGGTTCATCGGCAGCATGCCGAACTGCAGGTGGCCGCCGCCCTGGAGCAGGATGATCTTGTAGTTGTCTCCGACGCCGAGCAGCTCCTTGACGAGGGCGATCGCCTCGTTGTGCACCGCCTCGTACTCCTTCGAGCGGTGAGAGATCTCCATCACCGACATGCCGGTGCCCGCGAAGTCGATCAGCTCGGCCTGCGCCCGCTCGAGGGCGGGCAGCGGTAGCCCCGCCGGTCCCGCATAGAAGTTGATGACCCGGTTGCTCATCTGACCCTCCTCACGCCGTGGCCCTGGGGCGGGTAGGGGGGCTCGCACCCCGAGCCCCGAGCCCCGAACCCCGTTCAGTTCTTCGTCCACTTCTCCAACAGCTCCACCACCTCGTCGCCGATGCGCAGCAGGTTCTCCTTCGAGCTGGCGCCGATGTGCGGCGTCATGATCACGTTGGGGGCCGACAGCAGCGGGCTCGCCGGGTCCGGCGGGTCCGAGAACCACACGTCTGTCGCGTAGGCGCCGACTTTGCCCGCCTTCAGGGCGGCGGCGAGATCGTCCTCGACCACGCACTTGCCGCGGCCGGTGTTGACGATCACCACGCCGTTTTTCATGTTCGCGATGCTCTCGGTGTTGATCATTCCACGCGTCTCGTCGGTGAGCGGCGTGTGCAGGGAGAGGTAATCGGCCTGCTGGAACAGCTCCTTCACCGTGGGGACCAGGATCGCCGCCTCGGAGGTCTTGACGTACGGGTCGAAGGCGAGCACCCGCATGCCGAAGGCGCGGGCGCGCTTGCCCAGCTCCTGGGCGATGCGGCCGATGCCGACGAGACCGAGCGTCTTGCCCATCAGCTCGGTGCGCTTGATCTCCTTCTTGAGGAACTTGCCCTCGAGCTTCATCGCGTTGTGCGCCTCGATCAGGCGGCTGGGGACGGCGATCATCAGCGCGAACGCCAGCTCGGCGACGGCAACCGACGAGGCGTTGGGTGTGTTGCGCACCTCGATGCCGCGCTCCTTGGCGGCCTTGGCGTCGATGTTGTCGATGCCGACGCCGCCGCGGATGATGAGCCTGAGCTTCGGCGCCTGCGCGATCCACTCCGCGGTGCACTTCGTCTTCGAGCGAACGAGGGCCACGTCGGCCTCTCCGAGGCGGGTGGGGTCCTCGGTCACCTCGCCGAAGCGCGCAAGACGCTTGGGCAGCGACAGGTCGAAAGCATCGCAGATCAAGAACAGCATGTGACCCTCCTTCTCTCGGGATCGAGCCCGAGCTACCAGATGTCTAGAGTACGGACGAGCAGACCGGAACGCAGCTTGGGCTCGAACCAGGTGGACTTCGGCGGCATGACCTGGCCGGCGTCGGCGACGGCCATGAGCTGCTCCAGCGAGGTGGGGTAGAGCGCGAACGCGATTGCCCAGTCCGACCGGACGCGCTTCTCGAGCTCGCTCAAGCCGCGGATGCCGCCGACGAAATCGATGCGCTTGTCGGTGCGGGGGTCGTGAACGCCCAGTAGCGGCGCCAGCAGGTTCTCCTGCAGGATGGCGACGTCGAGACCGCGCACCGGGTCGCCGGCAGGATAGGTGCCGGGGTTGGCCTCGATGCGGTACCAACGTCCGTCGAGGAACATCCCGAACTGGCGCGGCGCCGTGGGCCGCGGCGTCTCGGTCGGCGTGATCGTGAACTTCTCGGAGGCGAGCTGGAGGAAGCGGTTGGGAGACAGCCCGGCGAGGTCCTTGACCACCCGGTTGTAGTCCATGATGCGGAGCTGGTCGTGCGGGAAGAGCACCGACATGAAGTAGTTGTAAGGCTCGTCGCCGGTGTGGCGGGGGTTCGCCGCGCGGCGCTCGAGGCCAACGCGCGCCGCCGCCGCGGTGCGGTGGTGGCCGTCGGCAACGTAAAGGGCGGGCACGCGCGCGAACGCCTCCGTCACCACCGCGTCGAGCTCAGCCGGAACGATCCACACGGTGTGGCCGATGCCGTCGTCGGTGACGATGTCGTACAGCGGCTTGGTCGCCCGCACCCGCTCGAGCAGACCGTCGATCTCCGCGCGCTTGGCGAACGTGAAGAACACCGGCTCACCGTTGGCGTTCTGCTCGTGGACGTGCCGGGTGCGGTCGTCCTCCTTGTCCCTGCGGGTGTGCTCGTGGCGCTTGATCAGCCCCTTCTCGTACTCGTCGCACGACGCGGCGCAGACCAGCCCGGCCTGCACGTGGTCACCCATGCGCTGCTGGTAAACGTAGTAGGCGGCGCGCGCCT
>Ga0315287_10004378_pt1 | contig 13771 bp, 13 predicted proteins | sample YL17G11_0_MG_FD_205037 | JGI IMG/M metagenome (GOLD analysis project Ga0315287, IMG submission 205037) | Sediment microbial communities from Yellowstone Lake, YNP, Wyoming, USA - YL17G11_0 | ecosystem: Environmental > Aquatic > Freshwater > Lake > Sediment | place: USA: Wyoming | collected... | reverse complement strand
CGGGCTCGGGGAGCGCGAGCTTGACCAGACAGACATTTTTTGCCAACAGCGCGGGAACCAGCGAGAACATCGGCAGCGTGGCCACGTTGCCGGCCATCCACATGGCCACCAGTCCCTGGGGCTTGGCGGCCAGGTAGTTCCGCCCCCAGGGCACAAAGCCGTCCAGATAGGCCGCGTTGCCGTTGAGGTTCAATTCCAGAAGCTGTTCCAGGTTGTGGCGGCCGAGCCAGGCGGAGAGAAACATGGCGCCCTCGAGCGTCCGCGTTCGCTCGTCGCGCACAAGCCGCCGGGCGAAATCATCGAACAAAGCGAGCATTGCGCGAATCGGAAGCCGGGCGATGTCGGCCCGCCGTCCGTTCAGCGCCTCGATCATCGGCCCGAGACTCTCGCCGGCCGATTCGACCCCCTGGGGAGTGATGCGCAATATATTCATCGGACCTCTCTCGATTGTGCAAAGGTGTCGCCGCAGCCGCGAATTTCCGCGCGTTCGATGCGGCTGGTGAAGCGGAAGTAGCGGCCCCTGCGGCCGCAGGGACAATCGTCCACGCCCAGCAGCACACCTTGGTCTTCGGTCAACAGAGCCTGCCCGGGATAACTGGTCGGCAACACGCTGAGGATCTCGATGATGCCAGTTTCGCCGGGATTGACGGGCGCCAGCGAGTGAGGACGGCGGACGATCACGTCGGCGAAGGCCGGGGCGTGCTTGTTGCCCGACTCGCAGTCGACGAACACGGTTCCCACCTGTTCCACCATGCCGTAGAAGTCGAGAATGCCGCGGATGTCGCAACCGAGCACGGCCGCAGTTCTCCGGCTGAACTCCTCCTTTGGCACGGCCTGGGCCGTCAACTTCTTCCATCCGCCTGAGTGCAAGAGCATGGCTTGGGGCGCGCGGCATTGCAGGCCGCGGCGCTCGGCCTCGCACACGAACCGCGACCAGATGATAAACGTGAAGCCGAACAACAACACCGGCCCATCGCGATGTTCCGCGAAGAACGCCTCAATGCGATCCCAGTCGGGCGACAGGTCGTTGCCGGATAGCGGTTGCATGGCGAAGACCGTCTTCGAGGCGAAGTTGGCGACGCCGCGGATTGCCGCCCCGCGCGCGGTAAGGTTCTCCCCTTCACCCATCGACTCGGCCTCATCGAGCACCAACAACGGCCGCCGCTGGCGACCGATGTGTTCCTTGAGAATCGAGACCAGCGCCCGGGATTGGCGGAAGGCGGTGGTCTTGTCGACAACAATGCGGCTTGGCTGCTGCCCCGTGGTCGATGAGGAACGCAGTTCCCGCACAACCTTCTCCGGCGGCACGGCGGACAGCAGGAATTGCTTGAACATCGTCATCGGCAGCGGCGGCACGTCGCCGGTGCTCTGCCAGGCATCGACGCCGCCGCCCAACTTCTCCAGGAACCGCCGGTAGGGAGGGCAGCGTTCGGCGACGTCGCGGCACAGCGCGCGCAGCACCGCAAGCAACAGCACGTCCTTATCGGCCTGTTCCGTTGCATACTGGGGGCCGCGGATCAGGGCGTCAACCTGCTGATCGAGCGATGCGGCGGTGGATTGCTCAGAGGACATCAGCCGCCTCTTCCGGTCGCCGGAGGCCCTTTAGCGCCACCTTGTCTACCTTGCCGTTGCCGGTTTTCGGCAGCCGGGAGAGGAACTCGACGTGCTCGGGAATCTTGTAGTTCGGCAGCCGCTTCAGGCAATGGTTTCTCACGTCGTCGCGGGTCAGTTGTCCCGGACTGACCGTTACGATGAAGGCCTTGATTGCCTCCCCCCACATCTCGTCGGGCACGCCGATCACCGCCGCCTCGACGACCTGGGGCAGTTCGGCGATCACCTCCTCAACTTCTTTGGGACCGACGCGATTGCCCATCGCCTTGATGAAATCCCTGGCCCGTTCGACGATGTAGATGAAGCCGTCGTCATCGAGGCGGGCCATGTCGCCGGTGTAAAGCTTGCCGTGGCGGAAGTAGCGGCTGGTCTCGTCGGGATCGTTCCAGTAGCCCAGGGTGATGCTGTCGCCGGAGGCGACGATTTCGCCTACTTCGTCGGAGCCGGGCCGGACAGGCGTTCCGTCGGGATGCAGGACTTCGAGCCGTGCGTGCGGCAGTCCCTTGCCGATCGAGCCCATCTTGTCGTCGAGCCGCTCCGGCGGCAGATAGCTCAGCCGCGCCGTCGCCTCCGTCTGACCGTACATGGTGAAGAACCGCACGGCGGGCAACGCCTGTCGAATCTCGCGAATAAACGGGTTGGCTAACTTCCCACCCGCCTGCTGGAGCCAGCGCAGGGTGGGAAACCTGCGTTGGGCGAAGCGTGTTTTGCGGAGAAGAATCTGATACGTTGCCGGTACGCCCGCCAGGCCCGTACATCGCTGCTGCTCCATCTCGTCCAACATTTTTTCGGGAAACATGAAGCGGTTATTGAGTACGAGGCATCCGCCGGACGCCAGGACGGCGTGCAGCAACGACGTGCCGTAGCAGTAGTAGAACGGAAGCACAACCATCGCGCGGTCGTCGGCGGTCAACCCCATGTATTCGATGATGTCTTGGGTGTTGCAGGCAACGTTCCGATGGGTCACCATGACCCCTTTGGCTTCGCCGGTGGAGCCGGAGGTAAACATGATGGCGGCCAGGTGACGGAGGGGATCCACGCTCACGGCGCGGCACTCGGTTGGCCCGGTCCGACATGCCGATTCGCCGATGACTTCTACGCCCAGCGATTCCGCCAGAGCGCGCACGCGCGGTTCGAACCGGGCGGAAACGAGCATCCGCTTCATTGCCGTGGCGGAAATGATCCGCCGCAGCATGGGGTCGTTGCAATCCACCGGACAGGGGACCGCGCAGGCTCCAGCGCAAATCGCACCCAAGTAGGCGGCGATGAAGAACGGGCTGTTCTCCGAAAAGAGCCCGACGCGGTCTTCCGGCATCGCCCCACGATCGCGCAACCGTGCAGCCCAGCCGCAGGCCGCGGCGCGAAGCTGCTCGTGAGTGAGCGACTCGCGGCCGTAGCACACGGCGGCGGCGTCCGATAGGCCGCCGGAGAGAATTGCCTCGGCAACGTTTGGAGGCCAGCTAATCCTGCACCCCCTTTGCCTTGAGGATATCGATGATCTTTCCGCCGGAACTCATCTCCGTGATCTCGTCCACCTCGAAATGAATGTTAAACGCATCCTCCAACTCCATGACCAGGTTCATATGACCCAGCGAGTCCCAGCGCAACACGTCTTCGGGAACCGTTTTCAGCGAGAACTCGGCGGCCTCGATGCCGAAAGTCTTCTCGAAGATTGCCGCCACGCGATCGGTCAATGCCATGCGATGATCCTTTTCAGTGAATCGTTCGATACTCTCAAGCCTCAAGCGACATGCGAATGTCTGGTGGGCGATGTTTGCGTTCCTGCCGGACCACGAGAATCCAAAGACCGCAGGCCAAGGCAGGGAGCCCCACGACGATCAGCCAATCCGTCTTATCTGGATAAGCGACAAACAGAAGAGCCAGCAGCAGGCCGATCAGGTCGAGCCCCGTGTAGAGCAAAGTAGTGGCGGCGTGCGACCATCCGGCGACGACGAGGCGTTGATACAGGTGCGTGCGATGGGCAGTGAATACAGGCTCCCGCTTCAAGAGGCGCCGCAAGAACGTGAAGCTCGAGTCAAACACGAAGGGCCATACGAAGAACACGCCCGCCAGACACAGGCGAGGATTTTCCCGACCGGCCTTCAAGGTCAGAAAGGCGAAGGTATACCCCAGAAATGCGCTCCCCACATCGCCCATGAAAATCTTCGCGGGAGACCAATTGTGGACGAGGAACCCGGCGCTGCCGGCTGCCGCGAGCAAACCAAGGAAAGCGACGTTTTCCTGCCCTGTCACTTGCCCCAGGACCAGCCAGCCCAGCCCGGCAGTCAGCGCCTGGCACCCGGCAATGCCGTCGATGCCATCCATGAAGTTGTAGGCGTTGGTCAGGCCGACGATCCATAAGAAGACAACGGGAAGCCCGAGCCAACCCAACGGCAAGTTGCCCACCAGCGGAAGGGAAACCGTGCTCCAAGCGCCGTAGCCGAGAATCAGCAGCATCGCCGCCAGGCTTTGGGCGGCAAAACGCGACACTCTCGGAAGCGAGCGCACATCGTCGATCCAGCTCACCACGGCAATCAACGTCGCGCCGAAACCGTAACTGACCACCCCCAGCCAGTCCTCTCCGGCAGGGAATCCCGATAGGCAGAACCATCCGGCCAGGCAGATCGCCACAATTGCCAGGCCGCCGCCGCGGGGAACCGGTCGCGAGTGCAAACTGCGCTCGTTTGGAATATCCAAGACCTGATGACGTTCCGCCATCCGTCGGATTGCGAATACCATCAGCCACGAAAGAACCGCAACGGCGACGAACATCGCCAAAACGCCTGCATAACTAATCGCCGGGTCTTCCAGAAACACGATCCGCTATTCTCCTTGCAAATCAGTGTCGGTCTGATAGACGTTCGAGTGCATGAGTTTCCAATACGTGCATCTCAACGAGTATCCGAGCCTCGGCGGCAACAGGTAGGTCACGTAGTAGAAGGGCCGCACAAGACTCCTGCGAAGGCCGATTGTTCTGCCGGGAAACCACGAGGCAATCTGGTGCTGTGCGTACGCAACAGGATCGGCCACGTTGACAATTCTGCGCCCGCGCGGCGGCTGGCTCAGACAATTCACGACGATTCGGCTCAAGGTGTCAACGTGGCATAAAGAGTAGGCGGGTTCCGGCGTCAGAAGGAATTTTGCATTGGACAACCCAGGCAGGCAAGCCCTCTTTCGCAGGTCCCGCACATGCCTTGCATCGTAGACCGGAGCGAGCCGCAGGATATCACAGTGGGTCAACTCCGACTTCAGCAGGAGTTCCTCGCACGTCTTTTTGCCTCTTCCGTAGTCCGTGGCGGGGCGCAACTCCGCATCGACGCCGACGGGGCCCGTGCGACGGTCTTCGCCGTACACGGCAACCGAGCTTAAGAACAGAAACCTTGGATTCCTGCCGCGAAGGGCCTCAAGAATGTTGGCGGTGACGGTCGTGTTGAAGCTTGCCCGAGAATACCCGGAAGGCGGACGTTGTCCATGCGCCAACGCGGCCGTATGCACAACCACGGAAACTTGCGGCGTCGCGGCAAACGCCCGCTGGGTCTGCTCCAAGTCGAGCAGGTCGGCCTGAAGCGTGCGACCGCCCGCGGAGCACACCCGATCAATTCCCCATACGCGGCGCCCGGCCTCCGCAAGTGAAAGCGCCAGGGCCTTGCCGATGAACCCTTCGCATCCCGTGATCAAAACGTCCTGCGGCTTATCCATGCGTCGAGGCTCCATCGGGCTGCAGAAGCAACTCGTTTCGCAAAGCCGCAAAGGTGGTGAAACGATAGCCATTCTTCTGCAGAAGTTCGATCAGCGCCGCGAGCTTTTCGGCCACCGTCGCCCGGCCCATCCCAAATCGAAGGCGGCAGCGCGCCGGCGCACCGGCCGGCAGTCGCGGAGTGGGACGCGGCGAAAGCTCGTAAGGGTGGATGTACAGCACGTAGAGTTGGCCCTGGTTCAAATAGGATGTGATGAGCCGCCTCATGAGGAGCCATGGGAAAATACGAAGATACCCTCCACCCGCGACGGGCACCTCGCGACCCAAGAGAGTCAAGGTGCTTACCTGGAACTCGAAAAACGAGTCCTTGCGAAAGATATTGGGAGCGACCTCAAGATAGTCGGGCAATTCCAGCGTGCCGTAAAGCGGATGACCGCGAAAGAGGATCCGACTCGTGTCGTAGCCGAAACCGGCCGTCTTGACCACGTCGAGCCGGTCTTTGTCGAGGCTGAAACACGGCGCGCGGTATCCGATCGCCGGCGCGCCGATCGCGTCCTCCAGCGCACCCTTGCACCTCTGAAGGTCCCGGGCAAACTCTTCGCGGGTCATCTCCAACGGCCGGGCATGGTCCCAACCATGAACTCCCAGGTCGTGTCCCTGGCGGACAATCTCCGCCAACTGGCTCCGCAATGCGGCTATTAACTCGCCAAGAACAAAGCACGACGACCGGATGCCGTATCGAGCAAGGACGTGGAAGTAGACATTCACTCCGTCGAGAAGCGATTGGCTCCTGTCGCAAGCAAGCTTGCGGAAGTAATCCAGGTGATACCAGTCTTCGATGTCCAGCGATAGGACGGCCACTTTCATATCAGACGTCCTCCGCGTTTGCGGAATTCTTTCATTTGTTCGACCGTCGGCCATGAGAAGTACGTCCTTGCCGATAAGTCGTTCGCGGTTGCCTTGGCATTTCCACTCTGAATATTTTGAATCGTCGTCAGAATGAGGTCGCCGCCGGCTGCCTTGGTCTTCTGAATCACATCGAACATGCTCATGCCCGGTTCGATCGGAACGCGAGTTTGCCCGAGGATGCTGCCATTATCGATGCCGCTGGCCATGTAGTGCACCGTGGCGCCCGCGGCTTTCTCGCCGTGAAAAAGGACCCAAAAGCTCGGCAACAGCCCCGCGTATCGCGGCAACAGGCTGCAATGAAGGTTGATGCAGCCGTGGCGGGGAAGCGTCAGAAGTTCTTCGTCGAACTTGCACGGCGCCGACAGCGACACGACGAGATCGATTCGCAGCGCCCTGAGGCGTTCGAGGAACTCCGGGCCATTGGGGTTGTGAATCCGTAGGAAGGGAATCCCGTTCGATCGGGCCACCGCACGGACGCTTTGCTTCTTGGAAAGCAGGCGATAGCCGAACAACCGGTCCAAGAGGTCCAACGCCTTTATCCACGTCAGCCGCAACCCCATGCGACTCGCCTGGAGCGGCCCAAACCCGCGAAGGAACACGCTCTTGCGGTTCACCAACGAACCGGGAACATCGATGATCGCCACCAGAGGCACTTCGACGCCGTCGTGGCGAATGATCTTCTCGATGTTGAGTGGAATGACGAACGAGTCCTCCTGGGTGATGACTGCAATCTTCACGGCATTTTCTTGCTGCGTTTGTCGTTTGGCTTGGATTGCCTCACCACGTCGTCGAACATCTCGGCCACGCGCGCGATGAGCGATTTACGCTGGTAAGACTCCAAGGTGGCGCGACGCCCGTTTTGTCCCATGGCCTGGCGTTCGGCCGGCGACAAGGCGTGGAACCGCCGCACGGCATCGGCGATCGACTGCGCATCGCCCGGCGTACAGGTCAAACCGGCCTGCGCGGCGCGGACCACGTTGGCCGTGTCGCCCTCGACGGCGGCCAAAATGGGCCGGGCGCTCGCCATATACGTAAATATCTTGTGCGGGATCGTAATGCGAAACACTGGACTGTCGCGCAGATGGATCAGCAGCACGTCGGCCAGCGGATAGAGGTCCGACATCATGCTTGATGGGACGCGCCCCACGAATCGGACGTTGTCGATGTTGCGATCGCGCACCATCTGCCGGAGTCGCGGGAGATCGGCCCCGTCGCCCACGAACACAAACTGAACGTCGGGCAAATCGCTCAGCAGTGCGGCGGCGGCGAGCACGGCATCGAGCCCCTGCGGCAACCCCAATGTGCCTGCAAACATGATGTTGAATCGCCCCGACAAGCCGTATTTCTCGGCCAGTTCGGCCGATGGTTCACGAGGTTTGTGGCGTTCCGTATCGACCGAATTTGAAATCACGCGGATCTTCTCCGGCGCGATGCCTTTGCCCAGCAAGTGCTCGCGAAAGCCGGGCGAAATCACGCGAATGGCCGCGGCGCGGCGATATCCCCAGTCGGCCAACCAGCGGACGATGGCCAATGCCCGCTTGTTCTTCACCATGCCCGTCGCCTCAAGAGTCTCGGGCCACAGGTCTTGAATCTCGAACGTCATGGGCGCCCGCCGCAGCCAACTGAGCACCCACGCGGGAAAACCCAGCGTCACGGGGGGAAAATTCACATGGATCACATCGCAGGCGGGAACCAGCCACGGCCCCAAGATGGTGGCAAAAAAGGCCAACGAGGCGAAATTCAGAATCCGACGCAACGCCGACGTGCTGTGGTCCGGATACAAGGGAACGCGAATCACCGAAACGCCGTTGATCGTCTCCCGTTGCCAAAGCCGGATTCTGTAACCGGGCGCCAGCCTGCCGGTCGGCCAGTTGGGAAAACCGGTCAGAACCGTCACTTCGTGCCCCTGGTCGCGGAGTGTCTCCGCCAGGTCCGACTGGTAGGAGAGCGGCTCGGGCAGATACCACTGCGTCAAGAAGAGGATTTTCATCGCCGCTCTCTGGCCCAACGATACCCCAGCACGATCTTCGCCACCGTCGTCGACACGTGCGTTTCGAGGTACTCCGGCGGCGGCGTCCACTTGCACGAATCGCCGGCAACGGCGGCCACGGCCCGAAGGATGAATTCCGGCGCGGCGCCCGACAACATGTTGCTCCCGCATTCCACCGTCTCCGGCCGCTCGGTGACGTCGCGGATGGTGACGTTGGGCACACGGAAAATACAACATTCCTCCTGCACCGTGCCGCTGTCGCTGAGCACGCAGAAGGCGTCTCGCTCCAAGGCGATGAAGTCGAAGAACCCCAGCGGCTCGAGAAACCGCACGGAGGCGTTGTCGGTTGGCAGCCCGAAAGCGAGCATCTTGCTCCGCGTACGGGGATGCAGACTGCAAATGATGGGGTGGCCGTACTCCTTGTGAATCCGTTCCAGCGAGGTCGTCAATGCCCGCAGCCGGTCCTCGATGTCGACGTTTTCCGCGCGGTGCATCGTCACCAGGAAATAGCCGTTCTTCTCGATCCCCAGGTTGGCCAGCGCCTGCGACGAATCGATCGACGGCTGGTAGTGGTTGATGACCTCGAGGATCGGGTTGCCGGTGACAAAGATGCGATGCCCTTCGATGCCTTCGCGCAGCAGGTTCGCCCGGCTGCGCTCGGTGTAGGGCATCAACACGTCGCTGCTGTGGTCGATCACGCGGCGGTTGACCTCTTCGGGCACGCGATCGTCGCAGCAGCGGTTGCCGGCCTCCATGTGATACACGGGGATGCCCATCCGTTTGGCAATAAACGCCGCCAGCCCGCTGTTGGTGTCGCCAAGGATCAACAGCCGGTCGGGCCGCTCTTTGGCAAGGACCGGTTCCACCCTGGCGAGGATTTGGCCGACTTGCTCGCCAAAACTGCCGCCCTGGACACCCAGGTAATGGTTGGGCCGTCGAACGGCCAAGTCCCGAAAGAAGATGTCGTTGAGGTTCGGATCGTAATTCTGGCCGGTGTGGATCAGCACGTGATCGCACAGGTTGTCGAGCTTTTCGATGACGCGGCTAAGGCGGATGATCTCCGGCCGGGTGCCGAGCACGGTCGCTATTTTCATCGCAGCAGTTCTCCTTTGCGGGCGAGGGCGCCGGCAGTGTCGGCAACCCTCATTTTCGCAGGCCTTTCAGTTCCTCTTGGATGTAATCCATCTTGAGGAGCAACTCCGCCAGCTCGTCGACGTCCAGTCGGTGGGTGTTATGCGAGTGGTAATCCTCTTTTTGGGCGATCGAGGGAGTGCCTTCGGAGAAGTATGCCTCGTAGTTGAGGTCGCGATTGTCGGAGGGGATGCGGTAATAGTTCCCGCAGTCTTCGGCTTTCTCCATCTCTTCCCGCGTGAGCAGGGTCTCGTAGAGTTTCTCGCCGTGCCTCGTGCCGATGGTCTTGATGGGGTTGTCGGCGTTAAAGATTTTTTTGATCGCCAGGGCCAAGGTTTCAATGGTGGCGGCGGGCGCCTTCTGGACGAAGATATCGCCCGGCGCGGAATGGTGGAAGGCATAGAGCACCAGGTCCACGGCGTCCTCGATCGACATCATGAACCGCGTCATGTGGGGGTCGGTCACGGTCAGCGGCTGGCCGTCCTTGATCTGTTGAATGAACAGGGGAATGACCGAGCCCCGCGAGGCCATCACGTTGCCGTATCGCGTGCCGCACATCGTCGTGCCGTATCCCCAGGCGATGCGCGATTTGGCCACCATGATCTTCTCCATCATGGCTTTCGACACGCCCATCGCGTTGATCGGATAGACCGCCTTGTCCGTGCTGAGCACCACCACGCGTTTCACGCTGTTTCGCATGGCGGCGTTGAGCACGTTGTCGGCGCCGATCGCGTTGGTGCGCAAAGCCTCCATGGGATAGAACTCGCACGAAGGCACCTGCTTCAGCGCGGCGGCGTGAAAGACATAGTCGGCCCCGGCCATCGCGTCGCGGACGCTCTCGTAATCCCGAACGTCGCCAATGTAGAACGACAGGGTCCGGCTGGCGTATTGCCGCCGCATGTCGTCTTGTTTCTTTTCATCCCGGCTGAAAACGTGGATCTCGCGGATCTGCGTCTTCAAGAAGCGGCGTATCACGGCATTTCCAAAGGAGCCGGTGCCGCCGGTCACAAGGAGGACTCGATTGTCAAACATGGGAAAACACCAAGGTATGGTTGGGGTTCAAAAGGTCTCAAGAAGCTTCATTAGCGACGTTTCCCGAGAACTCCCGGCTATACGCGATCTGCGCAAACAACATACTGCGCGCCCAGAGGCAGCCACTGAAGCATGTCCTCTACTGTTCGGAGGAGGGTCAGTCGCGGGGGAAAGAACATAATATAGCTGGTTCTTGGCCGTACAACCCCGGCAAGGCGCAATTCCGCGCACACCTCACTTGATTTCAAGAGCACCGCATTGGTGTCGATAGGCGTATGGCTCACTACCCACCGCGTGATGGGATTGTAAGGGTTATGCTCGAAAATGCAAATCAGCCCCCCCGGCTTGACCAAACGCATTACATCGGCGTAAACGCGAGGCCGCACGGCAAGATCAATATGGTGTAGGACGGAGCTAAGAATGACGACGTCGAAGTCACAATCGGCAAATGGCGCTCCCACACTCTCGATCAGTCTCAAGTTCGGCGGCGGCCCCAGTCGCCATCGGCGTTGCGCTTCCGCCAGCATCTCCGGAGAGACGTCACAACCGGCGAGAGACCCCGCAAAACCGCGGCGTCGCAAGGTGCTCAACATGGTTCCCGCACCACATCCGTAATCCAGCAGCCGTACGCTGGAGTAGCGATCGTCGAACAAACGGCGAAGGAAAGGCCTTCGCAACAACCAGTCCACCTTTACTTCAATAAACGATTCGGCATCGCTGCCAGCGAGCCTCTTGAGCGGGTTGTCCATACCCGCGTCGTAGTCAGCAGCATATCTATCGAATTCAGCGGTGTGTTCTTCTGGTTCTCGAGGAAACATCAGATTATCCGCACGGATCCATGTGAAACGACAGTGTTCTCGGTCGCAACCGACGCCTGACTGTAAGCTTCAGGCGTGGTTTCTTGGACAAGATAGAGCGGTCGTTGCTTTACCTGCTCGTAGATCCGTCCCACGTATTCGCCCAGGATGCCCAAACAGATAAGATTTGCCGCCCCCAGCGCAACCACGGCCGCAATAAGGCTCGACCAACCTGGAACGAGGGGTGCGTCGAACAAGAAGAGCATGACCCCCGCAAATGCCAGATATCCTAAGATCACTGATGATAGCAAGAGAGCTGCCGCGAAAGAGATCCGGAGCGGAACGATCGAAAAAGAAACGATGGCATCGGTGGCAAATCGGAGCATCTTGCTGAAAGGGTACTTGGTTTCACCGGCTACACGAGCCTTACGACGGTAAAGAACTTCGGTGCTGCGGAATCCTACCCAGCCTACCATCCCCCGCACAAAGCGGTGGTGTTCGCGCAGTTGTCGAAAAGCAATCAGAGCACGGCGGCTTATGAGGCGGAAATCACCCGTGTTTGCTTTTACATGAACGGCGCCTAGGAAGAGAATCAGGCGATAGAAAAGGGCCGCCGTCCAAAGCTTGAATCGCGTCTCTCCTTCGCGTTCCAATCGTACCGCATGCACCAGGTCATATCCTTGTTCCCACGCTTTCACCAGGTCAATTACTACCTCCGGCGGGTCTTGTAGATCAGCGTCCATGCACACTACGGCATCACCCTGCGCACAGTCATATCCGCAGGTCAGCGCCATCTGATGGCCGAAGTTGCGGGACAGCGCCACGCCACGGACACGTGGATCGCTGCTCGCGAAGGCTTGAATCTGCGTCCACGTGGAATCCTTGCTTCCGTCATCTATCATCACGATCTCCACTCGCAATTTGTCGGGCTCCCGCTCCAACGTGTCGGCAAGCGACACAATTGCAGCCTGCAAATGGGGAAATGCATCGCTCTCATTATAGCAGGGAATCACCAGAGAGATTAGTCTTGTCCCGGGCGTGTCAGCCATATCTGTCTTGCCTTTCGCTGGGGGATGGGTTATACCACGGCATTGGTCAGACCCTGCTTCGGTGTGGTCCCCTTCCAGACTTTACAAAGAACGTAAGCCAAACCGACGAGCAATGAAAATGTGCTCGGAAGCACATAACGCGGCTCGTAATGAATGAGCCAGTGGGTGACGATGGAGTCGAGGTGCGGAGATAGCAGGAGGAGCATCAAGCCGAATCGATGTCTCTCCTGGAATACCATATACGCCGTGCATAACAGACTGGCAATGCCAATGCCCCCCATCAGTATCCAATCCCAATATGCCGTCAAGACATAGAGTGGTCGGGTTCTAACCACGTCGAATCGATCTTGCCCCTGCTCCATCGCATCAGAAAATCGGCTGGTCTTCCAAGGGTTCCTGTAACCGAAGCCCTGCGGCGCAACGATCACCAATGGCAGACGTTTTGCCAAGGCTTCTACATAGCCGATCGGCTTGCTCGTAACGGCGTCCCAAAACACCTTGCGAAAGTAGAGATCTGCTTCGGGGGTCGCCGGTGACGAAAAACCCTGAGCACGTGCTTCCTCTTGGCGATGTTTGTCGAGACCTTTGATTCCCCACGGATTATTGTAGTTACCCAAGCCGCCCACCAACGTCCAGCCCAAACCAGTGGATGTAAATATCCACCGATCGCACAACTGATGGTTTCGATAAGCCCACGGCAGCAATATCAACAACGCCACAATCTGTACGGCGATCATGGCGACGAGCGACCGCCAGAATTGACGTGTAAATATCCATAATGCGAATCCCATCACGACCGGTGCGAGTAGATAATCCGGCCGAATGTAGGATCCAACTCCCAGCAACAAGCTCGCTCCCACACACCAGGCAATCCTGGCTTTTCCGGTGGATCGGCTCATCTGCAAGACACAGACAAGACACCCGACAACGAAGAAGGAAAGGAACCCCTCGGAACTTCGGAGGATAGTCGCATTGGCAGCCTGCGGAGGATAGAACGCGTAGAGAAGCCCGGCAACGAAACCTATTTTCGGCTGAAAAATAGTTGCCGCAACCCAACAGACCAGACATGCGGTGATCGTATCCAGAAAAGCGCCGACAAATTGTATGGGAAAATCGACAGGCATTCCAGTCAGGAAATGAACGGCCGCATTTAATAGGGCCATTCCTGGCGGATGCAGCATCTCTGGCACAAGGGTGGACGGATCGATCCGTGGCGCCGTACTCGGAGTAATGCGCCGTGTAGCGGCTAGCGCGTCCAGATCTTTGACCTTTTCTGTCGGTTCCACGTAACCATAGCCGGCACAGATGCCATAGCCCTCAGTGGCGTACACCCACGACAGCGTCATGTAATGATGATCGTGGGTTACGGTTCGCCAACCGGTCCACCCCCAAAAGATGAACAACAATCGGAATGCGAGCGCGGCGGCTGCGACAATCATCAATTTACGATTTGAGGCCAAGGACATTGCCATTGACGTGCAAGTCTTGATATGGTGTTGGGTCGCGATGCATTTCTTCGACCATGCCCGCCCATGTTGGGGGTGCGAATCCAGTC
>Ga0315287_10004376_pt1 | contig 13780 bp, 11 predicted proteins | sample YL17G11_0_MG_FD_205037 | JGI IMG/M metagenome (GOLD analysis project Ga0315287, IMG submission 205037) | Sediment microbial communities from Yellowstone Lake, YNP, Wyoming, USA - YL17G11_0 | ecosystem: Environmental > Aquatic > Freshwater > Lake > Sediment | place: USA: Wyoming | collected... | reverse complement strand
CTGCGCGAGCAGATCTCGCAACTCACGGAGGCGAAGCGCCAGCTTGAGTCCGAGTTGAAGGATGCATCGGGCTCGGCCGCCGCCCCGATCACCACCTCCGCCGAACTGGAAGCGACGCTGCGCTGGTTCCTGCGGCGAGTGGGCATGATCGTTCAGTCCGAGAAGGCCGTGCTCATGCTCTACGACCAGGAGACCGGCGATCTCGTGGCTCAGTGGCCCTCGTTGGGGCTTTCCCGGGATGAGATCGACATATTCCGCGTGCGAGCGACCCAGGGCGTCTCCGGGCAGGTATTCAGAGAAGGCCGCCCGATCATCACCGACGACGCCATGAGCGACCCGCGGACGGTGAAGGAAAACGTTGCGCTGCTCAACATGAAGAACGCGTTGACGGTGCCCCTCGTGGTCGAGCGAAAGGATGCTGAAGGGCAGGTCGTCGAGAAAACGAATATCGGCGTCTTCCACACGTTCAACAAGCGCGCGGGGCAGCGTTTCACCGAGGAGGATGTGACGCTGCTCACGGCGCTGGCGCGAAGCGCCGCCTCCGTGATTTCCAGCGCCCGGCTCTATATCGCCGTCTCGGACGAGAAGCGCGAGCTGGAGCGGACCCTCCAGGGGATGCTCGCCGGCGTTCTCGTGGTGGACGGCGACGGGAGGGTGCGGCTGATGAACTCCGCCGCGCGGCGGATCTTCGGCGTCGCCGCCGCGGACGGCCACGGGAAACCGCTCGGGCAGGTGATCCAGAACGACGAGGTCCACGACCTCGTCCGATCGTGTCTCAGCGGGAAGTCCGAGGCGAACTCGGAGCTGTCCATCTATCTTCCGGAAGAGCGCATCTACCAGGTGCAGACGGCGCTGCTGCGTTCGGAGACCAATGACGTCTCGGGCGTCGTCGCCACCTTCAACGACATCACCGAACTGCGCAGCGTCGAGCGCATGAAGAGCGAATTCGTTTCGACGGTGTCGCACGAACTCCGCACGCCGCTCACCTCGATCAAGGGTTTCATCAGGACGCTCCTGGACGACACCGAAGGGTACTACGATCGAGAGATGCAGACGGAGTTCTACCACATCATCGACACGGAGTGCGACCGGCTGGTGCGACTGATCAGTGACCTCCTCAGCCTGTCCCGCATTGAGTCGGGCCGCTCGCTGGAGCTGGTGCTCGTCGAGGTCGACCTGGCGCGTTTGATCAACCGGGCGGTGGAGACGCAGCGCTCCTACGCGAGCAGCCACGAGTTCGGCGTCATCATCGCCGATGATCTGCCGCGCATTACCGCGGACCAGGACAAGATGGAGCAGGTGCTCACCAACCTGCTCTCCAACGCCATCAAGTACAGCCCTGACGGCGGCAAGATCACCATCCACGCTCGCACGGTTGGCGTCAACGTCGCCGTGAGCATCACCGATCAGGGCCTGGGCATTCCGCCGGAGCACCTGGGCAAGCTCTTCACCCGTTTTCATCGAGTCGATGCGAGGGACACCCGCAAGCAGTACGGCACCGGGATCGGGCTCTACCTGGTGAAACACCTGGTAGAGGCGCACAAGGGTGAGATCACGGTGGAAAGCACGCTGGGGGTCGGCTCGACCTTCACGTTCGTGCTGCCGATTCACCTGTCGCAGGATGAAGAGCAGACGGCTGCAGCCGCATCTTGATGCCCGCGGGATCGTCACTTCGGTAGAGAATGGCGCATGAGGTCCCGGTATCGGGGCCTCTTTTTTGGCCCCCTTGCGCCGGCGGTCGGAAGCCGCTATGGTGAGGATGGAGGAGCAGATGGCAGACGATCGGCCGTCCTGGGACCGGTATTTCATGGATATGGCGTGGGCGATCTCGCGGCGCTCCACCTGCCTACGGAGGCAGATGGGGGCTCTGCTGGTGCGGGATAGGCGGATTCTCTCGACCGGCTATAACGGCGCGCCGGCCGGGCTGCCGCATTGCGACGAGGTTGGGTGCAAGCGGCAGCAGCTCAACATACCATCCGGCCAGCGGCCTGAGCTGTGCCGCGCACTTCACGCCGAGCAGAACGCGATCGTGCAGGCGGCCCTCTACGGCGTGGGGGTGAAAGATGCCGTGCTCTACTGCACGAATCAGCCCTGCGTGATCTGCGCCAAGATGCTCATCAATGCGGGCGTAAGGCGAATCGTCTACGAAGTGGAATACCCCGATGAGCTTGCTCTCGAGATGCTGGGCCAGGCAGGAGTGGACCTGGTGCAGCTCGAGCGGCCGCAGGAGGCGAGCAAGGAATCCGCATGAGCATGAGCAGTGATGGCGCCACCCTCATCGCCTACGCGATCGCAGCCATCGTGACATGCGCATTGACGCCGCTCGCCCGCTGGTTCGCCAAGCGAAGCGGCGCTATCGATCAGCCGAACGCCCGGAAGATGCACAAGAAGCCCCTTCCCACGTCGGGTGGAGTGGCAATCCTGGCCGGCTGTCTGGTGGCGGCCTGGCTGGCCGGGGCGAACCACCACATGCAGACGCAGACCCTCGCGGCGATCACCGCCGGGGCGGTGTTCGTGGCGCTGATCGGGTTCGTGGACGACCGCATCGATCTGCCGGCGAAGCTCAAGCTGGTACTGCAGATCATCTCCACGGCGCCGTTGCTGGTCGCCGGAGTGACGATCAGCCTCGTGTCGAACCCACTCAGCCACGGGATCGTGTTCCTCCCGGTGTGGCTGGCGGGCGCCGTCACGGTGGTGTGGGTGGTTTCCGTGACGAACGCGATCAACCTTATAGACGGGTTGGACGGGCTCGCAGCCGGCGTGTCTGCGATCTCTTGCGTCGCGCTCGCGTTCATCGCGATGAACTGGCACCAGCCGGGAGCGGCGCTGCTGTGCGCGGCCATCGCGGGTGCGGCAGTCGGCTTTCTCCCCTGGAACTGGCATCCTGCGGGCATACTCATGGGCGATACCGGCGCCTATTTCCTCGGCTACATGATCGCCGCGGTGACCGTCATCGGCGCCTTCAAGATGGCCGCCGCGATTGCCATCTTCGTCCCGATTCTGGTGCTGGCGGTGCCCCTGCTCGACACAGTTCTTTCGCCCGTTCGCCGGGTCCTGACCGGAAAACATCCATTCGAAGCGGACCGCGATCACCTTCATCACCGCCTGATCTCGCTGGGTCTCTCAGAGACCCGCGTCGTCGGTCTCACCTATGCTGTGACCGCGATCTGCGGCGCGGTCGCCATCTGGATTTCCCGCCACTGAGGCCATATGAGCACGAGCCGACCGCCGGTGAAGACGATGATCGTGATGGGGACCCGTCCCGAAGTGACCAAGCTCGGGCCGGTCGCGCTCGAACTGAGGCGGTATCCAGAACAGTTCGAGGTCATCCTCGTCGGAACGGGGCAGCACAAGGACCTGATGCCGCAGCACCTCGGCCTGTTCGGGATGACGCTGGATCACGACCTGGAAGTGATGCGCCCGGGGCAGTCGCTATCCGGAATCGCGGCGCGGACGATCGAGCGCATGGCAGCGCTGCTGGACCAGAGCCCGCCGGAGGTGGTGATGGTGGAGGGCGACACCAACGCGGTCTTCGCCGCGGGCCTGGCGGCGTTTTACCGGCGCATCCCTGTCGCTCACGTCGAGGCCGGGTTGCGCTCCGGCGATATCTACAGCCCGTTTCCGGAGGAGATGAACCGCCGCCTCACGGGCGCGCTGGCCACGGTTCATTTCGCTCCGACTCCCGAGGCGAAGGCGAATCTGCTCAGGGAAAACGTGCCTCCGACGGCGATTTTCGTCACCGGCAATACGTCCATCGACGCGCTCATCTTCGCCGCTCGCCGAACGGCCGTCAGTCTGCCCGTACCTGAGGAATGGCTGCGCGGCCGGAGGTTGGTGCTCGTCACCGCGCACAGGCGCGAGAGCTGGGGCCGCGGGATCGAGCAGATATGTCTCGCCCTCGCCGAGCTGGCAGCCCGATTCCCCGACATCGCGATTGTGTACGCGGTCCATCCCAACCCGGCGATCCGCGCGGTTGCCGAGGGGATCCTGCTGGGCACAGAGCGCGTTCACCTTATCCCTCCGGCGGACTACGAGCAATTCGTGGGGCTGATGAAGCACGCCTATCTGATCCTGACGGACTCGGGAGGCGTTCAGGAAGAGGCGCCATCGCTCGGGAAGCCAGTCCTCGTGATGCGAGAAACCACGGAGCGCACCGAAGGCATCGCGGCCGGCAACGCGGAGCTGGTGGGGACGGACAGGGACACGATCGTGTCGCGGGCGTCTCACCTGCTCACGAATAAGCGCAAATATACCGCGATGGCTCGCGTCCGCAATCCCTATGGCGATGGCCGGGCCGCCGTTCGCATCCGCCGCGCGCTCGCCTACCACTTCGGATTCACGCGGCGCCGGCCGCCGGACTTCGCGACGCAAAATACGCGGGCGAAGGCCAGATAGCGTGGAGCGGTCACGGGAAAACTGGTTCCGTGTCTGCGGGCTCATCGTCGTCGTGGTCATCGCGGGCGTTGTCATCTGGCGGGTCCGCGGCGTGGTTGTCACCATCCTGCTCGCGCTCGTCGGGTCATACGTCCTTCGGCCGCTGGTGGATCAGTTCTCCAGGCTCCGGCTCCGCAGCGGCAGCCGGGTGTATCTGCTGCCGCGAGGATGGGCGACGCTGCTGGCATTCATCGTCCTTGGGTTGGCGATCTACGGATTCTGGGTGTTCAGCTCCTACTCGATCAGCCGGGAGATCTCCGACATCCAGTATCGGTCGCACGAGTATCGGGCCGCGCTCTCGCGCTTCGCCGCGAGTCTGGATCAGGCGTACCGGGAGCGGCTGCCCGAGTCATTCCGGCCGACCGTTGATTCCTGGATCAGAGGCCTTGGCGACATATTGACGACCGCCGCCACGCGCGGACTGGGCATGACGTTCCACGGCGTGAGCTTTCTGATCGAGCTGTTCCTGGTCCCGATATTGGTCTTCTACTTCCTGGCCGACGGGCCGAAAATCAGGCAGCAGGTGCTGTTCTTCGTCCCCCGGAGAGCGGTGCTGAGAACCGAGCACGCGCTGAACCAGGCGAACGACATCTTCCAGCGATACATCAAAGGTCAGGTCATCCTCTGCGTCATCGCGTTCGTGGTCGTGACGGCGGGCCTGTGGGCGGCGAAGGTTGATTTCTTCTTCCTCCTGGGCGTCGCCGCCGGCCTCACCCGCGCGGTTCCCATCATTGGGCCGATCGTGGGAGCGATCCCGATACTGCTCGTCGTGCTGGCGACGAAATCGGCGGCGTTGGCGCTGTGGGTGCTGCTCGCGTTCTCGGTGATGCATGTGCTCGAGAGCAAACTGCTCATGCCTGCGATCCTCGGGCAGCAGCTCGATCTGCACCCCGTGCTCATCATCATCGCGCTCCTCGTCGGCGCTCAGGTGGGCGGCCTGCTCGGAGTGTTTCTGGCCGCCCCGGTGCTCGCGGTAGTGAAAGCGGTAATCGCCCAGCAGCGGCGGGGTGCGGCCACGCCTCTGCCAGAGGCAGTTGCGGAGTAGCGGCGGCGCGGGGATCTGCCCGGTTCGGGGCTGTGAAGGGACTGTCCGCCGCAGTTGCGCTTCCCCGCGCGGACTGGTATACTGACCATGGCCAGGATGCCAGGGACGATCGCCCGACGTGATTGGCGGGGTGTTCCCCTGCCGCAGCGCAGGAAGCCGGGGGTGTGTTCGCCCCCGGTTGTGTGTGTGAGGCGGGTGTAGGAGTGGGCGAGACCTGCAGCGAAGCATCCTTCCGCCGCGAAGAACGGCGGCGCCTGGCTGCTTTTCGGCTTGGGAGTACATCAGATGCGTGTCGTCATATTGGGCTGCGGCCGTGTTGGATCCACGTTGGCGGCGATGCTGACGAAAGAGGGCCACCACGTTTGCGTGATAGATCGAGATCAGACCGCATTCGAGAAGGCGGTGCAGAGGCTGGGGCCGGATTTCACGCGCGAAACCGTGAGAGGCGTCGGCATCGACGAGGCGACGTTGCTGCAGGCGGGTATCGAGGAAGCCGACGTCTTTGTGAGCGTCACCAGTGGCGACAACACCAACATCGTCGCCGCTCAGATCGCCCGGCACAAGTTCCACGTGCCGAAGGTCTTCGTGAGAGTGTACGATCCCATCCGCGCCCAGGCATATCGCGAGGCCGGCATCGAGACGGTGTGCACGACGACGATCGGCGCCGGGGTGTTCCACGATATGCTCCTGGGCCGCCCGCTTCGCGGCCTGCAGGAGTATATTGACGACGTCGCCCCCCACGTCGGTCAGCAGTAGGCGCTGGCAGACGAGCGCACGGGCGGTCGGCAGGGCGCGGTTCTGCGCGTTGAGCCATTTCGGCGGCTCGCGAAGTATGGAGTCAGTGCGATGTATGTCATAGTGGTCGGTGCAGGCAAAGTCGGCTATCACCTCACGCACACGTTGCTGAGCGAAGGCCACGAGGTGACCCTGATCGAGAAGGATGCGTCTCGCGTGGCCGAACTCGCCGCCGATTTCGGCGAGTCGATCGTCGCCGGCGACGGCTGCGAGATGCGGGTGATGCAAGACGTGGGGATGAATCGAGCAGATATCGTGGTGGCCGTAACCGGCCACGACGAGGATAACCTGGTGGTGTGCCAGATGGCTCAGCGCCAGTTCAGCGTGCCCAGGCAGATCGCCCGCGTCAACAATCCGAAGAACGAGCCCATATTCCATCTGCTGGGCGTGCCCGAGACGGTTGCCAGCACTCGCATCATCTACAGCCTGATAGAGCAAGAAGTGGAGAGCGGGGAATACTTACTGTTGACCGCTCTCAAGCGCGGGAAGATCGTGGTCACCGCCGCCGACGTGACTGCCGGGTCTGCGGGCGCGAATCGCATGGTCAAGGATATCCACCTGGCGGGCGACTGCGTGCTGGCTGCGATCATACGGGACGACCACATCCTGCTTCCAAGCGGCACCACCCGGCTCGAGCCCGGTGATACGGTGATCGCGGTGTCTACCCCAGAAGACCAACAGGTGCTGCGGGAGGCGCTCCTCGGATCGGCCCCGCCGGCGACACGGGCCAAGAGGTAGCGAAGAAACCACTGCAGTCGTCTCGGAGACCACGGCTCCGATCGCGCTTCACCGAGGCGCTTCGACGACCGATGACCATGACAGGAGGCGATTGATGAAACTTGGCGTGCTGACCGGCGGGGGGGACTGCCCCGGCCTGAATCCGGCGATCCGCGCGATCGTGATGCGCGCGCTTGATTACGGCGACGAACTCATCGGGCTGCGCCAGGGCTGGAAGGGACTGCTCGACGCTGATGCGTTCCCTCTCACTCTGGAGACGGTCGAACCGATCATCAATCAGGGGGGAACGATCCTCGAGTCCTCTCGCACCGATCCGGCGAAGGATGAGGATCGCATCGCTCAGTGCCTCAGGAACGCTGAGGAACTCGGTCTCGATGCACTCATAGCTCTTGGCGGGGAAGACACGCTCGGCGCCGCTCACAAGCTTGCCGGGAAAGGCCTGCGCTGTGTGGGCGTTCCGAAGACGATAGACAACGATCTCAATGCCACCGACTACACGTTCGGCTTCGACAGCGCGGTGGCGGTGGCGACGGATGCCGCGGACCGGCTGAAGGATACGGCGCGGTCGCACCGGCGCTTCCTCGTGCTCGAGGTGATGGGGCGCCACGCGGGCTGGGTGGCGCTGCACACCGGTGTCGCCGCGGGAGCGGACTGGATTCTCATCCCGGAGGTCCCGTTCGATCTGGGCGAGCTAGTAGACCATGTGAAGAAGATGAAGAGAAGAGGCAAGCACTGGGGCCTGATCGTTGCATCGGAAGGGGCGAAGCTGCCTCGGCGCGAAGCTGCACCGAAGTCGCAGACCAAGCACGCCAAGGATGAGTTCCAGCACGACTTGCTGAAGGGGGTCGGGGCATACGTGGCCGCTCAGATCAGGGACCACGCCGATGTCGAGACCCGTGAGATCGTGCTCGGACACGTGGTTCGCGGCGGGCCGCCGACTCCGTTTGACCGCTGGCTGGGCACCCGCACCGGCATCAAGGCCGTCGAGCTTGTCCACGAAGGCCGGTTCGACCATATGGCGGCGATGCAGGGCAACCAGATCGTGGGGGTGCCGTTGAAGGCGGCAGTGGGAGAGTTGAAGACCGTTCCCGTAGCCCTATACGAAGAGGTGAAAACCCTCTTCAACAAATAAACAGCAGAATACGGGAAGCGGATCGAGGCGGCCGGACCTATCATACCGGCCGCCGTCACGCGGTAAGACGGGTATCCTAGTAATCAGACTAGTCCAGTCAGGCATGTTTCGTCTCTCCGGCCGGCTCCGCTGGTTCCAGGTCCGATGTCGAGCAACGAATAGACACGCTGTTCAGGAGGAATCGAGAATGCCGTTGGTCACCTCGAAAGAGCTGCTCAAGGAGGCCCAGGCGGGCAATTACGCCATTGGCGCCTTCAACGCCAACAACATGGAGTGCGTGCGCGCGGTCATCGAGGCCGCCGAGGAAGAGCGCGCTCCGGTCATCCTGCAGGTCAGCCAGGGCGCGATCAAGTACGCCGGCCTGCAGATGGCGACCGCCATGGTGAGGACTGCCGCCGAGGAGGCCACCGTGCCTGTCGTGCTTCACCTGGACCACGGCACCAGTTTCCTCCAGAACGTACAATGCCTGCATGTGGGCTTCACCTCTTTGATGTATGATGGCTCAGCCGAGTCGTTGGAGAAGAACATCTCCACCTCGGCGAAGATCTGCGAGATCGCGCATTGCTGCGGTCTGCCGGTCGAGGCCGAGCTGGGCAAGATTCCGCTGATCGAGGATTTCGTGACTGCGGACGAGGCGGATGAGCTGCGCCTCCGGTCGTCCGCCGATCAGGTGGAGGCGCTGCGAAGCAAGGCCGGGGCGAAGGTCGAGTCTCTGATGGCCGATCCGAGCCAGGCGAAGATGTTCACGGAGAAGAGCGGCATCGACTCGCTGGCGGCCGCGGTGGGGTCCATCCACGGGATGTGGGGCGACATCTGGCCGCTGCGCCGCGATCGGATTGAGGCACTGCGCAAGGCGACAGATGTGCCGCTGGTCTGCCACGGCAGCAGTGGTGTCGTTCGCACTCGCGCCGACGCAGAGGCAAAGGGCATCGCGCTGCGCCCGAACGAGTGCACGTTGGATGAAGCGGTCAAGATCGGGATCTGCAAAGTGAATGTGGCGACCGCGGTCAGCATGGCGTTCCTCGGCGGCGCGAAGGATGCCTTTGCCAAGAAGCCGATGGAGAAGGACCTTCGCAAGATCCTCCTCCCCGGCCTGCAGGCCGCGAAGGAACTGGTTCGAAGCTACATTCGCCTCTTCGGTTCTGCTGGAAAGGCCGGTGGCTCCGCCACCATCGAGGCCAGCTCAGTTCAGCACGCCGAGTGATATATAGAAAGAGTTCAACTGTGTCGGAGGTAGACTAGATTGAGGCTCAGATTCACCGCCTACTGGTTGGCTGCTTTTGCGGCACTGCCGACTCTCGCGTGTGCGTCAGAACAGAAGATGGTTCTGCCGAAGTTCACGGCCGCCGACTGGACTCTGATCTACATCGTCCTGGCGTCGGCCTTCGTGGCGCTGATCTACGGCGGCTATCTCGCCCGCAAGACCACCAGGCACGACCCGGGCTCGCAGGCGATGCAGGACGTGAGCGCGGCCATCCAGCAGGGTGCGATGGCGTACCTGATGCAGCAGGTGCGGACCATGATCTGGTTCGTGATCGCCATCGCCATCGGCCTGTTCTTCCTCTACCGGGGAACCATCGGCGACACGCTTGCGGGCGGCATCTCGCTGGCGTTCCTGATGGGTGTGGCCGCATCCTACGGCGCTGGATTCGTGGGCATGGGGTTGGCCGTTCGCGCCAACACCCGCGTCGCCAACGCCGCGCTCACCAGCTTCAAGAGCGCGCTCGAGATCGCGTTCCAGGCAGGCACGGTGTCCGGGATGTTCACGACCGGCCTGGGGCTACTCGGCGCCACCCTCATCATGATCATGTTCAAAGAAGACACGATGAAGGTGTTGATCGGATTCGGCTTCGGCGGGTGTCTCGCCGCTCTCTTCATGAGGATCGGCGGCGGCATCTTCACCAAGGCCGCTGACGTCGGCGCTGACCTCGTGGGCAAGTTGGAAGCCGGCATTCCTGAGGACGATCCGCGCAATGCCGCGACCATCGCCGACAACGTCGGTGACAACGTCGGCGACTGCGCCGGAATGGCGGCCGACGTGTTCGAGTCCTACGAGGTGACCCTCGTCGCCGCGATCATCCTGGGCGTATTCGCTGCAAGCAGCCCTGCGGGTCACGCCCTTGGCGTCAAACTCGTCATCTACCCGCTCCTCGTCCGTGCCGTCGGTGTGTTCGCCTCGATCATCGGCACCTGGTTCGTGCGAGGGCGCGACGACGAGTCCATGGACCCGATGCAGCCCATCAACGTCGGCTTCTGGACCTCCGCCGGTCTCGCCACGATTGGTTTCGGTATCGTGTCCAAGCTCTATCTGGGCGACCGCTGGTGGCAGTTCTTCCTCGCCACCTTCATGGGGATCATTCTCGTCTTGGTCATCGGCCGCCTGACCGAGTACTTCACCTCCACCGAGAAGCCCCCGGTCACCGAGATCGCCCTGGCTACCCGCACCGGGACTGCTACCATGATCCTGACTGGATTGGCAGAAGGCATGGAGTCCAGCGTGTGGGCGATCGTGGCCATCGCGGCAACGATCTTCGGCTCGTTCGCCATCTTCGGCAGCGACGCGGTGTTCGCGTTCTACGGCATCTCGCTCGCCGGCCTCGGGCTGCTGACGACCACCGCCTATCTGCTCGCGATGGACACCTTCGGGCCGATCACGGACAACGCCAACGGCGTGTTCGAGATGTCGGGCGCGCTGAAGGGCGAGGGCGGCGAGCGGAACGAGGGGGCGCATCGCATCGTCTCCCGCCTCGACGCGGTGGGCAACACTACCAAGGCGCTAACCAAGGGGTTCGCGATAGCATCGGCGGTGATCGCGGCCACTTCGCTGTTCGGCTCATTCGTAGCCGACGCCGGTTTGAGCAAGACCGGCATCCAACTGAACATGCCGGTGGTGTTTGTCGGTTTGCTCATTGGCGGTTCGGTTCCGTTCCTATTCTCCTCGTTCGCGATTCGCGCGGTGAGCCGGGCGGCGGCGCTGCTGGTTGAGGAAGTGCGTCGCCAGTTCCGCGAGATTCCGGGCATCATGGAAGGCACGGCGAAGCCGGATTACAGTCGCTGTGTCGCCATCAGTACAGCGGCCGCTCAGAAAGAGCTGATCGGCCCCGGGCTGCTGGCCATCGCCACTCCGCTCCTGGTCGGCTTCGGGCTTGGGTTCACGAGCCGCGCAGACGGGGCGGCCGCGCTTGGTGGCTATCTCGCCGGCGCTATCCTCACCGGACAGCTCATGGCGGTCTTCCAGGCCAACACCGGCGGCGCATGGGACAACGCGAAGAAGAAGATCGAAGACGGGATGCTCGGCGGCAAGGGGACTGAATTCCACAAGTCCGCCGTTATCGGCGACACCGTCGGCGATCCCCTGAAGGACACCGCCGGGCCTGCGCTGAACCCGCTGATCAAGGTCATGAACCTGGTGGCGATTCTGGCCGTCCCGGTTGTCGCTCTCACCGAGATCAGCGTGGTGACGCGCGCCGCCATCGTCATTGTCTGTCTCGCCTGCTTGATCACGGCGGTTGCCTTCAGCAAGCGCAAGGGCGAGCATGAGATCGTGTCATCCGTCCCGGTTGGGGGAGCCGCCGAGACCGTCTCGGGCGGCAAGTAACGATCGGAGGCACCGGCCATGTCCGACAGCGCGGCGAAGCGAGTGCAAGCGTTCATACTTCTGGAAGCCAAGCCCGGGAAGGCGCTGGGCGTGAGGCGCCAGATCGCACAGATTCCGGGGGTGCGCGCGAGCTACGCGGTGACTGGGCCGTTCGACGTGATCGTTCATGCTGAGGCGCCGGACTTCAAGAGCATCGCGCAACTTGTGGTCGCCAAGATTCAGGCGCTCACGAGCGTGGCGAAAACGCTGACCTGTATCGTCGTCGAAGAGGGCGGCGAGGGGTAAGCTGATTGTGGATGTTACCCGCGGGGCCTGCGACGGGCGGGCCCCGCTTTGCTTTCGGGGGCGGCATGCTTGACAGTGCGAAGCGAATCGATCTTCTGGGGTTGTCTGCGGGCGAGCTGGCATCGTTCCTGGGCGGATTGGGGCAGCCGGCTTACCGAGCGCGCCAGGTGTTCTCCTGGCTGCACCGGGGCGCCAGCTTCGCCGAGATGACCGACCTGTCGCAAGCGCTGCGGGAGAAGTTCGCGAACGTCGCGGCTGCCGGCACTCTCCAGGTCGACCATAAGCGGACCGCTCCCGATCGAGCCACGAAGTTCGCCTTCCGCACGTGGGATGGTGAGATCATCGAGACCGTCCTGATTCCACACCGCGATCGCACCACGGTTTGCGTCTCGAGCCAGGTGGGCTGCGCGTTCGGATGTCAGTTCTGCGCCACGGGCCAGCGGGGCCTGGTCCGCAACCTGACTGCGGGAGAGATTGTGGGCCAGGTAGTGCGGGTTCAGGCGGAAGCGCGGCCGGCCCGCGTCAGCAATGTCGTCTTCATGGGCATGGGGGAGCCGCTTGCGAACTACGACGCGGTGGTGAAGGCCGTTCGCCTGTTGATCGCGCCCGGAGGCCTGAACATAGGGGCGCGCCATATCGCCGTCTCCACCTGCGGGCTTCCGCAGCAGATCCGGCGCCTGGCGCGGGAGAGCCTCCCTGTCGCGCTTGCGGTGTCGCTCCACGCGGGCACGGACGACGTCCGCACCCAACTCGTGCCAATCAACCGGCAGCACCCCATCGGCGAGGTGATCCCCGCCGCAAGGGAGTACGCTGAGGTGACCGGGAGGAAGGTGACCTTCCAGTACGTGATCGTGCCGGGCTTGAATGACACGCCCGAGCAGGCGCGCAGGCTGGCCGCGCTCATCCGCGGCTTTCCCGCCATGGTCAACATCATCCCGCGCAATCCCGTCGATGGATCGTCGCCGGACCCGGCGACGGCATCGCGCTTCGCGAATGTGCTCGAGAAGCTTGGGGCGCCGGCGGCGGTGCGGCGGTCACGAGGGGCGGAAGTGCTCGGGGCATGCGGACAGCTCCGCGGCCGCGTCTCGGGCCAACGTGAAGCCGGGCGAGCATAGGCCCGCCCGGCGACATGTCGTGAGAGAAAGCGGATCGGCTACCGCGCGGCGGCGATCAGCCCGCCGAGGACCGCAAGCGCGAGGAAAGCGGCAACGCCGCGGTGCCGGCTCTCCTGAGCTACTTCCTGGCGAACGGCCCAGCGAGGACCGTTCTTGGTCACCCGCGCATCGACGCCCCTGGTCACGTCCCCGGCCGGAACGCCCTTGTCGACGCGGACGATGGAATCCATGTCTTTGATCTGGATGACTGTGCCCTCACCGACCACCTCGCCATGGACCAGAAATGCCACTTTCGCCCTGAGTCGGATGCCCTGGTCTCGACCAATGGTGATCCAGGCCTCGAGTTCCTTGTCACCGTAGTGGTAGACGGTGCCCCTCGCCTTCACGAGCAGGCCCAGCTCATGCATCACATCTCCGCTGGCCTTCCCTGCGGCCTCGGCTCCTGAGGACCCCTCGCCTTCGGCTTCAGCCATATAGCGAATGTGGCCGGCCGGGGGCGCCAGCTCGGCGGTCACCCTCACCTGCGCCTTGCCGTCGGCAGCCGAGGCGCTGGCGATTTTCGCGTCGAGCGCCCAGGGCTGTCCGAGGGGTGCTCGAAGCTCGGGCATCGACTGCGCGTGTGCCGTCAGGCCGTCCGT
>Ga0315287_10004375_pt1 | contig 13780 bp, 14 predicted proteins | sample YL17G11_0_MG_FD_205037 | JGI IMG/M metagenome (GOLD analysis project Ga0315287, IMG submission 205037) | Sediment microbial communities from Yellowstone Lake, YNP, Wyoming, USA - YL17G11_0 | ecosystem: Environmental > Aquatic > Freshwater > Lake > Sediment | place: USA: Wyoming | collected... | reverse complement strand
GAGACACGACCGTTGACTCCGGAGGAACTAAGGCAAAGAGACCGCTCTGGCCCGTTTGACAGGAGGGACATCTGAACGAACTCATACCATTGCCCGTTCTCAGCGCGCAGCCACGCCGAAACGAGCCCGCGCTCTCCGGCGGGAGAGACCACTTCTCGATTGGAGAGATCCAGCTCATATCCGGGCGGTAGAGCTAGGCACAGCTGATGGAGGAGTCCACGAGTCTCCAGAGGAGCAGAGAGGGACAGCGCTGCTGCGCCGCCCAAGCGGATGGGACCTTCGGCAATGAGCTGTGGACCCGAAGAGCATCCGGCAACGCAGATCAAGGCGAATACGAGAACTCTCGACTTCACTCTTCCGCCGTACAACGGATCGGCCGCTAAGCTGCGGCCGCCGATGATCCTACGATGATCCGTGTTGGGCTGAAGCCGCACGATTGGCTGAAGCCGGCGGCCGACAGCTTCAGCGGATTGTTAGGCGGAACCAGCGACAGCCCCGAACCGCAATCAGCGGCAGCTCGCATCACTTTGCCGGAGCTACGTCGGTCAGGTCCTGGAAAGTGAACAACTTGGAATCCACGAACTGGCCCACGGCGTTTCCGCTATAGGTCTTTCCGCCCGCCAGTTCCAGCTTCTTGACCGGAGCACCCGCCGTCAGGTCCAGATCATCGAACTTCACCCAGAACGTCGCCGGCGTCAGGGCCGAGTCGAAGATCACTACGCGGTTGGTGCTGTCGCTTACGGTCCGCCAGATGGTAGAAGAGACCCACGGCTGCTCTTCATTGGCAAAACCCAGCGGGGTGCCGACGCTTCGCATCAACGAAAGTACCGCCATCGGGGCTTGAAACTTGAAGCTCTGCTGTGGCGTACCGCTGATGTACGTCGGGGACACTTCGCCCGGGAGCACATCCAACAGGAAGGACGCGCGCACGAAGCGGTCGGCGGCGCGCGAGGTGCCAGGCAGAGACTTCGACGTGCCGCCGGCGTCCTTCCAGTACTCCATGATTGCCAGCTGCTTGTCGTAAGTGGGGGAGTTGGTCACGACCCTGTACTGCTTGCCGTGATGGATGACGAGGTTGCCGTCGACGTACTCGAACACGGCCGAGTCGCCGGAGGCGTCCGATATCACGAGGTGCATATTGGCGGGCCGGCCCGTACCGAGTACCACGGTCTGCACGCGGAAGTTCTCCTTCCGGAGGTCCGCGACGGCCTCGGCGACGGTGGCGAAGTTGTCCAGGACGTACTGCGGCCAGGTGCTCAGCGAGATCACCTTGGCGCCCTCTGGCGGCTTGCCGTAATTCGATTCGACCAGGGCGAGCTCATTGACAACCAGTCCCTTCTCGTTCATTCCCTCCGCGGTGCCGATGTCGTATGCCGATACGATCAGGCTGCCATACTTCGATTCCCACGAGATCGTGTTCTCGCCACCTCGTCCGTCGCGCTTCATACCTCGCGGCAGCACCCACATGTTGGACATCATGTCCTCGCCCCAGTCCATGGAGCGACCGACGATGACCGTGCCATCCTTGGCAACATAAAGTGCTCGGGTGCAGGCCTCCGCCGGCCCCAGACTGGCAGACACGAGAGTCGCTGCGACGAGAACGGCCAAGAGGCCGCGACAAAAGCCATCGACTCGCATGAGGATCTCCTGTGTGGGTGAAGCGATCATGCTCCGTCCCTTCCGCCTAACGGCTCGGCGATGAGCTGCGGCCCGACCTTGAGAAGCAAGGCCGCCGCTGTTTGCCGCGCCCAGGATGCCACCAGTTGATCGCGCGGCGCCAGCGCCAGGGACGTCAGCTCCATTGCCTTGTTGTACGGCAGCCTTCGAGGGGCTTGCCGAATATGCACAGGTGTACATATACTCCAATCCGTGCTCGAATGGGACCCGGAAAAGGCCGAGGCGAACCGCAGGAAGCATGGAGTCGATTTTGCTGATGCCGCGACAGCTCTCGCGGACGAGCATGCACTCACGCGGCCAGACGACGAACCCGGCGAGGAGCGCTTCTTGACGCTCGGAATGGACGCGCTCGGACGGGTCCTGCTGGTGGTCTATAGCTGGCGTGGCGACTTGGTTCGATAGATCTCCGCGCGGAAGGCGAGCCCTTCCGAACGCAGGCAATACGAGAGACACCGATGAAACGAAACTACGACTTCAGTAAGGCAAAGCGCGGCCCCGTGCTCCCCGCACCGCCCGGGAAGACACGCATCACGATCCGCATTGATGACGACGTACTCGACTGGTTCCGAAAGCAAGTGCACGACGCGGGCGGCGGCAACTATCAGACGATGCTGAACCGCGCCCTCCGCGACTACATGGAAGGACAGGTCGAGCCGTTCGAGAACACGCTGCGCCGCGTCCTGAGCGAAGTGCTTCCTACCTCGAAGGCCCGCAAGAGACTCTCTCGCAAGGCAGGCTGACCGCGACCACCTTGCTCCGCTGCCGTACAACAGGTCTTCAACTGCCATCCCGCAGTTTACGCCCGTTGTTGCAGACACTGCAATCCGCTGTTGTTGCGGGTGTCCTTGTCGCGAACGCGCAGTCCATCTCCCTGTTCGAGGGAATTAGACTGCGCGTTCGCGGTCTGTCTTTGCAGGCGGGGCCCCGAGGAATTAGCCTGCGCGAGTCGGGTCTGTTTCCTGTTGGCAGTCCGGCGACCGTTCGTCCATCGCTTTCCTCACCCCGAGTTCGTGCATCGCCCGGCTGCTACGGGCTTGCGCCGGGGAATCTCCGTGAATGGACACGACCACGAAGGGGGACGGCCGGGCTCGGTTGTCGCTGCGGCAGATGCGCCGACTCCTCCGCGTCTGCTCGATCGGATTCGCAACGCACTTCGCCTGCGCCACGCGAGTCCGCGTACCGAGACGGCGTACGTCTACTGGGCGCGGCGTTTCATCCTGTTTCATGGGAAGCGCCATCCCGCCGACCTCGGGCCCGAGGCGATCACGGCGTTTCTGAATTTCCTCGCGGTCGATGGACACGTGTCGGCGTCGACGCAGAATCAGGCGCTCAATGCGATCGTCTTCTTGTACCGGCGCGTACTCGGACGCGATGTACTCCAACTCGGCGAGCTGGTGCGCGCGCGCAATCCCCGGCGGCTGCCGGTCGTGCTCACTCCCCCCGAGGTGCATGCGGTGCTCGCGCGACTCGACGGCGTACCCAGACTCGTGGCGGGTCTGCTCTATGGATCGGGGCTGCGACTGCTCGAAGCGCTGTCGCTGCGCGTGAAGGATCTCGACTTCACCGCGCACGAGATCCGCATCCGCGACGGCAAGGGGCGCAAGGATCGCGTGACGCCGCTTCCCACCTCGCTCGAGGCATCGCTCACTCTTCAGTACGAACGCGCCCGCACGCTTCACGAACGCGATCTTCGCGACGGCTTCGGAGCGGTGGCGCTCCCGAATGCGCTCGCGCGAAAGTATCCAGGCGCAGCGCACGCGTGGCCCTGGCAATGGGTCTTCCCCGCCACCACGCGCTATCGCGAGGAGGCAACCGGTGTCGAGCGTCGCCACCACTTCCACGAGACGGCCGTTCAGCGCGCAATGACCCGCGCGGTACGCGAGTCGGGACTCGCGAAGCGGGCGAGTTGCCACACGCTGCGTCACAGCTTCGCCACCCATCTCCTCCAGCGCGGGTACGACATCCGGACCGTGCAGGAACTCCTCGGTCATCGCGACCTGAAGACCACGATGATCTACACCCACGTCCTGAATCGCGGCGGGCTCGGGGTGCGCAGTCCTCTCGACGAGTAGGATCGAGCCGGGAGGCTCTCGAACACCGCCCAGTCGAACACACAGCCCCCCCGATACGTCTCACCCGGGCTCCACGGTCCGGGCTGGCGTTGGCCGGGCCTTCATCGCTCCATTCCCCTCGCGCGCGGCGTGCCGCGCGCCGAAAGAGCAATCCATATGGGTCCGTTATCCTCGCTCGTCATGAGCATCCTGCGTATTCCGGTCCCGGTCCTGCGCCAATCGCCCCAGCCTTCCTCTCGCCTCGGAGCCCTCAGCCTCGGGCTGGTGCTGGCAATGCTGGTGGCGGGCGGATCGGCCCCCGCGGCGACGGAACCCGCCGCATCGTCCGCGGGGAGCGCGCTCACCTGCGAGACACTGCCCCGGCTGCTCGGCGCATACCTCCAGAACCACCTGCAGTACCGCGCGCTGACGGCAGAGCTGAAGGAGCGCGTGGCCGAGACGAACCTGCGCTACCTCGACCCCTCCCGTTCGCTGTTCGTGCAGTCGGACGTCGAATCGCTGGAACGGCAGTTCACCGGCGTCTTCACGTCGCTTTCGGTCGGCGACTGCTCGCAGCTCGAGGAGATTCAAAAACTCAGCATCGACCGGTACCGGGAGATGGAGGAGTTCGTGCGCGCGTACGTGTCGCGCCCCGACTACGAGATCGACAAGGAAGCCACGCTGGTGATCGACCCCGAAAAGCGCGGTTTTCCGAAGAACAAGGCCGAGCGCGAGGAACTCTACCGGCGCCTGGTGCATTTCCAGATGTCGAATTTCGTCGCCAATGGCGAGCCGATGGCAGAGGCCAAGAAGAAGCTGATCCACCGCTACGAGCTGATGACCCGCCGCGCCAAGGAGACCAAGCGCGACGAGATCTATGCGCGCTTCCTCAACGCGTTCGCGAGTTCACTCGATCCGCACTCCGCCTACCTGACACCGGAGAACAACGAGGACTTCAAGATCCACATGGGTCTCTCACTGCAGGGGATCGGCGCGGTGCTGTCTTCGCGCGACGGCTACACGGTCGTCGAGGAGGTCGTGCTCGGTGGGCCCGCGGACCGCTCCGGCCAGCTGAAGAAGAACGACAAGATCGTCGCGGTCGGCCAAGGCGGCGCCAAGATGGTCGACGTGATCGATCTGGACCTTCGCGAAGTGGTCCAGATGATCCGCGGCGAGAAAGGCACCCCGGTACGCCTCGCGGTGCTGCGCCCGGGTGACAACAGCCGGATCGAGATCGGCCTCGTGCGCGACAAGATCAATCTCGAAGACCAGGCGGCGAAGCTGCGCTTCGAAGAACTGAAGATCGGCGACAAGACCTACAAGCTCGCGGTGCTCGACCTGCCGTCGTTCTACGGTGACAAGGACTCCGGCGCGCGTCAGGCGACCGACGACGTACAGAAGCTGCTGAAGGAAGCGCGCGCCGCGAAGGCCGACGGACTGCTGCTCGATCTCTCGCGCAACGGCGGCGGTCTGCTCGACTATGCGGTGAAGATCACTGGCTTTTTCATCGGCAAGGGTGGCGTGGTGGCGGTGGGCGATTCGCAGGATCGCACGCAGGTTCTCGAGGATCCCGACGAAGGCATCGAGTGGTCGGGTCCGCTCGTCGTGCTGACCTCACACGTCACCGCGTCCGCCGCCGAGATCTTCGCGGGCGCCGTGAAGGACTACCGGCGCGGTGTGATCGTCGGCGACGACCACACCTTCGGAAAGGGCAGCGTGCAGACCGTTGCACCGCTTCCTCCCGGTCTCGGCGCGCTGAAGTTCACGACGGCGCTCTTCTATCGCCCGGGCGGCAAGTCGACCCAGCAGATCGGCGTGCCCGCCGACATCGTCGTCCCCGCCCTCACCGCCACCGACGAGCTCAGCGAGAAGAACCAACCCTACTCGCTGCCGGCGCGTTCGATCGAGTCGTTTGCGAATGGCACGCCGCGACAGAGCGGCGGGTTCATTGCGATCGACGACTCTACGCTGCGGACGCTCGCGCAGCGCTCACACGAGCGCGTCGCAGGCGACGCACGCTTCGCGGACATCGACAAAGAACTCGCGAAGCAGCGCGCCAACAAGGGCGTCGTCAAGGTCGCCGACCTGCTCGAGAAGAAGGAGAAGGACAAGGAGAAGGAGGCGGCGAAGCCCGACGCGGCAGCGACCGGCGGAACGGCTCCCGCGGGCGATTCGGCCAAGGTGCCTCCGCCGGGCACGGGCGTCCCGGGTGAAGACGCGCCGCCCGACGATCGAGCGCCGCAGATCCAGGAAGCGCTGCGCATTCTCGGCGACCTGGTATCGCATCATCCGGTCGCGATGAACAACTAGCGAGGTGCGCGCCGCGCCAGCCGCGCATTCGTGTAATCGGGATCATCGGTCACGTCTTGCCAGGCGCGCACCCACGCCGGCCGGTGTGGCTCCATGAACGCGACACGCGCCACCGCATCGCGCAGGTCTGGCCCCTCGCCCGGATCCAACTCCAACTCGATCAGCACGATGCCGGGCGGCCACTCGAGCCGGTCCACCTCGAGACGTCCTTCGCGACGCCGCGTCTTACGCACGCAGGGAAGCGGCAGCTTCAGCAGCGCGCGCGCGACCGACTCGGGCGCGCGCCATTCCCACTCGTAGCGACCATCGCCACGCGGCGCCTTCACGGTGATGCGGGCGCCCTTCCCCTCTGCGACGCGAATACGCGCCGTCACGCGCCCGCGCAGCAGGTAAGCTTGCTGCATGCGCACACCTCCTGCGGGCGGCTCTCCATCGATCACGCGGAATCGAATCTCTCGTTCGATCGCCACACTCTGCCCTCCGTTCGCCGCTGGCTCACCGTGCGCGCAGAATCGCTTGCGCGGCTAAGCTCCCTGCGCCGTGAAAAAAGTCTGTTTCTATCACGCTGGTTGCCCCGATGGCTTCGGCGCCGCTTGGGCGGTTTGGAAGGCCTGGGGCAAGTCGGGAGAGTACCGCCCGCGCGGTCACGACGACGCGCTCCAGTTCGAGGAACTGGTGGGCGCCGAGGTGGTGTTCGCGGACATCGCGCTCGCGAACGGCCTGTTGCGCACGCTCGGCCAGAAGGCGACGCGCGTGGTCGTACTCGATCATCACGTGACGGCACTCGAACGCTTCCAATCCGATCCCGAGTTGACGCTCGATCTCGGCGAGCGCGGTCACGTCGTGAACTTCGATCTTTCGCAATCCGGCGCGGTGCTTGCGTGGCAGCACTTCCACCCCGGAACGGAACTCCCACGCCTGCTCGCGTACGTCCAGGACCAGGATCTCTGGCATTGGCGACTGCCTGAGTCCGACGCGGTGAATGCGGCGATCGGCATCTACCCGCGCCGCTTCGAAGTCTGGGACCGGCTCGCCGCGGAGCCGATCGAGAAGCTCGTCGCCGAGGGCCGGCCGATCGTGCGCGCACAGCGCAGCGAGATCGATCGCGCACTGCAGAGTGCGCACGCGGTGGTTGTCGGCGAGTTGCGTCTCGAAGCGGTGAACGCGCCGTTCCAGCGCTCCTCGATCGGTCACGAACTCGCGAAGCGAAAGGCCTTTGGCGTACCGTGCGGCCTCGTCTACCGGCTCACCGAACGCCGCGTCGATTGCTCGGTCTACTCGATCGGCGACTTCGACGTCGCAACGCTAGCCGCCAGCTTCGGAGGCGGCGGCCACCGCAACGCCGCCGGCTTCAGCGTCACGCTCGAAGAGTGGCTCGCCCGCTTCGCCTGAGAGGAGAAAGGGGACGGTCCTCGTAAGTGGACGGGTTGGGGAGAAAGGGGACACACCTCGACGAGGTGTGTCCCCTTTCTCCCCTTTCTCCTCACTTTTTCCTCAGGCGCGGGTGGTGATTGCGAGGGCGTGGATCTCGCTGGTCATCATGTCGCTGACGGCTTCGTAGACGAGGCGCTGGGCCTGCACGAGCGAGAGGCCGGCGAAGCGCGGCGAGACGACGGTGACGCGAAAGTGACCGCCGCCGCTAGCTGCGCCGGCGTGGCCGCGATGCTGGTGGCTCTCGTCGATCACCTGCACGTCGGTCGCATCGAGCTTCTCGCGCAGTAGCGATTCGATCCGCTGAACGCGGTCCTCGGTGTTCATCAGTCCTTGGGGAGGCCAAGAACGCGTTCGGCGATGATGTTCTTCTGGATGTTCGGCGTGCCGCCGCCGATCACGACTTCGGGCCACGAGAGAGCGAAGCGCTGCCAGCGACCGCCGTCGATCTCGCGCTCGAGGTGGCCGGCGCTGCCCTGCATCTCCAGCGCGATCTCGCCGAGCGCGACTTCGAGTTCCGCGCGCAGCAGCTTGTTGATCGAGGTCTCCGCGCCGAGCGGCTCGCCCTTCAGCTGCTTGGTGAGCGCGCGCAGGCCGTTGAAGCGCATGCCCTCGATCTTCGCCTCGAAGCGCGCAATGCGGCGGCGAATGCCGTCGTCGTCGAGCGCAGGCCGGCCATTCTTGCGTGACTTGCGCGCCAGCTCCTTCAGCTCCTCGAGCTTGCGGCGCAGGCCTTCGACCTCGGCGATCGACGATCGCTCGTGCGCGAGCGCCGACACCGTCACCTGCCAGCCCTGCCCTTCTTCGCCGAGCCGATTCTCGACCGGCACGCGCACGTTGTCGAAGAACACCTCGGCGAACATCGAGCCGCCCGACATGTTCTTGATCGGGCGCACCGTGATGCCCTTTGTGTCCATCGGCACCAGCAAGCAGGTGATACCGTCGTGCTTGCTCACCGGTGTCGGATCGGTACGGACGAGCAGGATGATCCACTTCGACCACATCGCGATCGACGTCCAGATCTTCTGACCGTTGACGACGTACTCGTCACCCTCGCGCGCGCACTTGCAGTTCAGCGACGCGAGGTCGCTGCCCGAGCCTGGCTCGGAGTAGCCGGTGCACCACTGGTACTTGCCGTCCAGGATGTCCGGGATGAAGCGCTGCTTCTGCGCCTCGGTGCCGTACTGGATGATCGCGGGGCCGACCCACGCGAGTCCCATGAAGCAGGTGCCAAGACTCGGCGCCTTCCGCTTCGCCATCTCTTCTTTCAGGATCACCTGCTGCATGATCGAAGCGCCGCCGCCTCCGACTTCCACCGGCCACGAGAAGCCGACCCAGCGCTTCGCGCGCACCTTCTTGCTCCATTCGGCGATGAAGGCCGGATCGCCGGTGTTGGCACCCTTCGGCAGGTTCGCGTCGAGGAACGCGCGCACTTCGGCGCGGAACGATTCTTCTTCGGGCGTGAAGTTGAAGTCCATCACTTCTCTCCGATGGCAATGACCCGGTCATAGTGGAAATCGGAATCGCCGAATGCGGGACGCGCCCACTTCGATCGCTTCAAGTAGAGATGCGCGTCGTACTCCCAGGTGAAGCCGACGCCACCATGCAGCTGCACCGAGTCGATGCCGATGCGCGCAAACGCCTCGCTCGCGTACGCCTTCGCGAGTGACACCGCACGCGCCGCGTCGGCGTCGCGCTCGTCGAGGCACCAGGCTGCGTAGTAAAGGATCGACTTCGCGCTCTCGACGTCCACCAGCATCTCCGCGAGCGGATGCTTCACGCCCTGGAAGCGGCCGATCGGCGAACCGAACTGCTCGCGCTCCTGGGCGTACTTCACAGTCGTTCGCAGCGCCGCATCAGCGGCGCCGAGCAGTTCGGCGGTGACGGCGGCGGTGGCCAGGTCGAGCACGCGAGCGAGCGTCGCCGCGTTCCCATTCGCGAGCACGGCATCCGCCGCGACCGCGACGTTCTCGAAGCAAACGCGACCGACGCGGCGGGTCTGGTCGATCGACGGTGTCGCCTCGACACGAACGCCCGCCGCGCTGCGTTCCACCACCGCCAGCGACACGCCGTCACCGCAACGGAACGCCACCACGAACAGATCCGCGGCCGGCGCGTCGAGCACCTGGATCTTCTCGCCCGACACGATGATGCCATCGCCTTGCGGCTTGCCCGCGAGCGCGACGCCCTCGGCGTCCCAGCGATCGCTGGCTTCCAGGAACGCGAGCGACGCGATGCACGATCCGTCGGCGATCCGTGACAACCAGCGCGCTTGCTGCGCGTCGCTGCCGCCTTCGCGGATCGCGGCGGCGGCGATCGTCGTGGCGAGGAATGGCGCCGGGAACAACGTCGTGCCCATCTCCTCGAGCACGACGACGAGATCGACCCAGCCGAGACCCGCGCCGCCATGCGCCTCGGGGATCGCGAGGCCGAGCCAGCCGAGTTCGCCGAGCTGTTTCCAGATCGCGCGGGAAAAGCCGTCCGGCGTCTCCATCAGCTTGCGTACTTCTTCGAGCGGGCAGTGCGCGCTGAGGAACTTTCGAACTTCCTGGCGCAGCAGATCCTGCTCTTCGGTGAAGCCGAAGTTCATCACTCATCTCCGGAAAGGGGCTTTGGGCCGGCTGACCCTAGCCTATACTGCGCGCCCGTTCGACTCATGAATCAACTCTCTTCAGGAGCAGCGAATGAGCGCCCGCGCCGACGAAACAGAGTCGCGAGAGAACGCGGATTTCCGCGCGCAGGTGCGAGCCTGGATCGCCGCGAACAAGCCCGTGCACCCCGGTTTCAAGCTGCCGCAGAGCTTCCTCGAGGTGGAATCCGAGCAGCAGTTCACGTTCCTCCGCGAGTGGCAGCGCAAGGTCTTCGACGCCGGCTACCTCGGTCTCGACTGGCCGGCGGAGTACGGCGGCCTCGGCGACCCGCTGAAGCGCCAGCGCATCGTGTCGCAGGAACTGAGTCGCGCCGGTGCGCCGTTCATGGTGAACGTGATCGGCTTGCAGTGGGCGGGCCCGACGATCCTCGCGGTCGGCAACGAAGAGCAGAAGAAGCGCTACCTGAAACCGATCCTCTCCGCCGAAGAGATCTGGTGTCAGGGCTTCTCCGAACCGGGCGCCGGTTCCGATCTCGCGAGTCTCACCGCGATCGCCGAGCCGGCCGCGGAAGGCTGGCTCGTCACCGGTCACAAGGTGTGGACGACACTCGCGCACTTCGCGAAGTGGATGATCCTGTTAGCGCGCACGGATCACGCAGCGCACAAGTACGCGGGCATCTCGTATTTCCTGTTTCCGATGGACGCGACGGGCGTCACCGTGCAGCCGCTAGTGAAGATGAGCGGCGAAGGCGGCTTCAACCAGGTGATCTTCGACAAGGCGCCGATGCCGAAGAGCGCGCTGCTCGGGCAACTCGGACAGGGTTGGCAGATCGCAATGACGACACTGACCTTCGAGCGCGGCGCCGCAGAAGGCACGGGCGGCGGGCAGGCGACACCGGCCGACTCGTCGGTGCGCGCGGTCGCGAACCTCGCGAAGCGCGTGCGTCGCGAAGGCCATCCCGCTGCCGGCGATCCGGTGATCCGCGACCGTGCCGCGCAGCTCTGGATCGACGAGGAAGCGCTGCGCCTCACCGGGCAGCGCGCGCGCGTTGCCGGCCTCAACATGGACGATCGCCCGCTTGCCACGCGGCTGATGAACAAGCTGGTCTACTCGGAGCTGGGGCAGCGACTCTCCGAGTTCGCGTGCGAAGTGCTCGGCCCCGACGCAACGCTCTGGGTCGGCGATCCGCACGCGCCCGACAAGGCCGAATGGCCGCGCGCGTACATGAACTCGTTTGGCGTGACGATCGGCGGCGGAACCTCCGAAGTGCAGCGCAACATCATCGGGGAGCGCGTGCTCGGCCTCCCGAAGACGAAGTGAGAGGCGAACCATGGCGACATCCACCGCGATCAAAGTCGAAGTCCCGACCGATTTCGGCTGCACCGAAGAACACGGTCTGCTGCGCTCCGAGGCGCGTCGCTTCCTCTCCGAGCGCCTGCCGATGACGGAGCTGCGCAAGCTCGCCGACGCGGGCGTCGGTTTCGATCGTGCGCTGTGGAAGGAACTCGCACAGCTCGGCTGGGTGGGACTGGTGTTGCCCGAAGCCGTCGGCGGCGCGGGACTCGGCTGGCTTCATCTCGAGATCGTGATGGAGGAGATGGGCCGACGCCTGGTGCCCGGCCCATTCCTCGGCTCACTACTCGCAGGTATCGCGATCGCAAGTGCCGGAAGCGACACACAACAGGAGCGACTACTGCCGGCGATCGCCTCGGGCGACGTCGTTGCGACGATCGCGCTCTGCGAGGCCGGCGGCGTCTTCGAAGCCGATGGCGTCACCGCCACCGCAGAACCCGCGGGCGGCGGCTTCGTGCTGCGCGGACGCAAGACGCACGTGCTGTGCGGCACCGACGCGGGCATCGTCGTCGCGCCGTTTCGCGAGCCGTCGGGACGCATCGCGCTCTTCGCAGTCGAAGTGCCTACGACCGGCGTGTCGATCGAAGCGGAGGTCGGCATCGACCCGACGCGGCCGGCCGCACGCCTCGCGTTCGACGGCGTGCGCGTCGCAGCGAATGCACGGCTCGAGGGCGACGCCGCGGCTGCCTGGTACACGACGCTCGTGCGCGGCTTCGCGGCGCTCGCCGCCGAACAGGTCGGCGGCGCCGAGTCGGTGTTGCTGACGACGCGCGACTACGCGATCGCGCGCAAGCAGTTCGATCGTCAGATCGGTTTCTTCCAGGCCGTGAAGCACCCGCTCGTCGACATGATGTGCGGCATCGAGTTGGCACGCAGTCTGGCGATGGGTGCAGCCGCCGCGCTCGACGCGAATTCCCCGGGAGCGGAAACGCTGGCGCGGATGGCGAAGGCCCAGGTGAGCGACGTCTACTGCAACGCGGTGCGCAAGGGCGTGCAACTCCATGGCGGGTACGGCTTCACCTGGGATTGCGACGTGCACTTCTTCTTCCGCCGCGCGATGTGGAGTCGCGCGATGCTGGGCGACGCGATCCATCACCGTCGCTGGCTCGCGGAGCGGCTCTTCGACAGCTAGCCGGCTGCCCGTCACGGGTTCGTCATGCGGAGTGGCGAAGAATCCCTGGTATCGGCCTCACCTTTGGCCGCCAAGGAGCCTCGCAATGCGTGCTTCTGTCTCTCGTTCCCGCCTCTCGAGCGTCGCAGGTCTGTTCGGCGCCGCCCTTCTGCTCGCTCCGCCACCAGCCAGCGCTTCCCATGACGACTGGGACGATGACGATCGGCCCCACGATCACTACGTCGATCGCTCCCATGGCCACCATCATCCGCGTCACCACGAAGACCGCGGCGAATGGTGTCCACCGCGCCATGCGCCGCCGCAGGTGTATCGGCATGGCTACGGGCGAGGTTGGTATGAGCCGCGCCCGGTGGCGCACCCTCGCTACTACTGCGAGCCCTGCAACCACTGGTACGACGACGAAGAGGACTTTCACTACCACGTGCACCATGCCCATCACGTCGCACGGGTGGTGATCCCATTCGCGCTGGGGGCCGCGGTCTTCGGCTGGGTCTTCACCGGCTACTGAGTCGTCGCTGAAAACGAGAGAGGCGGGATCGGGCAATGCCCGGTCCCGCCTCTTGGTCCTGTTGCCGGAATGGCCGCGCTAGGCCGCAGTCACCGGAATGTGGCGAACCTTCGACGCCTCGGCCTTCGGCAGCGTGACGGTGAGGACGCCGTTCTTGAACGACGCCGACGCCTTCTCGCTCGACACCTCGACCGGCAGCTCGATCCCGCGGCGGAACTCGCCGTAGACGCGCTCGGTGAAATGCCGACCTTCCCGCTCGCCCGTCTGTTCGCTGCGCTTCTCGCCGCGCAGCGTCAGCACGTTGCCGTGGACTTCGATCTGGAAGTCCTTCTCTTCGACCCCCGGAAGCTCCGCGGTCACGAGAAACTCGCCCTCGTGCTCCACCACTTCGAGGCGCGGTGCGAACGCGGCCGTTTGCGCAGCATGGTCGCGCTGCAAGTCCTCGACGAGTCGTTCCACGGAAGACCACAACGGGTTCGCCCCGCCCGGCGAGAGGGATCGTCCCGATCGGAAGATAAGGGGAAATGACATGGTTTCTGAAACCTCCTGCACTCGGCTCGCGGGGTTGGCTTGCGAACCGCGTCGCGATTGGCGACGACGCATGTGTAAGCACGAGCATCGAGGCGTCAACAGGGCCGAGCAGGACGGGTCAGATCGCGAGGACCGCGAGGATACCGAGCACGCTGCCGATCGCGGCGACCGCGTAGAGCAGCGAGCCGACGAGGGC
>Ga0315287_10004374_pt1 | contig 13782 bp, 1 predicted proteins | sample YL17G11_0_MG_FD_205037 | JGI IMG/M metagenome (GOLD analysis project Ga0315287, IMG submission 205037) | Sediment microbial communities from Yellowstone Lake, YNP, Wyoming, USA - YL17G11_0 | ecosystem: Environmental > Aquatic > Freshwater > Lake > Sediment | place: USA: Wyoming | collected... | reverse complement strand
TGATGATTGATTCTGTATTCCTAATAATATTTCGATGGGCCAAAACGAAGGTTCCCCCGACCTGTCCGCTGATCGTTTCCCTGGCGCGCAGGTCCTGCCCCGCGGTGTAGTCAAAATCGATGCTGACTTCGGCTGCTTCCGGCAGAGGATGGTTCATTATCAGTAGCCTTGTTTGATAATTGATCCGGTAATCGATATCCCTGGTCTGCCGGACATTATCGATCTTCACCGTCTCTGTCCCTTCGACCAACCTCATATCTGAGACCAAAAACGCCCGCCGATGGCCGTCACTCGGCAAATTGATCGATCGATCTTGGGGCGTACCGTTCTTCAACGCATAATTTAATTTTATCTCTTTAGCATTATCGTACCGCCTGGCGATCAATAATAAACCATAGGCTTCGTCAAAGAAATAGTCGGTTCCCAGAAATAATTTAGCTCCGTCGGCCGTAAGTTTGATTGAATCCGGATCGATATCAGAACGATCCAAATCAATGCTTAAATAATCAAGGTAGGGATTATCAACATGATATTGTGAACCCGAAAGATCACCTGTATATTTTGGATCACTAAATTGGATATTCCCATGGTAATCGCCAACAATCTGTGCATCCGGGTATTTCGAGGAGAAGAAATAAAGTCGGCTTTTACCCCAGGTTAAACCGGCCCCAACACCGATCGGGTAATCCTGTAAAATTAATTCCTGGCCGCCAAAGATCGCCTGCGGGTAACCGTAATACAATGAATAATTGAGATAATCCAACCTGACGTCCGGCAATTCAAAGCCGCCTGGTATTTGTTTTAGCCCATAATGCAATTTCACATCTTTTGCCAGATCCGCGTCAACCAACAAATTTAACTCTTCCGCCCAGGGGGCCCCTCCACCTACTCCTTCTTGACTGCCAATGGCCGAAAAATAATTTATAGGCGGATTCACATTATATTTCTGATACAACCATCTTTTATAACCACCGATTTCAATTTGCGGATATTTTTCATTTATCGCGAAGGAGGGCGTATACACTCCAAATATTACATGGATTAATACGGCAGCAATTAATGCGATTTTTATTTTTCTAGACATCGCACATGTGTGAGGTTACCACACTCCCGTCAACGCTATGCGATGCACATTATCCCGGGTCAGATCCCGCTGCGTCACGTAGGCATAATCAAGCCGGGTGTGTCCCGAGATAAAGCCCGCTCCGGCGGAGAGTCCGCCGTCATTGTAGCCAACCCGCAGGGATAAACCATCCCTGGTCGCCCATTCATAACCGGCTGAAATTTCTGCCGCATATCCCGCTTTCATTATTTGACTGACGTCCACCGCAAATAATCCGGGGTTAGGGGATTTATATGACAAACCGATGCGCAACTTCGCCGGGACCTGCTCCACCGTCCCCGTCCCCCACTTCTGCCAGTTATAAAGCTCATCTATTTTAATGCCAACCGCTAAACCATCGATAAAACTCTTTCTGGGCTTAATTAAGATCCCGGGGGTAATCGAATAGCCTTCCGCCTGGCCGCCGGCGATCTGGAACATATCGGAAGTTAAATATTTAACGGTGAGACCGAACGCGATATGAGGGTTAAACTCCCTGCCGTAAGACAGCATATAAGCATTGGAGAAGTAACTGAAGATGCTTAAATTCTGGACCTCATTGTTAGCATCCACCGTGTTTGAGGTTTGGGTAATGGTTCCCAGGCCAACCTGGATCCAGGAGAGGCCCAGGGTTCCGCCAAAGGCCGGTCGAATATAGCTGATATAATAATGATCGGCATCGGTCGAGAGCCGGGTCTGCATGGCAGTGATCTCGTTCCGGTCCAGCATACCCAAACCAGCCGGGTTCCAGTAAGGCGCGTCGGCGTTGTCGGCTACCGACGTGAATGCACCACCCATCCCCAGTGGTCTTGCACCTACTCCTGCTTTCAAAACGGCGATGTCCATCCCTGCTTGACCAACTGCAAAGGCAGGAACTCCCAATATCAAAATCCAAAATCCAAAACAAATCCCAACCAGCAATTTCCAAATCCTAGTTTGTTTTTTCATTTGAGCACCGCTATTTTGCCGCGACCGGAGACGGTCTTGTTCCCGGCTCGCGCGACGATTTCGAAGGGATAAATACCGTTCATAACCATATCACCGCGTCCATTATGCCCGTCCCAATCAACATCGTTATATTTGGTCATAATGGTAGATCCTTCGCCCTGGGTGTCGCCGTAGATTTCGACAACCAGCGCTCCGGTGATATCGTAGATCCGGATCTTGACATCATCCGCGTCTTTACTAAGTTTATATCTGATATTAGTACTTCCCTTGTTGGGATTGAACGGGTTCGGATAATTGGTGATACCGCTGATATCCAGGTCCGGTTCGCAACTGAAATTTTCAATATTCGATTCAACCGCACTTCCGACCGCAACCGGCAAGGCGGTAACTTTCCATTGATAGCGGGTGGGATACAGTTCCAACGCCGGGTCGATATAGGGAATGGAATAACCGAAGTAAACATGGGTTGGGTCTTCCGGTTTAGTGGTGCCGTGAATATTCTCCTGCCGCAGCGGGCTTTCGCCGATCTGTGTCGGGTCACTGAAACTCCCATTCTTTGCCCAAGTAGCTTTAAAGTCTTTATAGACGCCCTTGAGCGCCTTCCATTCAAAACTTGGGCGGCGGGTTTCGAGACGTGGATCTCCGATGGGTGAGATGAGGGAGGGAGATTCGGGGGTGGATTGAATATTTATTGAAGCTGAAAAACCTTTAACTCCTGAAAAAGGAAAGGGAGACCAATTGGGTCCGCTATCAGTCCCATTGAAAGTAAGCCTCGTTAAATTAGACCCATCTAAATTTATTGTATAAATATCTAGTTTCCCATCCGGACTAGCATCAAATACTAATTTATTATTATCTGGCGAAAATGATAAAAAATGAATCCCGCTATTCTGATGCTTTAGACTTGCAATTATCCCTGACTTCAAGCTATCGATATCACTTATGTAAATATTGTCATAACCTTCACTCCCTGACCAGCTATACTTTACATATGCAGATTTTGCTCCATCCAACGAAATACATGGAGCATAACTATTTAAATCCGATACTTTAGTATTATTGGCACCATTTGAGTCCATCAAAAGAATAAAATAATAATAATCTTTATTGGGTCCGTATGGTTGATATCCTTCATAAGTTATTTTTTTACCATCAGGAGAATAATGAGGTTTGAAATTGAAAACAAAATCGGAAGAAGAAGTAAGTTTTTGTAAGCCTGAACCATCAGAATTAATGGTGTAAATATGCCATCCAGTTGGATCATGATACCACGAAAAAGCAATTTTAAGGCCATCCGGAGAATAACAAGGATAGTTCACATAATTTCCACTTCCATCGAATATTTTCTTTTTATTATTACCATTCGAATCCATTGCCCATAATGAATATTCAGATACATAAACTATTTTTAATCCATCAGGTGAAAAACTTGGGCTGTAGTCAGCGATGCTATTATTGGTGCACCTTATTTGATTGCTTCCATCCGAATTCATCACATAAATTTCATTATTGCCATCTCGATTTGAAGTAAAAGCAATTTTTGAAGTGCTCAAATCCCCGGGAGTTGCAGCAACATAATCAGATAATCCACTTTCATTTCCGGCAATATCGATTGCTGTTACTTTATACCAGTATTTTGTTCCGTTATATAAACCTGTATCTTGAAAAGTTTTTCCTGTCGCCGAATTAATATTAACGTAGGAACCGTTATAGATAGTTGACCGATAAATATTATAAAGATTTACTTCATTTACCGAATTCCAATAAAGATTCACCGTCCCATTTCCTGAAGTTGCATGAAGAAGCGATGGTATTAAAGGCGGTGTATTATCTACCAAAAAAGAAAAAGTGTTCGAAGTAGCTAGATTCCCAACCAAATCGGCTGCATAGATATAATAACTATGTGAACCCTCTTTCAAAGATTGACATTGGCTATTTGGCCAGGTAAACGAATTGTCTCCAGCTTTTTTATCTTCATTACAAATCTGGCTGCCATCTACATAAATCGACACCCTGGCATCTTCATTAATATTATAATAGAAAGTTGTTGTGTCTTTATTACCATTTATGTTCCCGGGGCTAAATGGGTCGGGCGAAGCCGTTATATTGGTTATTTGCGGAGGATCACGATCAACAATAACTATGCCCGGCACACTCCATCCGCCATCATTTCCCGCTCCGTCTTTTGCTTTTATTGAAGTATAATATGTGTTGCTGCCCAAATCGATTGAGGTTTGCCAAGAATTAACATTCCCAACCCAGGTTTCTCCTAAAATATTATCACCACCAGAATAAGTGCCGATTTCAATATAATATCCTTGAATACCTGACATATCCGTACTTGGTGACCAGGTCCAAACCGGTCGACTGTTATTTGTTGGAGAAGGGGTGGTGGGAGCAGCCGCAGAAGGACCAGCGGTATCAATCTTAAAAGTAATATTATCTGAATCACCATACCTGCCAGCGTTATCATAAACCCTTAACTTTAATATATGCGTTCCATCGGTAAGCGTTGGATGCCAATAACCGTTTTTATATATATCTGGATCGCTTTGCGCCACACCGTCAATATAGCCAATCACCCGATTTACTTCTGATCCCGGTGTCGCGTCCGACGCGAAAAATGTGAAATATGGGTCGTTATGCTTTGACCAGGTATCCGGTGGCGTGTGCATCGGATCAATGTTTACCCAGGGAAAAGAAGGATTCGCCGTATCCAGGAAGATTGAGTCATTCATGGAAACAAAATTTCCTGCCCGATCAGAATAACCAGCCCAGACATATTTTGTGCCGTCCGCTCCCGGCAGACTCCAGCTCCTGGTTGCGGAAAGATTTTCCCAGCTCGACCAGGTCGATCCGTCATTGCTGAAACGCATCTGGCTGGCGCCGCTGGTCGCGTCACCGTAAGTCAGGTTCAGCGTCACCGCGGGTGAAATAGTGTAGGTAGCATCATTATTAATCTTAATTGAACCGAAAGGCGACGTTTTATCCAGCACCGCCTGCCCCTCGGCTGAAATCATATTCCCTGCCAGATCGACCGCTGTAATCCGATAGGTGTAGATCCCATCCGCATTATCCCCCTCAACATACCCCTCCCCACTCCACACTTTAGTATAGTTCGCATTAGCATCAAGGGTGGGCACATCGAGCAAAGTTATCTTGTGGACATTGTTTCTTAAAATATCAATCGTCAACTTTACCTTCGCATTATTATCGGTAACCCGATAAGAAATGGTCGTATCACGCTTCGCTGGATCGGTGTCGGTCGTTTTCCCCGCGCAGAAATAATAATTGCTGACTGAAAGATTGGCTAATCCCGGCAACGTGTTGTCAACTACCACCGGCCGCTTTAAAAGATTGTTTTCCGCGGGATTTCCCGCAAAGTCTTTAACATCCACTACCATCCAGTAAATTCCATCGGGCACAAACTGGCCGGCGTCATTTCTCCCGTCCCAATATTCCCAGGAAAGCGTACCCGACCAGGCATCCGCCTCGGTGGTAACCGTACGAATCAAATTCAGCATGCCTTCATCACTGTACACTTTCAGCGAATATTTACCGACTTTTTCGGTCAGCGCAATTATCTCTGAAGCCTCAATCCTTTCTGGCTGATCATATCTTTCCGGGTAACGCGATAATTTAATCATAAAATAATATTTGGCATGCCTCTGGGTGATATTTACGCTATTGCCATTGGGTGAAATGTAATGCGGATCGGGATTATTGTTCACTTCCAGTCTGGCGGCATTATATTCAATCTGTTCCGGTTCCCGCAAATTCAAAACATTATTTTGAATCCATACTGTCCCGCCCCACTTCTTCAATGTCAGGTTCCCGGCGCGGTCTCTGCCCTCTACGATAAAAGCATACTTACCGGGATCAGCATAATGATCATTATTGGTATCGTAAATCAGAAGGTTATTATCAACCCTTCCATCCCAGTAAACGGCTTGTGTAATATTCGGCTCCTGCCATTGGTCAGAAACCAGGGTTGTGATCAAAGTACCATCATTAAAATCGGTTTTGCTATAAGTTTTTTGATTATCGCTAACTTTATAAACTTTTACCATTACTTTGGAATATTCCGCTAGCTGATATTTCAAGGTGGTTAATCGCGGCAGGTCTGTTCCGTCGGGATTAGCATTAGTTGAGAATCTTCCCGGATCGGCGATCAGGTCTGGATTAACTGCCGGGTCGGCAATCGCCACCGTCGGATTTTGAAGATCGACCACAAAACTCTCGGCGGAAGAGGCAGTTTCAGCCGTCCCCTCATTGCCGGCATAATCAAAAGTTGAGATGGTAATATTCGCGTTCCCGTTAACATCGTTACCGGAAACCGTGTATTTATAAACATATTCGGTTTCGTTCGAAGCCGTCAGTTGTGAGCTGTAAGCCGTTAGTTGATCATTAACTTTAACCGTCGGATTAAACTTTAAAGGCTCCGAAACATTAAAATTAAACGCGACCTCAGATCCCTCTTTAGCAAAAGTTGTAAACTCCGGATTACTCGATATCAAAGATTTAATGCCGCTGATGACGGGCTTAATCGTATCAATCGTCAATAAATTATTTGCCTGATATCCCGCTTGATTCCCCGCCAGATCGGTTACCTCAAAAGAGATCAGGGTGGAGCCATCGTATCCCGTAAACGGTTCGTATTTTGCTTCGCACAGACCGTTGACCGTTGACCATTGACCATCGACCATTGACAGCTGAGGATTAGCTCCGGACTGCGTGACATAAACCACCGGAGCTTCTGCAAGCGGTTCGCTGACGTTAAATTTGATGCTGACCGGACCGCTCACCTCTTTAATGCTGGCAGGGTTTGGGCTTACCGCAACGTTGCTGACCAACGGTTTTGTTTTATCGATGACAAAAGTCTTATTTTTGTTAACGGGATTATAAGCCAGGTCTTTCGCTTCAACCGATATGTTTGTAACCCCTTCCGGATCAAAATCGGTAACGGTATAAGCATAGGTATAGGCGTTACCATTTTTTGCTTCTAGAGTTACGGCGCTAAGAGTGCCGTCTACGCGATGGAGTGTGACGCTCGGGTCCGCCGCCAGCGCTTCCGGGAAAGTAAGATTTATCGAAACCTTCGTCCCCAACCTGGCGTAAGCCGGATCAATCACAAAATCACTTGGCTCGGGCTGCGTATAATCCACCGCCAATGGCGTTAACTTAGGAACAGCGGTTGAACCCAGCGCATCCTGTCCGCTGATCCTCACATAATACTGCCCGCCCGCCACCGGCAACTGGTTATTCGCAGTCCCGTTCCATTCATAATAATAATTTCCCGCCGTATGGTTAAAGATTTTTGACCAGACCGCTTCACCGCTGGGGGTTAAAACTTCTAATTTTACCAGGGCTTCGCCGGTAATATATTGCAGTGGATAATTGATAGAATAATTAAATTTGACTGTGTCTTTGGACCCGTCGCCGTTGGGCGAAAAGATCGTGTAGTTAGCGGCTAAATCAACCGATGGCCGGGTCGATACTACCAGCATTATTCCTCGCCCTTCCACCCTTGTCCCCACCTTATCTTCCGCGGCAACCACGTATTCATAAAAGCCGTCCGTTGTGAGTTGCTGGCTATCAGATTTCCCATCCCAATAAAATGAATACGTGCCCGGCGTTTGAGTTTCACCATCTACCAGATGTTTAATGGTTGCGCCGGTTGAGCTTAAAATTGAAACCGAAACTCGATAGTCGGGATTACCGCCGGAAATTGAATAAGCAACGCGGGTTAGATCAGTAAAACCGTCACCATTGGGAGTAAAAGTGGCAGGGATCGCATAACAATTACTAATTCTGAATTGATCGGGATTTATCGAGAAAACAGCGCTTGCCGTCATGCTCCGGTTCCGGGCACGATCCATTGCCGTAATTTGAAATAATCTCTGCCCCTCATTTTGCCGTTCCTCCGCGGTCAAACCGCTGAAATCATAGAAATATGAATTATCCCCGGCCGGCTTCGATTCGGCTGTGGCCAGAGATGCCAGATAATTTTGGTCTTTATCATAAAGTTCTATGCCAACCGAAGAATTCTCCGGGATGGAATAAGTGAGCGTGGCCTGCTTTTTTGAATAATTTACGGCCAGATTTTTAACCAAAATATTGGGCGGCAGATTGTCGACCAGGACGGTGTTCGTGACTTCCGCCGAACTGGCGGCCGCTTCACCCATATCCTGGGCACGGATCCTGAACTCATAAGAACCGTCCGCTACCCGATAATTATTTTTTATGGTAGTGGGTCCGGCATAAGCGCTGTCAAAATCGCCGTACCAGCGTACCGTATGCTCACCCTTCCCCTGGATCTGGGCCTTGACCAAAGTCTTGACCGTTTTTCCTTCCTGTCCCACCACCCAGAGATTGAGTTTTAAGTTATCCCGGCCGAGATAATATTTTATTTCGGTAAAGCTATTGTTCGGGTTAACCGGCGCAAAGGGATCGGGCTCCGCATAGGCATAGGGAATGAGCGTGGGCACGCGATCCACCACGATCGTCTTCGCTTCAGAAGAAACCGAATTCCCCACCCAGTCCTCCGCAACTATGCCATAGGTATAATTTCCCCCGATAAGCTCGTTTCTCGCCCCTCTCCCATCCCAAACCCAACTACCCGAAGACGGAACCTGCGACTGAACGTCGCGGTTCCACGCCGTTGGATAAGCGAAGCTTTCAGTCGGTCCTTCATGAGTACGGAAGAGTGCCCCATCATCACGGGTGACCTTCAGGGTCGCATAGACCGGTTCGGAATATTTATACCAGAATTTGGTGGTATCTTTTATGCCGTCTTCATTGGGGGTGAAGGGATTGGGGTCGGCGCTCATCCCCAGCATCACTGGCGGAGTGGTGTCAACGATCGTTTTATTAATTACATTATTTGAAACATTACCGGCCTCATCAATCCCATAAACGGTGGCAATATATTCTCCGTCGGAATAATTGGAAGGGATCGCTCTCTCTTCCATCAAATTCCAATTGGTGGTTATTCCCGGCTGATACACTTTTACGCTGCTCTTCGACCAGTTTATCCGGTATTCCTTATTTGGCTCGGTTGATACCTCTTCATTCAGTAGAGCCGTTTGCTGTAAGCCCTGCCCGCCGGCAGGCGCGGCGGAAGCCGTAAGTTGCAAGTATATTTTCCCCTTCTCATTTGATTTAACATAATAATCAACCGAATCATATTTACCATCATTATTCGGCGAAAAGGCATAAAGACTGGGGGTCGCGGAAATCTGGGGCGGGGTGACATCTTTAATAATCGTGACTTCACTGTAGGTCCGGACATCCCGTTTATCTCCCAGATGAGAGGTGACATAAATATAATTTTCCCCTTCGCGCAGCAGGCTCACATTTTCAAATTTATAATTGCCGGTCTTGGCCTCGGCGCTGATACGGGCAAAATAGGGCTCGCTTTGTTCAACCTGCGGCGGAACATTTTCGGTTTTGACATAGAGGCTGAGCACCGATCCCGGTTCGGCAGTGCCATAGATCGTAACCGTGTCCTGGTTGGTGATATAACGCGAAGCCAGCACAATCGGCGCGGAGAGTTTAAACTTTCCGTTCAACAGGGTATAAGTTGAGAAATGTCCCATGGCCGCTTCAAACGCAAAATACTGGCGGCCATCCTGATCCGTATCAAGCCTCTGCTTATTATCCTCCACAAGTTCGAGGTCGCCGTTAGCGGTAACCTGGTGGATCCAGAGGTCCCGGGTTTTCGCCTGCCAATTCGGATCGTTTGGCGAAGTGATAATGTCGTAGCCTTCTTTTAAATCATCCGCCGTATATAAAAAGCGCAAATAGGGCCGCAGGTCCGTCCCATCTTGCGGGGTTTTAAAAGAAGCAGGCGATGGTTTGAGCTCAACAATCGGCCCATGGGTGATAAGGATCGGTCTGTTGCGAATAAAAATCGAGCTCATGGTCACGGGCGTGACCGAAGCAAATTCATCTTTAGAGAAGGAGGTGGATTTAAAAACCAGCTCCGCCCGCTTATAGGCGCTGGTTACCCTACGATTTTCATCGTTATTCAGGCCATAATAAACGATATCGCCGATATAAATATCCTGCGGGGAATAAGCGCTGCTTGTCTTGAGCAATGCTGTATATTTTCCGCACAATCTTCCCACATCCCAGAAAGAGCTAAAACTGCCATCCGCCGCCGGCACTCCATCGGCGATCTTTATCCAGCTACTGCCATCAAAGAACATCAGATCATAGGGTGAATTGACGTGTCCGGTTAACTTGACCAAGCGTTTTTCTTTAGCGTCATAACGGAGCTTAACCTTAAAATTTCCGGCCAGATTATTATTGGGATAGGTATTGATATCTTCGTTTTTAACTTCCAGGTCCTGGTTAGTCTGCCCGGCTGCGTCTTTTGGGCTGATCTGCCAGTTAGTAATCACAAGATTCGGATTATCAACCAGATTCCCATGTGCGGTATCAGGGTTGAGAAGATTTAACGGATCAGCGCTCCAGAAGGTATATTTGTTGCTGTCCGCGCTGGAATAATTGTGATAATTCAAATATTTGTCTTTATAAGCTTTCCAGAAAGAGAGTTCTCGGCTCTTGCCGTCCGCCCGGAAGCCTTCGGCGTTAAAGGTAGCCAGATTACTGCGGAGCTTGCCGCCGGTAGCCGCCAGCGCCGGATCATCGCTGGTTGACCAGGGCTGGCCGGAGCGGGTAGTTGAGATTGTCAGTCCGCTATTTTGATTGGTTGGATCAATGCCAAAGCTCAAATCAAGAGGATATTTGTCTAAAACTTTATATTCACAACTTTCTACATATGCCGACGGTAGATTAATTAATTTACCAAGTGATGTATCCAAAACGCTATAATACCGGTTCGGTATTTGAGATTTATCGAAGCGCAAAATGCCGGATAACTGGCTATCATTGCGTTTGACCCAACCGTTACTTACCGAAAGTTCTGGCCGTATTCTTAAATATTCGGCTTCCCTGGTCCGCAGTTCAGCGGTATCAATTTCATAAGCGGTGTTGCCGATCGTATAACCCTGCGGTTCTCGTATTAAACCCGCTAACGTGGAAAGCAGTGTCTGATTTTTCGCGTTAATCTCCGCCCAATCATTCGGCCATTTGACCAGCACCTGTTTTGTGCTGTTTTCGTATGGCATTCTATAATCAGTAGTGGTTTCGATCGGGTAAGTTGAAAGGCGATTCTTCAAAATGATTTCTTTAATCCCATCCCCATTTTTATCTTCTTCCCGCGCGACAATTCCTCCCAGATAATCAAACCTTCCTCTCTCCGGTTCGGTAATGGGGATAAACTCGGTATATTCTTCGGAGAGATAAGAATCCTGGGCGCTGATTTCCGTGTCGCCCAGCAGATTATTTGATTTGGTTATAGCTTCCAGACTGCTTAAGACCAGCTTTCCACCGCTCTTATAGGCCGCCGGACTATAAACGTCTGGATCGTACTGTCCAGCAATTTCTTTTTTATAAGTATCAATATTCTTGTTCGAATCAGTGAAATAACTTTTCCCCGGAAAACCGAGCTTCGATAGGTACAGATTCATCCCTGAAAAAGCTTCATAGGAAGAATGGGTATTATTAACAAAACCAAACCAGGGCACAAAGCGGTTGGTGAGGCGGGAGTAAGCGATAGGGGCTTCAACTTCAAAAGTTAATGAAAAAGACGGCTTAGAACCAAATCTCTCATTACCCCACCCTCTCCACGTGGGGTAAACTCTAAATATCCCTTTATCGGTTAAATTGCTATTTACATAACGAAGTAGATCTCGGTTAATTTCTGCACCAGCTTCAATCGTCACTATATCAAGGATCCAATCCGGATCACTTGCCGGGCGAAAAATCACGGTAAAATTAATCTTATCAACATGCGGCCAGGGTTCTCCCAATCCAGTTTGAACATTAGCATCATGGAGTGCTCCAACTGTGTAATAATCCGCTATTTCATATTTTTGATTTGCTGCTCCGTCTCTAAAATTAAAAACACTGGAATAGTTTCGAGTTCGACTCTTTCCATATGGTTTCCACCCTTGTAAAAATACATAGCCGTATGCCGTTAAATAAATGTTTGCGGTAACATCCACTCGCACATCAACGCTCCTAAACCCTCTGTGCAGCAATCCGGCGAAAGGCACATAGGGATAAAGCGAAACTTCTTGTGAACCCCTGAGGCCAAGCGTGTAGTTATAATTTATCGGTGGATAATACGTGCCGGTAGCGGTTGCATCCCAAAAATAATCGGATGAGCCCTGGGTGGCGCGAACATTTGAGCCGTTAAATCTAACTTCGTTGCCGATCGGATCAAGCTTTACAAAAGGCGAATTAGACGCCAGCCCGGTATCCACCGTTATCATCTGGCTGACTGCCTTTTCTATCGGATCCGATCCGTCCTGTGGAACCGCCTCAATTTTTAAAACATACTGGCCGGCAGTCACTACCTGCGCGCTGGCTTTGTCCGGATAATTCCCCTGCCAGGAAATCTTCAAAGGATAATCGGGATTGGTCCTCCCCAGCTGTATTCCATCATCCATGATGGCAATCGGATTTGAATCACCCGCTTTATAAATTTTCAATCTCACGCGCGCGTCTTTGCTCAGATTATAAGAAACTGTCACCCGGTCTGGTAAACCCACCGGACTGAAGGAGCTGGTATTGGCAATAAGATTGGTTATTTCAAAAAGAGTGGTAATCTTTAAGTTTTTCTCGGTCATCGTCAAACCCGACCCATCCGCACCCTCCGCCCTCACCCGGACCACATAATTGCCATTATCGACAAAGGCGCCTGAAGCTGTTTTTCCGTCCCAGTTGACAGTTTGACCGTTCGCACCGCCCTGCCCAGTCAGGCCGGAAATAATAACCGGTGAATTTGATGGCTGATACTTTGCCATGCCGAAGAAAGGTATTGTCATCGAAGTGAGATCATCCTCAAAGGTATTGGGGTCGTCATCGATTTGGCTGGTAATAATCAATGTTCCAGAACTAGCTTTAATATCAAAGCCGCCTTCGGCACCGGTCAGCTTTTTATCCCATCTCACGATCGAATACAACTGGCTGGCCCCACCCTCACCCGCTGAAGCAAAATTGCTGATACCGCCGCTGGCAACCAGCGTCCCGCTGAAGCGATGTTCTTTGCCCGACTCGCCGTTCCATCTCACGTGCCAGCCATTTTCATCCTGCCAGATAAAATAACCGAGCTCATTGCCGGAGCGATAATTCGGCCTCCCGCTGTAATAATTAGCCGTCAAACTCGGGAAATATTTATAATGAACCGCTTCGCGCGAACCATTGTTGTTTATTTTTACTACTTCGAGATAAGCGTTGATATCTTTACCGCCGTAGGTGAAACCGATGGGAAGATTATTTTGGCCGTTAAAAGTGATCTCGGATGGCAGTTCGGAAAGCGCGACGGTGGGATTAGCACCGGAATCTGCCATACCATCATTTTTCACCGTGAAAATTCTGGTCGATGAATAAGTGGCTCCTCCCTCCTCTTCCGCTACCACCTTTACCGCGTAGCTGCCGTTTTCCAAAGTGTTAGTATGGAAATAAGCCAGCGTGGCGTCATTTTGGACCGGTCGGATCGATTGGTTGGTGAGGTTAGTTTGGGGATCACGGTAGATTTCAGGAACTTCGATCAAGTCCGTTTGCTCTGTCCCACCCGGAAGCTTCTGATAAGAAACTTTATATTTCGAAAATCTTAAATCATTGGTCCAATCCGGGTCCATGGCGGTGCCGCGGATGAT
>Ga0315287_10004373_pt1 | contig 13787 bp, 11 predicted proteins | sample YL17G11_0_MG_FD_205037 | JGI IMG/M metagenome (GOLD analysis project Ga0315287, IMG submission 205037) | Sediment microbial communities from Yellowstone Lake, YNP, Wyoming, USA - YL17G11_0 | ecosystem: Environmental > Aquatic > Freshwater > Lake > Sediment | place: USA: Wyoming | collected... | reverse complement strand
CATCGCCGTGGGCTTGGACACCCGTGCTCGGCTCCCATTTGTTCCCTCGCCCGAGGCGGATGTGGCGACGGCTAATCCCAACGGGACTTTGGGAACCCATTCAATCCGCGATCCTCATTCAGCTCCCTTTCTGCGACAATGTCTTATGCGCCCCAAGGTCGCCAAGCCGTATGCCGATCACAATCCGGTGACGGAGGTGGCGCAGGCTTACGGCCGTGCGTTGTGGGCACGCCGACGCTTGCCGCCGGGCGACCTCATCGATATCGTCGACCTCGAGCGCCGCAATCGGACGGTGCTGATGGATTTCGCCTCGCAGTACGGCCCGGTGTTCAAGGCGATCATGCATCGCCGGCTCGTGGTCTGCGTCTTCGGTCACTCCCTGGGCCGACGAGTGTTGAAGGAGCACGCGAAATCTCTCCGCCCGCTTTCGATCGAGCTTGAGTCACTGTTTCCGATCGGCTTCATGCGCGGGATGGAGGGCGAGACCCATCGCAAGTACCGCAGGGCTCTTGTGCAAGCGATCTCGGTGGCCGACCTTGGCGCTCTCGCAGGAAAGTTCGAGGAAATCGCCGCTGCGGCCCTCGGGGCGTACGCTGCAAACCCCATCCAGGGAAGCTCGGCTCACGCGTGGGCCGACGTTCTTGAGCAAATCACCACGAGCTGCCTCATCGTCCTGGTTTTCGGGGTCAGTCCAGCGAGTGCCGTTCACGCTCGGCTGGTGGCTGCTTACCACGATCTCGGTCCGCACGGCGTGGTGTGGAACATAACGGATCAGCAGGCAACAGCATTCCGCGTATTAGCCGCGGAACTTGCTGCGCTTCGTCCGGACGCCGGCGGCTTGCTGGGGCAGATGTCGGCGCAAGGTCCCGTCGACGAGACGATGCTGGGAAACCTTATCTACATGGTAGAACTTGGCCGCTACGACCTCCGCGGCCTGCTACGGTGGATCTCCCGCTATGCAGCGGACAACGCCGAATGGCTCGACCGAATTGCAGCGGAAACCCCGACACCAGGGAGCGGCATGACGAGCGCTGAAGCCTTCGTCCTCGAGACGCTGCGCATGGAGCAAAGCGAGCGCCTCATGCGTGACGTGAAGGGCGACTTCGTCTTCGATGGCTGGCTGATACCGAAGGGTGCGCTCCTGCGGGTGTGCATGTGGGAAGCGCACAAGGATCCGGATACCTTTCCGCGGCCGTTCGTCTTCGACCCGACCCGCTTCCTTGGCAATGCACCGCCGACCGACCGGTTCTCTCCCTTCGGGCTCGACCATCACCATTGCCCGTTGGCCGGACTTTCCATCCAAATGTCCATGGCCTTTTTGCGCGCCCTCGCGGAGGGATACGACGTCCGGGGTCATGGTGCCGAGCCGGCCATGCGCGGCCCGTATCATTGGGAGCCCTCGTCAAAGTTCACGGTCGGGCTCGGGTGCCGCCGTGGATCCGAAGGAAAGAAATGACGAAAGAGGTATTCGGCGCGCCGCCTCCGTCCTCAGATGCCGTCGACCGGCCCGGATCGGCGATGCATCGGGGACCAAACAGGCCGCCATCCGAATCGGTTCCCGGCAAGTTGAGCGTGACGACCAGCGATTTGACGGATACCGAGCAGGCATTGGCGCAGATATGGCAGCGGATGTTCGGTGTCCCTTCGGTGGCTCGCGACGACCACTTCTTTGGCCTGGGTGGAGACTCGATAACCGCCGTGCAGATGATCGGCGAGGTGGAGGGCCTGTTCGATCTGGTGCTGCCATCGTTCCTCGTGTTCGAAGCGCCGACGCTCGGATCGCTTGGCGAGCGCATCGACCGGGCACGCAAGCAACTAGACGACGAGTCGAGCCGCGGGTTCATCTTCCCGTTGGTGCCCTCCGGCATCGGTGCGCCGATGTTTTTCAGTGGCATCGACCTGGCGTTGGCGCGTCGGGATCTTTGGACCGTGCCTTGCCCCGTATTCGCGATCGCGAACTGGGCCGCCGGAAGCAATTTCGTAAACGCCAGGTCATTGGAGGACCTCGCCACTTTCTATCTGGATAGAGTCCGCCGAATTCAGCACAAAGGCCCTTACCGGCTGGGTGGATTTTCGCTCGGTGCCCCGGTCGCTTTCGAAATGGCACAGCAGCTTCGCATGGCCGGCGACGAGGTCGACGCGCTCTTCCTGCTTGATCCGGCATTGCGAGGAGACATGGGCACGCAAGCACCGGGTCATTCACCAACGTCCGCGAACGGAATGTTCGAGTTGCTGTTTCCTCCCGATCGCTGGGACGCATTTTGGCTTGCGTCGCACCGATTGTTGAAAGGCTACGTGGCGCGACCCTACGATGGTCGAGCATTGGCGGTGTTCTCCCGCGAGAGAGATCGCTCGGAAGCCTGGTCATCATTGCTGCGGCCCGAGGCGCCGCTGCGCGTACTCGACGTTTCCCACCGAGCGCTTTTCGAGCAGCCTGCGCTGGGCAAATGGATGGACTGGCTGTCCGCGATCATGCGTTGAGAGGCGGGGTGATCGCTTTCGCGAAGATCACCACGGATTTCCTCGCTCAACCTTGCATCGCGATCCTATTGTCCCTCTAGCCGGGTCCTCCGATCGGCGCGCTGCCGGTGCGTTGGTCAGAAGCGCGAGCTCGGCGAGGATGCCGTCGACCCGGCGGTCACCGATCCTCCTGCAGCACCGTCACTTCGCGACAGAGCTCGGCGATCGTGGGCGATTCGAACAGTGTCCGCACGGGCAATTCGACGCCGAAAACGTCGCGCACGCGCGCGACGACGCGCATGGCGAGCAGCGAGTGGCCTCCGATGTCGAAGAAGTTGTCGTGAATCCCGACCTGTGGCAGGTGCAGCAGCTCGCACCATATGCGCGCCAGAACATCCTCCACCGCGCTGCGAGGGGGATGCGCAGTCGCTCCCGATTCGCCGTACTCAGGTGACGGCAGAGCCTTGCGGTCGATCTTGCCGCTCGGAGCGAGCGGCAGGGCCGCCAGGCGCACGAACGCCGCCGGGAGCATGTAGTCGGGGAGTTTCCGCTTGAGCGCAGAGCGAAGTTCGGCGTCCCGGATGGAATCGGAAACGACCACGTACGCGACAAGGCGCGGATCGCCCGGAACGTCGTCACGCAGCAGCACCGTCGCTTCATGTACGCTTGGCTGCTGAGCGAGCACCGCCTCGATCTCGCCGAGCTCGATCCGGTAGCCGCGCAGCTTGACCTGGTCGTCGAGGCGCCCGAGGAACTCGACGGTGCCGTCAGCCCGATACCGGACCCGATCGCCGGTGCGGTAGAGCCGCGATCCGGACGCGGTGCTGAAGGGATCGGGGCCAAAGCGTTCGGCCGTAAGTTCCGGGCGGTTCCAATAGCCACGGGCGATACCCTCGCCGCCGACGTACAGCTCACCGGGCGTGCCAATGGGAACCGGTTGGCGGAATTCGTCAAGCACGTACAGCCGGGCGTTTGCGATCGGTCGGCCAATCGGCGGCAGGATCGGCCATGAACGGGAAGGCGCCTCCAACGCGGAGTGCGCAGTGACGACGTGGGTTTCGGTGGGCCCGTACTGATTGTACAAGCGACAACCGGGAAGGGCATCGAGCCAGCGGGCGATGGCGGGGGTGATCCGCAGCTGTTCGCCTGCGGCAATCACTTCCCGCAACTGTCGTGGAGCGCATCGGCGCACGTCCGCCGATTCCGCGATTTGCTGCAGAGCGGTGAAGGTGAGAAACAGCCGTGCTACCGAGGACTTGTCGAGGGTCTCGAGCAGTGCTTCGGGATCCCGACGCATTTCGTCAGGAATGAGGACCAGCGTGCCTCCCATCCACAACGTCGAGAATATTTCCTGAACGGAAACGTCGAAACCCACCGGCGCGAGCTGCAGGGTGCGAGGTGCGTTGATCACCGATGAGGTCCGCGTCTGCCACGCAAGCAGATTGCAGATCGGACCGTGCGGCATCATCACGCCCTTGGGTCTGCCGGTGGAACCGGAGGTGTAGATGACGTAGGCAAGGTGTTGCGGGCCGGCTGCGGGAGCGGGATTGTCGACCGACGCATCGGACCAGGTCGGCGCATCGCGATCCAGGCATAGCACCCGAGCGGTGCCGGCGGGCAGGCGGTCTCGAAGCATGGCCTGCGTCAGCACGACCGGGGCTTGCGTGTCGCCAAGCATGAAAGCCAGCCGCTCCGCCGGATAGCCCGGGTCGAGCGGGACGTAGGCCCCCCCGGCCTTGAGGATGGCGAGCAGGGCGACGACCAGCTCGAGCGAGCGCTCGACGCAAACCCCGACCAGGACGTCGGCGCCGACACCGAACGTGCGCAGGTGATGCGCGAGCCGATTGGCGCGGGCGTTGAGTTCGGCGTAGGTGAGGGCCGCCCCTTCGTACTCCACCGCGACCGCATTCGGGGTGCGCGCGGCCTGCTGCTCGACCCGCTGATGCACGCACTGGTCGCGCGGATGCTCGACAGCGGTGGCGTTCCACTCGACCAGCAGCTGCTCACGCTCCCCCGAGGTGAGCAGCGGCAGCATCCCGATCGGCGTCTCCGGCGCGGCGATGATGCCTTCCAGCAGGGTGGTGAAGTGCCCGGCCATCCGCTCGACCGTCGACTCATCGAACAGGTCAGCGGCGTACTCGAACCCGCCGCGCAATTCGCCGTCGGTCTCCGTCAGCGAAAGCAGGAGATCGAATTTGGCGAGCGGCGCGTCGAACTCGATGTTCGCGACGCTGACACCGTCAAACTGCAGCGGATGTGCACTTCTGGGGCTGAAGTTCAGCATGACATCAAACAGCGGGTTGCGTCCGGGAACGCGTTTGGGCCGCAAGGCCTCGACAAGTTTCTCGAACGGCAGCTCCTGGTGGGAATAGGCTCCCAGACAGACGTCGCGTACACGATGCACAAGGTCGACGAACGCCGGATTGCCGGATGTATCCGTCCTGAGGACAAGCGTATTGACGAACAACCCGATCAAGCCCTCCAGCTCCGGCCGAAGCCGGCCCGCGACCGGAGCGCCAACCGCGATGTCGTCCTGTCCGGTATGGCGCGCCAGAACGACCTGATACGCGGCCAGTATCGTCATGAACAGGGTGACGCCCTCTCGCCGGGAAAACGCCTTGAGGGCGGAGGTCAGCGGACTGCCTAGTCGCAGAGCCACCCGCCCACCAGCATGACGGCGTGCCAACGGGCGGGGCCGATCCGTGGGTAAGTCCAGAACTGCCAGGCCGGCCAAGGCGCTGGTCCAATACGCCAGATGCTCGGCAAGCATCTCGCCCTGCAGCAGCTCCCGCTGCCACAGCACATAGTCTCCGTATTGCGCAGGCAACGCCGCGAGCGGGGACGGCCGACCTCGGTGGAACGCGTTATAGAGCGCGGACACGTCCGACCGCAATATCCCGCCGGACCAGGCATCCGAAATGATGTGATGCCACGTCAGCATCAGCCAATGGTTATTGGGACCCAGACGTAACAGACGGCAACGAATGAGCGGCCCCTGTTCCAGGTCGAAGGGAACCGCCCACTCGTTCCACAGACGACGCCGCGCCTCGTCCTCTCGACCATCCTCGGGCAGTGCCTCGAGCCCCTCAACGTCAAGCGCCGTAACGCTTTCGCTGCGGATCACTTGCAGGGGATTGCCACGCTCGGTGTCGAAATGCGTGCGCAGGATCTCGTGCCGCCCGATGAGCTCGTCGAGGGCACGCCGCAACGCCTCCACGTCCAGATCGCCAGTCAATCGAAACGCCCGCGCCAAATTGTAGAGCGGGACGCGCGGCTCCAACTTGTCGATCAGCCACAGCCGCTGCTGGGCGAAGGAGACCGGGAACACCGCGCGCCGCCCACGGGGCGGACATTCGCAGGCATCGCGTGCCGCGGAATGCAGTTGGTCTTGCGATCGCATTTGCGTCATTGCTTGGGCTTCGAGAGCGGCAACGTGATGAGAACTCGACGGCACGCCGGCGGATCGAGTGCGGCCGGCAGGGCGAATGGACAGGAGACACGACGCCGCTTCGGAGAAACGGACAGGAAAGGACAGCGCCCGATTGTGGTGGGGTCGGTGGGGCGGGTCAAGTGTCGATTGTCGGTGGCTACCGCCCGCTCCGCACGGATGTCGTCTCGCCTTGACGCAGGCGCCGACGCCAGAGCGGCCGCCCGCGGGCAGGATGACGGCCGCGGGCCCCCGTCTGCGTGGCGTCGCGCAGCTGCGACCGTCGACGGTAGTGGCGACCAGGCGATGCGCTGGTCGAACGCGCAGTCCCCGATGGGCGGGAGTGCCGGATCGGCGGAAGGATGGTTCTCGGTCCCGGTGGCCTCCCTGGTGGACCGCGGGTGTCCGCGCTCCTTGCCCTCCCTGGCTTGCGACCGCTGCATCGATCAACGCGAGCGCGAGACAGTTTCGCCCGCGTTCGGCCAACGGGGCACTCACCGGCAGACACTCCGCTGTCGTTCCGTCTGATGGATAACTCGTCGGCAAATGAGTGATACTTCCGACATGCAACGGATAAGCCTCCGCCGCACGCTCCGCGCGGCGCCGCGCATGGCAATGACGCTTGTCGAGATCGCGCTTCCCGGGCCGTTCGAGGGCGCGATGGCAGCCTAAAGGGGCGGCGACTACGCGACCGCGTTGCGGCTCTTGCGCCCGCTTGCCCATAAGGGTCACCGGGCTGCCCAGAACAGCCTCGGCACGATGTACAGCCAAGAGAAAGGCGTGTCGCAGGACTATGCCGAGGCCTTGAAGTGGTATCGCGATGCCGCCGACCAGGGTGATGCTGCCGCTCAGGACAACCTCGGCGTCATGTACGCGTCCGGCAAGGGCGTAGCGCAGGACTACGTCGAAGCGCACAAGTGGTTCGATCTTGCGGCCTCACGTTTGCCGGGATCGAAGGCAGCGGATCGCGAAAAGACGGCACAGCACCGCGAGTGGGTCGCGCACAAGATGACGCCGACACAGATCGCCGAGGCGGGAGAGCTCGCCCGCGAGTGAAAGCCGACGAAGTAGCGCGGCCAGCGTTCCCTGGGCCGTCGATCCCGGCGGCAAGGCCTGCATCGGCCAACAGCGCGCGGAAAGCGTCAACTGCTTCGGCAGCGCCGCACCGGGCGGCCGCTGTTCGAGGGTGACGAGTTTCGTCTCGTTGATATCGACCACGAAGCTGCGATGATCACGCCGGGAACCAGGGTTCGGGTGCATACCCCGTCGCAAGAACGACCCACCGCTCAGACGCATACCCCACCGGAAGGCGCTGCCTATTGACGCCAGGCGCCGCCTGAACGTATGTTTGCGTCCATCTCGCCATGAGCGCCCTTCCCGCAATTGATCCCAGCCTGCTCCGGGTCGATCCGCCAAAGCCGGAGACACGCGCCACCCCCCAAGAAGCGCCGGTGCCGAAGGCGCCGGATCCAGCCATGATCCGACTACGCAAGGCGCAGCCGAGCAATGAGCCACTGCCATGCACGTTCAGGTGGATGGCGACCCTCCCGCACAACGTCGAGCCGCTTGCCCTGCTCCGTCGGTATCCGCGCATTGCCAACGCCATCGCGTTGACGTGGAACGAACCGCATTCCCTGCAGACGTACTTTGAAGAGTTGCTGGTCGACCACCGGGGACACCGTCAGGGCCTCCCGAAAGCGATCCGGCAGGAATTGCTCGCGCTCCGCGCATTCCGGGAGCCGACGCTCCCGGCACTGGACTGGCACGAACAATTCGGCAAACGGGGCTGAGGCGGAAATCATTGCGGATCGCGCCCGCTTGCGTCAGACGAATCCTGATCGTCTGGACCGGGGTTCAGGTTCCTGGTTCGCCCCCCATTCGAGCAGGGGGCCACGCGAGAACGCGGCCCCTTTCCACTTGTCCATCCGGCGCGTTCGCCCCGGCGCCGCACGCGGCGCGATGCCGGGCGTTGTCCCGCTAGCGGGGTGCGCTGTTATATTGGGCAGACCGCCGGGCCCGAACGCCGGCGCCGGGAACAACGGTAACGTGGGGGTGACCAGATGAACGCGACTGCTTTCGCATTGGCCGGGTACATCGGCTGGATGTTGGTTCTGCTGGGCGTGCTTGCGGTGCTTCGCGTCTCGGTAACGGTCTTGAAGGGAAAACCCGCGAACAGCTTCAAACCGGATGGCACCGATGTCTCCCCTCTCTCGGTTCGAGTTGTCAGGGCACATGCCAATTGCTACGAGAGCTTTCCGTTCATTGGGGGGGTGCTGCTCCTGGCGCTGGCCACGAACAACACGGCAATTACCAATCCCCTCGCCCTGGCGGTATTGGCCAGCCGCATCGCCCAATCCTCGATTCATCTCGTTTCCACGAGCGTCGTTGCGGTGCAGCTACGGTTCGCCTTCTTCGTGTTTCAGGTCGCAATTGCCGCCTACTGGGTGATTCAGTTCCTGGAGCGATCCGCAACCGGAAGGCTCGCCGGTTGACGATAACCGGATTCTCGGCGCCATTGAGGTGGCGGGGCGCCGTCCGTATGATGGAGAACCTCCGGACGGCATGGTCCGGTCATTTCCTCTGAGGCATTCCCGTGGAAAATCTCGCGGACTTCGGCAGTCTTTCCCGATGGGTGGGAGGGCTGGGACTGTTGGTCGTCATCGCCCTCGTGCTTGCGCGCTTCCGGCGATCCGGGGCCTCTGCGGCGTCGGCGCCCGCGCCGGAACCGCCTGCCTCGGCCGATGACGCCGCCTATCTCGATTCTTCACACATTATCAATGGCCCGCTCACCGGGAGCGGAGCCCGCCATCGCTCCCCGGTCGATGGGGATGCCTCTGCAAACGGCGGCAATGCTGCGAGGGGGCGATTTCCGACCCGTAACAAGCCCAACCAGGACGGCCCGAAATGAGTGGTTTCGGCATTGCTGCCGGCGGTGACTGCCCCCCGCGGCGTTGACCGCGCGCCGCGCGGCGGCCACGCCTTCGCGCGCCTCGACCGACACCGCCGCGATTCCGATTCCGCCGCTTAATGCTGTTCGCGGGTGAGGAACGGCGGCAGCGCCGCGAAGTCGATGCCTTCCTCGCGCAGCGCCTCGGCTTCCTCGTGCGATGCCTGGCCGCGGATCGCCCGCGGCGGCACCTCGTCGTAATGGATCTTGCGCGCCTCGTCGGGAAAGCGCCGACCGACGTCTTCGGTGCTGCGGACCACGTCCCGCAGCTTGCGCACGAGTTCCGGCGGCAGGCCGGCAATCGCCCCGGTGGTGGCGTCTTGCCCGGTGTCCACCGGCATCGGCCGTGCCGCGTCGCCATGCCTGGTCACCTGAATTTTCGCCGACGGCACGATGGCGACGTGCTCGTCGTCGCACACCGGACAGCGCACCATGTCCGCTCCGGATTGCCGGGAAAAGTCATCCGCCGAGGCAAACCAGCCCTCGAAGCGGTGACCTTGCGTGCAGCCGAGTTCGAAAATGATCATGATTTTCAACCGCGCCGGGTTGGCCGGCGCCGCCGGCGCGGATCAGCCCGCGCGCTCCAGGCGCCAGGCCTGGTAATTCACGCCTGCGACGCCGCCGGCAATGATCGCGCCTAGCGCCAGGAACGACCCGACTGCCAGCGTCGAAACGCCCGTCAGCCCCTGGCCAATCGTACACCCCAGCGCGGTGACGCCGCCGAAACCCATCAGCGTGCCGCCGACGATGTGATTCGCGACGTCCTCGACGGAGGCAAAGCCCTCCCAGCGAAAGGTCCTGGTCGCGAGTGCCATGCCGGCCGAGCCAACCACCACGCCCAGCACGCCGGCGATGCCGAAGGTCAGGGTGCGGGACTGGTCGGTCCAGAACAGCAGCAGTTCCAGCAGATACGCGACCGGTCCGATGAACGAGAACGACTCGATTCGCCCCGAATTGGTCGCGATGAATTTTTCCTCGAGCGTGGCCGGGTCCTCGGCAAGGTAGCCGATGTGGCCAGAGACGTACCAGCCGCCGACGATCACGGCGCCGATGACGATGCCGCCGACGATCATCTCCCGCGCCGCGCGAAATTCGCGGTTGGCGAGCACATAGCCGCCGAGGGCGAGCGCGACGATGAACGGCAGCCAGGCCTTCGCCGCCGCCCCTGCACCGAGAGCCCCAAGGATCGCCGGCAGGTCGGACGTCGCCGCGCCGAGTCCCGTCACGTCGAACCGCACCGGGTCGAGCCCGTTCGCCCGCCACAGCGCGAATACGCCGCGCAATGTCATGTACGCCGAAATCCCGAGGAACACCATCACGATCAGCGATTTGAGACTGCCGCCCCCCACGCGGATCAGCGTCTTGCTGCCGCAACCGGACGCAAGGGTCATCCCGAACCCGAACAGGAACCCGCCGACGAGCAGCGATAGCCAACTCACCTTGCTGCCGGTGTAGAAGGACTTCGACAGGTCGACGAGCCCGGCGGCCTGCAGCGCGCCGGCGCCGGCGATGGCTACCGCGATCGCCAGCAACCACATCCGCATCCGGCGCCAATCGCCGAAGTTCACGATGTCGGCCACCGCACCCATGGTGCAGAAATTGACCCGGTTCGCCACCGCGCCGAACAGGACGGCAAGCAGGAAGGCGAGCCCGGACACCAGCAGCGGAAGGTGACTTGCATCTTGCATCGGAAAATTATCGCATGGCCGATGGGCCGCCGCCGGCAATCGCAGCATGCGCGCTTCGGGAGTCAAGAGTGCCGGGTCGCGACTCCGCCGGTTAACCCCGCGCGGCCGCGGTGGCCGTTAGCAGGGTCAGGCGAGGTTGAAAGAGTGCTCGCTGCAACCGACAACGCGGAGACCCAAATGGCGACGATGACGTCCAACACCGACCGGCGATTCACAGCAGAACAACGGCATTCAGCAAAGTGGGCGCTCACACTGCGGGCGGGAGCGCTGGCCGCGACGCTGATCGCAGCGGCCAGCGCCGCGGCCGGGGTTGGCCGCCTCGGCACCCTCGATCTTCTCAGCCGCAGCGACGGACAGGTGCTGCCGGTCCACTCGAAAGACGGGCGATATTGGGTCGTCGGCACGCCCGGCCAGGAATATTCGATCCGCGTCTGTAATGCGACCGGGGGTCGCATGCTCACCGTGATGAGTGTCGACGGCGTCAACGTGATCACCGGCGACACCGCCTCTCCCGCACAATCGGGGTACGTGCTGAGCGCCTACGAATGCGCCGACATCGGCGGCTGGCGCAAGAGCATGCAGCGCACCGCGGCGTTCTATTTCACCGAACTGCCCGATGCCTACGCGACGCGCACCGGGCGCCCGGAGAACGTCGGCGTGATCGGGGTCGCCTTGTTTCCCGAAAAGCCGCAGCCGGTCGCGGTGAAGGACCGGTCCGGGAAGATGCTTGCCGAGACCTGGCGCGACGCGCCCGAGGCGCGACAGGAAGCCGCCGCCGGCGAGCGCAGCGACAGCCGTGCCAGCGCGCCGGCGGCGCTGGCTCGCGACGAAGCCGCGCCGATGCCCGCGGCACCGCTGTCCAAACTCGGCACCGGCCACGGGCGGAGCGAGCTGGCGCCGACGCAGATGGTTCCATTCGAGCGGGCAAGCACGACGCCGTCCGAGACGATCGCCCTCCACTATGACCGCCGCGAGAACCTGGTGGCGATGGGCGTCCTGCCGCCGCCGGTAGTCGCCCGCAGCCCAAGCCCGTTCCCGGCGTGGACGCCGCGGTTCGTGCCGAACCCGTCGCTGCGTTGAGTCGGTCCGACGCCGGTTGCGCCACGCGCGGGCCGCTCGCATACTCGCGGGCGATGCCCGCGCGAGCGTTTGCCGACGCCGACCCGAACGATCCGGGGGACGAAGCCCTGATGCAGACGTATGCCACCGGCAACGCCCACGCGTTCGACCGCCTTTACGCACGCCACAAGGGCGGCGTCTACCGCTACCTCCTGCGCCACTGCGGCAACGCCGGCACCGCGGACGAACTGTTCCAGGACGTGTGGATGAACGTGATCCGCGCGCGTGCTTCTTACGCGCCGAGCGCAAAATTCGCCACGTGGCTGTATCGCATCGCGCACAACCGGCTCATCGACCACTGGCGCGCGAATGGCCATCTTGAATTGGTCTCGGCGAGTGCCGACGAGGACGAGGTCGACCCGCTCGCCGCGATCGCCGGCGCTCGCGGCGATGAACCGGAAATCCGCGCCGGCGCCCGCGAGCAGGCGGTGCGGCTCGACCTCGCCCTCGCCCGACTGCCGCCGGCGCAGCGGGAAGCCTTCCTCCTGCATCAGGAGAGCGGGCTCGAGCTGGCGGAAATCGCGGCGCTCACCGGTGCCGGCATCGAAACGATCAAGAGCCGCATCCGGTACGCGCTGGCGAAGCTGCGGATCGAACTCCTGGACCTGCAATGACGACGCACCGCCCTGACGCTTCATCCGAACCGCCGCGCGACGCCCGCTTCGACGCGGCGTGGCGCGCGGCATCGCGCGAAGAACCTCCCGCCGCGCTCGACGCCGCGATCCTGGCAAGCGCGCGGCGCGCCGTCGGCGCGCGCCCACAGCGCGAAAGCCTGCGCGAAGCGACGCGCCCCGAACGCTGGTGGTGGCCGCTCGCTGCGGCGGCGACGATCGGTGCGGTCGCAATCGGCCTGCTGCAACTCGCGGCGCCGGACAGGCTGGGCACGCCGGGTGCGGAGCCGCCGATCGTCACCGACATGCCGGCCGCGCAATCACCCGCGCCTTCATCCGCGCCCACTGCCGCGCGGCCTTCGGGTACCGCGCCCGCTGCCGTCGCTCGTCCGGCGATGCGAAAGGACGCGCCCGCGTCGGTCGCAACAGAAGAACGCGCCGCGGGCGCCGCGACCGCGGCACCGGCGGCAGCGTCATCCGCCGCCAAGCCTGCCGCGCCCATCGCCGCGAATGCGCAACCGGCGAGCGCCGATGCCGCATTGCGCATTGCAGAACCCTTCCCCGCAGGCGTCGCGGTCCAGCGTCAGGCGGCGGAGAGCGACGCGGCGCGACCGTCGACACTCGGCAAGATCGTTGCGGGACAACGCGGCGAGGCGCACTCCGACGCGGGCACGAAGGCCCGGACGCCGCGGCCGGTTCCCGAATGGATCGCGCTGATCCGCAAGCTCCAGGCCGAGGGCAGCGCCGACGAAGCCGCCAGGGAACTCGCCGCATTCCGCGCTGCGTATCCCGACCACGAGCGCCTGCTGCCGCACGACGTGCGCGACTGGCGGCCGGCCGAAAAGTAGCCGGCGCGGCGCGGTTCAGAGCGCGCGGATCAGCTTCTTGATCGGCGCGGGAAGCGCCGCGCTCGCTGCGTCCTCGCGCGTCAACCACGCGAATCCGGGCGACTCGGCCCGCGGCGGCCACGAACGAACCACGATCCGCTGCGGCGCGATGGTCAGCCGATAATGGGTGAAGCCGTGCTCGATCGCCGGCAGCGCTTCGCCTTCGTCGACGATCGCGCCAAAGCGGGTCCGGCAATGTCGGGTGACGTCGTCATCGGGTGCGGTTTCGGGGAGGCTCCACAACCCGCCCCAGATCCCGACGGCGGGACGCCGCTCGAACAGGATCTCGCCGGCACGCTCGATCACCAGCATCCGCACGGCACGCCGCGGCAGCAGCTTCTTCGGCCGCGGCGACGGCAGCTCATCCACGCGCGCCGTAACCCGCGCCACGCAATCGGTGGCGACCGGGCATTCACCGCACCGCGGTCTCGCTCGCGTGCACACGGTCGCGCCAAGATCCATCAGGCCCTGCGTGTAAGCGGCAACCTGCCGCCGGGGCACCTGCGATTCGGCGATGCGCCACAACTTCGCTTCGACCTTGGCCGCGCCCGGAAAGCCGTCGACTCCCCGGTGGCGCGCCAGGACGCGCTTCACGTTGCCGTCGAGGATGGTCGCCCGCGCGCCGCCGGCAAAGACGGCGATCGCGGC
>Ga0315287_10004371_pt1 | contig 13789 bp, 17 predicted proteins | sample YL17G11_0_MG_FD_205037 | JGI IMG/M metagenome (GOLD analysis project Ga0315287, IMG submission 205037) | Sediment microbial communities from Yellowstone Lake, YNP, Wyoming, USA - YL17G11_0 | ecosystem: Environmental > Aquatic > Freshwater > Lake > Sediment | place: USA: Wyoming | collected... | reverse complement strand
TTCGCAGCACATAACAATCGTTTAACAGACGAGCAGATGATTGCAGAAATGCAACTTAATGAAGAATACGCAGAAAATAATGGCTGGCATAATTGTTTTGAAAATCTTGTAAAAGTATCTGTTGGCCCATTCATAATGCCTTATGAAACAAAGTATGATGAAAACAAAAATCCATTTATTCAGCATGCATTGCCGGACATAGTTAAATTGACAAATGAAGAAATGAAATCAAAGGACAAAAAAGGACTCGGAACACTTGTAAAAAAATTGGGAGACAATTCCCCACAGGAAGGAACATATAATTTTTCTGAACTATTATTTGTCCCAGGTAAAGCAACTCATGCTTTCCAGCATTATGATGTTGATTTCATAAAACGCTCAATGATCTTGCTTCCGGATGATATAAAAGAGAAAATAGAGAAAAAATTCGATTTAGAAAATGTGGAGTATATGAAACCTCCAGAAGAACTTGTTAAGATTTTCAACCCATACTATTGTAGCATAATAAAGCAGTCAACTCTAATAAATAGGAAACTCGCTGCACTTGCACTTGAGGAATCAGTGTTAAAACCTCTTGGATTAAAAAGATTAGTTGTATTTGCTTCAGAAACCAGTTATGTTAACAGCATTCTTCATTATCTCGATGGGGATTATAACAGACCGAGAATTAAAGTTATGGAAAATGTAGATCGTTCTCCATATGGAGAATGTGACAAATCAGCTATGAATCGCTATAAAGGTTTACTGATGGAGTACTTTGCAAAGTAAAAATGGAAAGCTGTAGTTTAGATTTTTTTGATTGTGAGTTTAGGAAGAATGGATATTGCGAACCATATTCCAGCAACTCTGATCCCAAAAAATTACCATGTACATATGGCTTAGCTTCAAGCAAAATACCACAGAATGAATTAAAACTATTGGGGAATGATGCACGAGATTGGGGGTATGTTTGCTGGGGCATCGAGCATCTATTAGCAACCATAAACAAAGGTAAAAACCAAAGAGAGTATGGCAAAGACTGGGTAATAGAAATGTCTGGTGGAAAAACAATCTCGCTTGCAAAATTCACACAAGAAAATCAGTTCAGACCATTTGAATTAGATAAAGTTGATGATGCAGCAATAGGCGCAATAGATTTGAAACGAATGATTTATTCTTCTGTTCCGAAGCGCTCGCATGTAACGCAGGCAATAGGTTACTCATTGGCTCTGCGACAACAATACCATTTAAATTCAAATGGTTTTTATGTTCTGATAGTCAATAGGCCATTCAGAAAGCAGTATGGTGCAAAACGTACCCCTAAGTTCCATATACTTTATGTTGAGAAAAATAATCCTGTAATTGGAGAGATTCTTACAGAGATGGCTGAATCATATTTATACCAAAGAGAAATTTTCTCTGATAAAGATAAACTTGAAAAGGAACGGCAAAAACGCTCTGCCAATGAATATTGTAGTAATTGTTTTGAGCGGGAATTTTGCGGAAAAATATTCCAAAAAATAGATCAAGAAAAATGCACGCTTGATGAACTGCTTATTGATAATTTTAAAGCTATGTCAAATGATTTCAATCTTCGATGGTCAGAGATAAACAGTGTTTGTCCTATAAAAAGAATCTATTCAAAGGTGAACGACCTGAAGCTACCTAAAGAGTTCCGAATAGAAGAACTAGATGTAACAAAAGTCGGAACAACAATGCACACTATCTTCAACCAGCAGCATGTTGATGATTTTGTTCACAATCAGACTTTGCTTGATTTTGGTGTCGAACCTGTAAAAAGAAATGATTACTGTGAAAAGAAAGTTACGTATTACTCTTCAAAACCAGAGTTCAAGATCAGCGGTCATTCCGATGCATTCATAATGGTTGGAAACTTCAAAAAGAATTAATTTTCTTCTTTTATAACTTCACATAATGTCAGAAAATCAAAATCCTCCAGCATTCTTACTATTGTTGTAACTTTGTTTTCCAATCTCCTTGCATTCATGTATAACGGACCGTTATGATGAAACATTACAAAATCATTTTCTAGATAATCAAGAGTTGGTGTTACATCATCAAGAACTTTATAAAGATCATCATAAGCTTGGTCAGTAACATCTGTTTGTTTCTTCAAACTCTGGTTTAGATATGTTACGATTGTTACAAATTCAGAATTTAAGTCTTCTAATAATCTTTTAAGATTTGAATCAGTTATTTGCGAGTATGGTTCACATTCTTCTTCGTCATCTAAATCAGCCTCATCTAAATCTTGGACGTAATCTACTTCCATTTTTTGGTTATTGTTGTCAATCATGTTTCCAGCGCAATTTATTATTAAAGTAGAATTACTATTTAAAAGTTACGCAAAAAATTTATTTTGTTATCATTTCTGACTTAATGTAATATATGAATTCGGGGTCTTATGGATTTGCATAATTTTAAAATCAAATGAACTCAAAATTTCTTCAAGTTCTTCCTTTCCGTATCCTCTGACAAAAGTAAACTGTTTACCCCTTTTCATCAGGAAACCATCATTATACGGAACACCGTGTGCTTTAACTCCATAAGCTATGTCTACTTGATTTCTCACTGACAACACAAAATAACCATCTGTTTTGAGTGCGCCGTAAGCTTTATCCAGTACCTTAAACCGTTCTTCATCATTTGGCAGAACTTGGATCACATAATTTAATAACACAGCGTCATAATCCGAATCAGTTATTTTAGAGGATAAGCAATTGATTAATTCTGTTTTTTTGTGATCGATCCTTTCTATCTGTTCTTTAATATCTAAGGCATCAACTGTTATTCCATTTGCTGATAAAAGTAATGAATCACGCAAATACTTTCCGCAGCCGAAATCGAGGACTCTCTCAACATTATTTCTAAGAAAAAATGGTAAAATCTGATTCTGCATAATTCCATTGGGTTTTGTTTGGCTTGATGTAAGATAATACGCAATTTCCATGCTATATCTAAATACATAATTTTATATAAAATTAGTTCTATAGAGAGATAGGGTGAAAATATGGCTGGATTTTTCGGATCAATTGAAAAGCAAACTTTAGCCAACAATTATTTTAGACAAGTTTTATTCACAGGTAAGCATGCTCAGCTTGTTGTTATGTGCTTGCAACCTAGCGAAGAGATAGGTAATGAAGTGCATCCTGATGTTGACCAGTTTTTCCGTATTGAAGAAGGTGAAGCAAAATTTGTGCTTAATAACAAAGAAATACATGTTGCAAAGAATGGTGATGCAGTCATTGTTCCTGCAGGCACGTATCATAATGTAATAAATAATTCTAGAACAAAAAAACTAAAATTATATACAATTTATTCCCCACCAAACCATCCAGACAAAACTGTTCATAAAACCAAAGCTGATGCAGAAAAAGCTGAAGAAGAACATTAAAAATAATAATAAACACCCGAACCGATTTAATGAGAGTTGATGCTAAGATCTTAGTGGGATTATTTGGGTTTCTGAAAAATACTAGATTAGTCACGACTAACTTTATTATAATTAAGTTTATTGATTCAAGACATAAACTTTATTAGGCAAAAAACTAAATGTATTGATATGGCCAAGCTTTGGGAAGAGATAAAAGATAACACGGCCAAGCTTTGGGAAGAGATAAAAGATAACACCACTTTTTCTGAGATAGTTCAGGCTTGCTTGTTGGCTGACAGAGTTAGAGTAGATGCATACAAAGCAGCTATAGATAGGCATGTCAAAAAGGGTTCAATAGTAGTCGACCTTGGAACAGGCAGTGGAATATTTGCAAAATTAGCAGCAGATGCAGGTGCAAAAAAAGTATACGCTATCGAAATAGACCCTAAAATGATTAAAGTAGCTAAGAAAAACCTGTTAAAATTAAAAAATGTAAAGGTTATCAGAACCAATATATATGATTTCAAGCCAAAGGAAAAAGCTGATGTTGTTATAGGCGAACTAACTAACACAGGTTGCATATTGGAAGAACAGGTGCCTGCTTTCAATCATGCAATAAAATATATTCTTAAAAAAGGCGGAACGCTAATTCCATATTCTATAAAATCGAGCATAGAACTGGTAAACTTCGAATTTGACACGTATGGAGTAAGATTGGATTGGCCGCTGATGTACTGGAAAGATGAGATGCCTCCACTAAAATATTTCTCTAAACCTGTAGTCTATGATAATTTAATCTTTGACAAAATAAATCCTCTAAATAATTCGAAGAACTTGAAAGTAAAAATACTAAAAACTGGGAAGGTTAATGCTGTTTTAATAAGAAGCTTTGTCGAGACCACAAAAGGAGTAATTCTGAAACCACGGGAAAGCATATCGTCGCGGATGTTAGTGCCGATACAAAAAGAGGTAAAGGTAACCAAAGGCAAAGAGAAAGTGGTTAATATTCAGTGGAGATACAATTCTGATTGGCGCAAATTCAGGGTAACAATTCAGAAAAATAAAAAATACGCCCGAACCGGGATTTGAACCCGAGTCATCGGCTCGACACTTCGGAGAACGCAGTTCGACTATCGTCCTTGACCGATATCCTGGACCACTAGACTATTCGGGCATCTTCTCCTATGCTTAGAATTATGAGTACCTACGTCCTTTAAAAATTTTCGCACTTCATCTTTTTTGTAAATTCCGCATCTCCAAGAGCTTCCTTTAGCTCTAAACCACCTGCTTGATGTATAATCCAACATATTAAGTGCTTTAGTTATTGTTTTCTGAAGCTCCAAAGAATTCGTTGTAAACTCTATAAAATATCTATCAGAATTCCAATGTCTGTATATTGACCCATCTGTATCAAAAAATCCTCTGATACAAGCTCTAACAAATTTTTTGTTTTTAAAAATCCAGTTTGGTATACAGATATTATTCTTCATTTTATTTCCACTTGGTAAACCTAAATTATTAAATAATTCCACATATTTCTTACCATAAACATAAAGATACAAGCCATCTTGTTCTGGATTGCTATGATGCTTAATTTTAAAATTAATATTCAGAACTTGTTCAGCTAAGTTTTTAACATGTTTAATTAAATAATCTTTATCTGTTGTTGCGTTGCCACAAACATAAATAGTATAACTCGACTTGTCTGGATAACTGCAAATGCTTCCATCACCCAACATAATACCAATAAATTCTGCTAATTTTTCAGAATAACTAATCATAATAACTTAAAACAGAATTTTCTTTATTGTTTTTGTGGTGTTGTCAACTTTGTCAAGTAATGCTATCTAGAAAAATGATTTCAAAAATGGAAATGTAGCAAAGTAAGGCTCGAAGAATGAAACCACCTGGGCTTCAAAATAGCTGTATAATAAAAGAGTAAGAAGGTATCTGAACAGTATACCCGCAAGAGTCCCGATTAAAAAGTGCTTAAAGTTTGATCTATGTACTCCAAAAATAATTGACATTATCTCCGGGAATGGGAGGATCATTACTGCAAATGCAAAAACACCAGTATACTTCTCAAACCATTTGTTCTTTTCAATTTTGTCCCTGAATATGAATTCTACAAAGCGCCTTCCAAGTACATAACCAACAAGATAAGTTGTGCATACTGCCAAGGTTATTGCGATTGAAGAAACCAGCCAAACGCCAATCAAACTTCCTGTTGTTGCATAAGAAAATAAAAGATATGGTTCTAATGGTAATGGAAGTAAAGGATTTCTTCCAAAATACATTACTAAAAATAGTCCAATCAAGTCTCCTGCTAAAATATGTTCTATTGAAAAATCAATTACTGGCTTTGTAAACGGGAAATTTGTACCTATGACTCCAGCAAACCATAAAATCAAGCCAATGACCTGGTCAAGGAATAGCATTATTATAACACCAAGAAGTAAAAAGAAAATCAATACGTGTGTAAATCTCATAGGGTCACCATAAATATCCCGACGGCCGGAGTCGAACCAGCAACCTTTGCCGTGGATTTTTAATCCATCTCGGTACCAACTGGTTTTCCAGTTTAACCAACTACAGCCGAGCGCTCCACCATTGAGCTACGTCGGGACAAATAAAATAAGAAGACGTTGCTTTTAAAAGTTTATCTAACCCTTGTACTTTGATTCCTGAACTTCAACTACTAAAGGTCCTGAAGTTTCTGTGTGCTTCTTTCCTGCCTGGTCATAGAATGTTACAATTGCTTGCGGGAAAATCATCTTTCCTAATATCTCAACCGAGGTTCTAAGCCTGTAATTGAAAACATGTTCCTGGCCTGCTTTAAGCTCTTTGAGGTCCCATTGGACAACTCTATGCTTACCATGTTTTTCCACGCTGCCCTGTGCTGTTCCGAATTCTTTCACTTCTTTTACAAACGCTGGTAAGACATCTCTGATGATAACTTCTTTGTAATCCTGTTTTGAAGGATTCTTGATATGAATCTGAATTTTTAACTCTGTGAAACCCTGGTAAAATTTATGATCAATCACTTCTCTCGTTATAACCAATTTTCTGGTGAAATACCAGAACGAGAATCCAATTACTAAAACCAAAAATGGAATTGCAACTAATGGAAGATAATTGACTCCATAACCTACAACTCTGCTTTCTCCAGCATGCATTACAAGTGTCCATGTTATTTTTCCATCAGTTATTTGAGCGCCATCTGTCGGGTCTGACATTAATGCTGATTCAATATTAGCATACGAACTTTCAACAGTACATGTTGTATCAATTGTTCCTGGATTGGTCACAGCCACCTTAAAGTTTCTTCCGAATATTCCAATTGATGATTCATCTTTCAAGCTGCAGTCTGAATATCCCTTGACATTCATAGCAACTGTTTTAAGTGGTGTAGAACTGTCTGGCATATTCAGGCTTATTGTAAGTGTATAACTTCCAGCAATTGTGTTGTTTGGTATCGTTAAATTCTTTATTTCAATGCTACTTGTGCCATTTTCTATTCTTACTGTCTCTGGATAATTAAGTGTGAATGGAGACAGGATGTTTATCTTCACAGTTGTTGATACTGCTGGATTAAATGTCAATAATTTTATGTCAAATGGATATCTTGGATCAACAGATCCAGCGAGCCCATTTTGTAAAAATAATGCTTCACTTATTTGTGTTGAGGAATATTTGGGGGGAATCGCAAGCACTGTTCCTTGCAATTGTATTGATGTAAATTGAATTCCACTGCTGTTGAAAATAGAAATCTGTGGGGTTATACTTCCTGGATTAATACCGCTTGGAATTTGGTATGATATAAGGACATTTATGCTCGAGGATGGTGCAATGTTTATCTCGCCTAAAGCTGTAAGAGTGTCTGCATCCTTAATTTCAGCACCAAACATGCTTAATGTTTCATTTGATGTACCTACATTATATATAGTGACTGAATATTTCAAAAGTTCCCCTGGATAACCGACTGTATTTATGTTTGTTGGAGGACTTATTGCTATTTCTGCATTTGAAATGCTTAATACTAATAGTCCAAGAACAATTAGGCCAAACAATTTGGCTATTTTTTCACCTGCTACCATAATATTTCTTAGTCCCATGAGGTTTATAAATTTTTGTTGTAAATTATATTGTATGGACTTGGGGTTGATTTTGTCTATCTTGGAGTTATTTTGGCCTATTTTCAATATTTTTCTATATTTTGTACTAGCAGTGTTCACATTCTTCTCAATAATCAATCTGATAACAGCTTTTTTTTCACTCAAAGCGCAAAAAGTCTATGAACCGATCACTCCAAGAGTCTCAGTCATAGTAAGAGCATGGAATGATGGTTCAGTTGTAGAACGCTGCATCCAAAGTTATCTAAACCAGGAATATCCAAAAAAAGAATTCGAGATAATAATTGCTGATGATGGTTCACAGGATAAAACAAAAGAGATTTGCGAATATTATGCCAAACGCAAATGCATCACATATGTGCATTTTCCTGAGCACAAAAATTACAAAGCTGATGTGATTGATTATGTTGTAAAAAATGTTGCGACAGGCGACATAATTCTTGAAACAGATGTTGATGGTGTACCTCCGCCTAATTGGATAAAAGAAATGGTAAAACCTTTTTCAGACTCAAATGTTGGTGGAGTCACAGGGACAGTGATGTGCGGTAATTCGTTCCAAGGTTCGATTTCAAAAGTCAGAACAATTGAAGATTTTTGGCATTTCTGCATAGCACTCTATGGCGAATATGTAATGTCTGGTCATGGAATGCTTTATGGTGGTTCTAAAGGTTATACAAAAGAAGCATGGTTAAAAGTTGGCGGGCATCCGAAGAAAACACTTATCGAAGATGGTGAGTTTGCGTTAAAACTTATCGAAGATGGTTATAAGATTGTAATAATCAAATCTGCTCCACTGATCCAAGAAGAAGTCACAACATTCGAACAGTATATGTCTGAGCAGAAACGCTGGGTAAAAGGTGGGCTTGATCTTGATAGGCTTTATGGTCCCGCGATGAAGAAAAATAAATTAGGTTATCTGCTCATGCTTTCGAATTTCAGTTGGGAAGCAGCATATTTCTTTTCATTTATTTTCTTGCCGTATCAATTGCTTTTAGCAATACCTATCATAATTAATCTGTCTGCACTTTACATAGGCATGTTCGGCTTAAAAGCAAAAGGAATATTCTTCTTGTTTGCTCTACCATATGTATGGGTAGGTCCTTTGCTCCGCGCAATTGTAATTTTGTCTCTATTAAAGAATAGAATCTTGCGAAGACCTATCACTTGGACAAAAGTTTGGCACTACCCCACTCAACTTAAATACCCAACCTTTTCATAAAAAAGAATATAAACTGGACAATACAAAATTAATTGGGTGACTCAATGGCTCTTAAAGTAAAAGTATACTCAACAAGCACATGTCCATGGTGTGACAAGGTAAAAGACTTTCTAAAAAAACATAAAATCAAATTTGAAGAATCAGATGTTGGCATAGATGTTAATGCCGCAAGAGAAATGATTGAAAAAACAGGGCAGATGGCTGTGCCGATTGTTGAAATCAATGGCGAGTTTGTAATCGGCTATGATGAAGAACGATTGAAAGAGCTCCTCCATATAAGGTAAAATTATGGCTAAAGAATACAAAGTAGATATCAATCGTACAGACTGTATTGGTTGTGGTGCTTGTGTTGTTACATGTGAAAAATTATTTGTTCTCGCTCAAGATGGAAAATCTACTTTTGTTGGCTGCAAAAAATTAAGCGAAACAGAGATAGACAAAAAGTATCTCAAATGCGCGAAGGATGCTGCAGAAGGCTGTCCTGTTAAAGTTATCCATATCACAGATTTGAAGACCAAGAAGAAGATAATTTGATACCACAATATTTTAATCTCTCTATAAGTTAAATAATTCTATGAAAGAATCAGAACTTTCTCCATTTGTAAAGAAAGTATTGGATGATTTAAAAAGCAAAAAAAAGATAATAGTAATGCTTGCACCATCCTTTGTTGTAGATTTCAAGTATCCTGACATTGTACTTGACTTGAAGAAGTTGGGATTTGACAAGGTCTGTGAACTAACATTTGGCGCAAAGATGATCAACAGATATTATCATGAAATAATAAAGCAGAATCCAGACAAAATGTTCATCAGTTCAACATGTCCCGTCATTGTTGCAATGATAAAATCAAAATATCCGAAGTATGTTGACAATATAATTCCGGTTGTTTCACCGATGGCTGCGACAGCACGGATTCTTGACAAGCATTATCCAAAGCATGAAATATTATTTATTGCACCATGCGTAGCAAAGCGAGAGGAAGCCAAGAAATATGGAAAACTGATTGATAACGTCATAACATTCAGCGAATTAAAACAACTTCTTGAATATGCAAAAGAAAATAAATTATTCAAGAATAAAAAACCTAAGAGCCATCTTTTTGATAAATTCTATGCAGACCTAACAAAGATTTATCCTATTTCGGGTGGTCTTACAGAGACCTTACACAAGCATGATATCCTAAAAAAAGATGAAGTAATAATTGTCGAAGGTTTAGAAAAACTTTCAAAATTATTTGAAAAAAATATTCCCAAAAAGGTAAGATTCTTGGACATATTGTTCTGTGTTGGCGGCTGCATCGGTGGTCCAGGTGTTGCTTCAACAGAACCAATAAAGAAACGATATGGTACAGTAATGAAGTACCTTAAACTAGCAAAGGTAGAAAAAAGTGGTACCAGAATTGGACTAATAAAAGATACGACTGGGATTAAGTTTAATACGCCCAAAGATTATATTGGAAATAAATATTACGAGGAACGTGAATAAGATGGAAATAATAAATTATTTTCAGAAAATTGTTAATGTAAGAGAATATGAATTAAATTCAAGGCAGGAAAAAATCGAACTGCTTGTTTATTCAATAGTATCATTCATGATCCCATTTGTGATAAAACAACCACAGTTTGTTGTTGGAACTTTTGTGAATATGATGCTTATATTGGCTGCAATGAATCTTAAAGGCAGAAAGATGTTACCAATAATAATTTTACCCAGTATTGCTGCGTTCCTTGGTGGATTTTTATTTGGAGGTTTAACAATCTATCTGCTTTATTTGATGCCTATAATATGGTTTGGAAACTCCATTCTGGTATTTGTATTCAAATATTTCAATCTGCAGAGAAATAAAAATTTCTTTCTGACATTGGGAATTGGAGCTGTTACTAAAACTTCTTTATTATTTGGGGTTACATTTCTACTTGTTTCATTCGCAATTGTTCCATCTAACTTTTTAATTGCAATGGGCACACTTCAATTGTTTACAGCTTTGACTGGCGGGGTTCTTGCATTTACAGTCCAGAGAATTAAAAGAAAATGTTAGAGTAACGCTAAAATCTTTTCTGTTTTTGGTTCATATCTAAGTGCAATAACTCTGTATGATTCTAAGGTCTTTCCATGTTCATCCAATATATCTATTTGATTCGCGTACTCTGTTGGTTTCCATTCTGGTCTATATACAAATTTTTTACCTAGTAATCCTTTCATGATTTTTATTTTTGGTATATACGCCTTGATTATTGATCCAGAGTTTGCCTTGAACTTATTAGACTTAAACATTATATGTTTGACACCAACATTATTTTCAACGTCCAATATACAGTATTTACCATACTGCTCAGAAGTTTCTAATTCTTTTTTGGGAAGATTAATATCATCAACAAATATTGTTTCTAAATCAGTTCGGATAACATAATCTTTTAATAGACACGTAAGCGTAGCAGTCTTTTCTCTAACATTTTCGCAAACATTTGAAATAAGTTTCACTTGATTCTCAATAGGATAATTTGACGCTACATTCCATGAGCAATTCCCCAAATTTAATCACCAAATGACTAAACGTCAGAAGCGATATTTAAAGTTAGCTATAGTTTACTAATAACTTTCTCTCCGTAATGTGTAAACAACTCTTCATTTTGTCTGAAGTAAATTCTGTTACAGTTCATTATGGAATCCGTATTGTACTTCTCCATGAGATTAATTATAAGTTTATAATGGAACATAGGCAGCTCAATTACGTCTCCATTTATCATAACATTTTTGTTCAACATTGAACAATAAGCTTGGTTTTGAGTTCTACCATCAATTATTTCTTGTAGGTCTCTAGACTCTTTTATTTCAGCACCCATAATTTTAGAAATCTTGAATAAAATTTAAACTTTCCTATAACTGAAAACTTTATAAGCTAAAGTAAAATCCATAGTGTTGGTGGGGTTCTTAGGGGCAAATATGGATACAGATTCATGGACTTATGCAGAAAAACTTGAACAAAAAGTAAGAGAACTCTTGGATGGATACAATTTTGGCCATAGCTACGCGCATGCTGAACGTGTATGGGACCTCTCTCAGAAAATAATAGATGGTGAAGATATTTTTGTGGATTATGAAGTTGTATACGCAGCAAGTTTGCTCCATGATGTTGGTTATATTGTAAATAATCCTAAAGATCCTAAAAAATTCAGACACCCAGACGAAAGTGTGAAAATTGCTAAAAAAATTCTACCAGAACTTGGGTTTCCAAAAAAGAAGATGCCAAAGACTCTTGAGGCTATTCTCTTACATGATGACATAAAACCTTGGGGCCGTATGAGGCATTCAACTTATGCTGAAGTTTGGATTGTTCAGGATGCCGATTGTATTGAAACATTTGGGTTCAAGGGCATACAACGTATAATGGATTATGGTAAAAGAGTGGGAATGAAACTTTATGATAAAAATCTGCGCTGGGATGATCCAGATGCAAAGGATAAAAGCATATTACATAATATCCAAGCACATATTGATATTTACGAAAGATTGAACACAGTTACTGCAAGAAAAATTGCTAAGCCCCTAATAAATCAAATGACGCACTATATTGAGAAACAACTTCCAAAACTTTCGTCACTCCAGCTTTAATTGCTCTTCTTTCTTTTCATCAACTTGTTTCTTTACGTTCTGTGCAACTTTTGTACCAAGTAATTTCGCGATTGTTTCAACTGATGTTTTTCTTAAATCGGAAATAGATTCGACTCCAATTTTGAACAATTTTCGTGCGCGAACTCTTCCGATTCCCTCGAGCTGAAGGAGATTAAGTAATTCTTCCTTAACTCCAGTCTTGACTCTTAATCTTAATTTTCTTAATGGTGTTTGTATCTCTTTTACGTTCTTTATTCGCGCAAGTTCTGAAATAGAATACAACAGCCAATCTGAAATAAATATTCTATTTCTTAAAACTCCTGGCGTTTCCTTATACTGTTCAAAAAGCATTGCCTCAGTTTTTTCATTAATCCAATCATTTAACATCAGCGCAGTCTTGAATGCATTGATCCAGTTGTCATAGTCTGTGTCCCATGGATTAATTTCTCCAAGCTCTTCTGAATATTCGATGTATGACTGCTGAAGCTCATTGAATTCTTTCTGTGACATCCTAAGAAGCGGAAACATTTCGCTGCATAAACATATGGTATGCAACAAAAAAACATCGCTTGTCTTTTTAGACATAATTTTTTCGATAAGCATATTTGCTGAGTCTGGATCAATATACAATTCTGCAACTCTTTTGCCAAGTATTGTTGGTAAAATCTTTTTGCCAGATAATGTTAAGAAACCATAACCAACCAATTGGTCAATAATTCGTTCAAGTTTGGATTCTATCTGTTCCATATTTTTATATTGATGTGCAAAGAAAGTCTTTGAAAAGAAGTTTAGAAGAGAATCTTTGCTTGTTATCTCCCCAGTTGCTACCAAACCAAGAACTTGCATTCTAAGTATTGGCTCAGCAGAAAGTTTTGAGTATACTTCTTCTGGTTCACCTTTTACATACCTGTCAAAGAGCTCATCTTTTTCTGTTTCAGATTTTGCAATCATCAGAGCTCTTCCCTCCTTGTCATACTGTGGTCTTCCAGCTCGTCCGAACATCTGTTGTACTTCAAGAACAGGCATATAATCAGAACCAAAACCATCGCTATATCTCTTCAGATCTCTAACCAAGACAGTGTGGCTTGGCAAATTGCAGCCATAAGCAAGCGTTGGTGTTGCACAGATTACTTTCAAAATTCCTTTTTTGAATGATTCTTCTATCAATCTATGTTGTTTCGCAATAAGTCCTGCATGATGGAAAGCTGTTCCATGCTTGACACATTCAGATAAAATTTCACATTGTTTTGTTGGGATATCAAGAACATTTAGAATTTCATTGCTTAACTCAGCAAGTTTTTCTTTTTCATCTTTGCTTAGTCGCCCATAGACAACTTCCTGCGCATTCTTTGCTGCAGCTTCTGCATTGCGCCTTGTTGAAAGGAAAAGCAGGATTTGTTTGTTCTTCTTTAATGTATCAATTATTATGCTATGCTCAGGAAGTTCAACAT
>Ga0315287_10004369_pt1 | contig 13794 bp, 12 predicted proteins | sample YL17G11_0_MG_FD_205037 | JGI IMG/M metagenome (GOLD analysis project Ga0315287, IMG submission 205037) | Sediment microbial communities from Yellowstone Lake, YNP, Wyoming, USA - YL17G11_0 | ecosystem: Environmental > Aquatic > Freshwater > Lake > Sediment | place: USA: Wyoming | collected... | reverse complement strand
CCTTATACAGAGATTGGGGCAATAAATTTTTTGCCTGGCTTACATCTAAAATTACCGGCCTTAAGATCAGTGATGCTACTACGGGTCTAATGGCCTTTCATAAACGCTACTTAGAAATTTTTAATATTATTAAAGATTATAACGAAACACAACAATTAATAATAGATTCTTGGGGCAAACATATGAGGGTTATAGAAGTTTCATCAGTGTTTCATTCACGAAAATCGGGTAAATCATTTATTAAAATGGGGCTGAAATACCCAAGTATAGTTTTACCGACAATGCTAAGAATGTATATTCATTTTAAACCTTTACGTTTCTTCTTTTTTACTGGACTGTTTTTTATAGTATTAGGCATTATTGGTGGCATTTATCTGCTAATGGTTAATTCTCAAACTTTTTTCGGCGACGCTACCATTTCTATTTTAATTATAGTTGGCGTTCAAATTATTATTTTTGGTTTATTGGCTGATCAAATCAGCATCAGAAAAAAATAAATGAAAGTATTATTAATAAATCCAAGCTTGATTGAAGTTAATGTTGGTCATTATCAAAAAGCTACAGAAAAACAAAGAGGTATTTATCCTTCCCTCGGATTGGGTTATATTGCGGCTGTCTTAGAAAAAGAAAAACACCAAGTAGCGATTGTTGATTATGATGCTGAACTCCAAGCATGGAAAAGAATAGAAAATATATGCCATAAATGGCATCCTGAAGTGATTGGCTTTTATGCTATGACTTGGACATTCCGCCAAGCTAATGTTCTTGCTAAAAAAATAAAAGAGCTTTTACCCCAAGCCAAATTTGTCGTTGGAGGACCTAACTTAACCTGTTTGCCTTATCAATCAATGCAAGATAGTATTTTTGATTTTGGTGTTATTAGCGAAGGCGAGAACACAATAATTGAATTAATTGATGCTTTAAATAAAAAAAAAGAAGATTTCAGTCAAATAAAAGGCCTGATTTATAAAAAAAAGAGGGATATAATAATTAATGCCTTGCGTTCTTTAATAGAAGAATTAGATAGTTTGCCATTTCCTGCGCGTCATTTAATGCCGATTAAGAATTATTATGACATTTCGGCTAGAAATAAGCATTTTGCCACATTGATTGCCACTCGCGGCTGCCCTTTTGAATGCACATTTTGCGACCGCAAAAATCGTATGGGCCGACGTTGGCGCGTCCGTTCTCCTCAAAACATTATTGATGAAATAAAAAAAATTAAATCTAAATACAACATCAAGGAATACATGTTTTTTGATGATAATTTTGTAGTTGATCAAGAGTGGATCAAAGAATTATGTCTAAAAATAATAGGTCAAAAACTAAATATTATCTGGGAATGCCGGGCGCGTGTAGATATGATCAACCGTATAATTTTAAAAAACATGAAAGATGCTGGTTGCTATAGAATTCGATTCGGCTTTGAATCCGGTAACAATGAAATACTGAAAATAATGAAAAAAGGCATTACAGTTGAACAATCGCTTAAGTGCGCGGAAATTTGCAAAGAAATCGGAGTTGAAATATTTGGCTACTTCATCTTAGGAGCGCCCGGCGAAACTGAAAAAACAATGAATGAAACAATCGAATTAGCTTTAAAAATTAACCCTGATTTTGCTCTATTTAGTAAATTGATACTTATTCCTGGTTCTGAAATATTTGATTGGTCGATAAAAAATAATTATATAAAATCTGATTATTGGGAAAAATTTTTAAGAGGAGAAGAAACCAATGGTGCCCCAACTATAAACACCCCTAAACTACCTGAATTAATAGTCGATAAGTATATTTCTTTGGCAAATAAAAAGTTTTACTTACGGCCGCAATATCTGTGGCGCCGAATAACTGCTATTAAAAATTGGCAACAATTTGCTAATCAACTTAGAATGGCAAAAAGCTTATTTATAAAATAAAAAATGAAAAAAATCTTTTTAAAAATAAAATATATTATTAAATATCCCTTAAGCCGAATTAGTCCAGAAACTAAAATTGGACCGGGAACAAAAATTAAACCCTTTGTTTATATTACAGGACGAGTAAAAATCGGTCGGAATTGTGAAATTGGACCCTTCAGCAGAATCCGCGAAATTTCAGAAATAAAGGATAATGTCTTCATTGGTCATTATGTTGAAATAAAAAATAGTACTATTGGCGAAAACACCAAAGTTGGACATTTAGCATATCTTGGAGATGCTATATTAGGTAAAAATATTAATATTGGCGCTGGCGTTATTACCTGTAATTATGATGGGAAAAATAAACACCAAACTATAATTGAAGACAATGCCTTTATTGGCACAAATAATAGTCTGGTAGCGCCAGTCAGAATCGGCAAAAATGCCTATACAGCAGCAGGCTCAATAATTACCGAAGATGTACCAGCTTATGCCTTAGGCATTGGTCGAGCTCGGCAAATTAATAAATTAAACTGGGTCAAAAAAAACAAAATCAATGAATGATTTATTGATTAGAAAAAGAAAATTCCGAGATTTTTTACCTTTAATTAAAATTACTCAGGAAGCTTTTCCTTTTTGGATTAAACATATATTTTATCTTTTTATTTCACAAGTCTTTATTGCGGAAAAAGACTCAAAAACAATAGGCTTTATAGCTGTCTCCCTAAGATATCCCCATTCGAAAATAACCTTAACTGCAGTTGACAGAAATTATCGCGGCCAGAATATTGGCTCAAAGATTATGACCGAAGTTATTAGTTGGCTCAAATCTAAAGGAATAAAAACTTGTTATTCTATGGTAAGAATTGACAACCCAAAGGCTTTACACTTCTACCAAAATCATGGCTTTTCAATCATTAGACTATTTAAACGATTATTATTCGGCAATGTATATATAATAAAGAAGGATATTTAAAAAATGAAATTTATAAATCAAGTAAAGAAATATTCTTTTCTTTTAGGCATTGCGCTTTTTTTTATTGTTCTATTTAATATTGACATAAAAGCAACCTATTCTATTTTGGCAAAAGTTAAAATAATTTATCTTATAGTCTCATTGCCTCCTATTTTTTTATATCTATATTGTATCAAAGGTTATCAATGGAATTATTTAAAAAAAAAATTAGACATAAAATACAGTTTAAAAGACTCAATAATAATGTATGGAACGAGTATCTTAATTGGACTTATTACTCCTAGCCGACTTGGAGAATTAACCAAAGTGCTTTATTTAAAAAAAGACGGTTATCCCCTGCCAAAAGCATTAACTAGTATCATCTTAGACAGACTTATGGATATTATTTTTTTAGTCTTTTTCGGTTATTTAGGCTTGCTTTATTTCAATAATTTATTTTCTAAACAATTGATTTTAATTATATCCTTAATTATAGCTTTTGGTCTTTTTTTTCTATCTTTTATTTATTTAAAAAAAAAGCTAGCTCGAGTAATTTTTGAAAAAATATTTGCGAAATTAATTCCTAAAAAATATCAAAATAATTGGAAAATAGACACCAAAGAATTCTTTGCTGCTTTTAAAAAATATAGCTATGCCAATCTTTTATACGTTTTTTTTATTACTTGTTCCTATTGGTTTTTCTATTATCTATTAGTCTTTATTTTAGCAAGAAGCCTTGATATCAAAATTTCTTTCTTTTATTTGGCCTTAGCTATTACAGCAGTAAATTTTATTAATCTCTTACCGATCTCAATTGCTGGTTTAGGCACCAGAGAAGCCACTCTATTATTAATTCTTGTTCCTTTAAATATTAGTGGGGGGAAAATTATTTCGTTATCGCTTTTAATCTTAATGTTAAGCATTATCACTGCTATCATTGGATTATATTGCTGGATCAAAAAACCTTTACCGCTTCTTTTTAAAAATCATGAATCAAAATAATCAATTAAAAGAATTTTACACTAAAAAATATCCTTGGTTGAGAATCAATAAAAAAGGCCCCAAATATCGAGCTAAAAGAAGAACCCAACAAGTGATCAAAGCTATAAAAAAGTTTTATCCTCAGCCAAGATCCATTTTAGACCTAGGAGCCGCAGAAGGGCTTATGTTGTCTCAGATAAAAAAAGAATTTCCAGAATCCAATTGTATCGGACTAGAGCTTTTTTCAGAATTGGCAGCACTCAATAAAAATCCTGATATAAAAATTATTCAAGGCAACGCCCAAAATATTCCCTTTCCAGATAATTTTTTCGACGTTATTATCGCTGCTGCGGTCATAGAGCATATTTCCAACCCCACAAAAATGATGAATCAAATTTACAAAGCTTTAAGAAAAAATGGTGTTGTTATTATTACTACTCCCAATCCATTTTTTGACCAAATTGATTCTTTTTTTAGCTTTGTTTCCGGAAAAAATCAAATTCACGCTATAGCCCATCAAGAAACATTTTCTCTTAGAAAAATAAAATCCTTGTTTGATAAAACAAGGCTTAAAGCAATTCAATGCGAAAGATTCATGATATCTCCGATAGGCTTTCCGTTTGAATTGAAAATTGAAAAAATATTAAAAATATTAAAATTGGATTTTATTCTTATAAATCAAATTGCCGTTGGCCAAAAATAGCTTATAATTAATCACCAATTATCACAAATGGATCCTGTTTGAACTGTTTTGATATTTCCATAGATAAATCTTTGTCAAAACCGGTGTATTTTGTAACGCCAAATTGCTCGAAAGCCCATACTAATTTATTTTGAAATAAAAGTTTTTTTACTGTTTGAGGGTCAAAATAAATATAATTTTTATCAGTATAATAATTCAATAACAATGGGGCTTGCTGATCAATCCCAACCGCAATAACATCATTCTTTTCGATAAGATTAACGTTATTATTTATTTTATTTGCCAAATTAATCAATTCTTCAGTTTTGGTAGTTGCGTAAATTTCATGAAAACTCCAACGATTAGCCTCAATAAAATGAAGGGTCAATGATAAAATCAAAATTGCTGACCAAAACAATTTCCATTTTTCAGACAGATCTAATTTTTGTATATAACCCAATAATTGATATATTCCCAGCGCAATTAAGACACAAATAGGAAAGCTGATCTCCAAAAAATGATTCCAGTTGCTGGTTCTCAAAAATATTAATGAAAAAAATAAAAATCCAAACCAAAGAGAAAATAATTTCATTAAAAAATAATTTTTTTTCTTAAGACAATGCCAGCCAATACCAAGCAATAAAAGGATTAATACTCCTCCTAATGTCACCAGTCTAAATATCTGTTTGATATAAAAAAATGCCGAGCTGATATAACTCTCAACCTGCTGAACAATGCTTACTTTTTGCTTATATTTTAAAAGAAATGCGATTTGATCAACATCCGGGTTCTTTAAGGAATTAAGATATTCATCTTTTGAATAATAATAAGTATAAGGATCTGGAAATAAATGACCATTATAGGTTATCTTGGGACGTGGCGAGTAAATACTATTTCCGTTTAAATAGTCTGGCGCAATGAATATTGAGAATAAAATAAAAATTGGCACTATTAAAGCTATGCCTCTTTTGATGTTTTTATGCTGCCAAGAATCAAAAATAATAAAAGGAATAAATGACAATAAAAATGCGTTTCTAGCCATAATAGCGCATCCCCAAAACACCGAAGCCAAGATAAATTGTAGCCATTGATTATTAGACCTATTCTCTTTTTTAGGATAAAAATAGCAAATAAGACCTATTGAAAAAAACAAGATCGCCCATTCATAATAGCCACCTATTGCTGAACCTCTGGCAATAACAGGAATAAAAATGTTAACTAAACTAAAAAGACAAGCTATTTGCAAATCAAATATTTTCAACACTATAAAGAATAACAAAACATTTACGAGGCTAAAAATTAATAAAGAAATATAAAATGGCCAATTCGGATGAAATCCAAAATATTTAAAAATATATTGATAAATAATAGGCGTTAATTTATTGCCAGTAGTAGCTAATACGCCTTTGTCTTTTACCAAATCGGAGTTTAATACAATATTTTTATCATTTTCAAAGCTATATATCCCGCTTAACTTAAGATTTTTTGCCAATACTAAATTTTCCACGAAGATATCATATTGGCAACCTTTTTGCCACACAGGATAATAATGCACTATCAATGACAAAAAAAATATAATTATAACTAAAAAAAATATTTTTGATTTATTTCTCATTATGATAAAAAAAATTAAAGATACATTTTATAAAATATTAATTAAGACCCAAAAATTCACAAAAACGGATAATGTTTATCTGGTGAAACATAGTTTTTATTTGTTATTGAGCGATGCTGTTAATATAATTTCGGTTCTGATCTTGGCTATATTATATGCAAAATTTCTTTCTCAAGAAACCTATGGAGAATATAAATATATTTTATCGATTATAGCTATGATTGGCATTACCGCTTTGCCGGGTATCGACGATGCAATAAATAGAGCTGTAGCCCGCGGTTTTGAGGGCACTGTCAAAGACGGTCTTAAAGAAAAAATCAAATGGAGCTTACTGGGCAGTTTAATTCTATTAATAATCGGCGGGTATTATTTTTTCTTAAAAAACAATTTCGTTTATTCAATCTGTTTATTTATTGCGGCTTTATTCTTCCCTGTAGTTAAAAGCTTTGTTATTTACCAGTCTTATCTAGATGGCAAAAAAATGTTCAATAAAAGAGCGAAATATTGTTCGATTTCCACTTTTTTTTATCTAATTGTAATATCGTTTATTGTCGTTTTCAATAAAAACTTAATTACCTTAATATTTGTCTATTTTTTCACTCAAGCTTTATATTTATTATATTTCTATATTAAAACACTTAAAAAATATCCTGTCAATAATAAAAGCGATATCGAAACTATCAAATATGGAAAACACTTAAGCTTAATGTTGGTTATTACTTTAATTTCTGATAATATTGATAAGATTCTGCTTTTCAATTTATTAGGACCAGCAAAACTAGCTATTTATTCTTTTGCTACAATGCCGATCGAATATTTAAGAAAGCCGCTCTACAATATTCGCATAATCACTTATCCAAAATTTTCAACCCAATCAAAAAAAACTATTAAAAAAACCCTGCCTTCTAAAATACTAAAATTATCTTTATTTGTTATTCCGTCTTTAATTATTATTTATGTATTATTTGCCCCTTATGCTTATAAAATATTATTTTCAAAATACCAAGAATCAGTTTTTTATTCCTGTATTTATGCTCTTTCTCTTATTTTTTTTCCAGCATCACTTTTAACCTCAGCGCTTCAAGCGACTAAAGAAACTAAAAAATTATATAAAATATTTACAATTATGCCTATTTTTAAAATAATTCTTTTTTTGTTTTTTATACCGCTTTATGGAATTTTTGGCGCTATTCTGTCCATATTATTAAGCAATGCATTTTATTTAATATTATCTTATTTTTATTTTAAAAGAATCTAAGATTTAACAAAATTTAATATTTTTTATTATACCAAAATAATATATCTGATACTTGCTTTTCAAAATTAAAAAGATCTCTAATTCTTTGAAAATTATTCATTCCCATTTCTTTTAATCTCTTCTGATTATTTAATAAACTTATAATTTTATCGGCAATTTCTATAGTTTGATAAGGATTAATAATATATCCTGTTTCTTCATCTATAATAATATCTATTGGCCCACCAAAACAAGTAGCTATAATTGGTTTTTTTGCTGCTGCTGATTCTATGCAAGGCATACCAAAACTTTCAAAACACAAAGATGGAAACAAACAAATATCAGAACAATGATAAAAAAACTTTAAATCTTCTCTTTGGACAAAACCAGAAAAAATAATATTAGAAGCAATATTCATTTCTTCGGCTTCTTTTTGGAATTCCTGTATTGCTGTTTTTTCTCCTCCAAAAATAAGCAAAACAACATTTTTTTCTTTGAGTAATACCTTTTTAAAAATTTCGAATACCTGATATATTCCTTTTTCCCGGCTCAAACGTCCGCCAAATAAAATCACTTTTTTTCCAATAAGATTATAATCGATCCTAAGTTTATTTATTTTATTATTATCCGGCGTCCAAGTTTCAGTCTTAATGCTATTGTAAATAGTTATTATATTCTCAATACCATTAATATTTAAAATTTTTTCTAATCTTTTACTTACAGTAAACAATTTATCAGCATAGCTTAAATAATGCCTAATCAAAAGATTCCTTAATGGATTGTATCTTAATTTCGCAGCTTTAATTTTATCAATTAAGTTTATTTTTAGATCATTGCAATTTTTTGGCAGCCATTTGCCATAATGCACAGCCATAACATCATGAAAGGTTAAAAAAACAGCCTTACTGTATTTTTTTGATAATTTTAAACAATAATAAGACAAATGATAATGAATATTATGCGCATGTATGACATCTGGCTTAATTTGTTGAACGACTTTTTTAAAAATTTTTATCGTTGATGGATTATATAAGCTTCTATACGCCCGCCAACGTTCATGGTATTTAGAATAAATTCTAATTATTTTCAAACCCTCGAAATCAGTAAAATCCTCTTCTTTTAATTTTTCTTGAACCGTAGTTAAAACAAAAACTTGATGATTTCTTATTGCAAGCTCTTTTGCTAAATCAAAAGCCATCTGACCAGCGCCTCCTTTGTGATATGGCGGAAAATCATCTGTCAAAAAAAGTATCTTCATATATCTTTTATTTTATAAATTCGAATAAATTGATTGTCCTTTTTAACTTCGAATTTAAGCTCGGTGCTGTTTTGCTCCAAGCATTTTTCTTCCAAGCCTAAAATCCAATTATCAGTAACAAAAATATATTTGAAACCTAAAGCCCTGACTAATTCCTGTCTGCAAGATAATTCTATTTCTTTAAAAAAATGAAACTGCGGAATATTTATACTTCCTCCTTTATCTGAAGTGTAATATCGATAAATTGGCGCCATTCTCCCAGTATTTAAAATAAATTTTAAATTAGGACTTGTGTAGCGTTCGTTTTTTTCTGTTAATAAAAAATAATCATTTATAGTGGTGTTTTTCTTCACCCAGTCGTAAGCTGGTTTCTCAAAGTTTCTTGATGAAGTAAAAAATTCATTAGAATTATTCCATTTAGCTGGAGGATAGCCAATTGTTAAATAAATTGATAAAAAAATAATAGCTTGAAATATTAGAAGCACTGCTAAAAAAACAATGCCTCTTCTTTGCCACTTTTTTTCCGATAATGCAAATTTCAAATATAATTCCGCTAATAATATACCAATCATAAGACCAGCGATTAAATTAGCTGGAAAAAAGAAGCGTTCTAAGCCATCAGCTTTAACAGCCATAGGAAAAGAAAATAAAAAAGGCATTAAAAAAAATACACCAAAACACAATATAAGAAATATCAAATATTTTGATTTTCTTTTTTTATATAAATAAAAAAACGACCATAGAAACAACAATAGCAAAAGACCCCATTGTAATAAAAACTCAAAACTCCAAATAGGCAAAATTCCATTATTGCCAATACGTGATTTTAAAAGCCAAGGCGTCCAATTTATTTCAATATTTTTAACAGGCTTAGGAAAGCCATAAAGCTCAATCAACGACAAGGTATGTTTTTCTAATCCTAAATAATAAGTCAAAACGCCGCCTTGAAAAAAAGCGATCGGTATAGCAACTATTAAAATAATCAAAGAATTCTTTAACAAAATAATTGAACGAAGCTTATTTCTAAAGACAATATAAAAAAATAATGGAAATATTATTAAAACAAAAATTATAACAACAAAGTAAGTTTCGGCAAATAAAGCCAAAATAGCCAAAATAAATGACGTAATTGGAAATAACAAATTTTTATTTCTTTTTTCTAATTCAAAGTACAAATAAACAATCCCGATAATCAAACAAAAACCAAAAGCATTAGTAGGATAAGTACTTATTCTTTCAATAGAAGAAGACGCAAATAAACTTTTTATCATTTCAAAAACAAATTTAAAAGGCGCAGTCAAATGCTGACCAATAAAGTACTTGTCATAAAGAATACTAATGCCTTTGATGCCCTTTAAAAAGGATAAAGAGCCGGCAAAAAGCATAAAAAATGAGCCCCACCAAGCTATTTTATTTTTAGTATTAAATTTCTTAATAAGAACAAATCCCAATAAAAACAAAACGCCAGCCAAAACAGCCACTTGAATATCATAGGCCAAATATAAGGGCAGGTCGGTTAATTTGTTGATAGCTGCTGCTAACAAATGGCTACCATAATGATAAGGCAAGAGATGAGGCGGCATCCATATCATCTGTGGAGGGAAATTACCTGCAGCAATAGTTGCTGCTTCTGGCATACAACCCAAAAGTACCTGATCACCGCCAATTGGCATTCTCCAGTTCACAACAAAGACTATAGAAAATATAATAAAAAAACTAAATAATAATTTTTTTTGCCATTTTTGATCAATAGCCCATTTACTTATATTTTTTTTATTTATAAAACACAAATATAATCCACAAAAGAAAAAGATAATCAAAACTAAATAAAAAACCAATCCAATTGGCAACCAATAGCCCAAAAGGTTTATCAAAAATACATAAAGCGCCGTTCCCAATAAACCTGCCAAAGCTATAGAATCTTCTTTATGATTATAAGGCAAAAGCCACGCGCTTAATTTATATCCAAAGAAAAAAATAATACTCCAAAAAAGAATTGTCTTAAGAATAATAATTAAAAACATTTCTATATAAATTTAAATAGCTGGCAAATACTTTATTCCAATCATGATTTTGAGCCCATTTTCGACCATTTTGGCTCATATGCGCTGAAAGCTCAGGATTATCAAAAATTTTTAATATTGCCTGACTGGTAAGTTCAATATTATTCTGCGGCACAAGCAACCCATTATAATTTTCTTTAATAGCATCTTCTGCGCCACAATTATATGCGCCGATTACTGGTTTGCCGCAGGCATTAGCCTCTAAATAAACCAAACCAAAACCTTCAAAAATATTTTCGTCATTAACCGGCGTCATTAAAAAAATATCCGCTTGGTGATAAAGATTGATTAATTCTTTTTCAGAAAGATTCATCAAAAAAAACACATTATCTTCAAGATGGTTCTCTGCAACGATCTTTTTTAATATTTCAAAATATGATTTGTTTTCCTGGCTTCCAACAATCCAATATTTTAAATTTGGATATTTCCTTTTTACTTTTGCCACTGCTGGAATTGAAATATGATAACCCTTACGTTTGGTTAAAGCGCCGACGCTTAAAATATTCTTGGCATTTTGCGATAGAATTATATCAAAATCCTGAAATTTATTATAATCAATGCCGTTATTAATTACTAAAGTTTGCGGCAAGTTGATTTTTTTTAAAAATTCTTTTTGAGTAAATTTGCTAACGCAAATGATCTGTCGAGCTCTTTTATAAGAGGCAGAATAAATTTTTTTAAGAAATCTCTTTTTAAATGGATTAACAGCATAAGTGCCATGAAGTGTTACTATAAATGGTTTTTTTATTTGAGCTAAATAAACAATCGGAGCATAAGGCTCAATAAGACTATGTACAATATCGGTATTTTGAAGCTTTTTTCTTATTTTTTTATAATTGCCAATTAAGGAAAAAATCTTTTCTGTTCTAGTTTGAAACAAAGGCGGTAAAATCGGATAAAGCTTTGCTTCTGGCAAAAAAATATTATGTGCCCTATTCGATGTTAAAACACAAAAGTCAATTTCTGGATTTTTTATCACTTCTTTAATTATGCTTATTGAATATCTTCCCCAGCCATGTTTAATTGACAGTTCATTGGTTAAAAAACATATTTTCATAATAATAAAATTCTAATTAAAAAATATTTTTTTATCATACCACCACCAAGGATATGATTTAGTCTGCCTAAAATTACATTGACGACATAAAGAAATTTCATTCATTTTCCCAGTTAAGTGTTTTTTTCTAATTTCCCCTAATCTCTTCCCGTGCCAAATTTCATAAATACTTTGCTTTTTTAAATCACCGATTTCTTCATGAATATGGGCATCTATACAACAAAGAGCTACTTTACCGCTCTGGCTAATAATCATAGATTTCCAAAGATAAAAGCAAGGAACCAGTAAAGATTGTTGCTCTTTTGTTTGCGAACGTGAATTATCGATTATTTCTTTTTTCAAAGTTTTTCCTCCCCAAACATGCATCTTTCTAGTAAAATGTTTATCTGCTATTCCTTTCCATGTTCTATCAAACAATTCTTGTTCATTTCTATTAAAAGGAGTTATAACCATCTGGACTTCAATTAAAGGTTTTTTTATATATAATTTTTTTTTCATTGTGGCCAATCTTTTTATATTTTCGACTACCTGGAAATATGAAAGACCAACCCTAACCGATTCAAAACTTTCTTTGGTTGCGCCATCAACACTAAATATGACTTTGTCTAACCTAGAATTGATCAATTTTTTACAATTATCAGCTGTTAATAAACTTGCATTGCAATAAATCGAAACGGATGGAATTTTTTTGTATTTAGCATATCTCACTTTTTCAAAAAAGGTAGGGTCTAAAAGAGGTTCGCCAATCAAAGAAAGAGTAATTCTTTTGCAGTATTTCTTATATTGAAAAATTTCGTTGATTATCTTTTTATACAAACTCATCTCCATAGAAGCATAAGGTCTTTTTAAGTCCTTATGTTCACAATGAAGACATCGCGAATTACAAAGGCTTGTTGATTCTATCTGCACTTGATAAGGAAAAACTAAATATCTTTTCAAATATATTGATCTCAATAAATCTTTTAAGCGTTGGCTTCTTTTAATTTGTTTTTTAAACGGTAGATATTTATTAATTAATGCATTCATTTTATTGGTATTATTAAATTTATTTTTTTATCAAAGTCATTCCAAAAGCCGTTAATGTATCCTTAACATACTTTTTTCCTGTTATTAATCTTTCTGTCTTTTTTATTAAACGACTTAAAATAGACTTTTTTATTTTTAATCTTTCAATATCATAAGCTCTGGCAGTTAGATGCTTAGGATGATTGCTCTTTTTTAATATATCAAGCGGATGAATTTGTCTGTCGGGTTCAAGAAAATTAAAATACTTGCAAAGTTCTTCTTTTAATGAAAAAAAAGCATCTGAGTCTAAAGCCATTGATAGAGCGTCAAGCTTAATATCTACGGTTAAAATCAAAATACCTTTTGGCTTTAAAATTCGATAAAATTCTCTTATTGCCTGTTCTCTTTGCTCAACATGCTCTAATACTGAAATACATAAAATAGCATCATAGCATAAATCATGTTCAGTAATCATCTTTCTGCAATCACATATAGTATAATCTAAATTCTCAATAATAATTGGAAAATTTAAATTCTTTTTAATCATTTCAAAACTCTGCTTCATAGTAGGGTCTTTATCTGAAGCCCTTACCTGATAACCCTTAGAAGTCAAAAAAAATGGCAAAAAAGTTAAAGCTGAACCAATATCAAGTATTTTCCTTTTATTAACAGATGGATTCAAAGGAAGATATTTTGACAATTGATGATAGACATAAGGATATTCCCATATTCGAGTAAAATTATGCAAAGAATCTATAGGCCAATCATAGTTTTTAGGAAATAATTTATATCTTATCAAAAAATCAATATACATATTTGAAAAATATTCTAATTCATCATATGTATCTTTCCATTCTTTTAGCTTTAAATCGCTTAAAGAGGCAAGTCTATTGCCGTAAAAACCACACTTAGAAGAACTTGGATAAACTTTTTTTTCATGCATATAAATTATTCTTTGATTTATGCTAAAAACTAATACCGATAATATACATTAAGGCATCAAAATATTGTTTGATTTGATTAATATTTTTCAATATTTTTAA
>Ga0315287_10004367_pt1 | contig 13796 bp, 8 predicted proteins | sample YL17G11_0_MG_FD_205037 | JGI IMG/M metagenome (GOLD analysis project Ga0315287, IMG submission 205037) | Sediment microbial communities from Yellowstone Lake, YNP, Wyoming, USA - YL17G11_0 | ecosystem: Environmental > Aquatic > Freshwater > Lake > Sediment | place: USA: Wyoming | collected... | reverse complement strand
GGAGGTTCCGCGGGGCACGTGAGCGGGATCGCGGGATGGGACCCGGCGATGGAGGACGTTCGATGAGATCGTGGCCGATGACGAGACTGCCGGCTGGTGCGCTGCTGCTCGCGTGCCTCGCCGTGGCGCTGCCCGCGAACAGCGAACCCGCGCCGCCGGCGCTCGAGGATCAGGTGCGCGAGTTGAAGGCGGCGAACGAGGCCCTCGAGCACCGCCTCGACGTGCTGGCCAAGGCGGTGGACGACGTGGCCTTCTTCGTCCGGCTCGGCGACGTGGCGGAGGTGGACAAGTGGCGCATCACCGGGCCGCCGCCCGTGAACGTGAAAGACCCGAAGGCCGCGGGCGCGACGAACCCGGTCAAGTTCTACACCTACACCTTTGTCCCGAAGAACCGGAAGCCGGGCGAGAAGCTGCCGCTCCTGCTGCTGCCGCACGGCGGCGTGCACGCCGACTTCACCACCTACCACGTGCACATCCTGAAGGAGTTGCTCGCGCAGGGCTACGTCGTCGTCGCGCCCGAGTACCGCGGCTCGACCGGCTACGGGAAGGGCTTCTACCAGCAGATCGACTACGGCGGACGCGAGGTGGACGACTGCCACGCGGCCGTGCAGTGGGCGCTCGAGAACTTCGACTTCCTCGACCGCGATCGCGTGGGCCTCATCGGCTGGAGCCACGGCGGGCTCATCGTGCTGTTCGAGGCCTTCCAGCACCCGAAGGACTACAAGTGCTGCTTCGCCGGCAATCCGGTCTCGGACCTGGTGCAGCGCATGGGCTATTCCGACGACGAGTACCGTGACCTCTTCAGCGCGCCGTATCACATCGGCAAGACCGCCGAGCAGGACCTCGAGGAGTACCAGAAGCGCTCGCCCGCGTGGCACGTGGACCAACTCGAGATCCCGTTGCGCATCCACACCAACACCAACGACGAGGACGTGCGCTATGTCGAGGTCCAGCATCTCATCGAGGCGCTCAAGGCCGCGGGGAAGCCGTTCGAATACAAGGTCTACCAGGATGCGCCCGGCGGGCACAGCATGGACCGCCTCGACACCAGGCTCGCGAAGGACGCGCGGCGCGAGATCTACCGCTTCCTGGCGAAGCACCTGAACCCGCCGCGGCCGATGAAGTAGCCGGGGGCGGCTCGCGCGAGCGTCCGCGGAACGCAACCGCGCCGGGCGCTCAACGCGTGAGCTGCCGCCTCGCCTCGACCGCGAAGCGCGAGTCGTAAGTGAAGCCCAGCGCGACCAGCGCGACGCGGCCGCGGGCCGCATCCGGCAGCACGGCCTTCCTCCCCGAGAGGAACTCACCCCGCAGCGGCGGCAGCAGGTCGCCGGGGCCGAGCGCGGGGGCGGGCGCGGCGGTGGCGAGGGCGATGATCAGCAGGGTCGCCATCATGGCGCTGCCCTGGCTGTCGCGTCGCGCTGCGCGGTCCGCAACCCCGCGTGCTTCGCCGCGATCGCCTCCGCCAGCCGGTCGAGGGCTTCGAGGTCGGCGGGCTTCGGCCGCCCCTTCGCCGAGACCGGCTCGAACCACTCGAGCTTGAGCGCGGGCATCAGCCCGGTGAGCTGGGCGACCATCTTCCCGCCCCAGCCGTAGGAGCCGATGATGGCGCCGTGGCGAGCCCGGGGCTTGAGCAGGTTGGCGACGTAGGCGGCATTGGCGACCAGCGGGTGCGCGCCGCCCACCACCATGGGGGAGCCGAGCACCAGCGTGCCCGCGTCCACCAGCGCGACGGCGAGCTTGCCGAGGTCGGCGGTGGCGAGGTTGAAAAGGTCCACGCCCACTCCGCGCGTGATCAGCGCCTCGGCGAGGTGCTGCACCATGACCCGTGTGGAGTCGTGCATCGAGGCGTAGGCGATCACCGCCCGCTCGCCCGGCTGGTCGGCGACCCAGCGCTGGTAGGCGTCGAGGATGGCCTGCGGCCGGTGCAGCACCGGCCCGTGGCTCGGGCAGATCGTTTCCACCGGGAGCGCGGTCACGCGTGGCAGGTTGCCGCGGATCACGTTGCGATAGGGCATCATGATCTCGGCGTAGTAGCGCTTGGCAGCCTCCATGGCGACGCAGTCGTCCGGCGCGACCATGTCGCCGAGCGCCAGGTGGGCGCCGAAGAGGTCGCAGGAGAACAGCATCCGGTCCTGCTCGAGCCAGGTGAGCATGGTCTCCGGCCAGTGCACCCAGGGGAAGTGGATGAAGCGCAGCCTGCGCCCGCCCAGCTCAAGTGCCGCACCGTCCTCGGCCGGCAGGAACCGCTCCGCGGGGATGGCCAGGAGGTCCATCAGCAGGCCCTGGCCCTTGGGGGTCGCGACCACCATCGCTTCGGGGTGGCGCGCGAGCACCGCGGGGATCGCGCCGGAGTGGTCCTGCTCGGCGTGGTTCGAGATCACGTAGTCGAGCCGCGTCACGCCGAGTGCCGCGAGCCGGTCGAGCAGCACGTCCGCGAAGGCGGGGTCGACCGTGTCGATCAGCGCGGTCTTCTCGCCGCCCTTCACCAGGTAGGCGTTGTAGCTGGTCCCGTCGGGCAGCGGGATGAGTTCGTCGAAGGTGCGGCGGTCCCAGTCGATCGCCCCCACCCAGTGGATCCCCTGCTTCAGCTCACGGGACAACATCGCAGGGATCTCCTCGTTGTCATGGGTTCGGGCCACCCCGGCCCGGTGGAGCCGGATCGCGTGCTTCCAGCTTGCGCTCAGGCTGGAGGTGCTGGGGGCGGATTGCCGCGAGTGCCCGGCGGGCGCGGAGATCCGCAGCATGATTCCCGGCACGATCGTAGGCTTCGATGAGTTGCGCCAGCAAGCCGGGGTCCCGGATCCCGCTCACGATCGGGAGCAGCGTGAGGGAGGCCTCGTCGGCGCGGCCGAGCGCGAACAGCGTGCGGCCCAATCCGGTCCGCGTCGCGGTGCCGAAGGGGTCGAGGCTCAGGGCCCTCTGGTAGGCGGCGAGGGCCTCGGGGAGACGCGCCAGTCGGCGCAGGGCCTCACCCTGCACCGCCCAGGCCAGGGCCTCGCCCGGTCGCACCTCGACGACGGCGACGGAATGGCGCAGCGCTTCGGCCGGCCGGCCGTGGTCCAGGGCATCCATGGCCAGCACGAGGTGCGAGTGCCAGAGCTGTGGGCCGCTCCCCAGCTTCAGCGTCGCGCGCGCGAGGTGCACGAGCCGCAAGGTGTCGTCGGCAAACCAGCCGGGGTCGCGCCCGAATCCCGGTTCGATGCGGTAGACCACGGCGGGCCTCTTCTCCGTGGCGAAGAGGACCGAAAGCCCCGGGACCACCCCGGTCGTGTCCAGCAGGTACACGAACTCCGGGCGCAGCCTGGCCTCGTACCACGAGAAGTAGATGAAACCGGCGCGGCAGCGGCGACAGTAGTCGGCCAGTTCCGCCAGAGTCCCCACGATGGGGAACGGCTTCACCGCGACGCCGGAGTAGTAGCCGATGTGCCCCTTGCGGCTGAGGACGCGCGCGCCGGGTGGGGCCACGCGGCGCAGCGCCCGGCCGGCCTCGACGACCTCGAAGGGCAACTGGTCCAGCCGGGTCCTCTGGTAGGCGATGGACGCCGGGATCATGAGTGCGAGCGCGGCGATTGCCATCGTCCAGCGGAGCGCAGTCCGCGAGCCCCACGGCCCGATCGCCAGGCGCGGGGAGGTCAGGGCGATGGCGGCCAGCGTGAGGTAGATGGGGGCCAGCGACAGCGAGTAGCGCTCGCTGTAGAAGACCGGCACGAGCGAGGCATAGAAGAAAGTGCCCAGCAGGCCGAGCGGGGCGAGCTTTCTCCAGTTGCCGTCCCAGAACGTCAGGAACAGCCCCGCCACGGCGAGCGCGGCGGCGGGCACGCCCAGCAGGACGGTGGCGTCCTGGCGCAGATGGTCGTAGACGTTGAACAGCATCCGGCTGGCGACAGCTCCCGGGTCGCGGGCGATCACGTCGCCCAGGCTGTGGAACTGATACAGCATCGTGCTCTGATAGTCGTCCCAGGAGACGCCTTTCGCGCGGGCGAAGACCTCGTAGGCGATGTTGTGGTGGAGTTGGAGGAAGAGCGGCACGCCGCGGGTGAACGAGAAGAGCACCCAGGCCGAAACGGGAACGAGGAATCCGGCGGCGAACAGCAGGGCCGCCCGGCCACGACGCTCGTAGAACGTGCCGCCGGTGGCGATGACGAGCAGCCCGGCCGGGAGCAGCACGCCCGCGTTGTAGCGGGTCAGGAAGGCGAGCGCGGCCAGCAACCCGGCCCACGCCGGCGTGCGCTCGTTCGTGCCAGCCAGGAGGGCGAACAACGCTCCGGCCTGCAGACACGTACCCAGCATGTCGGTGGTCGCGGAGTAGCCGTAGCGGAAGAAGACCGGATTGGCGGCCAGGAGCGCGACCAGTGCCAGGCCGGTGACGGGGCTCAGTCGCCGGCCCACCAGCCGGCCCCACAGCCACAGTGTGCCGCAGGCCGCGGCCACCGAGATGAGGCGGCCGGCCAGGAAGAAATCTCCTGCGAGGAAGCCGGCGAGAGCCAGCACGAACTCGTATGCCGGGCCGATCACGGAATAGCGCGTGGGATCCACGTGACCCTGCTGGATCGCGCGCGCTCCCTCCACGTAGCCACCGTAGAAGTCGCTCTCGGTGAAGTAGTCGCCGACGCGATGCAGGCGCAGTGCGGTCCCGAGCAGGGCCAGCGCGGTCGCTGCCAGCACGGACCAGGTGAGGGGCGCGAGCGAGGCAGGCACGCGCACTGGCTCCGCGGCACCGGGAGGACGGCCGTCGTCCGATCCGAGGCCCGGCCCGGCCGTGAGTGTGCTCGATGGCGTCGCAGGTGTGGAAGCAGGGCGCCTCATGGCCTCACGCTAGCACAGGCCGGGAGCCCGGGTGGGGGGTGACGGGGCGCGCGGCTCGAGCGGGGGCGCCCGTGCCGCGGGCCCAGGCGGTGAGCCGCGCGCTCCTAGAGCGCGCGGTCGAGCGCCGCGATCAGCCGCTCGACTTCGTCCGCGGTGTTGGTGTGGACCATGCTCACGCGCACCACGCCGTTGCGTGCATGCAGGCCGAGCGCCTCGACCGCGCGATGGGCGTAGAAGTGGCCGTAGCGGATCGCGATCCTCTCGGCATCCAGCCGGGCGGGAATCTCGCTCGAGTCGCGGCCCTCCGCCACGAACGAGACGGTCGGCGCGCGGTGCGCGTCGGCCCGGGTGCGGCCGATGACGCGCACGCCGCGGCGCGCGCGCAGGAAGTCGAGCAGCGGCGCGACGAGTGCGGTCTCGTGAGCGGCGATGTCCTCGAAGACACTCTCGAGCCGCGCGGGCTCCGCAGCGGGCGGGCCCGGGTGATGGCGTTCGTCGAGGGCGAGCAGGTACTCGAGGATGGCGGGCAGTGCGGCCGTCAGCTCGTGGACCACGTTCCCAGGCTCGAGCTTGTAAGGGATCTCGTCCTCGGGGATGAAGAAGTGGTTCTGCCCCCGGGCGCGCAGCAGCAGGTCCCGCTTTCCGTAGAGCATCCCGAGGTGGGGGCCGAAGACCTTGTAGATCGAGAGGAAGTAGAAGTCGGCGTCGAGGGCCTTCACGTCCACGCGCCGGTGAGGGACGCAGGCGACCCCGTCCACGCAGGCGAGGGCGCCCGCGTCGTGCACCCGACGGATGATTGCCGCCGCGTCGTGCACCGTGCCGATCAGGTTCGAGCAGTGGGTGAAGCAGACCAGCCGAGTGCTTTGATGGAGAAGCGGTTCCAGGCCCTCGAGTGTCAGCTCCAGGCGCTCGGGGTCGAAGCGCCACTCGCGGATCACGAGTCCCTCGGCCTCGAGTGCGCGCCAGGCCCCGATGTTGGTCTCGTGGTCGAGGTTCGTCACGACGATCTCATCGCCCGGGCGGAACAGCGGCAGCAGCGCCCGGGAGAGCGTGCGCACGTTCATCGTGCTGGATGGGCCGATGACCACCTCGTCCGCAGACGCATTCACCAGCCGCGCCATCGCGCGCTGACCCTCGGCGACCAGCGCCGCGGCCGTGGCCGAGTGGTGGTAGGTGGCGCCGAGCTGCACCTGCCAGCGGCTCATGTAGTCGTGCACGCGCTCGATCACGCCCGCCAGCGGCACGCTCCCGCCGGCGTTGTCGAAGAGCGCCCAGTCATCTGCGAGGGCGGGGAAGTGGCTGCGTGCGAAGGCGACGTCGAACAGGGTGGGCACTCCAGGCGGGTCAGGGTGCGAAAGGGAAGCTCGGCGCTCGCAATGAGGTCGTGATCGTGCCGCTCGAGGGCGTGCGCGACGTCGGCGTTGAGCGCGCGCGCTCGAGCGTGGTGGCCGGTTTGGCGGAACCTCCGGGGTAGATGGGACTGAGCGTGGGGCGAGCATCACGGACCGGCAGGACATTCCCCTCCGGAGTCGTGGCCGCCATCCTAACCCACGAGCCGCAGGGCGCCAGAGAAGGGGGCCGAGGCTGCGGGGCGATGCAGCTGGATAAGAAGACGCAGGGGACTCCCCGGAGAGACAGGGGGCTCGTGAGAGGGTCCGGGAAGCGCTGAATCACTTGCTGTGACGTGCGTTGGAGCGCGCCTGCCGGTCCGGCGCGGGATCGCGCGGGCGGCCCACCGGCCCAGCGTGCAGTGAGCGAAGCCTCGCGGGGCGCAATTGACTTCAGAATCAGGCGCCGAGGGTCGAAGAATCAGGAGGTTGCACTCTGAATTGGTGGCGCCTGCACCCCCCCCCGGAAGGCGATGTCACACGATGAGTCCGCAAGGTTCTGCTGAGAAGGCCACGCCCGCTCAGGCACGGATCCCGCAAGAGACCGCGATCGTCAAGGCGGCCTCGGCGTGGACGGCCAAGCTCGCGCGCACCCTCAAGAACTGCCGGCTCTACGATGCCAGCAATCCCGCGGTGCTGCGCCTGCGCCAGGATCTCGCAGCTTCGCTCGTCCAGTTGCTCGACGAACACGGTCCCCTCACCCTGCGCTGTACGTCCAGCGACGTCTTCTGCGGCGAGGCCTCTCTCTATCCCGCGCGCACACGCGAGGACAACCTGGGCATGGCCTTCTTCCGGGACGGCATTCGCAGCGTCATGTTCTTGCCCGACGTGGAGCCGCGCGAGATCGATGCCCTGGTGGACGCCCTGCTCCGGGTCACCGGCCGGACCGGAGACGAGGTGGACCTGGCCACGCTGCTGTGGGACGCCGAGCTCGCCCACGTCCGCACCGAATCCGTCACGCTCGAGATGTCCGTGGATGCTGAAGGTGGCGACCTGGCGGACTGCGGCACAGGCTCGTCGCTGATGCCGTGGCCCGGAGCGGGCGCGGGGGCGGGCGCCGGGGCGGGCGCCGGGGCGGGCGCCGGAGCGGGCGCCGGAGCGGGCGCCGGAGCGGGCGCCGGAGCGGAGCACTGCACGCCGCGAGGCGGTGCCGCGACCGAAGCGGAGCCATCCCGTTCCGATGACTGGGTCGCCGACGGGCCCTTCGAGCAGTCCGCGACTGCGCTCGCCGATCTCGAGGCGCTGGGCCCGCCCGAGATGGCGCGACTGCGGGGCGAGTATGAGGCGGAGTGCGCGACCGGCCTCCTCCAGAGCGCGCTGGCGTTGATCTGCGAGTGCCTGGAGGCCGATACCGCAGCGGACGAGCACGATGATCTGGGGCGCTTCCTCTTGCGGTTTCTGCAAGAGGCGCTGATGAGCGGCGCCTGGCCCGAGGCGAGCCGGGCGGTGCGGCTGCTCGTGGGGCGCAGGGACGGCGAGGTCGCCATCGCGACGCTCTTGAGCGAGCTTCGCCAGCCCGATTCGGTGACCACGTCGAGCGCGATCCTCGAGGTCGACGGCCAGGACGCGCGTGGCGTCCAGGACTTCCTTGCCTTCGCTCGGCAACTAGGGCCCCCGGCGGTGGGATGGCTGATGCGGATCCTTGCCGAGAGCCGGCAGCAGCGCGTGCGCCTGCCTCTGGCCCGCGTCCTCGCGGAGTTGTCCCGTGACGACCCGGAGCAGCTGGCACCCTGGCTGTCGGACCCGCGCTGGTACGTGGTTCGCAACGTGGTCCACATCCTGGGCTTGATCGGTGGCCGGACCGTCGTGGGCCTGCTGAAGTCGGTGGCGGGGCACGGGCATCCCCGCGTGCGCCGGGAGGTGATCTCCGCCCTCTCGCACATGGAGCTCCGGGACGCCCGCGACGTGTTGCTCGGGATGCTCGAGTGCGCCGAGACGCGCACCTTCTGCTCCGCGTTGCATCAACTCTCCTCCGCTCGTGACCCCGAAGTCGCGCGGGTCCTCCTGGATCTACTCCTGGATGCCGGCGTCCACGAGCGCCCCACCGAAGAGCGGCGTGCCGTCTACTCGGCCCTCGCCCGGGTCGCGGGGGACGAGGTCCTGCCCCAGCTCGAGGCGGAGTTGCACGAGAGCCGGTGGTTCTCCGCCGACTTCGAAGTCCACCGCCAGGCGGTCGCCCGCTGCGTCGCCCGCATCGGCGGGCCTGCCGCGCGGGAGGTTCTGCAGCAGGGTCTGCGCTCCCGGAACCGGCGGGTCCGCTCCGCCTGCGAGAACGCGCTTGCGGGAGGCCAGTCCAGTGAGTGACCGGCCCGCCTCGATTCGGGCGCCCCGCGGGGCGGCCGGGGACGACCGCGAATCGCTGCTCGGCCCGCAACTCCTCCAGTGCCTGCACGCGGTGCTGCGCGGGTTGCGACTCTACAGCAGCGCCAACCAGACACTCCGCGAGCAGATCCAGGAGCTCCTGGCCTCGATCTCGAGCTTGATGGACGACGAGGTCACTCTGATCGCGATGGGCGAGCACTTCTTCGTGAATGGCGTGCGTCTCAAGCCCGACCCGGGACGCGTCCACCTGCACCGCTCGCTGATGGCGGAGTTCGAGGCCCGCGGGCTCGGCGGGCTGCGGTTCACGCCGGGCCTCACGACCGCCGAGCTGGAGACGTTCTTGCGCTGCTTCCTGGAGGCCCGGGACGCTGCGCGGGGCGAGCGGCTCGCGGCCGAGGTGATCTGTGCAGGCGTCCTCCACGCCGTGCCGGTACGACTCAGCGAGATGGGTGCTCAGGCGTTGGGTGTGGAAGGGGCCACGGACGGCGAGGCCGAAGCCGAAGCCGAGGACGGGGTCGAGGGTGAGCGCCAGCGGGCGGGCCAGAACTTCCGGAACGCCCTGCAGGGCACCCGCACCCTGATCGCGCACGCCGCGCGGACCGGCCGTCCGGCGCTGCACCGGGCACGCCGCCTGGTCCAGCCCATCGTGGACAGCATCCTGAAGAACGAGTTCTCGATCATCGGGCTCACGGCGATCAAGGACCACGATGAGTACACCTACGCCCACTGCGTCAACGTGAGCGTGCTCTCGATCAGCATGGGACAGACGGTGGGTCTTCCGCGCCAGGCGCTCGCCAATCTCGGTGTGGCCGCCCTGCTGCACGATCTCGGCAAGTTGATGGTGCCTGCGGAGGTCCTGCAGAAGCCCGGGAAGCTCACACCCCACGAGTGGGAACTGATCCAGCGTCACCCCCTGGATGGTGTGAAGATGATCAGCCGCCTGCCGGGTCTCATCCCGCTGGCCCTCGATTGCATGCGCACCGCCTTCCAGCACCACATGAATGCCGACCGCAGTGGCTATCCGCGGGTGCAGGGCGTGGAGACGCAGGCGACCTTCTCCCGGATCGTGACGGTGGCGGATCTGTTCGACGCGCTCACCTCGCATCGCGCGTATCGCGAGCGCCCCTTCACTGGGTTCGAGGCTCTGCGCATGGTGCTGAACCGGAAGGGCCAGCATTTCGATCCCGGGGCGGTGTGGGCCCTCATCAAGTCCGTGGGCTTCTATCCGGCCGGCACGGTGATGCTGACCGAATCCGGCTACGTGGTGCTGAGCCTGAGCCCGAATCCCGGGGACCTCGGCCGGCCGCACTGCCGGGTGCTTCTGCGCCCCGACTCGTCGCTGCCGCATCCGGAGTTGCCGGAGGTCTGGGCCCCCATGCCAGCCGATGAGAAGGTCGCGCGCGCGCTGGACCCGGAGGAGTTCGCGGTCGACACGAATGCATTGCTGGCAGCATGACCCACCCTGCACCTGATGAAAGGACGACAACCTGGCCGGTTGATCCGTGGCGGAAGGCCGAAGCCCAAGGGACGGGATTTCGGCGGATGCCCGCGGACCCCGCATCACGCCGGTAGGAGCGTTGGCAACTCCTTCCTTGCAGCATGATGACGGGTCCGGCGATCCGGCCTCTCGATCGAGCAGCACCGTCCCATGGGAGCCGTCATGTCCGATACCCGTACGCACCCGTGGAACCAGGACCCGCGGGATGCGTTCCTTGCCGCTCTGGGACTGAAGGATCTGCTCGAGGCGACCCCGGACCTGGCTTTCGTCTGCGACGCCGAAGGGAACCTCCTCTGGGCCAGCCGCGTCTTCGAGTCGCTGACGGGCCATCCGGTGTCCGAGTGGATCGGCCGTCCCCTGCTCTCTCTCCTGTCGGCCCCGGCGCGGCAACGCGCGCTACGTGGAATCGCGGACCAGCGCCGCCACCATGCAGCCTGCTTCGAGGTCACCGTGCCAGTGGCCGACCCCCGGGGACGCGAATCGAACCTGACGGCTCAGATCCTGCGGCGGGAGCGCCCGGACGGCGGGATCGTCTTCGCCGGTACGGCGCACGAGGCGCAGGCCGGCACGGGGTGCGAGCCGACGGCGCGGGACCGGAGGGTCACCGGCGCGACCGAGGCTCCCGCCCCGGACGTGCCCCCCGCCGGCAACGAGGGGGCGGAGACCGAGACCCTGCAGGTGCGCGACGTCCTGGCCACCATGAACCACGAGATCCGCGCGCCGATGAATGCCATGATCGGGATGGCGCGACTGCTCCTGCAGACGAACCTCGACGAGGCGCAGCAGGCGCTGGTGGACCTGATCTGGAAGTCGGGTCAGGCGACGCTGCAGCGGATCAACGACGCCTACGAGTTCACGCGCACCGAAACGAGCCAGCTCGATCTGGACCACATCCCCTTCGATCTGCGGGGCACGGTCGACGTGACGGTGGCATCGCTCACGCCGCTCGCGGCGGAGAAGGGCCTCGAGTTGGAGTGCCGCGTGCACCCGGCGGTCCCGTCGCGCCTGAGGGGCGACCCGGGCCGCTTGCGCCAGATACTGCTGAACCTCGGGGAGAGAGCCATCAAGGCCCTTGGGCGGGGCCGCATCGAGATGCTGGTGAGCCGCCTGCGCGAGAACGACCAGAGCGTCACGCTCAGGTTCCTGGTGATGCACCAGAGCGCCGCGGCAGGCGACCCGCAGCAGAGCGGGGCGGCTCCGCCGGCGCCGCGGGAACCGGGCTCGAAGCTGGCGTGTGAGCCCGGCGCCGGATTGGGGTTGGCGGTCATCCGGCGACTGGCCGAGCTCATGGGTGGCAGGACCGGGATCGAGGGCACGTCGGAAGAGGGGTATCGCTACTGGTTCGATGTGGACCTCGAGAAGCAGGAAGAGTTCGAGTCCCCGGCGGCTCCGCGTCTGTCCAAGGCGGAGCTCGCGACCAAGCGGGCTCTGATCGTGGATGCGTCTCCCGTGGTGCGCCAGGCCCTGCAGAGCAGGCTGGAGGGTGTGGGGTGCCGTGCGTCGGAGGTCGGTGACGCCGAGGAGGCCCACGCTGTCCTGCGGGCGGCCGTCGAGTCGGGCGATCCGTTCTATTTCGTGCTGATCGACCGCGATCTCCCCGGGCTCGACGGAGAAGAGCTGGGGGCCATGATCCGGGCCGACCACACGCTGGAGGTCGCGCGCACCGTGATGCTGACGACGGTGGGGCGTCGGGGTGATGCCACGCGCGCCCGTGCGCGGGGGTTCTCGGCGTTCCTGCCCAAGGCCGTTGGGGTGGAGGAGCTGGTCGAAGCCCTGTGCGAGATCCTCCACCAGGCCATGGTGACTCCGCCGGGCGGCACGCCCGAACTCGTCACGCGGTACTCCCTCGCCGAGGGGCGCCGCAGCAAGACGCGCATCCTGCTGGTCGACGATGATGCGTTGAGCCAGGTGGTGACGAAGTGGTGCCTGGGCCGACTGGGCTACCGGTTGGAGATCGCGGGCACGATCGACGAGGCGCGGTCCGCCTGGTCGAATATGGCATTCGACATCGTCCTGGTGGACGAGCAACTGGCGGACGGGGACGTGCTCGCCCTCGCTCGCGAATTGCGCGGGTACGAGGGCGATGGCCGGCACGCGGCGGTCATCGCGATGTTCAGGGACGAGGGCTCGCCCGCGCGGCTCGGCTGGCACGATTCCGGCACGTACGACCACGTCATCAAGCCAGTGGACCTCGTGGTCCTGACCCGGCTGGTGGAGCGATTGACGGGCACCGGGCTTCCCTCGGGGTCCGCGATCGAGGACGAGTATGTGGGGAGACCTGCGGGGCGCCCGATGCAGCCGGCCAAGGACAGGCTGGAACTCATCATGCCGGATGTCGACCGGATCCTGACGGAGTCGGAGATGCAGGCGACGATGGCGGCAGCGATGCACGTTTCGACGGCCGCAAGCACTTCCCCTGCGCCGGCCGAGCCCCGGATGGCGATTGAAACGACCGAGCCCGATGTCGAGCCGGTCGATATCACGCAGGCGATCACGCAGGTCCTGGTGGATGACCGGTCGGCCGACCCGGCCCCGATGGCCGAGGCAGTCGTTGAGGCCCACCTCGAAGCGCTCCCGCGGGAGTTCGATGAGATCGAGCCCGCGGTAGAAGTGGTGCAGGAGGAAGAACCGACGAACGTCGCACTCGCCCCGGTGACCACGGCAGAAGCGGAGGAGAGGGTCGAGCCAGCGGTGGCCCTCGTGACGCCGGCTGCGCCCGGTGAGCCCGATGGGATCCCGGCGCCGGTTCTGGATACGCTCCTGCCGGCAGACGTGGTGGGCCTCGAGGCGGCGGAGCTGGTGGACGCGGTCGAACTGGAGAACGCCGCCGCGGGTATGGTCACCGGTGGAGCAGTGACCGGAGGCCAGCTCGAGTTCGCTCTGGCACGTGAGGCGGGGCCGCCGAGCCTGACGTTTGCCGCGCCGGAACTGCCTAGGGCTGAATGGTCGGCCGAAGCGCTCCCGGAGGCGGAGGCCACGGAAGTGCCGGTCGCCGAAGTTCCGGTTGGGGTGCTGACCGAACGGCCGGCCGCAGAAGAGCAGATCGAAGAGCCCGCGGCCTGCGCGCCCGCGACCGAAGAGACCGGATCCGTGCCTCCATCAAGCGCGGTGGAGGCGGACGAGGCAGCACCGACGCCTCAGCCCGGGACGGTTTACGTGGAGGCGGACGAGGTCGAGCCGGCGGCGACTTCCTCGCAGGAGCCCCTGCGTCTCGACATCGTCGGATCGCCGGAGTCGCAGGTCCCGCCAGCGCAGGAGTCCACTGCTGCGCTCGATCTTGATCGACTCGAGCTGGCGAACATGGGGCTCCCGAGCCTGCGCGAGGGCCTGCTGGACACGTTCCTGGGTGAGATCGGTCACTTCCTCGAGAAGCTCTCGTGGGCGCTGAGTGATGCGGACGCCCAGCGTGTCGCGTCGGAAGCGCACGGGCTCGTAGCCCTGTCCAGGTCGGTCGGTGCCACCGCCTGCACCGAAGCTCTCGAGGAGCTGGCGCGCCGCGGTGCGGATGGGACGCTGAAGGCCTCCGACACGATCCTGCGGCGTTGCTATGGGCAGGGGCTCTGTGCCGCGACGGAGGTGCGCGCGCTGCTGGCGGAGGAGCGCCGGGCCGCCTGATCCCCGCCCCGCAGGTCTTCACCCACGAATCGAGCTGCGACCTCACGACCACGAGGGTTGTGGAGCGCAGAATGTAGGTGGCCCGGGGCCTGCAGGGCTGCTCCGGCATGTCGAGCACGAACGACCGCTTCGTCCCCCCGCATTGTCCGCGAACCTATTGCGCCTAC
>Ga0315287_10004366_pt1 | contig 13796 bp, 10 predicted proteins | sample YL17G11_0_MG_FD_205037 | JGI IMG/M metagenome (GOLD analysis project Ga0315287, IMG submission 205037) | Sediment microbial communities from Yellowstone Lake, YNP, Wyoming, USA - YL17G11_0 | ecosystem: Environmental > Aquatic > Freshwater > Lake > Sediment | place: USA: Wyoming | collected... | reverse complement strand
CCGCCGGCGACACTCGGCGGCAGGTCGCGCGAATACAGCCGCTCGTTGAAGACCAGCACGCCGCTGGAGCCCGGCCCACCGAGGAACTTGTGCGGCGAAATGAACACGGCGTCGTAGGAGGCGTCGCCGCCCTCCGCGTCGCCCGCCGGGTTCATGTCGATCTCGACGTAGGGCGCACTCGCGGCGTAATCGAAGCAGGCGTAGGCATCGTGCGCGTGCAGCAGCCGGGCGATCGCACGCGTGGGTGAGCGCATGCCGGTGACGTTCGATGCGGCCGAGAACGAGCCGATGCGCAGCCTGCCCTGGTACTCCGGCAGCTGCAGCAGATGCTGCAGGTGCGCGAGGTCGACGCCGCCATCCGCAGCCATGTTGACCTCGACCACGGTGGCCAGCCCCTGTCGCCAGGTGACTTCGTTGCTGTGGTGCTCGTAGGGTCCGACGAACACGACCGGCTGCCGCAACTGCTGGAAGCGGCGGAACTCCTCGAATTTCGCATCGCCCAGGAAGGTGCGCAGCTGCTCGCCCACGACCCGGCGCGTGGCCGGCGACAGGGCCACCCCGAGAATCTGCTGCAGCTTGTCGATGGCGCCGGTCGCACCCGTGCCGCAGGCGACGATGCGGCCATTCGGTCCCGCGTTGACCCCGCGCTTGATGGTGCGCTCCGCCTCGTGCAGCAACCGACTCATGCTGCGACCGGTCAGGTCGTCCTCGGTGTGGGTGTTGGCGTAGATGCGCTGCAGGCCCTGCAGGTAGCGCTCGATGAACAGCAGGCAGCGGCCCGATGCGGTGTAGTCGCAGTAGACCATCAGCCGGCGTCCGAACGGCGTCTCGAAGGCCGAATCGATGCCGATGATCTGCGAGCGGAGGAAGTCGAAATCCTGGAGTCCGGAGGCCATGGCGCGAGTGTACCTTCCGGTCCACTATTTTCCCGTATTTCCACCCGCCGGGCCGCAGGGCTAGCATGATCCTGCCGGAGCAAGTCATCGGCGTTGAATCGGGAGAACGGCCATGTTGAATGAGCATCGTTCGCTACCCCAGGTCGGCGCACCGGACCCGGAACTGCGCAACTCGCCAATAGCCGAGGAAGAAGACGAGGACACCGACGTCGTGCGGCAGCAGGTGCCGGGCGAGCCGGTGTGCTGGTTCAACGGCGGCGAGTACCGCAATGGCGAGTTTGTCGCGAGCGGCTCACAGGTCCTGAAGTGCAGCTACGGCATCTGGGTCGAGGCGGGCTCGGGCGATTCGCGCAAGCCATAGGTCGCCGCTGACGGCGGCGGCAGCCAGAACCGGACCACAGCCCCCTCCTCTCCGTCGGTCCGGTTGCCCGCCTCTAGCGAGCCGCCGTGCGCCTCGACGATCTCGCGACAGAGCGTCAGACCGAGCCCGCTGCCCGACGGCTTGGTCGAATAGAACGGCAGCAGCGCGTTGGTGAGCACGTCCGGGCTCATGCCGGAGCCGCGGTCGCGCACCTCGACGGCCCAGCCGCCGCGGCTTGAATGCACCGCCACGAGGGTGTCCGCCGCGCTGGATCCCGCCTCGATCGCGTTCTTGAGCAGGTTGATCATGACCTGGTCGAGCTGGGAATCATCGAACCAGCCGGCCTCGCCAGGGACGATGCCGTCGACCGTGAATGGCGCAACGGCCTGCAGCGAGTCGAGGAAGCGGCGCCACTCGACGTACGCCGGCCGCGGCTTCGGCAGCTTGGCAAAGCGTGAGTAGCCGTCGACGAACTGTGAAAGGTGCGACATGCGCTCCTCGATCGCAGAGAACACACGACTGAGCTGGACCGGGTCCGGCTGGAGTGCCAGGCGCTGACCGGACTGTGCCAGCGAGGCGATGGGCGCCACCGAGTTGTTGATCTCGTGCGCAATCACGCGGATGACGCGTTTCCAGATCGTCACTTCCTGCGCGTTCACCTCGCGCGTGAGTTGCTTCAGCAGCCGCAGCCGATGCGGCTGGCCGTTCAGCAGGAACTGGCGGTGCGATACGTGAAAGACCTGGGAGTCGCCGGCCAGCGTGGCCGTGAACAGGCGGTCGCGCAGGTCCTCGAACGCGTCGCGCAACGCCGCGGGCATCGGCGCTAGCAGCGGTTCGAGCGCGAACCCTTCGAGCTTGCGTCCGCCGGCCAGCAACTGTCTTGCCGCGAGATTGGCGTAGAGGATCGTGCCGGTCGCATTGGTGAGGATCAGGGCGAGCGGCGAGGCCTGGATCACGGTGTCGAGCAGCAGCTCGCGCTGGTACAAGTCCTGGCGCTGGCTGCGCAGGCGACCGCCAAGGCCGTTGTACGCGGTGACCAGCCTGCCCAGCTGCGGGTCCTCAGGCTCCGCGATACTGACGCTGTAGTCGGCGTCGCGAAGGCTGGAGAGGCCGTCGGCCAGTGCGTCGAGCAGCAATTCCTGCTGCCGCAGCGAGCGCCACACCCGCCAGGTGAGCACGCCGTAGGCGACCGCTGCGCACAGCAGCGCGGCCGCGCGGTACGGCCATTCCAGGTCGGCGAGGCCGAGCGCGATCAGCGTCAGCAGCCCGAGCGCCAAAAGCAACGCGGTGACGACCCGCTGGCGCATGCGTCAGCGCTCGTCCGGGGCGCCCGACACGATGCCGAGCTTTTCCATGCGCCGATAGAGCGACTGCCGTGAGAGGCCGAGGTCGCGCGCGGCCTTTGCGATGACGCCCTCGTGGCGTGTCAGCGCGCCGGCGATTTCCTCGCGATCCGGCTCGCGGGCAGGCGGAACTTCCGTCCCACCGCTGGCACCGTACCCCGGCAGCATGAGGTCCGCCGGCGCGATGCGGGTCGACGGCGCGAGCAGGCAGGCACGGCGGATGCTGTTGCGCAGTTCGCGCACGTTGCCCGGCCAGGCATGCCGCAGCAGCGCCCGTTCCGAGTCGGGCTGCAGCGAATATCCGGGCTCGAGGAAGTGCTGCGCCAGCGGCAGGATGTCGTCGCGACGATCCGCCAGCGGCGGCACCTGCAGCTCGATCACGTTGAGCCGATAGTAGAGGTCCTCCCGGAAACGTCCCTGGCGGATCGCGTCGGCGAGCGAGGTATTGGTGGCCGACAGGATGCGCACCTGAACGCGGCGTGTCTGGCTCGAGCCAAGGCGCTCGAACTCGCCGGTCTGCAGCACGCGCAGCAGCTTGGCCTGGCCGGCCATCGACAGGTTGCCGATCTCGTCGAGGAACAGCGTGCCGCCGTTTGCCGACTCGAAGCGCCCTTCGCGTGTCCGGCCAGCACCGGTGTAGGCGCCAGCCTCCGCGCCGAACAACTCGCTCTCGAGCAGCTCCGCCGGCAACGCCCCGGTGTTGACGCGCACGAAAGGACCGCTGCGTGCCGTCGAGTTGGCCTGGATGATCTCGGCGAGAATTTCCTTGCCGGCGCCGTTCGGGCCGGTGACCAGCACCGGCACGTCGGCCCTGGCGACCTGCGTGGCCATCTGCACCACGGCATGCATGGCGGCACTGCGATAGACGATGCCGCGCAGGTCGAATTTCGCGGCGAGTTCCGCGTGCGAGCGATCGACGCGGGCCAGTCGCTCGCGTTCTGCCGACAACGCCGCGTGGAGTTCGAGCAGGTTACGTACCGTGGTCACCAGCCGCGCGTTGTCCCACGGCTTCGCGAGGTAGTCGGCCGCGCCGGCCTTGACGAGTTCGACGGCGGTCTCCAGGTGCGTCCAGGCCGTGAGCAGCACGACCGGCAGGTCCGGCTGTGCTGCCCGCAGCGCACGGAACAGGGCGATGCCCTCGTCGCCCGAGGTCGCCTCGCGCTGGAAGTTCATGTCCTGGATGACCAGGTCAATCCCGCCGCGCGCGACCCGCTGCAGCCCCGCGGCAGGCGTCGCAGCGAATTCCACGTTTGCCCCTTCCAGCGTCAGCAGCACCTCGAGCGCGGTGCGCACGGCGTCGTTGTCGTCGATGACGAGTAGGGTTCGTCCTTGCATTCGTTCGACTGTGGCCTGCTACGTCGGAGACTTCAAACCGTGCGGGTGGCGATGGCCGGAGAGACCAGCGAGGCGCGACGCGCGGGCCGCAGCGCCGCTACCAGGCTGACGATCCACAGCGCAACGGCCCCCAGCACCAGATAATAGAGCTTCAGCCGCGGGAGTTCGAACGTCGTGCTGAGCCAGTAGCCCAGCAGCAGCGCCAGCACGCAGCCGATGACGACGCCGACCGTCGTGATCAGCCAGTTCTCGGCCAGGAAGTAATGCAGGATGTCGGCGCGACGGGCGCCTACCGCGCGGCGGGTGCCGATCTGCTTGGTGCGGGTGCTGACGTTGAAAGCGGCAAGGCCGAAGATGCCGAGCGCCGAGATGCCCAGCAGCAGCGCGATCACGACGCTCAGGTAGGTGGCCATCGCGCGATCGTCGGCGTAGGTGGAGGCGGCCACATACTCCAGCGAACGCACGCGGATGATGACCCGGCCGTTGTCGAGCTTGTTGAGCGCGTCCTCCGCCATCTGCATGGCTTCGTCGCGTTGCCCGGGCCTGGCGCGAACCATGTAGCGGGCGAAGGTCTCGTCGGCAATCACCGGGAACAAGGCGACGTTGCCGACCTTGTCCCAGCCCGGCCAGGAACCGTGCATGTGGTCAATGATCCCGACCACCGTCGCCGGCTGGCTGGTGCCGGTGTAGACGGTCTTGCCGAGCGCTGGCTCACCCGGGAACATGTCCCTGGCCACGTCCTTGGTGATCAGGATCTCCGACGGCGACTCGGAACTCATGCGCGCGGGCTTGGTGACAGCGGTCGCATCGAAGTTCCGGCCCTCGGCAAGCCTGACGCCGAAGGTCTGCACGCCCTGCTCGTCCACCTGGAAGTAGTTCATGTCGCCACGCCGACCCTTCTCGTTCGGCTCGGTATACATCGAGGTGCTCGAACCACCACCGGACAGCGGTACCGCATTGACGGTCGTCGCTGCCAGGACACCCGGCAATCCGCGCAGGATTGCCAGGTCCTCGCGCATGGTGACCTCGCCCTGGTACTTGTCGCCCGAGGGTACGAAGCCGACGAAGAAGATGTTCTTCACGTCCATGCCCGGGTCACGACCGATGAGTTCCAGGCGCTGGGTGATGATGTAGAGCGAATTGACCGTGATGGCGAGCGCGAGGGCAATCTGCAGCGCCACCAGGATGGCACCGGTGGGACTGCGACGCAGTGAACTGAGGATTGGCTTGATGTCCATGTGCTTGCGTATCCCTGCCGCTTACTGCGTCTTGAGGTAGATGGCCGGTGCCGTCCGGCCGATGCGCCAGGCCGGATACAGACCCGCGATGGCACCGGCGAGCAGCGCGAGCGCCAGCGTGACGACGACCACGACCGGGTCGATCTCGGTCAGGCGCTGGTACGCACCACGGTTGAAATCCGAACCATAGATGGCGCGGATGCCGGCCAGCCCGCCGATGGCGAGCAGCAGACCGAGCACGCCACCGGCAAGGCCGATCACCAGCACTTCCATCATGTGCTGGCGCACGATGTCGCGACGGCTGGCGCCTAGCGCGCGGCGCAGGCCGGTGAGCGGTGCGGCGTTGAGGAACTTGGCGAGCAGCAGGCCAACCACGTTGACCAGGCAGACGCCGAGGAACAGCAGCGCAATGCCAATGAGCACCCGGTTGTCACGCTGCACGACCTCGTTGCGATCGAGCCATTGCCCGACGTCATACAGCCGGTTGTTGAGCGGTCGCGGCATGCGTCCCGCGGCCTTCTGGCTGCGGGCATAATTGTCGACGAAGGCCTGGAAACGGTCGCGGTCGGCCGTGGTCGGAAGCTCGGCCCAGTACTGCAGCCAGACGCACTCCGAGTTCAGGAAGTCCTGGTAGGTGTCCCCTGACTCGGCCTTCCAGCAGTTGGTGTTGCCGTACACGGGCAGCTCGAGACTGCGGCCCCAGCCGTAGGGAACGTAGACGTCTTCCGGGTCCTCGAACGCGCCGTTGTTGAGATCGAAGAACTTCGGGCTCGGCGCCCACGGCTGCAGCACGCCTGCGACGCGATATTCGACCTTGCCGAGCTTGAGGGTCCTGCCGACGCTGTTCTCGCCGGCAAAGACTTTCTGGTTGGTCTCGTCGCTCAGCACCACGACGGGCTGTGGCTCGCTGTCCGCGGTCGCGTCCCAACCCTGGCCGTACTGGAACGGCACGTCGAACATCGAGAAGAAGTCGTGGGAAGTGACGCGCAGGTTGGCGTTGAACGGCTTGACGCCGCTACGCTCCGGCAGCAGCAGCGCGCCCGACTTGTACATGATCACGCTGCGCGGCGCCGCCTTCGCCTCGTGCAGGAACGTGGCGTCACGATAGGTGAGCAGCTGCGGCGTGTTCTCCGGCTTGTCGTCGTCGTACGGGCGGTCCGCGCTCCAGGTATCGAGCGTCACCGCATACAGCTGGCTGCTCTTGTGCGGGATCGGGTTGGTCGACATCGCGTGATAGATCGTGAACGTCACCGTGCACACCGCGATACCCAGCGCGATCGCCAACACCATCAATGCCGACAGGCCGGGATGGCGCCTCAGGCTGTCCAGTGCGAGACGCAGATCGTAAGTGAACATTTGCGAGCCTCCTTGCCGGGCGCTCAGCCGAACGCAGCTGCGTCGCCCGCCGGCGGATGCAGTACGGTCACCGAGGCCGAGTGCGCCTCGTACGGCTTGTAGTCGGTGATCTGGCCGTCGATGACCTGCACGTTGCGATGCGCGCGACGGGCGAGCTCGGGATCGTGGGTGACCATGACGATTGTCGCGCCCATGCCGTTGATCTGCTCGAGCAGGTCCATGACCTGGCGCGCCATCAGGGAATCCAGGTTGCCGGTCGGTTCGTCGGCAAGCAGCAGGGCGGGATCGCCCGCCAGTGCACGCGCGATCGCGACCCGCTGCTGCTGGCCGCCGGAGAGCTGCGATGGCAGGTGCTTGACCCGCGAGGTCAGGCCGACCAGGTCAAGCGCGGAGTTGATGCGTTCACGACGCTCGTTGGCCGGCATGCGCCGATAGCGCAACGGCACGTCGACGTTGTCGAACACGTTCAGGTCGGGGATCAGGTTGAAGCTCTGGAAGATGAAGCCGATCTTGTGGTTGCGCACATTTGAGCGTGCGTCGTCGTCGAGCTTGCTTACGTCCACGCCGTCGAGCTGGTAACTACCGGAGTCGAACGTCTCAAGCAGGCCGGCGACGTTGAGAAAGGTCGTCTTGCCGGAGCCTGAGGGTCCGGTCACGGCCACGAACTCGCCCTTGTCGACCTTCAGGCTGAACTCGCGCAGCGCGTGCGTCTCGAGCAGGTCCGTGCGGTAGGCCTTGGTTACCCGGGTCATTTCCAACATGGTCGGTCCTTCCTCTTGCTTTCGTTCGTCAGTCCGCGAGCATCACGCGCGGTGCATTCCTGAAATCTTCGGTATCCGAGATGACGATGCGGTCGCCCGCGGCCAGTCCGTCCGTGATCTCGATCTCGCGCACGCTCACGGCGCCGGTCTTGATCGGCCGCCGCTCGGCTACATCGTCGCGCACCACGTAGGCTGCAACGCCGCCGCCCGCTTCGTAGAAGCCGCCGCGCTCGACCCTGAGCACGTTGTCGCGCCGGTCCATGAGGATGCGTACCGACACGCGCTGGTTCTGGCGCAGGCCAGCCGGGATTTCGCGCAGTCGCACGCGCCCGGTGACTTCGCCCTGGCGCACTTCCGGCGAGATCGCGCTCACTTCACCCGCATACGTCTTGCCGCCGTACGACACGTCGGCCTGCATGCCGACGCCGATGGTCCCGGCGTAGGTCTCGGCGACGCGGAACTCGATCTCGAGAGCGGACAGATCCACAACGGTGAGCAACACTGCGTCCTGCTGCACGGCCGCCTTCTGGGTCACCGCGAGGTTGCCGACGATACCGTCAACCGGCGATTTCACTGCGAGCTCGTCGACGCGGCGTTCGAGGTCCTCGACCAGCAGCTGCTGGCGGTCGCGCTGCAGGCGACGCGTCTGCTGTTCGAACTCCAGCCCCTCCTTCTCGAGTCCGGCCGTCTCGACCGCGTGGTGATGGGTGAGTTTCGCTTCGTCGAGCTCGTCCTGCGCCCGCTGGAAGTCGCGCTGGCTGATGACGCGTTGTTCCCATGCCTGCTGGGCGCGGGCATATTCACGTTCGGCGGCACGGATCGCCACCCCGGCCATGTCGGCCGTCTGCTGGCTTTGCAGGATCTTGCGGCGGACTTCGATGTCCTGACGACGCAGGTCGACGACCAGGCTCTCCAGCGTGGCGCGCTCGCGATCGAACTCGTTGTGCAGTCCCGGACTGACGACGGTCGCCAGCAGGTCACCCGTCTTCACGGCGTCGCCGGCATTGCGCACGATCGTGACGGTGCCGGCGGCAGGCGCGTAGAGCGTCGGACTCACGGCCGCGACCACCGTGGCCTGGGCGGCGACGTCGCTCAGGAACTCGCCACGCGTGACGGTCGCAATGCGCACGCGATCGCGAGCGACAGTCGCGTCGGTCGAAGCCCAACCCTTGAGGAACCACACGAGGACGGCCGCACCGAGCGCTAACAGGGCGACGGCCGCGGCGAGCTGGATGCGTCGATCATGCCGCCAGCCCTGGGCTGGCGCGATGACGCGATCCTGGCCGTCGGTGCTGCGCATGCCCGGCGCGGCAGCCTGGTCGGGGATTCGCCTGAGGTTGGAAATTGACATGTCCGAATGCTTGGATGCGGGTCGGTACGGAATGGTTTGCAGGGATCGTGCCAACCCGCTCGGATCAGGCAGGGCCATGTTTCTGATGGGATTTTTTGTTTCCGAGATGATCGAACGCCGGCCGTTCGGGTGTCCGCGTGCGGACAGCGGACACGGTGGCGGACACTTTCCCCCGACCCGCCGGAAATGACATAGTTCGGGTCCTTGCCACGGAGTGAGATCGCATGGACGTCAGCGGGCGCGAGCGCAGTTCAAACATCGAGGATCGCCGCGGCATGTCGCCGGTTCGCAAGGGCATCGGCCTGAGCCTGGGCGGAGTGCTGTTCCTGGTCGTACTCAGTTTCCTCGGCATCAATCCGCTGCCGTTTCTTGGTGTCGCGACCAAGCAGCCGGAGGTCGAGATGCAGCAGTCGCAACAGCCCTACCAGGAATCGGCCGCCGAGGCCCAGCTGGCCGAGGTGGCGGGCGTCACCCTGGCCGAAACCGAAGTCACGTGGAACCGGTTGTTTGGCGGCAAGTACCCCGCGCCGACGATGGTGATGTTCAACCAGATGACGCCGTCCGCCTGCGGCACGGGGCAGGCAGCCATGGGACCGTTCTATTGCCCGCTCGACCAGAAGGTCTACCTCGACCTCTCGTTCTTCCAGGAGCTGGACCAGAAGTTCGGCGCGCCTGGCGATTTCGCGCAGGCCTACGTCATCGCCCATGAAGTGGGTCATCACGTGCAGAACCTGACCGGCACGGCGCAGCAGGTGCAGAAGCTGCAACAGCGTGCGCGCAGCAAGGCCGAGGCCAACCAGTATTCGGTGATGCTGGAACTGCAGGCCGACTGCTACGCAGGGGTGTGGGCGCGTGATGCGGCGCCGCGCCTCAATATCACCCAGCAGGACATCGACGAAGGCCTGCGGGCTGCGACGGCGATCGGCGACGACACGCTGCAGCGCGCAAGCCAGGGCCGCGTCGTGCTCGACGCGTTCACACACGGCAGCTCGGAACAGCGCGCGCGCTGGCTGAAGGTCGGCATGGACTCGGGCGATCCGAACGCCTGCGACACGTTCAACGCACGGCAGCTTTGATCTTTCACCTCCCCCGCTTCAGCGGGAGAGGTCGCACACAGCGCCGGTGAGGGCTCTCACCTCTCCCGCTTCAGCGGGAGAGGTAGCGCGCAGCGCGGGTGAGGGCTCTGCGGTTCCTCACAAGTCCAGTTTCCCGCCGTACCCGGTGAGTTCCAGGTAACCGCGCCCGACTTCGCCACCTGTTGCGTCATCGAGCAGGCGAATCGGACCTTCCCAATAGAGAATGCCCGTCGTGGGTCGCGAGTCCAGTTCCGCATCGAGCAGCAGCGGCTCGACGCGATAGGTTTTTGCGCCGACCTGCACACGCCATCGAACCGGATACGTCACGCCCGTGCGTGGTGACCGCCACGACTCGAGCGGAGTCCATTCCACCTGCTCGCGCCCGAAAGTCCTCGCCTCTCCCGCGGGGGTGGTCTGCACCTCTCCCGCACCGGCGGGAGAGGTCGCGCGCAGCGCGGGTGAGGGCAACCGCAACGTCGCGCTCGCCCAACGTTCCCCGCCCTGCAGGTCGCGCATGCGGAACGCCATCAGCGCACCGCCGTCGTTCAGGTTCACACCCAGCCAGTCCCAGCCAAGCGCGCCTTCGTCGACGTAGTTGCTCGACCACTCGTGATCGAACCAGGCGCGGCCGGTCACTTTACTCCGGCGTCCGTCCACCACCACCTCACCGCTCACGGCCAGCTGAGGCAGGCTGTAGTAGTAGCTCGCGGCGCGCGGGTCCGGTCCCTTGCGACTGAACCCGCGCTCGCCCTGCAGCAACGGCGGCTGCGTCGCGACCAGTGACAACTCGAATTCAAAGTCGTCACCGTGCACGACGGTGACATAGCGACCGGGCGCCACCTGGCGGAGCGACCAGTCGTCCAGCTTCACGTCCAGCTGGCCTTCACGTGCGTACGCCAGGTCGAAGCCGGTGCGCGCACCACGCTGGGCGTGGCGGAGCTTGCCATTGGTCGGATCAGCCAACGCCGCGTGTGCGAAAAGAACCTGGCGCGGCGCGAAGCTGCTGGGGTTGTCCGTTCCCAGCCCGGTGCGCACCCGAAAGAACGTGACCTGGAAACCCCGTAGTGCCTTGACCTTGCCCTCGGCATCGTCGAGCTGGCCCGTGACGTACCACCATTCGATGCGATGGTCGGGGTGACTGCCCTCGTCGCGCGGAAACGCGAGTTCGACGCCAGCGACGACCGATGGATATGCGACCGCAGCGATACCCGGGCACGGGACGAGGAAAAGCAGGCAGATCAGGCGCAGGATCAGGACGCGCAAGCCCTCACCCCAACCCTCTCCCGCTACTGCGGGAGAGGGAGCAGCGCCCTCACCCCAACCCTCTCCCGCTACTGCGGGAGAGGGAGCAGAAAGATCTCTGCGGGGTTGCATCACCAGTCCTCTTTCACGGCGCGCACGACGTCGTCACCCATCGCGCGACGCCCGCTGAACGCGGCTGTGCCTGCTGCCGACGCCACGAGAATCACGCTCAAGGCTGCGAGCCCGAGCCAAGGCACATGCACGTCCATCGTCCAGTGAAATGACTGCCGGTTGACGACGTAGATCAGGATCAGGCTTACCAGCGCACCGATGACCAGACCCGCGGCCACGCCGATCGCGCCGAGCGCGGCGCCTTCGAAGGCGAGCATGCGACCGACTTCCCGGCGCGTGACCCCAAGGTGGCGCAGCATGCCGAATTCACCGCGCCGCGCGAGCACCTGCGAACTCATGCTGGCACTGATGCCGAACAGGCCGATCAGGACCGCGACCGCTTCGAGCAGGTAGGTGACGGCGAAGGTGCGGTCGAACAGCGCGAGCGAACGCTTGCGGATCTCGCCGGGAATGGCGATATCGTAGTCACCGCTGCGCGCGACGGCGTCACGCAATCGTCCACTGAATTGCTCGGCATCGGTGCCTGCGCGTAGCCACAGCGCGGCATTGGTAGCTGAGCGTTCCCCGCTCAGCGCGATGAAGGTCTCGCGACTCATCACGATCGATCCACCCGGGCGTTCGTAATCGCGCCATACACCGCGCACCGTGGCGCGCACCACCTTGCCACCGAGTGGCAGGTCGAATTCCGTGCCGGCATCGAAGCCGCGCAGGTCCAGCGCTGCTTCCGACGCCCACACGGGAATCGGCCCGGCCGGCGCGGTCTCTGTGGCTGCCCGCCGGATCGGCAGCACCTCGTCCGCCGTCGACTCGTCGATCGGACGCGCAATGATGGTCAGGGGCAGTCGCTCGCCCGGAAGCAGCACATCCTGAAACTTGATGAAGTCCACGCGGGCAATCTCGGGCAGCGCCGTGATGGCCCGCTGCGCGTCCGCGTCGAGGTACGCGCCGGTCGCCGCCGAACCCGCCCGCACATAGAGATCCGCGGGCAGGATGCGCTGCATCCACGCCTCCAGCGACATGCGGAACGAGAACACCATGATCGCCATCGCCACCATCAGGCTGAAGCTGACGAGCACCGCAGCGATGCTGACGGTCGCACGGCGCGCCGTGCCGCGCAGCTGGGCCACGGCCACCTGACGCCAGGCGGGTCCGCCGTTGGGCAGGCGGGCGAACACGGTGGACGCGATGCTCGGCGTCAGGAAGACCGCACCCAGCAGCAGGCACGCAATCGAAACGTAGCCCGGCAGTGCGATGCCCTCGAGCGGCGGCAAGGCGAGTGCCAGGATGCCAGCTGCGAACAGGACGAGAGCGATTTTGCCGTGCGTGCGCGACGCCAGTGGAGCTTCGTCACCGGCCTTGAGAGCTGCGGCCGCCGGCACGGATGCGGCTTCGCGCGCCGGCCCGAACGTGGCGACCAGCGCTGCGCCCGCACCGAGCAGGAAGAACACGAGGTACTCACCCGCGCTGACTTCAAGCACAGGCGCGACACCACGAAAGTAGCCGGCCCCGAGGTCGGCGCCAAAGGCCGCGAGCCCCGCACGCGCCACGAGCACGCCGAGCAGCACGCCACATGCCGCGCCGAACGCACCGACGATGGCTCCCGACAGCAGGGACGCCGCCAATTGCTCGCGCACTGTCATGCCCATTGCGTGCAGCAATGCGATTTCGCGGCGGCGACGTGCCACGGCCAGCGATTGCGTCGCGTAGACCAGGAACGCACCGGTGAAGAGCGCCACTAGCGCAAGCGCCGTCAGGTTCGAACGGTACGCGCGCGTCAGGCGCACGGCATCGTCCGATGCCTCGCCCGGCGTGACGATCTGCACGCCTGGCGGCAGCAATGCGGCAACGGCATTGCGCACGGCTTCACGATCGGCTTGCGGGGCGAGCCGCAGGTCGACACGGTCGAGCCGCCCCAGCCGTTGCAGCCGCCACTGCGCCTCGCCGATGTCCAGCAGGCCGATCGGTTGCCGGTAGGCGCCGGGCGGCAGTAGACCTGCGACCCGCAGCCGCACGCGGTCCAGTGCCACCTGCACGTCGAGATCGTCGCCCACTTCGAGTTCGAGCCACTGCGCAGCCGCGGGACTCAGCCAGATCGAATTCGCCGCAAGCAGGCCCTGGGCCTGCCGCCCCGTCGTCGCACCTGCTCCTGCCAGCGCGGGTTGCATCTGGATCGCACGGAACGGGTCGATGCCGACCAGCTTCAGGCTGCGATCGCGTCCGGGCAGGCGGACCTGCAGTTCGACGACCGGACTGGCGGCAGCCACGCCGGGCACGCGCAGGATTTGCGGGAAGAGCGCCTCGTCGAAGCCAGCGCCGGGCGACTGCACGGTGAAATCAGCAAGACCGAACAGCGAACGTGACGCGCCCTGCACTTCGTCCGCGGCGACCCGATTGATGAGATAGACCGAGAATCCGAGCGCGACGCCGAGTGCAATCGCAAGGACGGCCAGCAGCGTGCGGCCTGGCGCCTGGCGCAGCGGCCCGAAGGCGGCGGCATCGAGCAGCGACAGCCGGGCCCGCAGCGCATTCTTGCCGGGGGGCAGTGCTTGTGTCGCAGCGCTCATGCTCGAAGCGTCAGTCCGGCGCGCGTCAGCTCGTACACACGGTCGGTTGATGCTGCAGCCGCGGCCGAATGCGTGACGAGAATGCCCGCCGCGTTGTCGCGCTTGATCTGGGCGCGCAACACTTCGAGGATCATCGCGGCG
>Ga0315287_10004364_pt1 | contig 13798 bp, 17 predicted proteins | sample YL17G11_0_MG_FD_205037 | JGI IMG/M metagenome (GOLD analysis project Ga0315287, IMG submission 205037) | Sediment microbial communities from Yellowstone Lake, YNP, Wyoming, USA - YL17G11_0 | ecosystem: Environmental > Aquatic > Freshwater > Lake > Sediment | place: USA: Wyoming | collected... | reverse complement strand
ATCGAAGCGACGCAAGGCCCGGTGTTCGTTCACTGCCAGTTCGGCTGCGACCGTACCGGTACAATCATGGCTTGCCAGCGGATTCGTAGTGGCTGGGACAATGCCAAGGCGCTTGCTGAAGCAGAGGCTTACGGCATGTCGCCGCTCCTGCCCGGACTCAAGCACTTCATCAAGGAATACAAACCGTAGTTAGGTCGATGAACGACTGGCTCTTGCTGGAAGCGACCGACGAGGAAAAGCAGCGGCTCAAGGCCGAGGGCTATGACTTTGTAGACTCCGCCAAACTGGGTGATTACGACATGTCACTCTGGCACGGCCAAAAGACCCGCGACGGTCGTCCAGTTGATTTTTACGAGGTCAGCCTGAGCCACGGCGGCCTGCGCTTTGACACGGAGCAAGCTCAGGCAGGCAAGCAGCCCGGCGGCAGCATGGACCTGCTGGGGCGCAAGCGGGCGATGAGTGGCAAGTTCGAGGAATGGTTGAACAAGTACGACACTGTATACGTTGGCAGTTTTGACCCTCGCAAGCTTCAAGTCTACCGGCGCATCATCAAGAAGTATCTGCCCCGGCTCCGGGTCTCGGAGCCATTCAAAGCGTTCGACGATTCGGTGCGCCCGGATTACTTCAAGGTTCAGGGCCGCCAGATGGCGCTGCCGTTCGAGTCCCTTGTCGAGACCGCCTCCAGCCTGTTCTCGCGCAAGACCTGCACTCTGGAGTATCGCCCGGTGCGCCGGGGCGAGGACTGGAGTTGGTACTGGGTGCTCCTGCCCAAGCTGGAGGATGCGGCCTTGGCGTCGGGCATGGCCGACACCAAGGGTGAGGCTTCATTGGAAGCCCGGACAGCCGCCCGCAAGAACGGCTGCCGGATTGTGACCGTGCGGACTCTGCATCCGTCGATTAAGCAACGGCCTGTTGCTGCGGTTCCGGCAGAGGATGAGCGGATTCAGCAAGCTCCCGCGCAACCTTAGCCGCGAGGTACTGGCGCTGGGCCTCCACCTTCGATTCCTTGCGGACCTCCATCATCTCACGCGCCCGCGTGCGGTAGAACTCGCGCCCGGAGCGGTCGTGGTCGATGCGGCACTGGCGGATGGTTTGGGAGAGGTCTGCGTATTCTTTTCTCCATTGAGTGCGCCACGCGAGGTAGGTTTCTTTTGAGTTGAATGTGATTTTCATAGCTGTATACACTTTGGTTATTGGCTATGCCTTGCGCTGCTGGGCCGTACGCTGTGATGCTGTGCCGTCCGCTGCAACGCTAAGCAAATTCACGCCCCTCATCCGAGGGGCGCAGCTTTTTAGAGCAGTTGCAGTTTACGGATGTATTTTGGGATTTTTGCAGTAGGTCCAAATCCAAGAGCGGTCACAATGGGTGCGCCGTCGAAGAAGTTGGGACACCCGGAATCAATCACCTTGAAGTAGGGGATTCCGGCCTGTTTAAGCTCCAGTTCAGCACGGAAAAGCTGCTCCACAGAACTGCGGAGACAGACCTTGGTGCCCGGAAGGTCGGCAGCGTACGTGGCTGCCGCTTCTGGAGTTTGTTTGGATGCCTCGATGAACGCTCCGAGGTACGCGTGACCGGCCTGCGATGCTGACTTGCCGGGAGTCATGCCAAGGTCCGAACGGACGATGGCGTAGAGGCGCAACGTGTCCGTCGAAGGAGATTCGACGGTTACTGCTGCGCTTTCAACCTACGTGTCTGTGTTCATACGCCGTCGAATGTATACATTCTACGGCGCGGTGTCAACAGTGAACTTGTAGAAAAGTTGCTTCTGGGTCAAATAGGTGAAGTCGTAGAGCACCAGTGGGTCGTCGGCAGTGCCCATTTTGATGTTCGTCCAGACGTTCAAATCATCGGAGACAAAGATGGTGTAGTGGTTCCCCAGTGGGTTGGGCGACGTAAATCTCAGGGCGGTCACGATGCTGGTGTTGGTGACCGTGTTGCCGTCGGTGAACGCGAGCGTGACCGGGACGAAGGTGGCCGTGGTGCCGCTAGTGGGAGCGCCTGCGGCCAGTGCCATCGGGGCGGCAGCGACTTTCATCCGCACGCTCAACTGCGAAGCGTGCTTGGGTGACATGAGCACGACCTTTTTCTTGGGCGCGACGTAGCCCGGCGGCATGGGCGGCGATTGGGCCAAGCAGAGGGTAACCACCAGAGCGAGGGAGAGAACGAGAGCGAGTTTTTTCATTGTTCGGGAAGCTGCTGGGCATACCCGGCAGCGTGCTTGAGGAAGCGTTTGTATGCCTTGTTCTTCGGGTCCATGCCTTTGAGCATGTGATTGGTGTGTCCGGCTTTGATGGCGGCCAGAGCGCCAGCGCGGTCCATCCTGCTTCGGCGCATCTTGTCTACGGCGCTGCGGGCGTAGGCGGTGACCTCGTGCGGGTCGGTGTGGTACTTCGCGTAGTCCAGCGTCCCGTGGGGCATCATGCGCTTCTCGGCAGAGCCGACCATCTTGGCGGCGTTGCCGGTGAGCATGGCGCGGCTGATTTGGTCGCCGTGGACCAGTTCGTGGGACAGGATTTCCCGAACGTAGGCGAACTCATCCCGGTTGATGCGCTTGGGCGTGGCGACAATGACGCCATCCACCCCGGCGCGAGCGGGCGGCCCATGCTTCATCAGGATGGGGTCGTTTGATTTGAACTGGATGCCCCACTCGCTCAGGAGGGGATTGACCTCCTGCTCGAAGCGCGGTCGGTCCACCTGCGGGTTGCCGGATTTCACCCGGTCCACCACGTTGAGGATGATGCCCATGATTTTGTCGAGGGTCTGCTGGTCTACGCCGGGCAAGTCCTCCAAGAGCGTGCTGACGATGAAGCGCGGGTTCATATCATGTTCGGCATCCAGAACTCACTCTGCGCCACGTAAAGCCCGGCGTCTACCATCCAGCCGGTGCAGGTCGTGAGGACAGGGTAGGAGAGGTTCGTGTCGTAATAGGCTGCCACGGTGCCGTAGCTGGTGAAATAGAGGCCGTTGGGCATCAGGGCAGGCTTGCCGATGTGACCCGGCTTGGACTTCATAAAGGCTCCGACCTGTTTTACCTCTCCGAACAGGTAATCGCGTCCGCCTGCTTCGGTCGCATAGAACCGGTCGCCTGCGAAGTAATAAGTCCCGGAGTCGTAGACAACCGGCGCTGTCGTGACTTCGTACTGCCGTCCCATCGTGAGGTAGCCGGTCTGGGGGATGTCGATGACTTCGCGCAGGCGCGGGTTGGTGGTCTCGACGAAGGCCATCCAGTTTTCGGTCTCGGTCGTGCTCCAGAGTGAGCCAGCCGCCCGGAAGGTGGGCAGGGTGCCGTTGGCCGCTATGCGGGCCGCTAAGGCGTAGCTGTAGCCCTGTTGGATGCCTGCTTCGGCCCGGTCGAGGCATTCCTGCCGCCAGCCTTGGAACTCGTCAGCCAGCGGGGTGGCTGCGTAGTTGGTGCCGATGGCCTGAACCTGAACCTGTTTGAGCTTGAGCGGAATGTAACTGTTCTGGTCGAACTGTGAGGCGCTGTTAATCCAGCTAAGGCTGAACACAGGCGAGGCGACGGGGACAGTTACGTTAAAGTCGAAGCGGATGGTCTCCGGCAGGAGGTTTTCAACGTTCACGTAGGCAGAGGCGGTCTGTGCGCCCAGCGCCGCGTTGAGCACGTAGCTGCCTGTGCTGCCGACCACGTTGAGCGTGGAGCGGAAGGTGAGGGACTGGATGCCCAGTTGGCCTGCGTTGCCGTAGGTCCAGTACACCGGGAAGTCGAACTCCGGGATGTTGCTGGGCAAAAGGTAGGGCACGTCAAAGCCTGCCGGGGGTGTGGTGACCACGGTGCCGTTGCCCACGAGGAAGGGCTGCGGCGCGGCGTCCTGAATCACGTCGATGGCGGTCTGGCCCTGCGCGATGAACTGGCCCTTGATGCCGAAGGCGGTCGCGTCGCCGTTGATGTTGGTGTAGCCCATCTCGACCGTCCACGGGCCGGGTGGCAAGGCCAAGCGGAAGCCGATGGCGTATTGGTTCAACTGCGAGTCCACCGGGCCGAGGTTCGTGTAGGTGCCCACTGACGAAGTGGCTGAGAAATGCTGGCCGGGAAAGTAAGTCCCGCCGTTGTATACAACGCCATCGCCGCCGACCACACGGTAGCTGAAGTCGGTGGGAATGGTTGCCGGGCCGGGGCCGTAGTTGGTGCCGTAGGTCGCGCCGCCGTTGCTTCCGTTGGTGTTGGTCGTGTTCTGGTTGCCGAGGATGGTGACGGTCGGGTTCGGCTCGACCAGCACGCTGACACGGAATTGGCCGACGGGCAGGGCGTGGGGCAGCGTGAAATTGATGACGTTAGGGACCGTCAGGCACGCGCTGTCTGCCTGAATGTAGCCGCCGCTGACGACGCTGGTATCGCTGGTGAAGGTCAGGTCGTTGCCAGTGTCTACAATCTCCAAGCCCGGCGGTTTGACTTGTCCGGCCTTGGAGCGCCAGTACTGGGCGTCTTTGCCTTCGGGGATGGATGAAAGCGTGTTGACGCTCTGGCCCGCGTCGATGCCGGGGATGGCCATCGCCACGATTTGCGGCTGGTGAACTTCTGTGTCGCTCTCCCGGAACCACTGGAGGGTCTTGTCCGGGATGTTGTAGAGAATGCGATTGCGGAGCGAGAGTGCCGGTTCGCAGACCCAGACGCGCTGAGTGGCCGTGACGGATTCGAGACTGTAGACTTCGGCTTCCCGGCTGTTGGGGCCGGTGACTTGGACGTAAATCCGCAGGGCGTGCTCGAAGGGGTTCTTGAGCACTTGCGCCAGTTGGGCGGTGTAGCCCGCAAGCTGGTTGTCGCGGTCGGCCAAATTCTGGTCGGGCTGCTTGAAGGTCTGGAGGCCCAGCGGCAGGGCGGCGTTGATGTCCGCCAAGACCGGGTAACCCTCGGCCAGCGACCAGCCGATGCTGCCATAGCTGCCGAAGATGGTTCCGGCGCTGTCGAGGCGCGTGATGGGCGGTTCGGCAAAGGTGTCCTGACAGGCGCGGGCCAAGGTCTCATAGATGAGCGCGTCGCGCCCGTAGAGGTCGGCGTCGGCGTAGCGGGCGGCATCCAAGGCAATGGAGACGTTCTGGACGTGGCGCACCACACTGGCGTTGCCGCTCTGCACGCGCATCTGGGTCGTGTCGAGGGGCGGCATGTCCTTGATGACCGGGCCTTGAAGCTTGGGCATGAGCGCCGGGTAATTCCACACGTCGGAGACTTGAACGGAGGTCTCCACGATGGCGGCGGCGTTTACGAGGTCGCGGAAGGCCAACTCGCGGTCGCGGCGCTGGTACACCAGCGGGTCAAGGGCAGCGTCGGCGTTGACTGGCGTCAGCGTGCCCGCCGTGGTCACCACCGCCGATTCCCAGCGGATGGCGTCCCGGAGGACGACCACCATAGCACTGTCGAGGTTGTATCTCATTGGCGTCCGCGATAATTCTCCCGCTCGTACTTGGTGGCCAGTTCATCGAACTTGGCTTCCATCGCGCCGTAGTCCTGCAACAGCGGCGGTAACTGGACTGCCTGCGGGTGGTGCCGCTCGAAGATGGCATTGTACATGGCCTGTAATCCGCCCGGTGCTCCGTGGCGCTCGCCAATTTGGCGGATGATTTGCTCATCCTGCTTGGCCACGGCGGATGAGAACAGTTCAAAGAATGACTTCAGCTTGCCGCGCAGGCTCTCGCGGGCCTCGGCGACGGTCTTGGCAGTGGGGCCGACCCATTCGCCAGTGCGCGGGTGCGTGTGGCCTTCCAGCTTCTCGTTGTACCAGCGTTTGATGAGCCGCAGCAGTTGCTTTTCGATGTGGCCGTCGTTCACAGCCCAGCCGGTCGGGCGAAACTCAAAGGTGCTCCACTGCTTGTCGAACATCGGGATGTCGAACACCGGGCCGACTTCTTTGGCGACTACCGGGCTGATTTCCCGGTCTTGGATGTCCTTGGCTTGCGGGCTGCCGAAGCAGACCTGAGCGTAAGGGTCGTGGCCCTTCATTACGACGTAGAGGCCGCCGTACTGGTTGATGTAGTTGTTGGCCGTCTCGACGGCGATGGTACACCACGAGGTCTGCGGGGCGTTCACCGTGCCTTTGCCGATGGCGAACCGCCGGGCGGCTTCCCCGTTCATCATCTGGAGCAGGGTCAGGTTGCCCTCCTGATTGAGCTTCTTCGCACCCGTATCCGCCTTTTGCTTTTTGCTGCCAGCGTCTTTGTTGGCAGCCATCGTCTGGTTCAGTTCGTCGATGGACTTGAACTGGTTGATGTCTTTCTGGCCTTCGTAGCCGGTGAACCGCGCCTGTTTGATTTCCTCGAAGCGCGTCAGCAGGGGACGGACGATTTCCGCGCTGCCGTCCCAAGAGTTCTGGCGGCGCAGGCGCAGGAGCCACGTGATGTAGTCGGCCCGCTGGGGACTGGTCGGGTCGGCTTGGGCCATCTGCTCAATTTGCTCTTGAGGGTACTCCGGGAACTGCTTCATCAGCACCGGGAGTTTGGCGTTCAAGTCCTCGGTCAAATCCAGCAGGGCTTCTACAATTTCAAGTGAGCGCATATTCATACGTTATCCAGCAATTCGGTGAACATCGCGGTAAAGGCTTCGAGTGATTGGAGCACAGGAGGAATGTCCTCAGCGGGTAGATTGGCGCGGATGTATTCGGCCAAAGGTTCTGCTTCGCCGTAGTGTTTCGAGCGACTGTCGGCTTTGATTTCGCGCTTGATGAGTTCGTCGCGGGTGTCCACAGGATGGTTCCAGTTCTTGGCTATCTCGACGAACAGGCCATAAAAGCGAGGAACCTTGGGTATGAGCGACTGGATGACGGCTGCGCGGTCGGTGGCAGTGGGGTCAACGTGGGTGCCGTCCTGCTTAATGTAGCCATTGAGCGCCCGGCTGATGGTGCCCTTAATCATCGTCAGGCACTTGTTCTTCAGTTTGGCTTCGTCGATTAGCCGGGTGCCTCCGATGAAAGCGAACTCCGGGACAAGGAACAGGGGCTTGATTTCTTCGGTCACGTCGGGGCTGATTGTCTGATTCTTTATGTCCCGCATCTGCGGGTGCGCGAAGCTGATTTGGGCATAGGGGAACTTGCCCTTCTTGATTGTGTACAGCGGGCCATTGCTATAACTGGGGTAGTGACTTGCCCGTTGCGTACACCAGCAGGCATAAGGCCAGCCCGGCTCGCCTGTGCCCGCGTGCTGGTTGATGTCGTTGAAGTCGGCATTATCCGGCGCAGCTTGGCCCGGTTCAATGGCGACCTTCTTGGCTGCGTCGAAGTTGGTGATTTTGAGCAGGAGCAGTGGGCCGATTTTGTTGAGGACTTCGGTGCCTGCCTTGGCGGCGGCAGCGTCCCAATCCTCCTTCAACGCTGCGTCCACGTGCTGGCGCAATTCGACGACAGTGTTGTACTGGTTGATGTCGGTCTTGCCGTTGACTTGGGTAAAGCGGGGCTTTTTCTTGACCGCGTGGTAGCGCGTCAGGAGGTCGCGCATGTTGGCGAAGTCACCGACCCCAACGCCGTCCCACATTCCATCGCGGCGCATCCGGCAAATCCATGTGATGTACTCGGCGCGGGCCGGGCTGGTGGGGTCGGCTTGAGCGAACTCGTTAATCTCCTGCTCCGTGAAGTTCGGAAACTGCCTCAGCAATACCGGAATCTTGGCCTGCAAATCTTCGGTCAGGCCCAGCAGGCTTTCGACAATATCTTCGGCGCGACTCATAGGTAGAGTTTAGTGCAGCCAGTGGCGGCCACCGAAAAATCCATGTTGGTCGTGTTGTTGCTGATGACGACTGTGTACACTCCGGCGGACAGGCATTTGACCACGTGGAACGGGTTGATGCTGCTGATGCCGAGGTTGAGCACGTAGGCCAGCGCCAAGGGCGACGTGAGCGTGGAGCCAAAGTAGACGCCTACGCTGACCGTGCCGAGGCTGGTCGTGGCGTAGACCGGCACCGCTCCGGGCGTCAGGTTCTTGACGCAGTGGATGGCCAGCGCCCGCACGTGAAGCTGCTGGTTGGCCTCGACAGGTATCTGGGCAATCTGGATGTACTTGCCCCGCCGAAGCTCCGTCTGGGCGAAGCTTATCGGGATGTCGAGCACCCGCTGGAACCGGGTCGGTGTGACGTAGCCGTTCATTAGACGTTGCTCAAGTCTAACCGGACCTGACCGGTGATGGAGAGTTTGAAGTCGATGGACGTGGAGGTTGAAATGTTGGACGTGGCATCGGCCTTCATGTTGTTGGCCACGAGCCACGAATAGGTGCCCGGCACGGTAATAAAGAGCGGGGCTGCGGTGTTGCGGGCGGTGATGCCGAGGTCCGAGGCCACGAGGGTTTCGACCGCGCCCGGCAGGCCGGGACTGCCGCTGGCGTAGTCCAGCCGCAAGGCGACGTAGCAGAGGCCGAGGTTGCCGTAGATTTTGTTGACGTTGGCAATCTTGGTTACGTCTACGCTGCAAGAGAGCAACTGGATGTTCAGGTAGCGGACAGTCAGCAGCATCGGCTGCACAATCTTGACTGTAGACACCAGCAGCCAGTCTCCCTGTTTAAGCTCGGTGGCGGAGAGGGACACCGGCAAATCGAGCACGCTCGCCAGTTTGCTTTCTGTTAAGTACGCCATAATATCAAATCTTCATTGCGACTTCGTTGAAAATCTCCTGTTCTTCCTCCGGGGTAAAGCCGGACAGGTGGTAGGAGTACTCGATGAGTTCATTTCCGCGCCAGTCGTTGTTGCTGTCGTGATACCAGATGCCGGGATGGAAGTGGCTGCTCGACGGGTGAATGGCACCTTTTTCGTTTAAGAACTCGGTGGCCTTCTGCGCGGCGGTCTTGCCATCCTCGATGTCCCATTTGTCTGGGTCCATCTCCACGCCTTCCTCGTTCTCCCAGCCGTGGTCCTCAGCATCTCCTGCCGCGATGCTGTCCTCGGTGTAAGTGCTGTAGCTGATGCGGATGCGCCGCCCGGTTGCCGCAGGCGGATTAAGCAGGTACTCACGCGGGTCGAAGTCCTCGTCGGCCTCCAGTAGCTTGTCTACAATGGCGGTGGCCCTAGACATTCAGAACCCCCTCACTGGCTAAGCGGTCTCTCGACGGAACTTGGATGCGCGTGCCCGCAGGCACGGCCACAAGCGGGTCGAGGACGTTGTTTACAGCGGCCAGAATCCACCAGAGGTCGGGCACCCCGTAGAACTGCGTGGAAATCAGGTCGAGGCGATACTGGCCTGCCGGGGGTACAGTGTAGATGATGTCCGTCGAGTTGGGTGCAACTGCCGGGACCATCTGGCCAAACACCACATCGCTCCCGACCTCGTAAACCGGGGTCTGGGCGAACATGCTGTAAGGCGGTAGCTCAATGCGCTGGCCTGCCATGCCTTAACTACTAAACGTGAAAGACCTTGCTCCGTGTGTACCCCTTGGCCGGAAGTGGGATTTCAATCGGCGGGCCGGGGCGCTGGCTGTCTTGGATGTCCTGCCCGCTGTAAACGGCAGGCGCGTTGTAGCTGGCCAAGGTCAGCTTCTCGTCGGAATTGATGGCGTTGTAGTAAGCGCCCGCCGCCGCGTCGGTCGTGTCCTTGCTGCCGTCCGGGGGATGGTCGAACTTCTTGTCCATCTCCAGAAGCTCGGCAGCTTCCCGGACCATCTGCTCGTTTCGTGGGAGCCGGATGCGGTGTTCCTCAAAGCCGGTGCGCCATGAAGTGTACACACTCTTGTCGCGGTCCACGGAGAGCTTGTCCACTTTGTAGCCTCGCGCTTCCAACTCTTGGAGGGGCGCTTCGGACTGGAACATGTCCGCTGTGACGATGCCAAATCGGTAGCCGCACATGTCCCGGAGCCAGAAAAAGAACTTTTGGATTTTGCCGATGTTGATGGGCTTGGTGTTGCCCGCGCAGATGGTCAGGATGAAATCGTACTCCACGATGAGCCGGTATTCCTGAAACGGCTGGCCGTCCTTGACCAGCCCATCGACCAGTTGGGTGCCTGCCAGATGGCAGACGGCCACGCCCGCCAAGGTTTGGGTGGCCAAGTCGATGTGGGCATAGCGCATGTTGTTCGGGTGCCGGATGGGCATGATGCGACTGGCCACGCGGGTCAGGAAGGTCTTGTGGTTCAGGTAATCCCAGACGTGCTTGTTGTCCTCGGACGAAATGGGGAACCGCTGGACGCCCGGCATCATCGGGTCAGGGACGCCTTCTTCTTTGCTGACCTCGATGCAGGTCTCGATGTCGATGAGTGAACTGAACAGCCGGTGAGCGCCGCCCGTGCTGATACCGGAGAGGTTTTGAAGCTGGGCCTTGGTGTTGCGCTTGAATGCCTCGAAGTAAAACTTGGGCACCAGTTCGGTGCGAGCGCCAGTCGGCGGTTCCTCATGCGGCTCGTCGAGTATGGGCGTGCCATCCTCCTGATACCACCCGGAGAGGATATACGGCTCCATGTTCTTCAAGCCGTAGGCGACCTTGAACCAATGGTGGTCCGGGGTGATGCCTGTAAGAGCGTGGCGCTTGATTTTGTATACAGCGTTGCGGACGACCAACTGGGTGGGCGGGGTCTTGGAGGCTTCGTCGGGAATCTTGGCGTTTTCCTCGGCTAAGCGTCGATTGGCTTCCTCGATTTCCTTGACGACTTTTTCCGTGAAGCTGGATTCGTCCTGAGCCGACGAGGCGATGATGGAAATGGCGGGCAGATAGGACTCGATTTTCTGGAAGCGGTTGGCGATACGGGTCCGCACTTGGTCGTATAACTCATAGGCTTTGAGGTCAGGGTCTTTCTCCAAACGGAAGTTGCCTTCGTCCAGTCCGATGCCCAAGAGGTTACGGCCCAGCACGTGCTGGCCCTTGGAGCCGCCGGTCAGCCAGATGTGGGACACGCGCCCATCCGGGAGGGTGTTGAGCATCGGAATGCGGTAGTCGGAGTACTCGCAGTCCGGGTCGTATTTGCAGACCTCCATGAAGTAGGCGCTGTCGGACATGTAATCCATTGCGGTGCCGAACGCGGTGTCTTTGACCGCCTCCTTGGTGACCGAGAGCAGGTTGTATACAATGTTCGAGTTACGCGACAGGCCAAAGAAGTTCTGCGGGTTCTTCAGGTGAGTGGCGAGGCAGATGCGGTAAAGGATGAGCGCGACCATGATGCTGGTCTTGCCGATGCCCAGCGACCCCGTGATGACGAGGTTGTGGATGCGCGAGGACAGGTTCAGGTCTTTGCTCAGCAGTTCCAGCCACGCGGGCCAGATGCCTTCATTCTCGCCGGGGATGGGCCGCCACGATTTGCCGAGGTAGTAATCTTCCAGCAGGAAAGTCTCCATGCTGGGCGGCTCTTTGATGAAGTCATACTCCCAAAGACCCTTGTCGGCGGTCATGTTACCGGCCCGGACTTCAGCCGCCATTTCCTCGTAAAGCCGCTGCTCAAGCTCGGTGAGGGATGGGTCTCGGCTTAGCGCAAGCTTGGTTGGCCCGCCGGGCGTGGTCTTGGTTTTCATAGACCTCCCAGCCGTAATCGGTCAGGTAGTGATACATGTGGGGCGGAACAGGACCGCCCATGCAGGGATTTGGCAAAGGTCTGAGCTTGACCAAGCCTTTGTTCCAGAGTCGCCGCAGGTATTGTGCGGCGAGCAGCCGTGGCTTCATTTTGCCTTTGCCTAGTTGGATGTGAGGCCACATCAGCCCGGCGAACTGGAGGTTGTTGATGCCGGGATGTTCGCTCAGGGTTTTGAGCGCCCGGAAGCAGGCGTCGGTGACTAGAAGGGGTCGTCTGGGTTTTTTGGCGGCGCGAACGTGAATAGGTCGAATTGGCCGTTGTCGTCCGGGCGACTGTCCGGGTCCGGGCGGCCCTTCTTTTGATTGCAGGTCTCGCATAGGACTTGAAGCTTTCCTTCTTTGGCTTCGCGCCGGTAGATGGACACACGGTAAGACCACTCGACCTTGCAGTGCTCGAACTCACAGCCGTCGATGTGGTCGATGTTAAGCGCCGACACTGCGCCGCACTTGACGCAGACGCCGCCGAGTTCGACGATGAGCCGGTCGTAGGCCGCCCGTGCCCATTTTCTTTGTCGTTTGCCCACGTCATTGCAGAACGGCTTTCTTAATTGGCTTGCGCGTGATGCCGATAAGGTAAGGCTCCTGTGTGAAGTGTTCTACCGCCAAGCAGCGCCCCAGCGTGCCTTTGACATTGAAAGTGATGTTTGGCGCACCGCCGACGAACTGGCAACCGTAAATCGTACATATACTTTGCGCCATCAGGGCGTGGTCGTTCATGCAGATGGCACAGCAGGCGTCCTCGAAGGCGAGAGGAACCAGAAGATTCAGCAGTTCTTTGGTCGGCTTCGCGCCCGTGACAGGCTTGAACTTGACCAGCCAGAGATAGGGAGCCAGCCAGAGCGCCGGATGTTCGACGTGGTGCAGGCTACCGGCGAGCCACAGGGACAGACCGGCGCGACCGGAGGTATCCAGATGCAGCCACACGCTGTTTTTGCTCGGCGTTTCGACGAGCAAGAACTTCATCTCGTTCATTCAACATTAAGAACAGATTGTGGCCGTTCTTCTTAGGCTTCTGGTCCTCAGCCGCTTGTTGAATGCGCTCGAAGGCAGAGTTGCTGACGTAGACAGTCTGGATGCCGCTCTCCGGGTAAAGGCTGGTGGCTGTGCCGTTGGGTGCCATCACTTAATGTCGATGACGGGTTCTTCTTCTTCTTCCTCTTTTTTGCGCTGCTCAATTTCCACGGCAACGTGCCGTTTCAACTCGAACAGTTTCATGCGGATAATCTGGCGGCCTTGCGGGGTGGTGCCTTCCCATTTTTGCTGGATGAAATGCTCGGATTCTATCTGGCTTATGTCTACTTTTTGCACGTTGGCCGAATCTACCGGCTTGTTCATCTTGGCGGACTTGGCCTGATTCTTCTCGATGGCTGTGTTGGCGATGTTCCAGATGGCCAAACATTCGGAGGTAGTGGCCTTGCCGCTTTTCACGGCACGCTTCAACTCCTTTTCGACCAGCGCCCGAACTTCCGCCCAGTCGGCGGTGCGTACGTGGTCGAGCGTGTTCATCACGCCCTGAAGCATGTCCGCCTTCTCCGGCTGGTTGGAGATGATGCGAACGAGGCTGGTCCTGATGTCTGAAATATCCGCGCCCGATGCGAAAGCTTGGCTCAGGCGGATGATGACGTTTACGATTTCGCTGACCGGCTCAGCCGGGGGTCCGTCGTCCATTGTGCGGGCGATGAGATTGTTGACGACAGCGCCTTCGTTGGTCGGCAGCAGCAATTCTGGCTTGGCGAATCTCTTGGTCTCCGGCGAAGGCTCCGGGTTCTTCGGCTCCGGGGTCTTTGGCTTTGGGTCCGGGTTTTTGGGCACCGGGGCAGGTGCGGGCGCTGGCTCCGTCCGGTGGGACGAGTTCTTGATGCCCCGGCTTTTCACTCTGACGGGCTTGAGCGGGGGCTTGGCGGCAGGCGCAGGGGTTGGAAGCGGCTTGCCCGTGGCGACTGCTCTCCCTTTGGAAGCTGGTGTATTCAAGGCCGTGGCTTCCTGAAGTGCCGGTCACACGCTTTGCACCGGAAGAAAAACCAAGAGTACTCGGTCCAGTAGTTCTCGTGGTGCTTTCGGTGAAACAACCGGCAGACGATGCGCTGCCAGAGGTTCATCCAAAGAGGTTTTGCTTCACTTGAGCCTGTTTTTGTTCCGGGACGGATTTGCCGCTGCTCTCCGCGAGCTTGTTGCGCCGGTTGGCTTCGGCCTGAGCTTCCTGCTGGGTCGTGGGGCCGGTGACGCGCTGCCCGCCTTGGATGACGACGTGCTTTCCGTCGGCTGGATTTGCTGGATTTTCCATACGCTACTATAGAACAGATTAGGGGCTGCT
>Ga0315287_10004363_pt1 | contig 13800 bp, 12 predicted proteins | sample YL17G11_0_MG_FD_205037 | JGI IMG/M metagenome (GOLD analysis project Ga0315287, IMG submission 205037) | Sediment microbial communities from Yellowstone Lake, YNP, Wyoming, USA - YL17G11_0 | ecosystem: Environmental > Aquatic > Freshwater > Lake > Sediment | place: USA: Wyoming | collected... | reverse complement strand
TCAAGAATCTGTCAACTGTGCGCGCATTCAGCCAGATATTCTAGACGCATTTCGGAAGAACCCATACACGCAAAGTTTGCACAGTTACGTTTTTCCTTGAAAACCACGCTGATTTGAGTTAATGTACACCTTTTTACTTTTTTAATATTATTTTATTATCTATAGTTTTTATATCACCGTACTATAAATAATAATATTCATAAATACTAATAGTCAATATGAAATTAGATTTTGATATTAAACTAGGAAAGTTTGCATTATTTAGCATTCTCGTGATTGTTATACTCTGCGGGTCTTATTATAGTTTATTTGGAATTCGAGAGGGGTTTGAACCAGGCACATGTCCAAAGGGGTGTTGGGGACACAAAATCAAAACGGATGGGAATTGTAAAAGATATAATGTAGAAGACGGATATAATACTTTTTATGTCAAGATTAATCCAATTGCTACGCCGATATCACTTGTTATACCACCCGGAGTTTATACGGGTGAGTCGCTTGCAGCCAAAATGCAAACATTAATTTTAGGTATTGATAACCTGGCTACAAAGAGATTTACATGCAAGTATCTCAACCAACAAATGGAATTTAATTTGAATAATAGTCAAAGTATACAGACAACAGTAACCATCATGTTTGTTCTTGACGCACCATTCAATAAAACTCCATTGGAAAGTTTATTTAAAACGAAACAAATTGTTCTGAAAGGAAACACGCCTAAATTTACCGAGCTTAATTTAACTAATACATTTTTTCCAGAATCATTCACAACACCAACGTTTATTTGTCCGAAAAGATGCATAAGCGGAATTACAATAGATACAGCCTATTGTCAATATGATAGAGACTGTTCGGCTTGTGACAAAGCAACATGTCCAAAAGGTGTTTGTCCTGATCCCGGAACCCCGCCGGTTTTGCCACCGCCATCGAGTTATCAATCTGGCGGCAGCGACAGCACTGGAACCGGCACTGGCAGTGACGGCACTGACGACAGCACTGGCACCGGTAGTGGTAGCGGTAGCGGTAGCGGTAGCGGTAGCGGCGACAGCACCGACAAACCCGATTGTTCTAAAGCCGTATGTTATGCTCAACCGCTTGCCGGAACAAATGACAAATATCCCGACACTCGCATGGACAAGCGCAACAATGAAAAAAATGGATTCTGCGGAATTAACTATACTGCTAAAGGTGGGATGAAATTCATGTTTGGATGTGACTCAACAGAAAAATGTACAACAAGTAATTTAGATTGTAATACAGTTTGCAAACGAGATAGTAATGGAAAAATTATAGACACAACAAAGTGTAAAGAATATCCGTGTACCAAGGGCGTAAATTGGAACAAAGATGAGTGTGTTATAGAAAATCCAGGTGATATTGAGTCTGGTTTTGGTACAGGTTCTATGGATGAATATATGAGCCAATTAATGAAACCTGGTCAAATGACTACGAATCGAATGTATAATTTTAGCAAATCGCGTTATGGATGTGATTCATCTCAATACGGCTGTTGTTCTGACGGATTCACATTCAGAAAAGATGCAAGCGGAAACAATTGTTTTGATTTTCTTCCATATTATAATCCCATTTTATTTAGAGGTGGAGCTTGAATATAACATGTACGTCAGCCATTATATATAATAATATTTGTATATATAAATATAAATATTATCTCAAAATATGTCATATTCTATGTCCAAACAAGATAAAGACATGCTCTATCCCTTTTTTGATTATTATTTTTATTTTAACGATGTTAATGAAACAACAAAATTAAAATCAAAACATACACTTGCAACCGAAATAGTTGATTTTTTTTTACGCACAAGAGGTTATGAACGAGAATCATTAATTGTTCTAGTTGAAAATGAAATACCAGGTTATTTTTTATATACTTCTGGTAAACCAAATTATTTTAATGAGTTAAAAACAAATGAACCGGTTATGCCTGCAATACCTGCAACAGCATTTCAGGAGATGATTAAACGTGATGCTTCGCTTGGCTCTTTGACCACTTCGAAATGGTTAAGACAAGCGCAACAAGGATATAGACAGATTGATACAAAGAAAAAACAGATTGTTGTGCCTACCATCCAAGATTATTTAGTGAATAGACTTGTAACTCCTGGTAAAGCCGCCGCCGCCGCCTTGTTACCATCGGAACGACGAAAAGAGCTTGGACAAATGATAAAAACCCAAGTATTTGATAAAAAAAAAACACTTCCACCACGCATTGATGATTTATTTGAACCACCAGAAACATTGGTACCAATCCAAAGGTTTGAACACATGGAAAAAGAACTTTATATGGCGATTCGTTTGCAAAAAGATTGCCTTGCATGTTTAAGATTAAGTGGTTTTTTAAATAAAAAAAACACTCCTAATATTAGTTTTGAAGTGAAACTTCATGATAAAGATGATGATACTGATTTGTTAATCCAACTACGTTGGGAACGTACTAGTATTTTTGGTGATACTACCACCAGAGACCCTGTTTCTACGAATAGGCGGATAACTGACTGGGCGAGGGCGTGGAAAAAGAGGTTTCCGTCTCGGGGGACAGGTAATCCAGGAACCCTTCCTGGATTTAACCCATATAATAATAGACGCGAAGGCAGCAAAGACTGGGACGGTGAAAAATGGCCTAGTGGTGATGTTCTAGTGGATTTTAATACACAACTGGATAGACAAAAATTCAAAACACCGACTAATGTCTTTGACGAACCTCCATCGGTCCTACCTAGTGATAAACGAGATATATGGGTAAATCGTAGGGAAACGACGCATTCGCCAGGAGGTTTGTTTAAAAAACCTCAAAGAGTAGTATGTAGTAAATTTGAACCTGGTTGTCTTGATGATGATAGTCATGTGATGTTCAGTACAAGTTTGAAAAGACTTTCGGGCCAAAAAAATCTTTGGGACGACAAACCATTATCATCTAGGAGTGAACATTTCACTTGGGAGGATGCTGGTGCCGCTTTTCACACTTCTGTAGGAGTTACAGATGTAGAAACAAGTAAAAAATTTGAAATATTTTGCTTTAGTAATAATAAAAAATCAATAAGAGATACAAAACGCCATGTACCTTATGAGGATGATGTGGTCTATGATGGTTTTGTATTAATTGGACCACCCGCGTCATATTATGAATTTCAAAGGGAAAATCCCTATGAAAATATAAAGGATTATGTAGTTTATATGTGTCTTTTTATATTGAAATTGTGTCAAATAATACCACCACAAATAGGGGACATGAATACAAAAATAGAGACAATTCGACATAATGCAGTGAGACTATTACAAACTTACATACCTGAAAGAGAATGGCCCGATTTACTTGCAACTATGACTTTCGAAACTCCAACTTTTGATGGCGGTGGTACAAAAAAAAACAAATCAAAAAAAAACAAATCAAAAAAAACAAATCAAAAAAAATAAATAAAAAAAAATAAATCACTCATAAAACCCATTCTAGTTAGAGGCGGAGCTTGAACACATAAATGATAATAACATGAATGATTATAAAAACTTATTATTCTATTTAGTATTAAATACAAAATAGAAGTTTATTTAATAAAATGGAAATAATTGATAAATTACCGGATGACATCGTTTTGTATATTTATACAAAAATTCTCAAGAGATATCGGTTTTATAAAGGCAAACTCATCAAACTCATCGATATTGAAAAGTATTTATTTTTAGAAAAATATATTTGTCATCGGATTACCCATTTTTATAAAATTCCTTCAATAGATGCGAATGAAAAAAGATATCGCATAGATTACTGCATTTCAAATGTAAGTGAAATGTACAACAGAAAAGATTTATATATAGATAATGATATGATTTGTATGGAATTAACAGAAAATGAGAATTCAATATATTATGAAATTTCAAGATTTCGGTTTAAGCAGGTTGAATTTTTGAATAAGAACAAAATACCCACAATATATCACAGGGGGGGATTGGCTGATTATGATTGGGAGGTTGTGATTTACTCTTACACGATATAAGTACAAAAAAATGGAATCAATAAAAAAAAGTTTTGTGGTTTTATAGTTTTTTATGGTTTTTGTTTTGTGTGACTTACCTTAAATGCTTACTCCGAATGTTTCTTGAATTTTGACCTTGAATGCTGCTTGGTTTTCAGGTGGAAGCAATCCCATTGCTTCTTGAAATTTGACTTTGACTGCTGCTTGGGTTTCGGGTGAACCGAATAGTTCATGGCTGGGAGAAGACGATGATGATGATGTGGTGGTGGCATCATCACGTGGTGATAGTTCAAGGGGGACTAGTGATTGTGAATGCGAAATTGCAATAAGTAATGGAAGTGATGGTGATGCAAGAGGTGATGGTGGTTCGGGTATGTGTTTTGGTTTGCGGATAACAAGTTTTTGTTTGGCGCTTGGTGCTGGTGTCGGATTTTGAAGTGATGAGAGGGGCAGAGGCAGTTCTGCTGCTGCTCCTCCTCCTGCTTCCGCTTGTTGCGCTTGTTGCGGTTGTTGCGGTTGTTGCGGTTGTTGTGCTTTTGCCTCTTTGGCTTTTGCTTTTCTTTCATCTTCTCTTTCTTTCTTTTTTCTTGCTTCTTCTCTGGCGGCCTCTTCCTTCAAACGCTGTTTTTCTGCTTGAAACATTGAGTAGATGCCTTTGAGATTTTCACAATTCTCATCGATCGAAACTTTCGTCGTGCATGGCTCTGGTTGGTCTTTGAAGTCACCGCCTGGACAATCTGAATACGAATGTAGGAAAACGATTTGTCCATTGAGATCGTTGTGGTCAGCTTTGCGTCCTTCCATTTTGTATCTGTGACGCGACTCAATAAGACGTCCATCATTGTAGATGTTAGCGCGACCTGTTCCTAGACGACGGACACCAAAAGTGGGGAATGCTTTTGAAAGTTCAGGGTGATCGCGTTTGAGATTGTATTCAATTGGCACGACGTCAACACTTTTCCATTTCAGTGGGTTTGAGTTTGAGTACACGATTTCGCATGTTGCGGGGGAGGATTGAGAAAGTTCAAACAACATCGTTTCAAGTGTTTTCCAATTGTGTGTCTTGGAGCTCTGAGTGATGTTCATGTCATCCTTTACGACACTCAGAACGAATTCGGTGTGTTCAAAAACGGACTGGTGGTATTTGGTGGTGAGACGCTCTTTTGTTTTGTCAAACAACTTCTGAGGGTTTGACAAGTATTGTTTTGCGTGATCAGCACCGAAAATTGACATGTCAAAATGCATCTTCATTTGGAGACCGATGTTGTAGTTTTCATCGGTAACAGGGATCTCGACGATAGACTGCCCCATTTTCTCGAAAGTGCTCCAAGGTTGAGAAACTTGGCTCAGGGAATCAGGGTTTCCACAAAGTTTGAAGGTAGCAGTCCATCTCGCTGTTTCGTATTCAGGCATCATTGATGTCATGCCGCGAAATCTGCCCCATGCATATTGATGGTATTTGTCAGAAGAGTTGGAGCTTCCGAATTTTAGGAAGCGATTGAGGTCGGTATATTTTTGAATGCCGACGCCGTTGTCCGTGATAGTAAGTATGCCTGCATGTGGGTCAGTAATATCAAAAGTCATTTCGATCCTGGTCGCTTTTCCCTTGCCGAGTGAATTGTCGGTGAATTCTGTTACACAAAGTAATTGAGAAGGGAAGTCATTCGTGTATGCCACGCGTTCTTTGGCATTGGCGCGCCAGAGTCCGTGAATGTCTTCACTGTAGTTGGCGCTTGATTTTGCCGAGTAAATTGGTATCGCCATATTATTATCGTGTGTGTTCCTTGTCCGTAAACTGATAAGTATTGAAATATATTTTGATTCTTCAATTTATATTTTTTACAGTGTAAAAACTATGTTTTTTTTTGCAAAATCAAATCAAATCAAATCAAATCAAATCAAATCAAATCAAATCAAATCAAATCAAATCAAATCAAATCAAATCAAATCCATCAAATCCATCAATATATTTTATATTTTTCATTGACAAAAATATAAATTGAAAACTTTTTTACTTGTTTTACATTTATCAGTTTCAACCCGACAACATCAACAACAAGTTCAATATGACCGCACAATCAAAGTTGGCATCCGCGTCCGCATCATCCGCCAACACTCCATACTCGCTTACTACTCTCTACATTCCCCGAGTCCACCGCAATCAAATGCACGAGTCATATGTGAAGCGCGTTTTTGAATGCCAAGACATTGCAGTTGTTTTGCGTGTTGATTTTGTGGAATACCAGCACCCAGATGCAAACTTCTGTTTTGCAGTTGTGCACATTCACTTCTGGATTCCCGGCGTCATTTCGAAGCATTTTCGCGAAAGGATTCAATCACAGCGTGAAGCGCGCATCGTGTATTCAGACCCTTCTTATTGGGTTGTTCTTCCTTACACGCAAAAACAAAATATCCAAAAAAAGACGATTCGCGCCGAAGCAAGTCTCGAAACCTGCAGCACCCCGACAACGCCGATTTCATCCTACACGTTTGCACCTGCACCGTTTGCACCTGCACCTGCACCAACAAAAAAATACCAGGATTGCATTTGCGGCTGCGGTGGCTGGGAAGTTGATTGTTCTTCTCAAATCCTTTACAACACGTTTACAGATTCAATTTGGAAAACCACGACAACGACACCACCCCCTGCCGAATCAACATGGAACAACATGGAAGAAAACTTTCGCTTCTACGACCACGACACCAGCAGCGCCCAGTTCGCTTATTAACGAGTATAAGCGCCTGAAACGAAAAAAATAAAAATAAAAACAAAAACAAAAATAAAATAAACTTTTTTTATTTCAATTTGTTTTCATTAAACTATTTCAATTTATATGCATGTTTTTCATTGGTGAAAATATAAATTGAAAACTTAAATATTATATTCATAAAATGTAGTGCTCTCGACTGGATTATCAAATATGCCCTCCGCCGCCCCCGCCGCCCCCGTTTCCGTTTCTTCCCATGCAGCATCCGTTGAAAACATACTCATGGCACGAATGGAAAACATCAACCCAGCTCCAACTACGTTTACCGAAAGCCAAGATCTAGGCGAGTTTCTCGATTTTGCACAACAGTATATCAGCATTGTAGAACCCTCTGACATGTTTGCTCGTCGCATCGTCGCATTTCTCGAAACGATTCAACGTGCTCGAGTGCAGCAGCAAGAACAACCTCGTCCTCGTGTGCAAGTTACGCGCATTGGAGCAAGACGTGTGTTTGCCGACATTACACACGAAGTCATGCAAGAAGAAAACATTGCCGCAAATTTCCGCCACACCTAACAACACTACACAACACACAAAAAACAACACCCAAATCAATTATCCTAACCAAAAAAAAATACAAGACATAAAAAAAAGAAAAAAAAACAAAATTATTTTTTTATACGAATTAATATTTTTTATTTGTTTTTTATCTCATAATCAATATTAATTTATATTCTTTCTCTCTAAAATTAATATTGATTTGAATTATCTTTATAAAATTATTTGTTTACCTGGGGAATCCAACAAGGTTGGCACCGATTCCGAAACCGGCACCGGACCGAGCAGAAACGGCAAGGCTGGGAACATACACGTCTAAAATTGCAAACGTTGCTGCAGCAGACAATGCAATCAGACCCACTTCTTCCAATTTCAGACGTTGTTTGGGAATGGAATATGCAACAATCGCAACCATTATACCTTCAACCAAGTATTTGATTGCGCGTTTTACAAGCTCGCCTAAATCAATAACGTTGTTATACATTTTATATTATATTAAATGAACAGAAAAAAAAATAAAATATATTAAAATATTAATTTTAAATAGTAAATATTAATATTTTGATATATTATTCATAATAATATTTACTATTTAAAATACTTAAATATGATTTGTAATATAATATTATAATATATAATTAAAACTTTTCCTAAATCCTAAAATGAAACCGCGTGGAGTTGAATTAAAGAAAAATAAAGATGGAACAAACAATACGAACTATGTAGATTTACTAGAAGAGGATAAAGCAATTTCTGGTCAAAAATTTGCTTGTTTGTCATTTGTAAGTCCAGAAGAAATTATAAAACAAAGAGAACATTTTTTCTTTGAAGAGTTTCTAAAGCAATGGAATTATAAAAAATCGGTTGATGTAATGCTTCATTTTGTTAGTTTTATTTCTTACAAGTATAATTTGACATTTGAAAAGGTAAATGAAGATTTCCAGGATTTTCTCAAAACCGAACATGAAGCCGTTATGAAATACAATGTGAATGATGATTTTAAAACCTTTGTAGACAGTTATGAGGAGAGACTGGATATTGAATTCAGCGAACAACACGAATTTCAAACATCGGTTAGAGGAATCAAAGTTCGCGGCGTTTTTGCATCGCAGAAGGAAGCCGAGATGCGCTGCAAGCTGCTTCGCGAAGTTGACCCCAACCATGATGTGTACGTGGGTCCGGTGGGAATGTGGGTTCCGTTTCATCCGGATGCGTATAAGACCGGGCGTGTCGAATACATGGAAGAAACGCTCAATCAGCTCATGTCGGAAAAGAAAAAGAATGAGGATAATGCCAAAAAGGAATTTGATAAGCGCGTAAAAGAGGCTAAAGAAAAGGCAATCGAGGAAAACAAAAAGAATGCGGAGAAATCTGGGAATAAACTTACCCAAACCATCAATTCCAAAGGTGAACTTGTAAGCGTGAAAAATCTGTCGGCCGATGATGGTGATGCTGATGCAGGTGAAGATGAAGAAGAGGAGTCTGAAAATGTAACACTTGATGACATCCGCAAACAAATGTTTGATACAGAGAATGTGGTCATTGACAAGAATACGGATCATGGATTGTCGCGTCTTACTGAAAATCAGGCTCTTAATCTTGACAACGAGGATGACATTGGTCTTGATGAATAAAGGTCGAGGTTTGGATTTTACCAATAAAAAATAATTAAATTATGAAATTTTTAATTTATTTATATTATTTATTTATAGTAAAGAATATAAAGCAATATGCAGATATATAATCATCATCTAGACAGATAGAATACAAAATGACAAAAGCAATCGGAATTGATTTGGGAACCACGTATTCGTGCGTGGGCGTTTGGCAGAACGAGCGCGTGGAAATTATTGCAAATGATCAGGGAAATAGGACAACGCCATCATACGTTGCATTTACAGATAGCGAGCGTCTTATTGGAGACGCTGCGAAAAATCAGGTATCCATGAATCCAGAGAATACTATTTTCGACGCAAAGCGTCTCATCGGTAGAAAAATTGACGATGCCAGCATTCAGAGTGATATGAAGCATTGGTCATTCAAGGTGGTTGCAAAGGATGGAGGTAAGCCACACATTCAGGTGGAGTTCAAAGGAGAACAAAAGACATTTTCTCCAGAGGAAATATCCGCAATGGTTTTAATAAAGATGAAGGAAATTGCGGAGAGCTATTTGGGCTCGACGGTTACGGAAGCTGTGATTACGGTTCCGGCTTATTTTAATGATGGGCAGCGCCAAGCCACAAAGGATGCGGGCGCGATTGCGGGGCTGAATGTGTTGCGCATTATCAACGAGCCAACTGCGGCGGCAATTGCGTACGGTCTTGATAAAAAAGGAAAGGGTGAGAGCAATATTTTAATTTTTGATTTGGGTGGAGGCACTTTTGACGTGTCGCTTTTGACAATTGACGATGGGATTTTCGAGGTAAAGGCGACGGCTGGAGACACGCACTTGGGTGGTGAGGATTTCGATAACCGGCTTGTAAATTGGTGTGTTCAAGAATTTAAACGCAAGACCAAGAAGGATCCGACCGGTAATAACCGGGCTTTGCGTAGATTGCGCACTGCGTGCGAGCGCGCCAAGCGAACCCTTTCAGCGTCTGCAGAAACCACAATTGAGGTGGATTCATTGTTTGATGGAACCGACTTTATGACCAAGATTACACGAGCCAAATTTGAAGAGCTGTGCATGGATTTGTTTCGTTCTACTATTGACCCCGTTGACCGTGTTCTCAGAGATTCAAAAATGTCCAAAAACAGCGTTGACGAAATTGTGCTGGTTGGTGGCTCAACGCGCATTCCGAAAGTGTGCAGTTTGCTAACCGAGTATTTTAATGGAAAGGAGCTCAATCGTTCCATTAATCCGGACGAGGCGGTGGCGTATGGCGCGGCAGTTCAGGCGGCGATTTTGACGGGAGACCAGTCGAAGATTACGCAGGATATTTTGTTGCTGGATGTTGCGCCCCTGTCTTTAGGAATTGAGACTGCTGGTGGTGTCATGACCAAGTTGATTGAGCGAAATTCCACGATTCCGTGCAAAAAGGGGCAAACATTCTCAACCTATGCGGATAACCAGCCTGGTGTGTTAATTCAAGTGTTTGAGGGTGAGCGCCAGCTTACCAAAGATAACAACATTCTTGGTAAATTTCAACTGGACGGCATTCCTCCGGCTCCGCGCGGAACTCCGCAGATTGAGGTGACATTTGATTTGGATGCGAATGGCGTGCTCAATGTGAATGCGGTTGATAAAGCTGGCGGCAAATCGAATAAAATCACCATTACAAATGATAAAGGGCGGTTGTCAAAGGATGATATTGAGCGCATGGTTGCTGAAGCGGAAAAATACAAGGAAGAAGATTCAAAGCACAAACAAAAAATTGATGCGCGAAACGGGTTTGAGAATTATGTTTATTCGGTAAAGAATTCAGCTTCTGAACCGGGTATGCAGGAGAAGTTGTCCGAGTCGGACCGCAGCGCAATTGAGGACGCTTGCAAGGCGTCGCTTGAGTGGCTGGAATCTGTGGGTCACAGCGAAACAGAGGCATCCGAGTATGAAGCGCAACAAAAAAAACTGGAAGGAATTGTCAGTCCAATTATTTCAAAACTGTATGCTTCTTCTTCTGATGGAATGCCAGGTGGAATGCCACAACAACAACCACAACCATCGTCCTCTTCCTCCTCTGAACCAAACATCGAAGAACTGGATTAACAACAACTGCAAAATGCTGCTTAAAAATCGCAAAAAAATATATAAAATAAATTATTATTTATTATATATATATATATATATATATATATTTAGGTACAGAAAATGTCTTCTGATAACGTTTTGAGTAAAGAAAAATATATAGAAGAGGGGGATGCTCTATCCCCGTTAAAAAAGACGCGCACCACACCCACGCCCATTTCAAAACACAGGACACCGTCCAAAAAGACGCGTACGCCCATTTCAAAACATAGGACACCGTCCAAAAAGACGCGCACCACACCCACGCCCATTTCAAAACACAGGACACCGTCCAAAAAGACGCGGAGACCCACCAGGACAAACTTTGAAAAGGATTATTATAATCGAAACATTAGAAACGCAACAGCAAATAATGTTACCGAATTTGTTGAGTTTTTTAAAGAAAATTTTGGAGAGGAATCTTTTACAAGATTCATATGGCTATTATCTACTCCCGTAGCTTCGACGCAAGGATATAATTTTAGTGATTCTCCTTCATTTTTGATTGATATTACGAAAGAGTTTTTTGATTTACTAAAAAATATGCCAGATTTACCTCGAATTGTAGTTCCTCTAAGAGAAATCATAGAAAAATATGGTCCAAAAACATTACATGGACCCCCCCTTAATCGTGAAATTTATATTAAACAATGTGATGAAATTGTTGATAAATTTATATCTGATATATCTGATAATAAATTGGATGCTAATAGTGAACTTGCTACAAGTATAAAATTATTTTTCACTCGTGTGGTTTCTATATTACTTGATTTTATCGATAAAAATTCATTGAAAAATACTCCAGAAGCACGCATAGCTGTCCAACAAATAATGAAGGGTATTTTTTCAGTATTTGAAAAATTGATTCGACTTCTCAATGAAAATAAAAAATATTATAAAATGATTCAAGGTTTTACTATAGAAGATTTGATAAAATATGGTAAAGCTGAACGAGAATCTGATATAAAGAAATTAAAAGAAGAAGATGCGGCATATTATAGGGGTGAGTATCAAATTTCACAAGGATTACTCGAGCTTGCTGAAAAACGTCAGGAAGAACGCGACGAACGTAGACGACAACGAGTATATGCAGGGCTAGAAGGAGGAAGAAGAAAAAAGATGCATTCGCGCAATTATTATAAGAAACGCACTCATAAAATACGCGCTTACAAAAAAAAATAGAAGGACCTTGAACTTAAACTTGAACTTAAGTTGGCGGTGAAATGCCTGAACTATATTAACAACAACTACAAAATGCTTCTTTGAAATCGCAAGGTGCCGACCCTTTCATATGATAGATGCACGCCAAAAATGTCAAAATTGGAATGCCAAACATTAGCGATAGTATTGAATAAGTTATAATCGTCACGGTTCCTTGACTCAATAGGGAAGGTGATGGTGATGATTTGTCATCGGTTGTTGAAGAATTGGTGGTGGTGCTAACATTGACAACATTGACATTGGTTTCGACGGATAAAATAAATGTAAACAATATTGAAAATGATAAATATAATGTCAATATTGTTTTTCTTGATATATTTGATATATTATCATGATGTTTCATTGTCTGGTGATTGTCTGAGTTGAATATATTAAAATGAAACATTTATTTTCAATTTTTATTTATTACAAAAATATAAATTGAAAACTTTTCGATTACTTTTAAAATGTTCAGTGTTCGAACTGGAACAAGTCACAACAAGTCAATTATATCATGCAAACTGCAGCCACAGGAAAATCCAAATCAGGAGTAGGCAAGTCATCAGGAATAAAGAGAAGGAACAAGAAGGAGGCATCCGAGTGGTTTCAGAGTCTATCACACATTGAGCAATTATTAGTGAAACAAGAAGCAAACACATCATCCTCGTCAAAAGAGAGAAAAACAAAAAAAGAAATGCACGAGCGCGAGCGTGAACTGCTACTCAAACGACGATCCGAACACGAAGCCCGCATGAAAGCCCAGTTGGAATCCAAAGCGAAAATCACACAACAAATACAAAAATGTCAAGAAATGCGCCGCCAACTGATTCCACTCCAGATGAGGTTGGAACAGATGAAGCTGCATGAATCTCACAATTATCATCCGTACACCCGATCCTCCCATTTCTATTTCAAACTTGGCATCTTGGAATGCGGTATTTCAAATGAGTTGCGGTTGATACGAGATGAAGAAAAAGTCCTTTTTGACATGCAACACAAACACCACTGCATCAAAAAATCAATCACAGACATTATTGAAAAAAGAAAAACATCCTCGTTTTCCTACCCTTACGCAAGACTTTGCGCAAGAATTCAAGCAAAAAATTATGTGGACGACATCTACAACTTGGTGACGGTGTAAATTATAAATTCTAATTTGCACTTGTTGTTGTGGCGGTGTGAATCGCACTACCATTTATTTTTTTTCACACTGATTTTGGGTCCCGCTCCTTTTTTGTTGATGTTCTTCGGGTCATATGACTCTTCTTCATCATCAGAATTTAAATCCTTGCTCATCTCCCAGAATTCTTTACTACCGAGTTTGAACGGTCCGTGCTGCTGCGCCTTGTACCAGAAAATTTGGTCCTGTAGCTTATTCGATTTGGCATTGTTATTTATCACCAAACACTCGAAATTTTCAGTGCACTGGTCCATCACCTGACAGAACGACTCAAATGTCGGAAACATGCCCGCATAATTTTCATAGATTCGTTTTCGGTTACCTATGTACGGCTCTCGCAGGATAAACACGTAGTCAATGTTGGTTCTAAGATTTGGCGGAATGCCTAAAGGATATTGCATTGTGATGACCAGCATAATCTTCCAGTGTCTCCCA
>Ga0315287_10004361_pt1 | contig 13801 bp, 6 predicted proteins | sample YL17G11_0_MG_FD_205037 | JGI IMG/M metagenome (GOLD analysis project Ga0315287, IMG submission 205037) | Sediment microbial communities from Yellowstone Lake, YNP, Wyoming, USA - YL17G11_0 | ecosystem: Environmental > Aquatic > Freshwater > Lake > Sediment | place: USA: Wyoming | collected... | reverse complement strand
TTGGCAGCGTGTGGTAGGTGGTGAATACACAAATGAGGCGGAATCAGGAATTATTGAGGGCGTTTCGGAGGGCACTATCGTCGAAGAGTTCCACAGGAAAATTACCTAGAATACGGGAATCCACCCTCTCGCCTGCGGCCTCACGGCCCTACCCACTTGCGGCCCATGCCCCGACAGCATAGAAATCAGATGGGCTTGGGCCCGAAGAACTGGGACCTGTAGTCCTCTGCGGCCTTCTTCTTGACGAGGCGCTCCGTGGCCTCCTTGTTCTCGATGGCGTACCGGTCCTTGGGATTTATCTTCAGGACCGCCTCGTAGCACTTGATGGCATCCTCGTGGCGCCTCAGGTCGTCGAGGGCGTTGGCCTTGTCGTTGAGCGCGGCCGTGTCCTTGGGGTTGAGCTCGATGAGCTTGTCGTAGCACTTGATGGCATCCTCTGACTTGTTGAGTATCCTCAGGGTGAAGCCCTTCCTGCGCCAGGCCTCCACGCAATCCGGCTTCAGCTCAATGGCCTTGTCGAAGCAGGCTATGGCCTCGTCCACCTTGCGGAGGCACCGGAGTGCCACGCCCCTCATCATCCAGACATTGACGTCCGAGCCGTCTTGCTCGAGGCAGTGCTTGAGGACCGCATCCGCGCGGTCGTAGATGCCTGCGTTGTAGTACTGCATCGCCAGGGCATGGCACTCGGCATAGGTCCTGGGAAGCTCCGAGGGCATCACGGGCACTGCGCCGGAGACGGGCTTCTGGGGGGCCGCCATGCGGCTCGCCGCCTGCGTGGGCTGTCCGGCGGGCCTGAAGGCCAGCTGGGCCACCTGGGCCACCGTCGGGGCCGCGTGGCCGGTCGCTCCGGGTGTCTGGAGCCTGGGGTCGCCGGACTTTGTCCCTGCGGGAACGAACTCCAGCTTTTCCTTGGGAGGGAGCAGCATCGTGGCGTAGCGCTTCCTCTGCTCCTCGAACGGGGATGGGCGCCTGCAACGGGCGCATACCTGGTAGCTATCCGTGTTCTGGGAACGGCAGTATGGGCAGATCTTCATGTTCCTACGTCGGCATAATGCACCGGACCCATTAAAAAGCTATCGTTGCGCCCGATAATGGCCTCAGGAAATCTCCATCGGGGCGGGCTGGCCCTTCCGGCGCTTCCGCAGGTACAGGAATGCGCCCACGGCCACCGCCACAATGACCAGCACCCCGCCGAGCGCGCCGCTCTGTGCCGTCGTGAGCTTGAGGGGGAATCCCGGGCCTGTCGTGCTGGCATTGGTGCCGTTCTCCCAGTGTCCGGGCTCAACCGTGACGCTCGTCATGACGATGTCGTCTATCGGGTGGTCCTTGAGCACGGGCCTCTTGTTCCCGTAGGTGGGTGCTGCGGCTATCTTCTTGGCCACATCCAGCCCCTCGATGACCACTCCGAAAACGGCATAGTTGCCGTCGAGGCCGTGCTGGGGCCCGTCGCATATGTAGAACTGGCTCGAGGCGCTGTTGGTGTCGGAGCCGCGGGCCATCCCAAGGGCGCCGTCGATGTGGGTCAGATTCTCGCTGACCTCGAGAGGTATCGTCTCGCTCGAGCCGCCGTAGCCGTCGTCGTAGGGGTTGTTGTTCTTGCTGTTGGGGTCCCCGGTCTGGGCCACGAAGTCGTCTATGCACCTGTGGAATTTGCACCCATCGTAGAACTTCTCGTCCGAGAGCTTGATGAAATTGGCGCATGTGATGGGTGCCCCAAGCTCGTAGAACATGAACTTGATGGTGCCCCAGCTGGTTTCAATGGTGCAGGTCGCGTTCACGAAGTCCCCTTGCCCTTCGGGAGTGTCCGCCTGCGGGTCCTCGGCGAGCGTTGCGGGGAGCAGGCTGGCCGCGAGAATGACCGCCGATAACACCATAGCCGCAATTCTTCCGGAGCGCATGATACCGGTTCTAGCGGCAACCGATTATTTATAAATTTGGTGGGGGTGGAATTGGGGGATAATTTTGGTGGGCATGGATATTGGGGAATGACGTGGGCTCAATAAAACGGGCCGTGAGAGGCTCACTTCGCCGGCCTGGGCGCCGGGGCCGAGGGAAGCTCCTCGTCCTCGTATTCGTCCTTGCGCCTGAGCCTGGAGATGGCGTAGCCGGCAACGGCGATACCGACTATGGCCGCAATGGGCACTCCGATGTAGATGGGGGCCGTCTTCGGATTGTCCTTTATCCACTGGATGAACTTCTCGAAGAAGTTCTTCTCGGACGGGTTTACCGGGGGGATGAAGCTAACGACGGTGGTCAGGGTGATCTTATCGCTCGTGGAGTTCTGGCTGCCGACGCTCACGATGGCCCAGACCATCGTATATTCTTTGGTGCCGTTCTTGGAGTCACGGGCGGGCTGGATGTCCAGGAAGGCAACCTTGGAGGTGTTCTGGCCTATCGTCAGGTTCAATGTCTGGAATTCGCAGGTCCATCCCTTCGACGGCGTGGCGTTCATCAGATGCACGTTGACAGTGGAAGTGCCGTTGTTGAACAGTGTCAGCTTGAAACGGGCCGGCTCGTTGAGCGAGCCCGTCTGGGTGCTGCCATCCGAGGATATCTCGACCTTGATTATCTCGGCGCCTGTGGCGCCCCGGATGACGTAGTCGCGGCCGTAGCCGGCATTGGGAGCGCGGTCCTCGATGCTCCGGTTGGCCTCGCCCCAGTTCTTGTTCCAGACGGCGGCCCATGTGTTGGACAGGTGGCTCGCAGCCGCCGGCTCCCCTATATCCGTCTTGGAAACTGTCAGCTTGATGGTGTTGGTGGCCGTGCTGTATACTGGAGTGATGGTCCCCAGGCTCGTCTCGGTGGTCTCATCCGTGCTGTTGCCGTAGGTAACGCTCCGGAGCTCTCCCTGGATGGTCAATCCTCCAGGCCCGTGGACCGGGACCTTGCAGACCGCCGCGTAGTTCTTGTCCTTGCACCTGAAATAGACCTCGTACTCGGTGGTGGGCAGGTTCTGGATGTCGGAGATGCCCGTGAAGGTCTCGAGGGCGGTGACGTTAATGGTGATGTTGATGGTGGAGTTGGTCTCGCCGTCGAACCAGACACCAATGATGTCCCTGGCCTGCTTTCCCGACCTGCTGTCACCGCTCGGGTCGGTTATCTCGGGGACATCGGCGGTGCCTCCGAGCACGGCGGATGGGACCAGGGAGGCTAATAGAAGGAGTATACCTGCCGCTGCGATGGCGCTGGGCCGGATAATTCTCATCTAAATACAATGTAACATTAATCCACTATATATTTTTAATTGTGAGCATGTATGGTCAGAAATCAATCTTTCGCATCTGGTAAACCAGAAAGTTGCGATGAAATAGCATGGTGCGACTTTCGACTGTGTGGAACGGGAAGAATGATATACATTCTGCACAAAAACAAATATTAAAAAAATCAGAGAGGGGCGCCTTCCGGCGCCCCCTGCTTTGTTCCTACTGGTCGCGCCTGCGCCTCATGGCGACGCCCAGGAGCACCAGGCCCGTGGCGGCCATGACCAACAGGCCCTCGAAGCCGGGGCTGGGCTTGGCCTTGATGGTCACCAGGATGTATGCGGTGGTCGAGTTCGTGCCGTCCGACACGGTCAGGGTGATGTTGTGCTTGCCCACCCCTAGCTTGCTGTAGTTGAACAGCGCTCCCGTGCCCAGAGTCTTGGTCTTCTCCGTCCAGGTGTAGGTCAGGGTGTCGAGGTCCTCATCCGTGGATAAGGCCATGAACGGCACCTTCTGGCCGACCTCGTACGCAGCGCCCGGCAGGGGCGTGGGTATGAGGGGCTTGCTCGGCGCCCGGTTCACGTTGTTCACGGTGACGGACCAGTTGTGCAACACCTGCGTAACGGTGTCGTTCACGGTCACATTGACCCTGAATGTCTTGGACGTCGCTCCGGTGACGGTGTCGAAGTTGGTGGTGAAGTTGTACTCGGCGATGGACGAGACCGTCACTCCGTCCACGGTCCACTTGATCTTGAGCTGGGCGGCCGTGGTCTCGGTATCCGTGGCGTTGATGCGGAACACGACGCTCTGGCCCTCGCTGATGGAAGCGGAGAGACTGTTGGGGGCGAAGCTGTTGATGACGGGCTCGTCGTTGACCGGGGTCACCTCGACGGTTATGGAGAGGTTCCCGGTCATGTTGTGGTTGCAGGTGCCGCGGAACTTGATTATCTCCGTGCCGTACCAGTTGGCCGTGGGCGCTATGGTCACCTTGCCGTCGATGGCAGCGGTGACCGTCAGGTGTGTGCCGTTGGTGGGTAGATAGGCCCAGGCGAAGTTGTCCGTCGCGGCGGTGGAGTTGATGCAGCTGTTGAGGTTCAGGCTGGTGTCCGTGCCGTCCTCGGCCATCGTCACCTTGACATCGGCCTTCACATTGATCTTCTCCACGAAGTTGTCCATTACCTCTATCTCCACCGTCACGGAATCGGATGTGTAGGGCGGGGTTCCCTCGTCCTTTGCTGTGAACGTCACCAGCTCCACGCCGATGAAGCCCGCCCCGGGCACGAGCATCACTGCGCCCGTGGGCCAGTAGTTGTTCATTGGGTCCGGCGGGAACGATACCCTGATGCTAACATTCCCGGTTGCGGCGAACTGGAGCTTTTCCCCGTCCTGGTCCGCGAAGATGTCGTACATGTCCAGCTTGGTGTCGTCCGGGATGTTCTTCAGCAACAAGACCCTGTCCGGCGTGGGATTGATGACCTGGGGCTTGTGGTTCACGCCGAAGACCAGCAACTGCTTGACCGGGGTCGTGATGGAGGCGCCGTCGGGGTCCGTGGCGGTCCACTCCATCCAGCCCACTCCCTTCCAGCCCGCCCTGGGCGTCAGGGTTACGGTCTTGTTGGCATCCGTGGCGATGGCGACCGTCAGGTTGCCCACGAGCGCATCGTAGAGGGTGTAGGTGAAGTCCAGGGAGTCGCCCTCGGCGTCCGAGAAGACCTGCGCCAGCTTGATGGTCGTGTTGGTGGTGTTCTCGGGGAAGCTTATGTTGAGGATGGGGTTGTCGACAACCGGGGGCGAGTTGGTCCTGACATCGAGGCTGTAGCCGCCCGCCCATTCCGTGAGGTTGAGGCGGATGTACATCTTGCCGTCATCGTTGGAAGCGGCGTTGGACTCGGCAACCGGGTTTGCGAGGTTGTCCGCCGGGTCCGGCGGAACGTCGGCACCCGTGTTGTTGACCATGTTGATGCGTATCTTGGGGGTCGTGTCGGCGGCGTCGAAGTTGGTGCAGGTCACGGTGCCGTTGAAGACCTGTCCCTTCACGACGTTGCTTATCTGGTAGTAATCGTCCTGGTCGATGCCATATGCCAGGTCGCCCGTGGTGTTGTACCAGTGGGGCGCCGTCTTGGCCAGCTCCGCCGCAGAGGCGAGGACATCGTTCTGGTCCGCGTAGCCCGTGAACTTCTTGACCATCAGCGTGTACTGGCCCGCACCCCTGGAGCCCCATACCCTCAGATAGAAGTCCGAGGTCAGGGGGTAGGAGAACGTGAAGGTCAGGTTCAGACCGGCCGAGTTGAACTCGCTGCCTCCCTGCGGGGTTTCGTTGCCCGAAAGATATATCTGGGCGTCGAACTGGCAGGTGGTGGGGTTTTGGGGGACGAGCAATGTGACCTTGAGCACGTCCATGGAAACATCCTGTGTGTAGTTCAGGCGCACCTTGTAGTAATCGTGGATGTCAGTGCCGTTGTTGAGCGTCGACACCTTCAGGTACGGGTAGCCGGCGGTATCGAGGTTCGTGGCGTTGGCGATGTCATTGTCCCCGTCGCCCGTGAAGGCCTGCTGGACTATCAGGGTCGTCAGGGTGTAGTTGCAGGGGCCGAAGTCCTTGGCCCAGATAAAGTACCAGCCGCTCACGAACGCCGTGAAGCTGAGCTTCAGTGTAGCCCCGGGGCTCCCCGGTCCGTCCTCGAGCAGCAGTATCTTCGTCGGGTCGTAGATCCTCACCAACGTCATGCCGACGTTGAGGACCAGCGTCAGGGTGAGATTGTCCGCCGAGGCGCCCGTGTTGAGCCATATCTTGTAATAGTCGGCCGAATCGCCCATGCCGCAGCCGCCGCCGAACGTCGTCGAGCCGGTGATGGTGGTGGCGTTCCCGAAATCGTTGTTGGGCTCGGAGTCGTTGTTGGGGGTGGTGCCGCGTCCGAGGCTCACCGCAACATCCGGGCCGCTCGGGGCCTGGCCGGCCACGGCCGCCAACCCGCTCAGCATCATAGCGCACGTCAATAGCACTGCCAATAGCTTCCTGTACATATCCCACACCTGTCCCTATTATCCTTCTCTATATCTTTAACCTTTACCATATATCTTTTTTATTGTACTGATGTAGAAATCGACCCGCACGGGATGGGAGGGAGCTGGCGACCGGGGTAATTCTGGGGGAACTGCTGTTTTCGTTCATCCGCGCCCGGTTCGGGATGTAACCCCCCGTAGCGTCTTGCGGACCGGGGCTCATTCCTCTTCGGTAGCCTTCGGTTTGTCGGCTTTTTTCTTGTCATCCGCGCGCTTGCCGGCGCGCCTGCCTCCCATCGAGGCGGCGACTATGGCCACCGCGCCGATGAGGAGGATGGCGATTATCACAAGGGGCCACGGGAACGTGGTCTGCTCAGTCTTCGGGAGCTGGCTCTTCAGCCAGATGGTGACGTCGTTCGGCCTTGGGTCGGAGTTGTCCCCGACGCCATCCCGGTCCGTGTCCTTCCATTCCAGGGGGTCCTTCGGGAAGGCGTCCACAGTGTCCATGTAGCCGTCGCCGTCCGTGTCGTAGTCGCGGACCATCCTGACTATGACAGACGGATTGCCGCCGGAGTGGCCCGTCATCACCTGCTCGTAGGTTATCCAGATGCAGTAAAGCTTGTGGGCCCAGGAGCCCAGGAAAGGAGTGTTGTCGTCGCCCACGTTGTGGTCGCCCCCGATGGTGCCGTTGTCTCCGTAGGGGCTGACCTGCTCGATGCCGCTCCAGTTCTTGCCGTCGTAGCAGCGCAGCATGATATCGAAGTCCTCGCCGCCGTCGTTTATGCCGGTGTCGTTGCTGGTCCAGGTGACATAGAGCTTGCCCTCGTGCGTCTTGACATCAGGCGTTATGTCGTTGCCCCTGTCGTTGTGGCGGTTCACTTCCTCGGCCATGCTCCAGGATGTCCCGTCGAAGGAGCCCAGCATGATGTCGTAATCGGTGCCGTCCTTGCCAATCGGGTCGGCGCTCTGCCATGTGCAATACAGCTTGTCGGCGTGGACCGCAACGCGCGGGTTCATGTTCTGGCGCATGGCGGTGGAGCCTGCCACGGTCGGGTTCGCCTTTACCGGCGGGGCCCATGAGCTCCCGTCGAACCTGCTCACGAAGATGTCCATGTCCCTTTGCTCCGACGAGTTGCTCATGTAGGCGACGTAGAGCTGGTCCTTGTAGACCGCAAGCTCCGAGCCGCCGAAGATGCTGGAGTTGTCCTGCGCCGCGACCCCGACATCGCTCCAGGCAGTTCCGTCGAAGGACCTGTACACGATCCTGCGGAATGCCCCCGAGGTGGTGTTGTAGGTCTCGTCCGAGGGCTGCTGGGACCATACCAGGAAAAGCCGGTCCCGGAAGACGACGGTCCGGCATTCCGTGTCGTTGTGGGCCGGGTCGTTGCGCTCGCTTACGACCTGCGCCGGCTGGTCCAGCGCCGGCGTCCAGGTGGTGCCGTCGAACACGCGCATCATGATGTCGTAATCGGATTTGGCGTCATCGTCCTTCATCGTCGGGTCGATGGATTCGAACGTGAGGTAGAGCTTGCCCTTGAACTCCGTGGCCTTGGGCTGGTGGTTCGCGTGACCGCCCTCGTCCTTGGAGCCCGGGGTGAGGCACTTGGGCCCGCTCCAGTTGGTGCCGTTGAAGACATTCATGTAGATGTCTCCGCGGCGGCCGTACATGGTGCCGTTGACGTCCTTGAGGTCGGTCCTGACCTGGAAGAAGGCATACAGCTTGTCGTTGTAGCTGATGAGGAGGGGCTCGCGGCCCTTGGCCTTCTTGGGCGCCATGATATCATCGTAGCCGGGGACCAATGCCTGGGCGGCCGGCACGCAAAGCAGTCCGACGAGCAAAATCGCGATAAAGACCTTGTAGTTCATGCAGTCAATCCTCCTTGGATTTCATATAGTGTACGATATCTGCTCCGATTCCTGGTCGCCGGATTTCCCTCATCAGGCACATGATATTGACTATTCCTCCTCCTCGATGAGCTTGACGGAGGGGCCCTTCTTTGCGCCCGTCTTGGAGACGCGGTAAGCGACTATGGCGAACAGGAGCATGAGCAGGCCGAGGCCGCCGGCGAGGAGGGCCATGTTGGGCTCGGAGGCCTCCTGCACCGCCTTGATGGTTATCTGCCCCTGGACGGGGGCGGAGCCGTCGACGCTCGCCCTGGCCGAGATGGTATGCGTTCCCGCAGGGAACCTGTAGCTGAACTTGGCGGTCCCGTTGGAGCCCTTGGCGACCATCGGTATCGTGTCCGTGGCCTTCGTCTGGCCGTTGATTATCAGCGTCACGACAACGCCCATGGCGTCCGCGTCGCCGGTGTTCGACACAACGACATCTATGGAGACCTCCTCGTTCGCCTTGGGGCTCTTTTCGGGGTATATGCCCGCAATGCCGAGCACGGGCACCTTGGCCGGCGGCTCCTTCACGGTGATGGATGTGGAATAGAAATTGTTGGTCTCGTTGAGCTCGTCGATGTTCTGGGAGAAGTCCACGGAGATGTTGAGCGTGTACGTGCCCGATTTGAAATTGATGGTGCGCGTCAGCTCGACCGTCGTTGCGCCACCGGCCGCAATGGCGGGCACGGGGATGGACGGGTCCGTCAGGCGGGAGCTGCCCAAGAAAACGGAGAGCGTGCTGCCGCCGGCGTCCGCCGTGCCTATGTTCTCCACGGATATGGCGAGCTCGAGGTCTTCGCCCTCCGTCGGCTGGGTGGGCGATGGCGTAACGGTCCTGACGCGCAGGTCGGGCTTTGCATGAGGCGCCGCGAGCACCACCTGCCCGGTGAGCAGGTCGTTGGTCGAGTTGATGTCGGTGTCGTTGATGGTGGAGATACGGACCTCGTAGGTGTAGGGTCCGGCAGAAAGGCCTGTCGTATTCCATTTCAATGTCCGGTTCGTATTCGCCCCGCCGGCGGCGAGCGCCTGCATGGTATCGTTGCATGCCAGGGCGCCACCGACGAACAGCGTGAGGTTCGCACCCTGGCACCTGAGCGTGCCGACGTTGCTGATATTGAACATGAACGTGATGGTGTCTCCCGTGCGTGGCGCTCCCGGGGTGATGGTGAGGTTCTGTATGGAGAGGTCCACCTCGCCCACCAGCTCGATGGGCCACATCATTGCGTTGTTGCTCTCGTTCCTCTCGAGCATGATGTTGTCGCTGTCGGAGAGCACCCTGAGGGAATGGTTCCTGGCCTCCATCCCCGTGGAATCGAAGGTCAGCTGGAGGCTCTTGACCTCCGTGGGCTGGAGGGCCGGAACGTCGATGGTCACAAGGGGTGTGGGGTTCCAGTCGAGCGTGAGGCTGAGGTTGCACGGCTCGGAAGGCGCGTCACCGAGGTTCGCCACCTGGACGGTGACCACCACGGACTGCCCTATCTTGGGCGCGAGGGGCAGGTGGGACGCGTTCCTCACCGATATATCCGGGAGCCTTTCGGGGAGCAATGTGAAGTTGCGCGATTCGTTGATGTTCCCGCAGACGAAGGCCAGCGTGTGATTGCCGGCGAGAAGGTCGGTAGTTCCCATGGTGGCCTCGAGCGAGGTCGTCTCGCCGATGCCCAGCGTGAGGTTCGCGCTGTTGAAGCTCACGTCCTCGTGCAGGAACTCGGCCGGCAGGTCGTTTACGGCGCGGGTGCCGTTGTTGAGCACGGTGCAGTTGGCCGTGACATTGTCGCCGGCGTGCGCCCCCACGGGCGTTATCTCGAAGGATACAAGCTCGAGAGCAATGGGCGGCCTCGCCATCACAATGGGCAGCCGGAGCTCGTTGTTGGAGGTATTGAGCTCGTTCTGGTGATTGACGGCCCAAGTCGGGTTGACCACGACAACGATATCGTCGGCGCCCTCGCTGACGGCGGAGGTGTCCCACAGGCCCGTGACGTTCTTGCCCGTCACGTTATCGACCTCCGTCGTGGTGTTGAACATCGCTATCCCGGGGGAGGTGGTGTTGTTGAGGTAGAAGAAGACGTCGGCGTAGGGCGAGGTCTTGGCGCCCTGGTTCATGACCGTGACGGTGATGGTCACCAGGTCCCCGATGTAGCAGGGCATGGGGTCCAGCGCTATCGCCGACGGGTAGAGGTCCACGAACTTCTCAGGCCCCAAGGTTTGATTGACGGAGGCGTTGTTGTTGGTCTCGTCCGCCTCTGCCTCGGTGCCCAGGACATCTAGTATTATTATAATCGTGTAATTGACATTGGCGACTAGGCCCGCTATGTACCACGGGCATGATATGTTCAGCGGCGTATCCTTTGCCAGCCCGTTCACGGTGATGTTGTTGTGCTCGTCAGGGGCCAGCGGCGTGGAGGTGTCGTTGAGGTAGAACGAGACGTTGAAGGCCCCGGTGGCAACCTGGTTGCCGATGTTGAGGATGGTGAAGTTCACGGTCACGTTGGGGTCGCCCACGCACGGGTCGGCCGGCGATACTCCGTAGCTGCCGTCCACGACCACCAGGTCGGGCCCCGGCGCCCTGCCGGAGGTGCCGGCACCCACGGCCGCCAGCGGACAGGCAAGCAAGAGCAGTCCCATGACGATAGCACTGATTCTGGTTCTGAAGCTCATCATTCTCACGCCCATGGTAATATCATATGGATATAATAAATAAATTAAAAGAGACGGGAGGCGGGTTCCCCCGCCTCCCGGAACAATTTCCGGTCGCTATTGCCTGCTTACCGCTTTCTCCTGAAGGAGATCCCCACTGCGGCGAGGGCTATTGCGAACACCGCGAGGAGGGGCTCGAAGCCGGGCAGCATCTCGAGACCGCCGCCGCGGATGTTCATCGAATCCTTCATCACGTTGTTCTTCTCGTCGCTCTCGATTATGGAGTTCTCGGGGTCCACAACGAACTTCAGGGAATGCTGGCCGGAGCGGGGCACCCACGTGAACGTGGCCGTCTTGTTGGAGTTGGACGGCAACCTTTCCAGCTTCTCCGTGCCCAGGATGGTGGTGCCATCAAGGAACCGGATGGTGACGTTCTCCACATTGACCTCGCCCTTGTTGACCACGGTGACCGTCACCGTTGCCGCCTTGCCCGCCTTGACGCTCTTCGGGCTGTAGGCGACGCTCGTGAGGTACAGGTCGGGCAGCATCATGTCCACCACGAACTTGATGGTGTCCGTAAGTCCGCTCTCCGATGTACCGGTCACGAGTATCTCCTGGCTCGTGGCGTTGGCGGTCAGGGGCAATGTTATGAGCAGGCTCGTCTTCCCGATGTCGGACGCGTTGAGGGTTATGCTGTCCACGGTGGCGAACTCCTGGTCCTTGTAGACATAGGTCCAGCCGCTGGGCAGCTTGCTCGTGGCGAACGAGATGGTGTCGAGGCCGTTGCCCTTGTTCTTCGTCAGGACGGAGAAGTAGAGCGTGCGGCCCGGCGTTCCCAGCTGCTTGGACAGCGTGGTGGTCAGGTCGATGTCGAAGATGTGGCGGACATTGATCACCAGGTCCGCCGTCCAGGGTGCCTTGGAGCTGTCGAGCAGGCTTATGGCCGCTATGTGGTCGCCGCAGAGCGCGTCCGGCGGTACCGTAACAACGACCTCGAACGACAGCGGTGAGGCCGGGTCGAGGTATATGTCGGTTATCTCCGCATTGCCCATGACGTACTTGAGCTTCCAGTTGACCTCGAGCTTGGCCACGGACAGGGACAGCTCCTCGGGACCGTTGCCGCCGTTCTGGACCGTGACAGTGTATGTAACGGTCGCGCCCGGGTCGGCCACCTGCTTCTCCGGCGTGGCGGATATCAGTATCCTGTGCACCTGGTTGACCATCGTCGTCACGGTCACATCGTCGGTCATGGTCTTTTGCTCGTTGTAGCCCACGACGCGTATGACCAGCCTGTCGCCGGCGCGTGCGTCGGACGGGCTGATGACCGTCATGGTGATGGACTTGGTCTCCATGCCCGCCACGCCGACCGCGTTGGCGTCCAGCTCGGCGTGCCAGGAGCCCGTGCCGCTGACTATCTCGAGGATGATGATGACCGTTCCTGCCATGTTGCCCACGTTACTGATGAATATCTCATAGGACGTGCTGTTGCCGGGGTCCACACGTTTCTCGGGCTCCGGACAGGCCAGCTCTATGAATATGGACGGGCTGACCACGGTATGCGTGACCACGGTGTCCTTGACACCCTGGTTCTTCACGCTCTTGGCAGTGACGGATACCATGCCCACCTCGTCCGCCATCGCCGTTACTGGCGGTGTGACGGTCAGGGTGAAGTTGAAGCCCTTGCCCGGTCTGAGGTCCTTGATCTCGTTTCGTTCGAGCGCGACCTCCCACTCCGGCGGGCCGGCCCAGGTCAGGTTCACGTCTATCTTGATATCACCGATGTTGGAGACGAAGAGCTGGTACGATGTCGGGACGCCCGCCTGCGTGGAATGTATCCTGTCCGAGCAGGTCATCGTCAGACGCTCATCCACCGTAAGATATGTACGGAATCCTACAGTACTGTTACGACGTGAATTGCCCTCGGATACGGCGATGACCTTGGAGTCGATGTAGTCGTTGAGAGTGCCCTCCGGCGGTCCGGTCACGGATATCTTGAGCTTCTTGACCTCCTGGGGCTTCATGACGAAGGACATGTTCTCGACCTTGACCTTCCAGCCGAGGTGGTCGTGAAAGTTCACGGATAGGTTCAGGCTCACGGTGTCGTTGAGGCCGCCGGTGTTGCGGATGGTGATGTTGGCGCTCTTGGTCTCGTTCGGGTGCACATACATGACCTTGTACATTTCCTCGGGGCTCATGGTAACCTCGACACCGTAGTTGAAGGCGAACTTGTAGTATATCTCGTAGTTGCCGTCGCGGTTGTCCTTCCAGGTGACGTGGAGGTTGTCATCGGGGTCCATTGCCAGCTTGGGCTCCATGGCCTGCCCGAGGTGCGCCTTGGTGAGGCATATCGCCTTGTTGGGCAGCTGGGTGTCGTTCTCCTTGCCGTTCTCTATTTTCACATAGAAGATGTCCGAGCCGCCGTTGCGGGTATCGGACCAGATGGCGTAGGCGTTGCCGCGGCTGTCGCCCTGTATGTACGGGAAGCCCTTGCAGGTGCCGGTCGCCAGCGTGATGGGCTCCGGCGTGAGCTTGTTGCCGTTGTTGTCGAGCTTGAGGTACAGCGTGTTGCCGACCGCAGCGCCGCCCGCGGAGTTCCAGATGATGTGGATGCCGCCGAGGCCGTCACAGCCTATGTAGGGCGGGCCGTGGGACCAGAACTGCCCCGTGGTGTAAAGGGAGGTCGGGGGCGCCTGCGGGAGCGGGTTGCCCTGATTGTCCAGCTTGCCGTGGAACACACCCTGCGCCGTGTTGATGAACGAAACATGGACGTTGTTGAATGGGTCGGCTGCTATACAAGAACCTTCACAATACCATCCGGGGTCGGATATCCTGACACCGTCCTTGAGAATCTCTCCGTCTGCGCACTTGATGCGGGCGTAGGTGATGGCCTCTGCGCCGTAGCCGAACCGGTAGTCCTCGTAGATGACATGTGCGATGTCGTTCTTGCTGACAGCTATCGAGGGGTTGTGTGGCGATGAAGCGCCGGACGGGACCGTCTTCTGCGGGACCAGGTTGTTCCCGTTGGCGTCGTACTTCGCATAGGCGACACCGTACCCGCCTGGCTCATAGCACAGGTG
>Ga0315287_10004360_pt1 | contig 13804 bp, 15 predicted proteins | sample YL17G11_0_MG_FD_205037 | JGI IMG/M metagenome (GOLD analysis project Ga0315287, IMG submission 205037) | Sediment microbial communities from Yellowstone Lake, YNP, Wyoming, USA - YL17G11_0 | ecosystem: Environmental > Aquatic > Freshwater > Lake > Sediment | place: USA: Wyoming | collected... | reverse complement strand
GAAGACAGGACGGCGGCGGCGGCCGGGGACGTGCAGTACTTCGTCGGTCGCGGCATCGTCCTGCTCGACGGCGTCGACGACACGACGGGTCTCGTTCCCAGAGTCGCCGACGGGCAGGTCACCATCGACGGCCGCCACATCGAGATGGCGCTGGACAGCAAGCAGATCACGGCGAAGCAGGACGTGCGCAGCGTCATGGTGGCGGCCAGCGAGCGCGGGGCCGGCGCGCCGGGTGGCACGCCCCGCCGTGCCGGGATGCTGAAACCGGATCAGCCGGTCAACGCGATGTCCGAGGTGCTGAACTACGACAGCGCCTCGCGGCTGGCGGTGTACGAATCGGTGGCGCCCGCGCGGGCGCGGTTGTGGCAGGGTGACACGACGATCACGGGCGACACGATCACCGTGGACGACGCCACCGGGAACCTGTCGGCCAAGGGACGCGTGGCCTCGACGCTGATGCTGGAGCAGCGCAACGAGAAGACACAGGCGCTGGAGCGCTCGCCGAGTACTGCGAGCGCGAACGACCTGGTCTACGAGGACGCGCAGCGGCGGGCGACCTACACCGGCGGCGCCCACGTGGTCGGGGCGCAGGGCGACATGCGTGGCGCGAAGATCGAGCTCTATCTGAAGGACGGCGGCAGCGAACTCGATCGCGTGGAAGGCTACGGCGCCGTCCAGCTGCGCGATGGGCTGCGGGTGGCCACCGGCGATCGGCTGAGCTTCTTCGATGCCGACGGCCGCTACGTGATGGTGGGTGCGCCGGTGAGGATTGTCGCGGACTGCCGCGAAACCACCGGCCGGACGTTGACATTCTTCAGGGACGTCAAGAACATCATCGTCGATCCGAGCGACGAACTGCGCACGCTCACCGTGTCCGTTCCCGGGTGCGTGGCGAAGGGTATGCACTGAATGGCCGCGCTCAAGACGGAAGCGCTGACGAAATCGTACGGCGGGCGGACGGTGGTCCGCGGCGTCAGCGTCGAGGTGCGATCCGGCGAGGTGGTCGGATTGCTCGGGCCGAACGGCGCCGGCAAGACGACGACCTTCTACATGACGGTGGGGCTGGCGACGCCCGACTCCGGGCGGGTGCTGCTCAATGGCGAGGACATCACCAACGACCCGATGTACGTCCGCGCCCGCAAGGGGGTCGGATACCTCCCGCAGGAGCCGTCGGTATTCCGCGGGCTGACCGTCGAGCAGAACATCTACGCGATCCTCGAGACGCTCGACCTCAAGGCCTCCGAGCGGCGGGCGCGGCTGCGGGCGCTGCTGAACGAGCTCAATCTCGCCCCGCTGGCGGACTCCCCGGCGTATACGCTCTCGGGCGGCGAGCGGCGCCGCGTCGAGATCACACGCGCGCTGGTGATCTCGCCGCAGTTCATCCTGCTGGACGAGCCGTTCGCCGGCATCGATCCCATCGCGGTCGCCGATATCCAGAAGATCATCTCGCACCTGAGCGAGCGGGGCATCGGGGTGCTCATCACCGACCACAACGTGCGCGAGACGCTCCGAATCACGGACCGCGCGTACATCGTGACCGACGGCCAGATCTTCCGGAGTGGCACGCCCGACAGCCTCGCGGCCGATGAAGACGTCCGGCGCATCTACCTCGGCGCGGATTTCCGGCTGGACTGAGCCCCCCCGAAGCACTACACTCCGGTCTAGCAGCTATGGCGCTCCAGCAGAAACTCCACACGAAACTCCTCCAGAAACTGATCCTGACGCCCTCCCTGCAGCAGGCGATCAAGCTGCTGCCCATGTCCACCCTCGAACTGGCCGATCTGCTGAACCAGGAGGTGGTCGAGAATCCCATGCTCGAGGAGGTGCCGTCGGAGGACGCCCAGCAGGCCGAGGCGGCCAGCGCCGACAAGGCGGTCGGGGATGGCGACCCTGCGGCGCCGAAGCCCGACAACTGGGACGACGGCGACTATGCCTACTTTTTTGGCGACTATCTCGACGACGGCTACCGTCCGCGGACGCAGCACGAAGTCAAGGAATTGCCGCCGATCGAGAACACGCTGTCGACGGCCTCCTCGCTGACCGATCACCTCGAATGGCAGCTCTCCCTGCAGGCGCCCGACGACACGACGCGCGCCATCGGCGGCGCCATTATCGGCAACCTGGACGACGACGGGTACCTGGTCGCGTCGGTGGACGAGATCGCGGCCATGGGCGAGTGGTCGCCCGACCAGGTCGAGAAGACGCTGCGGATGATGCAGGGCTTCGACCCCATCGGCGTCGCCGCGCGCGACCTGCAGGAATGCCTCTGGCTGCAGCTGCGGCACCTCGGCCAGGAGGGCAGCCCGGCCGAGAAGATCGTCACCGAGCACCTGCGGCTCCTGCAGAACCACCAGGTGCCCGAGCTGGCGAAGCGGCTGGGCCTGGCGATCGACGACATCAAGCAGCACATCGAGATCATCCGGCACCTCGATCCGAAGCCGGGCAGCCGCTTCAACCGCCGCGACTCGCAGTACGTGATCCCCGACGTGTACGTCATCAAGGTCGAGGACCAGTACGTCGCGGTGCTGAACGAGGACGGGTTGCCGCAGTTGCGCATCAGCCCCGTGTACCGGCGGCTGCTCGACAAGAGCGCCGACAACACGGAGGAGACGCGGGCGTACGTGAAGGACAAGTTCCGCTCGGCGCTCTGGCTGATCAAGTCCGTCGAACAGCGGCAGAAGACGATCCACAAGGTCGCGACCAGCATCATCACGTTCCAGAAGGAGTTCCTCGATCACGGCATCGAATTCCTCCGGCCGCTGGTGCTCCGCGACGTGGCCAATGACATCGGCATGCACGAGTCGACCGTCAGCCGCGTCGTGACGAACAAGTACATGCACACGCCCCAGGGCGTGTTCGAAATGAAGTACTACTTCCATAGCGGGATCAGCAGTTCCTACGGCGAGAGCGTGTCGTCGGTCACCATCAAGCAGCGCATCAGGAAGATCATCGAAGCGGAGGACAACCGCAAGCCGCTGAGCGACTCGAAGATTGTCTCCATCCTGCAGAAGGAGGGCCTCGTCCTGGCTCGGCGGACGATCGCGAAGTACCGCGAGGAACTGAAGATTCCCACCTCCAACCAGCGCAAGATCCTCTATTGAGGCCATCATGCGACTCGCACTGACAGGAAGACACGTCGAGATCACGCCGGGCATCCGGCTCCTCGTCACCAGGAAGATCGCCAGGATCGATCGCGTGCTGAACACGAAAGCGGTGTCCGGCCAGGTCGAACTGTGGCTCGAAAAGTTCCGGCATGTCGCGAAGGTGCACGTCCATGCCCGCGGCGGCCACATGCTGAAGGGCCGGGCCGTCGCGACCAGCTGGGAGGAAGCCCTCACTGAGGCCGTGGACCGGATCGTGCAGCAGGCCCACACGCTGAAGGGGAAGTGGCAGGAGCGCAAGCGCGAGGCCCGCCCCGTCACGCGCATCCTCGTCGGGCCGTCGACCAGGCTCGATCAGGTGCAGCGCATCGTCCGGTCCCGGCGGTACCCCGTGAAACCGATGACGCTCGAGGCCGCCGCGGCCGCCGTCGGACCGTCCCCCGACGCGTTCATCGTGTTCCGCCACGCGAGCACCGACGCCCTGAGCGTCATGTTCCGGCGCAAGGACGGCGACCTCGGGTTGATCGAGCCGGAGGCCTGAGCGCCGTCAGGGGGCTCTGCGCGTTATGACATCGGCCGTTGCGGGTGTTGCTGTCCATGCGCTCCTGCGCGTCCGCGGGGAGGCGCCCAGCCTGGACATCCAGGTCCTGGCCGGCGCCACCGGCCTCGAACGGCTGATCCATAGCCCGTACGTCCTGAAGACCGGCCTGGCGCTGGTCGGCTACGAGGCCTACCTCCAGCCGGGCCGGGTGCTCGTCCTGGGCGGCAGCGAACTGGGCTACCTCCAGAGCCTCGTGTCGGATGCGCGCGTCCAGGCCCTGACGCGACTCTTCGCCTGCGACATTCCGTGCATTCTCATTACCCACGGGCGGCCGGCGCCCGACGAGCTGCTCGCGGTCGCGGACGGCGCCGCGGTGCCCCTCCTCCGCACCTCGCACGCGACGCCGATGGCCATCGCCAGGCTGACCAGCTTTCTCGAGGACACGCTCGCCGAGCGGATGCTGCTGCACGCGGTCCTGATGGACATCCTCGGCCTCGGCGTGCTCATCGTCGGGGACAGCGGCATCGGCAAGAGCGAGTGCGCGCTGGATCTCGTGTTGCGGGGCCACCGCCTCGTGGCCGACGACACGGTCGAGATCCGCCGGCGGGCGGAGTCGGTCCTCATCGGCGCCTGCCCGGATCTGACCCGTCACCACATGGAGATCCGCGGGCTCGGGGTGATCAACGTCCGCGACCTGTTCGGCATCGCCTCCACGCGGCGATCGAAGCGCGTCGAGCTGGTCGTCCAGCTGGAGCGGTGGGAGGTGGGGCGCGCGTACGAGCGGCTCGGCCTCGACGACGCGTGCTTCGAGCTGATGGGGCTGCGGGTGCCGCTCATCCGCATGCCGGTCGCGCCCGGGCGCAGCCTGGCCAACCTGGTGGAGGTCGCGGCGCGCAATCAGCTGCTGCGTGTCCGCGGCCATCACGCGGCGCGCGAACTGGCCGCGCGGCTCGAGGAGACACTGCGGACCGGCGCACTGGCGCCGGTCGCGGAGGGCGAGGAGCCCGGGGAGCCGGAGAACGAGTGATGGCGAAGGCGCGCGCGACATCGATCGGCCCGGCGGCGGCGCACGCCCGGTTCGTGGTGATTACGGGGCTGTCCGGCGCGGGGAAGTCGCAGGCCATCCGGGCGATGGAGGACCTGGGCTACTTCTGCGTCGACAACCTGCCCACCATGCTGATCCCGACGATGGCGTCGCTCGCCAATCGCGCGGGGTCCGATCTCGAGCAGGTGGCCATCGTCGTCGACGTGCGCGAGGGGGCGTTGTTGTCGGAGTTCCCGCGGACGTACCGGAAGGTGTGCCGGATGCGCGCGCTCCGGCCGCTGCTCATCTTCCTGGAATCGAATGATGCGACGCTGGTGCGGCGGTTCAGCGAGACCCGCCGGCCGCACCCGCTGGCGCACAACCGGCCGGTGCTCGAAGGGATCCAGGAGGAGCGGCGCCTGCTCAAGCCGATCCGCGCCCTGGCCGACGAAATCGTGGACACCTCCGCGCTCACCGTCCACGAGCTGCGGGACACGTTCATGTCGCTGGCCCGGGGCACGCGGCACGCGCGGCGGATGCAGGTCACGTTCCTGAGCTTCGGCTTCAAGCATGGGCTGCCGCTCGAGGCGGACCTCGTGTTCGACGTCCGCTACCTGCCGAACCCGCACTTCGTGGCGCGGCTGCGCCCCCTGTCCGGGCGCGACCTGCCCGTCATCGCGTACATGGAGAAACACCCGGCCACCCTCGATACCGTCGTTCGGCTCACGTCGCTGCTGCAGTTTCTGATCCCGCAGTATGCCGGCGAGGGCAAGGCCTACCTGACTGTGGCCGTCGGCTGCACCGGGGGACAGCACCGGTCCGGCTACATCGCGGAACAACTGCGGCGCGGCGTCGGAGCCGTGGACGGCATCCGCCTTCACGTGCGGCACCGCGACGCGTCGCGGCGGGCCTGACGCGGCAGCGCCGCAAGGAGTGGCATGGTGATTGGCGTGGTCGTGGTGACTCATGGGCAGCTCGCCACCGAGCTGCTCAACGCCGCCGAAGCGATTGTCGGGGACTTGCCGCAGTTTGCGGCGGTCTCGATCGGCTGGCACGACGACATGGACGATGCGCGCGAGGAACTCCGTCTGGCCATCGTCCGCGTCCAGGGCGAGTCGGGCGTCCTCCTGCTCACCGACATGTTCGGCGGCACGCCGTCAAACCTCGGCCTCACCTTCCTCGAGCCCGACCGCGTGGAGGTGGTGACGGGCGTGAACCTGCCGATGCTGATCAAACTGACCAGCGTCCGCCAGTCGCGGGACCTGCTTGGCGTGGCGCGCGAACTGCGGGACACCGGGCGCCAGGCGATTCATGTCGCGTCGGACCTGCTCCGCGGCGAGTCGAAGAGCTGACGCGCATGGTCAGGCGTACGGTCACCGTCCGGAACACCCTCGGCGTGCACGCCCGCGCCGCCGCCAGGTTCGTCCACGCCGCCAGCGCGTACGCGGCGCGCGTCACCGTCGCCCGCGGCGATCGTGTCGTCGACGGCAAGAGCATCCTCGGCGTGCTGCTGCTGGCGGCGGCGAAGGGGACCGACCTCACCATTACCGCCGACGGCGCCGACGAGCGCGAGGTCCTCGAGGCGCTCTGCGGGCTGGTCGAGTCGGGGTTCGGGGAAGGGCCGTGCATCGCCTGACGGGCCTGGCCGTCTCGCCGGGGATCGCGTGGGGCCCCGCGGCGCTGCTGCTGAACCGCGGCCTCGCGCTGCGGTACGCGATCGCCGCCCCTCACGTGGCGCGGGAAGTGGCGCGCCTGGACGAGGCCCGCGAGGCCACGGCGCGGCAGTTGCGCGACATCCAGGCCAAGGTCGCCCGCACCGCCGGGCGCGACATGGCGGGCCTGTTCGAGGCCCAGCTCCTCATGCTCGACGACCAGATGCTGGTGCCACGCGCGCGGCACCTCATCGCCAACGATCGCGTGAACGCGGAGTGGGCGCTCGACCGCACCTTCGAGGAGGTGTGCGAGGTGTTCTTCGAGGTCGGCGACGCGTACCTGCGCGAGCGGCGGGGCGACGTGGCGGATGTCGTCGGCCGGCTGCGGCGCAACCTGCGCCCGGCCTCGCACGGCGGCCGCTGGACGCTCGATCTGGACGCGCCTGCGATCCTGGTGGCCGACGAACTGCCGCCGTCGCTGGCCGGGCAGATCGACCGGGATCTCGTGCTCGGCCTGGCGGTCGAAACCGGCAGCCGGACGCACCACTCCGCCATCCTGGCGCGGTCGATGGGCCTGCCCGCGGTCGCAGGCCTTGAGGGCGCGACCGCGCTGGCGCGCCCTGGCGCGAAGGTGCTGGTGGACGGGTACTCGGGTGACGTGATCTTCGACCCGTCCGACCAGGAGATCGACGCCGCCCGGACGCGCCGGGATCGACGGTCCGTGAGCGTGGGCGAGGTCGCGCCCGCGGCGGCCGGGCCCGTGCTGAGCGCGGACGGCGTGCCCGTCCGCTTCCTGGCGAATGTCGAACGGCTCGAGGAAGTCGATGCGGCGCACGCGGCCGGCGCCGAAGGCATCGGGTTGTTCCGGTCCGAGTACCTCATCGGCCGCCGCTCCGTCGAGTCGTTCGGCGAGGAGGCGCAGTTCGAGGTCTACCGGGCGCTGGTGGAGCGGATGGCTCCGCACCCCGTGACCGTGCGCACGTTCGACGTGGACGAGGCGCAGGCCGGAGGCGCGGCCGGCGGGGCAGGCGCCCACGCCTCACGCGGCCCGATGGGCCTGCGCGCGATTCGCCTGAGCCTGAACCGGCGCGACCTGTTTGGCATGCAGCTGCGGGCACTGGCGCGGGCCTCGCGCCACGGATCGCTGCGCGTGCTGTTCCCGTTCGTCTCGGCGGTCGAAGAGTTGCGGGAGGCGCGGGCCGCGCTCGAGTCCGCGCGGCGGGAGGTCGGCGCCGGGGGGCCGGTGCCGGAGATTCCGGTCGGCGTGATGATCGAGGTCCCGTCGGCGGCGCTGACGGCCGACCTGCTGGCCGACGCGGCGGACTTTTTCAGCATCGGCACGAACGACCTGATTCAGTACTGCCTGGCGGTCGACCGGACCGACTGGCGGATCGCGGGCCTGTTCGAGGCGCTGCACCCGGCGATCCTGCGTGTCGTCCGCCAGGTGATCCGGGCGGGCAGGCGTCGCGGCCGCGGCGTCGCGGTGTGCGGCGAGATGGCGGGGGACCCAGGCGCGCTGCTTCTCCTGCTCGGCCTTGGCGTGACCGAGTTCAGCATGAGCGTCGCCGCCATCCCGCAGGCGAGGCGCGTGGTGCGGCAGGTGCGCCTGGCCGACCTGCGCCGGTCGGCTGCCCGCGCACTTCGCCTGGGCACGGCGGAGGACATCCGTGCGATGCTGAACGCAGAGTTCCCTGCGCTCGTGGGGCGGCCAGACGGCCGCAGCGGGCCCGGCGGCACTGAGGAGGCACTGTGAGCGTTGAGACCACACCCGGGGTGCTCCGGACGGACAAGCCCTGGGGCTACGAACTGCTGTGGGCGAAGACGGATCGGTACGTCGGCAAGATCATCCACGTGAACGCGGGGCATGCGCTGAGCCTGCAGTATCACCACCTGAAGACCGAGACCGTCTACCTGGCCTCGGGCAGGCTGCTCTACGAAATCCAGGAAGGCGAGCAGCTGGTGGGGACGCACCTGTCGCCCGGCGATCGCATCCACGTGCCGGCCGGCACCATCCATCGGATGACGGCGATCGAGGACTCGGACATCTTCGAGGTGTCCACGCCGGAGATCGACGACGTGGTCAGGCTGGAGGATCGGTACGGGAGGGCGGGGACGTAGACCGCGATTGGGGATCGCCGGCACGTCGGCCGCGGGTCCGAGGCGTGATCGTCGTGGGAGCCGGCTTCAGCCGGCTCCACCCTGAAGCTGGCTGAAGCCAGCTTCCACGCGTGCCTCCGCGTCGGCGGAATGGACAGCGCCTCGGCCACCCGCGGCTGAGACATCGCCTTTCCCGAATCGCGGTTTCGCCGCTAGAACGGAATGTCGTCGGCGTTCATGTCGTCGGGGGCCTGGCTGAGTTCGTCAACGGCCGGCGCTTCCCGAGTCGGCTGGGACGCATAGCTGCCCGTTCCGCCGCCCGAGCTGTCCAGCAACACGACCTGGTTCGCGGACACCTCGGGGTCGTAACGAGTCTTCCCTTCCTTGTCGGTGTACGTCCGGATCGACAAACGGCCTTCGACGAGAATCTTCGTCCCTTTTCTCAGCAGGGGTGCAAGCGTCTCGGCCTGGCGTTCCCAAATCTTCACGGTGTACCACTCGGTGCCCCATCGGCCACGGTCGTCCTTCTTGGTCGGGTCCGCGACTGCGATGCGGGCCGTCGCGACCTGTTTGCCTTGGGGTGTGGCCCGCAACTCGGCGTCGCGGCCTACGTTGCCGATGAGAATGATCTTGTTGAAACTGTACGCCATGCCTCTTCCTTTCGGTCGCCTCTGCGCCGTGCGGTGCCGCGGTTACGGCCGCTTCCCGATTTTGCTGATCCGATCCAGTCCTTGCTTGGCGAGATACGCTGTATCGGTGTTCGGGTAGTTCTTGATCACGAATTCGTACGACTCGCGCGCCTGCGGGATCTGGCCGAGCGCGTTCAGGGCCACGCCGCGCTTGTAGTACGTGTCGGGCAGCGTGTTGCTGGTCGGGTACGCCGCGATGACGCGGTCGTAGGCGGCCACGGCGTCCCGGTACTTGCCGGCGCCGAAGTGGCTCTCGCCGATGTAGTACTGCGCATCGTCGATCATGTCGGACTTCGGGAACGTCTTGATGAAGCTCTCGAAGCCCTGGATGGCCAGCGGCCAGTTGGCGGCGAAGTAGTCGGCGCGCGCCGCCTCGAAGGCCTTCGAGGGCGAGGCCCCGAACCCGCCTGGCGCCGCCGGTGGCGGCACCGGGGCGACGCCGGGATCGCCCGCGCCGCCGGGCACGGCCGGCGTGGCGGGCGAGGGCGCGCCAGCCTGGGGCTGCGTCGTCCGGATCGCGTCCACCTCCTGCGCGAGCGACGAGAGGCGGACGTTGGTCTCGTCCACCTTTTCGCGCACTACGCGCAGGTCGGCCCCGAGGACGTCGACCAGCGTCTTCTGGTCGGCGAAGCCCTTGCGGATGCCGCCGGACTGCTCGTCGAGCTTCACCGTCACGGCGCGGAGCAGATCCGTCAGCGCCGCCAGTTGCGCCTGCAGCGCCTGGTTCTGCTGCTGGATCATGCGGATGTCCGCCATCATCTGCTGATGGTCCTTGTTGACGGCGGCCTGGGGAGCGGCCGACGACAACGCCAGGAACATCGCCACGCCACACAGGAGCGTCAGTGATCGCCTCATGAGTCGCCTCTCACGTCGGTCCCGCCCTACTTGGCGGTGATGACGAAGTGGGCGCGCCGGTTCCTGGCGTACGCCGCCTCGTCCTTGCCCGGGTCGAACGGGAATTCCCTCCCGTAGCTCACGGTCCGCAGCCGCTCGGCGGGGATGCCGAGCGACACGAGGTACGACTGCGCGGCCACGGCCCGGCGCTCGCCCAGCGCGAGGTTGTACTCCGCGGTCCCGCGTTCGTCGCAGTGGCCTTCGATCGTGATCGACCACGTTCCATAGCGCTTGAGCAGGCCCGCGTTCGCGTCGAGCAGCGCGCGCGCGTCGGCGGTCAGATCCGTGCTGTCGTACTCGAAGAAGATCGCCTTCAGCGGGGAGTCGCGGTTCAGGTCGTCCACCGAGCGGGACGTCATCGGGTCGTCCGCGATGACGGGCGCCGCCGTGACGGGCGTGTCGCGGATGGGGGCCGTCGGCGGCGGGGGCGGCGGGGGCGGCGTCGTGTCGGGCGCGGACAGCGGGGGGGGCACGGGCCGCGCCACGGGCGGCGTCTTGCTGCTGCACGCCAGAGCGACCACCAACGCCACGATGGCCATCAGGAGTAGTCCGAACGAACCGCCTCGGATGCGCATACGGTGTGTCCCTTTCCCCGGTGCTTCGACCGCTACTTCGACCAGTCGGGCGTGTAGTTGTTCCCGACGGTGGTGATCTGCTTCAACCCGCGTCCGTCGCGTCCCAGCACGAAGATCTGCTTCTTGCCGGTCCGGGTGGACATGAAGGCCACGTGCCGCCCGTTGGCCGCGTACGCCGGGCTTTCGTTGCTCCCCTCGCCGAAGGTGAGCTGCCGGCGCTCCTGCGTGGCCGGGTCGTAGATTTTGATATCGTACCCCGGCCCGGTCCGCGATGCATACGCGATTTCGTTGAACGGGGCCGGCGACCACGTCGGCCGGTCGCACCAGCTCTCGGCCGTCATCTTGAAGAGGTTCCGGCCGTCGGCGTCGATGATGTAGATCTGCGGCGCGCCGGACCGGTCCGACGTGAATGCGATCTGGGTGCCGCTGGGCGACCAGGTCGGCGACACGTCGATCGCCGGCTGATTGGTCAGCCGCGTCACGTTCGACCCGTCGCGGTTCATGACGTACAGCTCCGAGTTCCCGTCGCGGGTCGACACGAAGCAGATGCGCGTGCCGTCGGGCGACCACGACGGCAGCCAGTTCTGGCCGTGGCCGCCGGTCAGGTTCTCCGGCGGCATCCCCGCGTAGATGTTCGACACCAGGATGTCGGGCGTGATCCGCTGGAACGCCGTCCACGCGATCGAGCGCGCGTCGGGCGACCACACCGGCGTGATGTTCAGCTTGTGCGCCGTCGTGAAGCGGCGCTGGTTCGCGCCGTCGTAGTCCGACACGTAGATCTCTTTCACGTCGCGGGCCTGCACGGTGTTCGCCACGCGCTCGTTGTCGCGATCGGAAGAAAAGGTCAGCTTGGTGCGCGCGACGCCCCGCAGCGCGCGCTGCTGCAGGTGGATGTCGTCAGCGGCCGTGTGGGCGTAGAGCCGCGGGTTCGCCGTCGTGCCGTTGTACTCCTTGGCGATGACCGACCGCTTCGACTTCACGTCGAACAGGCGCACCTCGACGCGGAACGCGTTCGCGCCGGTCCGCTCGACGCTGCCGACCACGAGGCCGTCCACGCCCAGCTCTTTCCAGCGGTCGAAGGCGATCTCCGGGAACGCGCGTGCGGCCGGGATCGACTTGTAGGTGTCGCGCGGCACCATGTAGAACTCCTGCTCGAACGCCAGGTCGTCCCACAGCACGGTGCCCATCAGGCGCGCCGCCGCCGCGGTCTCCGCGTCGGTGGAGCGGACGATGAAGTCCGGCACCGCGTAGCGGGGCCGTGCGCCCGCGTCACCCGAGATGGTGAGGTTGATCTCCGATGGCTGCTGCGGCGCGGCCGTGACTGCGGGGCGCGCCGCGACGCGGCCGGTGGCGGTGAGGGCGACCGCAGCCGCCAGGAGCGTGGCAGGAAGACGGAGTGTCATCGTCTGGTGTACTCGAAACGGAGGTGGACCTTCAGCGAATCTTCCGGAAAGGCCGACGGCAGCGGCGGCAGCTTCTGCGTCTTGAACAGCGCGCGCTGCGCCTCGAGATCCAGCGCCGTATAGCCGCTGGACTTCTCGAGATCGATGTCGGTGACGCGCCCGTCGCGCTGGATGCGGAACGCGACCATGGTCTCGCCGCCGACTTCCTGCCGCGCGTACCAGTGGCTCTGGATCACCTGCTGCATCGTGGCGAGGTAGTCCGGGCAACAGAAGTTCTGGACCTCCAGGAAACTCCCGGTGCCCACGCCGCCGCCGGTCGAGAGCCCGCCGAAGCCCGTCCCGCGCGGGTCGCCCAGCGCCGCCGCTGCCGTGGCCGTGGCCGCGGTCTGCGTCGGCGCGGCCGGCGCGGGCCGGATGTCCTTCGTCGGAATCGCCTCGGCGGCCGTCGGTCTCGGCTTCGCGATCTTCACCGGCTTCGTCACGGGCGCGGGCAACGTCATCGCGGGCGGCCTGGTCACCGTCTCAAGGATCGGTGCCGGCCGCGGCACCTCCGGCAGCGGCGCGATCGACTGGATCGGCCGGCCCAGCATCGTCATCCCGCCAGCCTTCGGGCCCGGTGCGCCACCGAGCGAAATCGTCATCAGCGGGCGGATCTCCTGCTCGGTCGGCGGCCGGATGAACGGCGCGGCCACGATGATCCCGGCGACGAGTACGACGTGGGCGGCCAGCGACATCGTCACCATGCGGGGGAGGCCCCGCTCGGCATGCGCGCGTTCGATGAGCACGCTGGTGACGGCTTCCACGCTATTTCTCCCCGGGCTGCCGGGCGATGATCCCGACCTTCTCGACGCCCGCGTCCTTCAGGCGATCCATGATCTCGAGCAGTTCCTGCAGCAGGATCCCGCCGTCGCCGCGCAGGAACACGTCGCGATCCGGCTTGCCGTCCATCCGCTGGCGGATCCGTTCGGCCAGCGCGTCGATCGGCACCGGCTCGTCGCCCAGGCGCACCGTGTGAGTCTGCCGGTAGGCGAGCGGCACCGTGATGAACACGCGCTCGTCGGCGATGGGCTGCGCTCGTCGCGCGACGGGGATGTTCACGTCCACGCCCTGCTGGAGCATCGGCGCGGTCACCATGAAGATGACCAGCAGCACCAGCATGACGTCGACCAGTGGCACGACGTTGATTTCCGCCATGGACGTGGAGACGCGGCGCATCCGGCCGCTGCGTCCCGTCGGCACTTCTTCGGTCGGGCTGACCTTGGGCATCTCTGGCTCGGGCCTCGTGCGCCGACTACGTGAAGTTGCGCTCGGCGATGTTCAGGAACTCGAGCGCGAAGTCGTCCATGGCCGCCGTCAGGCTCTTCACTTCCGCGATGAAGTGATTGTAGAAATACACCGCCGGGATGGCCGCGAACAGGCCAGCGGCCGTCGCAATCAACGCTTCGGCGATGCCGGGCGCCACCACGCCGAGGCTCGTCGACCCGACACTCGCGATGCCCTGGAACGAGGTCATGATCCCCCACACCGTGCCGAACAGTCCGATGAACGGCGTGATGCTGGCCGTCGTGGCGAGCATCGGCAGCCCCTGCTCGAGCTTGGCCACTTCCACGGCAGCGGCCCGCAGCAGGGCCCGGTCCACGGCGGGAAGGCTCTTCAGGGTTGGACGACCGGCCTGGGCGTCCGGACTGCCGGCGGCAGCCGACTGGCCCGCCTGGCGCAGTTGCGTGTTCAGTTCGGCATAGCCGGCCTGAAAGACGCCCACCAGGGGACTCCGATCGAAAGTCCGGCAGACGGCTTGCACCTCGGAGAATTTCGAACTGCGGCGGAA
>Ga0315287_10004359_pt1 | contig 13807 bp, 15 predicted proteins | sample YL17G11_0_MG_FD_205037 | JGI IMG/M metagenome (GOLD analysis project Ga0315287, IMG submission 205037) | Sediment microbial communities from Yellowstone Lake, YNP, Wyoming, USA - YL17G11_0 | ecosystem: Environmental > Aquatic > Freshwater > Lake > Sediment | place: USA: Wyoming | collected... | reverse complement strand
GCACGGACACAAGCACGGACACAAGCACGGAAAAAACTACAGCCCCATACGTCGCACCACGCGATTCACTCGGGAAGTGGACTGGCAGCGGTAATCCGGCTGGCCGACCTCCGAAGGGCCGCACAATTGCGGATATTTGTCGTGCAGCGTGTGACGCACCAGCCGATGCAATTTATGACTTGTCAACGCGCACGATTTTCCCAGATGTTGAGATCATAACCAACCGTCACGTAATGATTGCGCGCGCAATCATTGACGCAATAAATGGAGACGCGACTGCCCGCGACTTCATCGCAGAGCGTACCGACGGTAAGGTGACTCAAAAGGTTCTCACCGGCGCAATCGACCTCGAAGAACAAGCGCAAATACTTCGCGACATGGCCGACGCGGAAGAGTGTTTGTACGAATCACGATTTACTGAAAAAGAATAAAAATGGCAGCGCTGAAACTACAGCGGCCGCTTTTGTATGGGTTGACTAAAATCCAGTGGCAATATCTGCACGACTGGAAGCATCGGTTTTTTTTCGTTCCATCTGGTAGGCGATCACGCAAAACACTCCTCGGGAAGCGCAAACTTTACTTTCAGGCACAACGCAATCCCGGACATCGTTACTTTTTTGCCGCACCAGCTTACGAACAGGCGAAGAAAATCTTCTGGGAAGACCTCAAGCGCGATACACATGAGTTCCGTTCACAGGATCCAAGCGAGAGCGAGTTGAAGGTTGTTTTAACAAATGGGACAGAAATAAGCGTTCAATCCTTAGACCGCGCCTTTCGCCTTGAGGGTGCGCCTGTTAATGGATTCCTCTTAACAGAATACCCGAACGCCAAGCCAAATATATGGTCAGCTAATTTACGTCCATTGCTTGCAGACACACACGGATGGGCTATCATCGATGGTGTTCCCGACATGCATTCCCCGCTCGCGGAGGAGTATCGCCAGATGGCTATTTTTGCTGCTGGCGGCAAGATCCCTGACACACTGCCTGATGGCGCCGGGGCGTTCGCGGAGAACCCGGAAGATCCTGACTGGTGCTTCTACTCCTGGTTTTCGTCGGACGTTCTCGACTCCGAGGAATTGCGCAAGATCAAACTGTCAACCGATCCCGTGATATACCAACAGGAGTACGAAGGCAGCTTCATCCGCCTTGGTGGTTCGACCTACTACGGGTTTGGCCCGGACGTATACCCAAACGGCAACATTGACAACACTGTGCATTGGGACAAGTCTCTGCCCATTCACATAGGCGGCGACTTCAACGTGACCCCCATGACCGCAACCCTCGCGCATCACATCATAGCCAAGGACGGGCCGAACAAGGGACGCAAGGAAACGCACGTCTTCGAGGGGTACTTCCTACGCGACAGCAACACCGAGTCACTTTACACCCGCATAGTCAACGAGCACCTTGATGCGCCGTACTTCATGCTCACCCCGTGCCAGTCGTCACGAGCGAGGCAGACCGTGGCCGACATCGGCGAGACCGATCGCACGATTATCGCGCAGGTTTTCCGCAAGGCCGGAAAAACTATTCACATCAATGAGATTCTCCAGAATCCACCAATCAAGGATCGCGTCAATCTCACCAACGCCAGGCTCTTTCATCGACTTGTACGCGTCAACGGCAACGATGCGGGACTCAAAGAACTTGTCGCTGATTGGGGAAATATTGCATGGAAGCAGGGCACCAACGACCTCGACCTGTCCGATGCAATGCGCGGGCACATAAGCGCAGCTTTTGACTACAGCGAATATAAGAATTACGATTACGAAGGAATGATGCGGGAGAGAAGCGCAGCGCCTACGGATGGTGCTGGCAATGGCGGGTTTATACACTAACAATTAACACAGGAGAATAATATGTCTGATGTGATTATTCCACTTAAAAAGGAACTTGAAGAGAAGCAGCCAATATGGGACCGAATTCATACGCTTGTTGTCAACGATGAAAGCAAGTACACCGACGAGCCCTTCTGTCGCCGTCTTCCCAACGAGACAATGGGTACATTCAAGTTCCGACAGCGAATGTTCATGGTGGGGTTCATTAATCCAACCGTCGAACTCATCACAGCGCCGGGATCGCTGATCTATGCCAATGAGGTCCGGGAAGAAATCGACGACGTTGACCAGCGGTTGAAAATGTTCACCACAAACGCAACAAGAAGCGCGAGTGATGCAATATCGCTCAAGCTGCTGCTCAAGGAACAGATATGCCCTTCGCTTCGGGCATACGGAACGGTGTTTGTCCTGCTTGACATGCCGCCAATCGGTAGCGCCGCCTCTGAAGAACAGCAACGCGCAGATAGGATATGGCCGTATGTCACACTGCTCGATCCTCTGGCGGTACTCAATTATGAGTATGAAAATGATGAGTTGTTGTGGTTCGCGTACACTGTCAGAAGTAGAGATGCGTGGATCAATCCCACAACGAAACAACCGCCATCACGGGAGGAAATCCGCGTTTGGACAAGGGAGAAATATCTCGTCGTAAGTGGTGGGAAGGTTATCAGCGAGCGGGACAACCCTTTCGGGTACGTCCCTGTAATTATCCAGGCGTCCTTCAGGCCAACGACGGATGTTGTCTTGGGTGTCGCGCCGTTCTTCACAAGCAGCAACAGCATCATCTGCGCAAACAATCATATCAATGTTGCCAATATGGAAATCTGGAAGCACGCATCCGCTCTCATGTTGGTTCCTCGTAGTTCTCTGGGTGCAGTCAACTCCGACATTGACGCTCTTGGCGGGTATCATTTGAAGACACTTGTGGATGATGGCGCCCTCGTTTATGAGGGTGATAAAGCTCCGGGGTTCCTCACGCGCGATTTGACGGTGATCGAATCGGCGATGAATCAATACCGCGAGTACATGAAAAACGCTTTTGAGAATGAGAAGAACGCCAAGTCTGTGGGCAAACTTGGGTACGGTGGAGACGATGTAGGTGACTCTGCGTCAGGCTTCGCGAAGATCATTGACCGCGAGCCGATGGAAGCCAACGTGATTGCGACCGCTATTGACATGCAGAGCATACACCGAAGAATCATGGCTATGGCGCAGAGTATGATCGATGGTCTTCCTTGCGTTCCGGCAGGGACCGCACAGCGATTCATCGTTGAGTACTCCATGAAATATGATGTCACGCCTCTTGCCACATTGCTTGACGAGACAGGAAAGGCGATTGGGCTGAAGATCCCAAGTGCGGTTGTTCTCAAGGAACTGTACAAGAAAATTGCTGCGCGCATCATCACGGATCGGGATGTAATGCAGCAGGCAACGGAGGAGATCAACGCAGCGGATGTTCTGGGGGTGGAACCCGTTGACCAGGACCTGCGGGATACGATTGCCGGTGTGAAACCTGACGATTCAAAAACAACGGATTAGGAATAGGCAAACATTCATCATGCAGCCATACGACATTTTCCTGACGTGTGCTCCGAAGGACTACAACAAGTTGCCGTTCGTTGTGGATAGTATCCGGCAGCACATGGTTGGATACGAAGAGGTGCACCTGGTGACACCGGGTAACTTCGTGCCTCACCTTTCCAGTCTGACGATCCCGGTGATATGGCACGACGAGACATCCGTGCTTGCGTTTGACAAGCGAAAAATGCGGCATCGTCCCGGCTGGCAATATCAGATGTACCTAAAGTTGTTTCAGCAGGTCACGAAGAACGATTGGTACTTTACGCTGGACTGTGACGTGTTGTTGTTGCAGCCTCTGCCTTTGTGGTGTAAACTCCAACTCACTGCGGAGAGCGGAAAGCCAATCTACTATCTCGGCAAGGACCAGCATCACGAACCGTACTTTGCGTTTCAAAGTCTGATGCTTGGGCTTGAAAAGGTTGCTCCATTCTCGTTCATTGCCGATATGAATTTCATTCACCGGCCTATCATCAACGAAATGCTGCAAAAATTCGGACATACCAGGCGCTCGTTTGTTCACATGGCGTATGAGTTGACAAACGCCCATCAATACCTGGCCGAGCCGGAACTGTACGGCACATACGTTTGGGTCTACCACCAGGATCTGTACCACTTCCAGAAGCTGCGTGTGGCGAAGGGCGACGCACGGTTGCAGAAGGAACCTGGAACGGTTGGGTACACCGACAATGAAATCAACGAAATGATCACGCGGTATTCAACCGGCGAATACGACATTGTGCCTATACACTCGTGGTGGACCGAAGGAATTCAAAATGTTTGATCCGGCAAGACGTGACGCACCGTACTGTTCAATCATGGAGGCTATTAAGCATCTTCGCGGAGCGTACCCCGATGGTCTTCAGGGCGTGAGTATTGTCGAGATCGGTTCGATGAGGCAGGCCCTCGATCATCCGATAGACGAGTATGATCACGCTTGTTGTCAAGATGGGCATTCGACAGTGTTGTTTGCTCGCACAGGGGCAAATGTGTTTTCGGTTGACAACGATGCTGGCACAGTTGAGAATGCACGGAAGTACACGGAAAAATATCCTTTCACGTATGTCTACGAGAAGGATGGCATACAGTTTCTGGGGGATTTCCCACCGCGACCCATACACCTGTTATATCTCGACGCCCGAGATGTCAACTATGAAGACTCTCCGCTTTGGCACCTGACTGCGTTCGTTACTGCGTATCATCGACTTGCCACGAGGTGTTTTGTGTTGATCGATGATACCGACGTGTACCGTACTGCCGATGGTCAGGTTGAGTTCGACACCGGAAGTTTCTCTGGCAAGGGCGCTATGGTTATTCCGACAGCGGTTGCGATGGGATGGAAGGTTCTTTTCTCCGGCAGACAGACACTTTTATCGAGGGGTGTGTAATGCATATCGTATACGTACATCTCGGCCCAAAGCCTGTCCCCGCGCACACGTGGGAGTCAGTTCGACAGATTCGGGAAATAGAGTGGATGTCCAAAACAAGGCTGGATGCACCGATCTGGATAATTTCCCCCGCGCAAACTTGGTCGATGGAAGACCTCAAGCAAGCGCACGCAACACGCACGACGCACGTTCCGTCAGAGTGGCTCGACGACTTTGACAAAAATGTAGAGTTCAAGAAGGTGTCCTTTCTTGACTACACGCCGGTGCACTGGCAAGGGTTCTGGGAGACAACGATGCAGCGGACGTTCTATCTGGAAGCGTTCATGCGGAAGGTTGACGAGTACAGTACCGTGCTGCATATCGAGAACGACGTTCTACTCTACCAGCATCCATATGATGCGACAGCACAGTTTCACGGACTATTCAAGGATCGGCTGGCGTGTATGGATGGTGCGGACGGACATTCCTCTCTGGCATTCACGTACATTGACAATGTGAAGGGTATTGAATGGCTCAACAATCAATGGCTTTGGCATCTTGCACAAGGGCAGAAACACTGCGTTGAGTACATCAATGATCCACATGAGACATGCGTCAATGAAATGGTGCTTCTCAGGGCGATCCGCAAAGAGTATCCCAACGCAATGGGCACGCTGCCTATTCTTCCCAGCGGCAAGGGGTCGAACAACTTCGACGTGCTTCACAAGGTATTCGATCCGATGAGTTGGGGTCAATGGGTATGTGGAGTACATCAGAACCCAGGCGTTCCGTACTCGGTTGCCTTCCATTGGATTGGTGAGCAGATTATCGCGAAGAAGTTTGGCGTGGAATGGGGAGACAGTGTTCCGTATGTGGTAGAGTATGCTACTGGAATCAAGACGCCACTTGTAAACCTTCACGTTCACAGCAAGGAGTTGTCCCGATGGAGACATCCGTAGTTGAGCAGCCGGTCGTAGTCGAGCAGCCCCAGCCCGCACAGCCCCACAAGCTGACGCCCGACGAGCAGATTGAGCGAGAGATCGCACGTGTCTGCGGGTGCCACTATTCGCAGGTAAACCAGATCACACGGCGGCAGTTGTGCCATTTGCTGGTGCGGCAGTACGTGGTGATTCAGGGGTTGTCACTTGAGCTGTTCTGCGCGCATCCCGATCATCCGTCCTTTGACAATTTGCCACCCGAGATCCGTGTGATGTTTACCAAGACTCGTACCGAACGATTGTGGTCAACCGATTCAAACATATCACGCACAGCGCGGAGGTGATGTACTATGGGTGCTGCTGAAGAAATGTTCCCGTATGCGACGCATCAAGAGCTTCTCATTTCAGCCGTGATGCACAGTGTCGGCCCTGTATTAGAAATGGGGTGTGGACACTTCAGCACATCCATACTACATCACATCTGCCTTGCGCAGCACAGGCCGCTTGCCAGTGCTGACAGTAGTAAGGAATGGCTTGACAAGTTTCGATACCTGGAGTCCGGCCTGCATAATATCTACTACATCCCGGAAGACAAATGGGATATGTGGGAAGTGCTCGATCTCATTCAATGGGGTGTCGTGTTTGTGGATCATGCACCCGCAGAGAATAGAGTAAACGTGCTCAAACGCCTGCATGAGAAGAAAACAGGCAGGCCGGAGTTCGTCGTGCTTCACGACAGCAACGCAGACCACGTATACCACACTGACGCGATGCTCGCGCAGTTCAAGTACATGCGGCACGACACTCGACACGCTGTGCATACTGCCGTAATGAGTGACACCACACCAGTTGACGGACTGATACTATAATGGAATGGCATCACGTTTTCCCTACCAATGATGCCATTGAACACGATACCGAATCGTTGTTCTGTGCGTGCAATCCAGAAGTTGACTACAAAGATTGCCTTGTAGTGCATAACAGGATAGGGTCTATTCACTATACTTTTGGATACTATATCGTGCCAGGAGAAACCGATGTTTCCTATACCACTGCATGAGTATGTTTCTGGTGACAGTTTCGAAGCGTGTTGTGACTTGAAATACATGCTCGGGATGGACGAACAGGCGTTCGTCAACGAACCGCATACAATCTTCTGCCCGACACATTGCCTGCGCAGTCTGCTGGACATACTTGCGCAAACGAAGCATAGATACGTCGTGGTCTCACATAACAGTGACGGAAACATTCTTCCCGGCGAATCGCGGAGGGCCTATGATTTCTGTTGGGAGAACATTCCATTGCAGTTGTATCACTTGTTTGCTCAGAACTGCGATGTCAGCGATACACGAATCACGCCAATTCCTATCGGGTTTGAGAATGCGATGTACTTCCCGAAGGAACGCAAGCGCGCAAAGATTCACGCTCTCGCGTCGCTGGGAGTAGCCAAACCAAAAAATGTTCTCGTGTGTCATTCGGCATGGACCAACCCGGTGACGCGCATCCCGCCATACATCGAACTACACGGAAACCCGAACGTGACCTTCATGGACGGTAGGAACGGAATCGACTACGACGAATACCTCTTTCAGCTTGCGCAGCACAAGTTTATCATATCGCCGGACGGCAACGGTATTGATTGTGTGCGCAATTGGGAAGCGTTGACGTTAGGAACAATACCTATCACGCAACGCCATGTGTGCACAGAAGCGTTTTCTGCTCAATTGTCGGTCGATCTGTGTAGAGGTGGTGGATGCTGGGAATCTGCTGCTTCTGATGAAAGCCTTAATCGTTGGGCTCAATCACTGCATCGACCGATAGTCTACGACATAATGACCGCATCGTACTGGCAAAAAGAAATCGCTGAGAAATTCATAGAGAGCCAAGCGCAACCATGCTGAGGACAAACTACAGCGGCCAGACGGGTAACTGCGCTATCCAGTACATGCATGCGCGCCTTGTGGCCGGATTCAACAACTACAAACTCTGGAACGAGATGCCGGTACATTGCTGGTTGAACTCAACACCCTGCCCTGGTGGTGAGCTTTACACTGGAACAGAGCGAGAGTATGCCGAGGATTGGTGTGACTACTCCAGCGGTGATCCGCAGTACATCATGCTTGACAAGAAATCCCCTGCGTATCTCAACGGTCTCTGGCAGAACACGCACCACTACACCCAGCATCGGGAGCAGATTCGTGGTTTCTTCGATGTCCGAATTCCTACCAAGCTGAACAAGGAAGACATTGCGCTGCATGTTCGTTTGGGCGACTATGCGAAGTTCGGTGATGGCGGCACTATCGTAGACCCATCTTACTACACAGATATTCTCTCCAGTGTTAACTATCGCAAGGCGTACATCTTCACTGATTCCCCGCGTGACCGGACGTACTTCGAGAACTTCGATTGGCGCAACTGCGAGATAGTGGACGGTGGAACGACCATTGAGCAGTTCGAGATGCTGATGGGGTTCGACCGCTTGATTATGGGCAACAGTACATATGCATGGCTTGCTGCGTTTCTTGGTCATGCATCGACGGTGTGGACCTTCGGGCGATGGTTGCGCAACTGTCACAACTATCGTCCGATGCTTGCCGACATTGGGACACCGATGTATGGCAGATTCCTCGGCGAGAAAACCACTCGGGGCCTCACATCTATCATTGTGCCATACCGTCAGCGTGGTGAGTCGCGGCAAGACCTGGCGGACTGTGTGGAGCATCTGCAAAAAACATTTAAGGACAGCGAGATCATTGTCTGTGAACAGGTGGACAATAAGCCATTCAAAAAAGGGCAACTTGTCAATCTTGGTTTCCAGCGGTCACAGGGCGAGATTATTGTGATGCACGATCTCGATACTCGATGGACACCAGAGGGATCGATCCGGGACGAGTTGATACGGCTGCAAGCGCCGTACGTTCCATTCATGTCTGTTGATGGCGTACGAAAATTGAGCAATTGGGGCATGGCCAACGTGTGGTGGAGGGAGCATTTCGAGAACGCAAATGGATTTTCCAACCTATTCACCGGCTGGGGTGCAGAAGACAATGAGATGCACAAGCGGAGCAAGTTCACCCGGACACCCGGTGACATCCACCATGTCGAGCACAGAACACCGAAGGAAATCGTGCATGTGACTGTTGGCGGAGAAATGACTCCGCGTAACGTGTGGCTACTTGACACAAGACATGAAAGAAACTACCGGGATGATGGATGGCAACAAACAGATGCCCATGAGATTAGCGCAGAGCGGAATAGAAATGTGGCGCTATACAAGTTTGACAATATCGGAGTTGACTTCAAGTTTCTCTACAAGGACTGGATGCAAACACAAGAGGGTGGAATCGTGCCCGCGATACGCACGCGGGCGGATTTGCTGTACTCCCGCGTTGACCTTGCCATGATCACTTATCAGCGGCACAAATACTTGGAGACATCTGCCGGTTCGCTCCTTGATACTGTCAGTCGGCAGCGATCCGAACTATACCTGATCGATGATGCGAGTGAGGCGCAGAAACAATTGGAAGCCCTGAAATACTTCGGGTACTACATGCACGTCACCAGGAACGAAACGAACCTCGGGGTATGGCACAACTTCATCAAGGCCGGTGACACGATGTTTGAAAACACCCGTGGGCGTTGGTTTGTGATATGTCAAGATGACATCGTATTCAGCGAGGGATGGGTTGAAAAGGCCGACCGAATCGTGTATCGCCTTGCAGAGCACGGTGTCGATTGGGGCGTTCTATCGCTCGTCAATCTTGTGGGTGAGACTGTGCAGGAATACTACATCATGAAAGAGGGACATTCCGGAGCGTGCTGTCTTGCCATCAATCGCGATATGTGGAAATCATTCCGGAAGTCTGATGCACGCGACGGTGCGGTCAAAGCATCTGGTGCCGATCATCGTATCACGCACTGGTGCCGCTATGGTGATCCGAAACAACAGTGGGCGGTATGCCGTGTCGGGAAGTCTTTGGTGAAACATATAGGCGTCAACTCTACGTTGCACTCCCGCAAGATGGATGACTTCACAAGCTACGGATTTGAGGAGATTGACAATGCCAACAAAAGCAGAAAGTGACCTGGCGGAATATCTCAAAAAGCTACAAGCAATCGAGATACATCTCACAACGAAAAAGCCAATGGCGAAAATAGTTAAAAAGTATACATCCTCTCCCAAGTTCTACACGGATGCATCCGGTTCTGCCGCTATGGTCGAGGAGATGAAACAATATCTTACGCAGTTGACAAAGCTATCGGGTAGTGTCGGAAAAACAATGTCGTCAAATGCAATGATGAAATTTATCGAGAAATCAGAGAGCAGCGCAAGCGTAAAGAGCGGCGTGCGCGCAGCCCAACATCTTTCGCAGCGGAACGCGGAAAGACGGCTGGCCGTGTACATCAATCAAATCAGCCGCGAATCGACTTACTTCGCGGAACAGGCGAAGGAGTTTCTGCTCAACGGCGCAATCTCAGGCCGGAGCACACAGGATCTGGTGATGGAGCTGGTGCGGGCGGCCGAGGACGAGAAGGGACTGGTGGCGGGCTTTGAGAAGCGGGCGGAGCGCGTGGCCCTTGATGCCGCCAGGCGGGACGCCCAGTCTGTGGCAATGGACGAATACCGGGCGCAGGCGGCGCCGGGCGAGGAGTGGCAGTGGATCACAGTAAGCAGCGGGCCCTGCCCTGACTGCCGGGCGCGCGCGGGAGCGGTCCTGCCGCTGGAGAAGTGGGAGACCGACCTGGGGATACCGGGGAGTGGGCGGACTGTCTGCGGCTTCGCCTGCATGTGCCAGCTCGTGCCTGTGAGCATTGCGGCAGAGGCTTTTCCCGACACCAAGGAATACACGTGGGACAAAGCCGGGCTGGTGCTCACCACAGCGGCGGAGGCGCGTACGCTGCGGTCTGCCGGCAAGTGAGTCGGAATCAAAAAAATGTATTGAAATACAACTATGTCCATATTTACCTTGCATTTCGATACACATTAGGGTATATTCAGATTATCTACCGTTCCGATCCTGCCGGGCGCGGGAAAGGGCAAAATCACAGACCTTGTGGGTGATCAGGCGATCGCCAAGGTACAAACACAAGCCAGAGGAGTCAGTATGCCGATGTCCGAGACGTTCTACAATTTGCTGAAGGAAAAGCTCGGTGATGTGAAAATCAAGGTTGACGACAAGGATGTTACTCTCGTTTCTGTTGTTGAGGGATGGCACGAGAAATCTGAAGCTGCGATCAAGATTCAGGAAGCCAACAAGGAATTGGCCGACAAGAAACGCGATCTCAGCGCGGCAGTCAAAGCCAAAGAAGACGAAGCGCAAGCCCTGAAAACAGAGCACGAGAAGACAAAGAAAGAACTTGACAAGGCGATGCAAGGTGCTCTCACGGACAAAGAACGTGAGCAGTTTCTCCGGATCAAAGACAAGGGAATGACCGAAGAGGCTGAAGTTGCACTGAACACCGCTCGCGCAGAACTTGAGCAGCTCCGTACGCAGGTTGTGACATTGACGACAGAGCGCAACACGCTGAGCGAGACAGTCAGTCACGTGTCGTTGAATGTGGCTACCGAGTCACTGAAGACGAGAACGATGGCGAAGCTGGCAGAGTTCGGCATTGTTGGCAAGAAGGCAGTACTGGCATTTCGTGACCTCCTCGATACCGGGAATCTCCAAGTTGTCAAGGCCGCTGATGGAAGCTCATTCGTTGAACAGTTCCGCAAGAAGACTCCGGAGGGCAAACCGATAGAATCGAACTTCGAGACTATCGTCAAGGAATATGCCACTTCGGACGAAAATGCGTATCTGCGAAACGGATCAGCGAGGGGTGGTACGGGCGATACACACACGACGGCTCGATCATCCACAACTCAGGACGACAATCGCCCATCTGGTCTTGACATGTTGAAATCAGACAAAAAGGGCTTCGACAGCCCGTAACCAAGAGGTGAATTTATGGCAGTACTGACGCTTGTTGAAGCTGCGAAAATGATGGAGCCTTCCAAAAAGGCAGGAGTTGTTGACATCTATGCAAAGGCCTATCAGCCGATGGGAGTTGTGCCGGTGTTGTCAACAGGCGGAAAAAGCGCCTATCAGTGGACCGTTGACGACGGGCTTTCCCACACCAGCGGTGGAAAGAGAAATGTAGGTTCGGACTTCACCGCCAGTGCCGGACGGAAAAAGCCGTACGAGTCCGAAGTGAAAATCTACGGTGGAAAAATCCAGGTGGACACGTACATCCGTGACCACAGCCCGGCGTCCATTGAGTTCGAACAGTCACAGCAAATCAAGTCGTATGCTCGCGAACTTGTCGTTGACATTTTCGAGGGTGCCGGTGGGACATCCCTGCGCGGGTTCCGTGATTGGATGCTGTACGATGCCGCGTATTCCGGGCAAGAAGTTTCTGCCGGTACTACGGCTGGTGGTGACCTTCCTACTCTTGACAAGATGGATGAACTTGTTGAGAAGATCGATCGAACTCCCGACACGTTTTTATACATGACCGAGATCAACGCTCGGTACATCAAGAAGCTGTCCCGTGGTAACGATACTGCGCAGCAGCGGATGCAGTATGGGATGAATGAGTTCGGAACGTGGTCTTGGATGTACGACAGCATCCCGGTGATCATCCTTCGTGATGGTAAGGGAACGGGGCTCCTTTCGACTGTTGAGATTGACGGCGCCGCATCGTTGAGCACGTCAATGTCGATCTACTGCATTGCGTGGGGACCGGAATCCGCTGCGCTGTTCAGCTCGTCCCAGATTGTCGGTGCCAACGGAGTTCCTCTTCCCAAGGTGGTCGAGCAGTTCGACGGTTCAAATTACATCTATCAGCGCATGGAGTGGTACGTTGGTCTCGTTCCGCACAAGCCCAGGTGTATTGCTCGTCTCAAGTACGTCAAGAACGCAGTGGCGTAGACCATTCACCTTTCAATGTAAGGAGACAGACAGATGGTATCGCGCAGACCCGAAAATCAGAACCCTGTTGAAGGCGCTGGATCTTCTGCTGTTGGTACTACGGTGCCACAGAAGAGTGAACCTGTTGCCGTTGTAAATGACGGCAGCATTGAACAGCGTCTCTCGGATCTTGAAGCTCGGGTTTCTCGTATCGAAACGAGAGTGAACCCTCGCGACGAATCTGTTGGTCTCCAGCCTGAGAAGAAAAACTACAATCCCGACTATCTCCCACATGGTGTGGAAGGGGTCAAAGGGTTGCGCGAACTTCCGCCCAAAATCGGATAGCTCGCTGATCAACAGAAAGAGAGTTCTCTATGGCAATAGCTACATGGTCACCTGATGGAAAACTTGGCGCAATCAGTCTTCGGGCTGCTGGGGCGACGGATGTCAACGAAAACGGAACTGCTGCGATTGTTGGAAAGGGCAAGCTCCGTATCGTGACGAATATCACCGCCCTCGAAATTGCGTCGAATGATGAGCACTACACCATCAAGATCCAGGCCAACACGGCAGCCGCTACCTCCACATGGTACGATCTCGCGACGGTGTTTTCCGGTGGTGCGTTTGAAACGACTGGAGAGTCAACGGATGATGTTGTTGACGAGCATGAAGTGATAATTGACAATCCGCACGACTATCAGATTCGTACGCACCTGGTGCTTGTCGGATCGGTCGCAACGGGGATCAATTTCACGTGCGATGCGTATAGGCTGCTCAGCCAGTATTAGTTCTTTCCTTTGGGTTTGAGGTTGTTGACTTCTCGGTGTCCGAGCATGTAAGACGCTCGGACATCGAGGTTTTCCCCCTCACCTATAGGAAGGATTGCCCAACGTGAGTATCATTTCTACGGCACAACTTACGGCGGAGCTTCCCGCTGGTGCTGATTCAACGAAGATAGCCAACGCGGTTCTTCGCTCTTCCGATCTCGTCAATACGTGGGCAACCCACTACGAGACATTCCCGGATATCACAGACGCACAGACAGCACCATATCAGGCCCAACTTATCGCGGTGGAAATCGCCAAGGCCCTGTACTTCATGGGTATCGGCCAGGTCTACCGCGATGGGCAGGAACAAGATTCATGGCAGGCCGTGTTGAATCGGTACGAGAAAACGCTTGCCGAAATTGAC
>Ga0315287_10004358_pt1 | contig 13808 bp, 9 predicted proteins | sample YL17G11_0_MG_FD_205037 | JGI IMG/M metagenome (GOLD analysis project Ga0315287, IMG submission 205037) | Sediment microbial communities from Yellowstone Lake, YNP, Wyoming, USA - YL17G11_0 | ecosystem: Environmental > Aquatic > Freshwater > Lake > Sediment | place: USA: Wyoming | collected... | reverse complement strand
GCTCTTGTCGAGTTCGGTGGAGGCGTTTGCAACCAACTCGTTTAGCAACTGAGAGCCTTCTTTCTTCTTTCCAAGATTGATATAGCTGAAGGCGAGTTTTTCTTTTGACTGCGGCACGAGCGTCGGGAAAACCTGTTGGAAGACCGCTGAGTTGATACATGCCTGCAAATCATCTGCCGCTTCCTTGTACTTCGCCAATTCGCAGTAGATCAACCCTCGTCCATAGCGAGCCTGGACCTGCGTATTCTCCGTTTGCCGCTTGTTCGCGAGGACAGAGTCGAATTCCGCCGCAGCGAGATCGTACTTCTGTTGTGCAGTATAGAGTTCCGAGCGGGCCAGCCGGACGAAAGGAGTAGAATCAACCGAATCGTTCCTGGCCGCGCGGAATGCATTGTCAAGGAACTTCGCTGCCTCGTCATATCGCTGCTGGGCCGAATAGGCCCGGGTCACACGTGCGAATGTGAACGGGTAGTACGGAGACGTGGAATCGACGAGCACCAGATCTTCGATGGATTTGTTGTGCTCACCCAACCCATAGTGGCTCAGGCCGAGGAGGTAGTGAATTTCACTCTTATCAACCTTGGTCGGATCTTCCGCCAGCAATTGCTCGAGTGATTCGACCGCCCTCTTGTAGTTCTTCTCATCGAAGTAACTCTTCCCCAATTGCGTGCGCGCAACGATTGATTCATTCGATCCGGGAGAGGCCTCGATGACCCGTGCGAAGGCTTCCCGCGCCAGCTCATACTTCCCAAGCGCGAGGTTCGCCAATCCCCGGTACATCGTGATCTTCGTAGTGTACGCTGTCTCCGGAAAATACGTCATCATCGTGTCCGCGTAGGCGAGGATATTCTTGTTGTCCCGCGCGCTGTAGAAACTGCTGATCGCCACGAAGTAGGCTTGCTCGACCGGAAACTTGATGCCGTTCGCTTGTGGCGCAAATGCCTGCACATAGAACAGATATTCGTTTGCAGCTTTGTCGTATGCCTTGGCTTCCTGATATGTCCGCGCGATCTTATACTGGAGTTTTGCCTGCAGCGGATTGTTGCTGAAATTCTCGTCGATGGCTCTTCGATAGATCAGAATCCCCTCATCGAAGCCTTTGAGTTCGGTTGTATAGTTCGCCATCTTGATGTACGTGGCTTCAACAAGCGATGGCATGAGCGCAAACGTGGCGATGACCTTCCGGTATGTCTGCATCGCTTCATCGTACCGTCCCTGCCGCTGGTACGCGTCAGCAATCTTGACCTGAGACTTGGCGACAAGCTCAAGCGTATTGACATCGACATCGCGTCCCGCCTGCGCCTCGAAGAGACGCAGGTCTTTGACGGCTTTCAGCTCAACGTTCTCCCATTCTGTTGATGCGAACGACTCGGGGCGATAGCGGTTGATCACATCCTGAAATGATGCGATGGCAGTGTCCCATTTCGCCTGGTCGAAGTAGTTTTGCGCAAGCTGGTATCGGGCTCGGGCATCAAGTTCGTTCTTCGGATAGTTCAGCGTCAAGGTTTGAAAAGCGAGATTGGAGCTGTCAACCAGTCCAAGTGACCGGAACGACCAGCCAATGTCATACCACGCGCGGGGAATTCGTTCATCGAGTGGGTGCCGGTCGATAAGGAGAAGCGCCTCGTCAATTGCCCTGCGGTACTCCTTGTCGGCGTAGTACGTTTCGTAGATCTGAAACTGCGCCAGAGCGGAGAGTTTGGGAGAGTCCGGGCGCCCCTCGACAATGCGATAGGCCCCAATACTTTCCTCCCGCTTCCCCATATTTCGGAGGGCATTTCCTTTCTGATAATGGGCTGCCGTTCGAACACCGACAATGAGCTCATTTCCCAGGAGTGCAACACGGATGCTGTCGGCTTTCAAAAACTTGCTGTCAGTATTGATAATCCAGTCATACTGCTCGATGGCCCGCCGATAGTCTTTCGAGGCATAGTAATCCTGGCCGCTCTTGAAGTGCGACTGCAGCTCCCGCGGCGTTGGTATAAAGAACGCCGCAACAGATGCCGTGAGGACGATGATGAGAATCGTCTTGAAATCCATGCCTAGTAGCCTGCGTAGATAGACAGATAGATCAACGACTCTTTCCGCTGACGCGTGCGATCGTCGATCTGACGCGGAAACTCGCGGCTCGTGAGTTTGTACCCCATATCGATGACCACATTGTAACCGCTGTATGCTGTTTTGTTGACAACAGAAACCGCAAATGTCGACCGGTTCTCATCCCGGTCGGGGTAACGCAAATTCTTGATCTGGTAATTGAACGAATTCCCCGTCCCGGGAATGGTGAAGCCCTGAAGACCGATGCGCAGGTCTGTCCTGTCCGTCAACCGGTAGTCGATTCTGAAAATGGGCATAACCTCCTGGATGTGCGATTTGACTGAATTGACGTCGACAGTTCCGCTCGCGGAACGAAATTGTTCGCGCTGTAATATCTTCTGGGTACGGACCTTGAACTGCTGGATCAGCTGCAATCGGCCGTTCAACAGCTTGACTATGTATTCAATCTTGTTGACGATGCCAAGCTTTGTTATATGACCGTCAGTCTGTTCGTCCGGATTGATGTAATTACCCCTGCCGTCGCGCAATCCGGACCCAATTGCCGACTGGTTATTGTACTCGTATTTGAAATTGTTTTCAATCCGGAGATTGGGCACCTGCGAGTAGACGGTTCCGAGATACAGCTGATTGACGAAGCTACTCTTGTATTCGAGGGGATCGAACACGAAGTCGGGAATGCTGGAGTTGATCGTCAGGGCGTTGACGAATTGATACCCGTTGTTGGGAATGTTGTCTCGGACCCGTTTGAGCACATAGAACAGGTTCATCCCGCCGAACTTGGGGGTGCTTGCTTCAAATGTCCACCGGAGATAGTCGTTGGAGTTTTTTCCTCCCGCGGCAGTCGCTTTTTCCCGGATGGTTCCGATGCGCAGATTCATTGACCGGATGATCTCGAAACTTCCGAAAAGATGGTAACCGTCCAGATCAGGATTGTAGGAGTAGTCAGCAAGAATGTCGTTCTCCTGCTCATCGATAACCCCGTTGTTGTTCCAGTCGTCGCCGTAGATGAAGAAGGGGGGATCGGTGTAGAACGTCAGGAAGTCCTGAACGTAATCGGGGATTCCGTCTGAATTCCGATCGTCGTCCGGAATACCATCGTGATCCTTATCGCGACCGGGGAAGATACCGGCGTCGGGTCTGCGGATGATGTCGGCCAGGCCCGCAAGCTCGTTGAAGTTCTGCCGGTACCCGAGCAGGTACGGGTCGCCGAATCCCGGGATCCCCAACCGGTAATTATAGTTGACAATATCGCCGTTCCGGATGTCCGGAGTCGGCCGCACATTATAGTGGTAGAAGCCATCCTCATAGCGATCGTTGTCGTCGTTGTCATCGACGAGCGAAAACACCGCACCGCCAGCTTGGCCAGGGATGTACTGGCCGGGCAGGCTCGTGAACGGCGATATGTCGGGCGGACTCAAATCAGTGGTACCGGATGCACCGAGGTAATCGGGTGGAACAGGACTATTTTGGCTCCCATAGTAACTGTTTTCCATCGTGTACACGTTGAGCATCGTCGTGTACTTTGGTTCGATGCTGTACCGTTCGGCTCCCAGCGTAAGTCTGCCGATCTTCTTTGTCCCCCGGATGAAATAGCCGCGCCCAACATCTTCGAACATTGCACCTTTTCCAATCGGATATTTCAAAAACTCCATGCTCCGCACCATCTCGCCTTCGACGTTAAACCCTTCCCAATTGAATTTGAAGTTCATTCCATACACGGCCATGCCGGAGACAAGGCCGTAGGAGAATGTCACGACGCGTCTGTTCGATCCGTCTTTTACGTTGCCCTCTGCGCGGACAATGGTTCGAAAGGTGGTTGGGACGGCCAACGGGCTGCTTACGATGCTGTCTGCATGGGAACGGAACAGCGGATTCTCATACTCATCAATGTTGTTAATCCAGTCGTGCCCTGCATCGACGCGATAATCGTTTGCGAGAACAACACTGAAGTCTACGGAATTGACCCCCGCGGGAATCACGTACGCGTACGTCATATTGTAGTCCAGATCGATCCGGTCACCCGGGAGCTGTACGGGGTATTTCGGCAGCTGTGTTGTCGCCGAACGCGCGCTGTAGTGCACGTAGTCAGTCTGACTGACCGTGTCGCGCTGCGGGTACGTTCCGACGTAGAACGGTTGGAAATCGCGTATCACCCAGTATTGGATGGGATAGCGAAGGTCGACCTTCTGCGGATCCGGGGTACGGCCATTGATGTTCACCATCGGCATCTCTCTGCCGTTGATCGTAATCTGCGGCGTCGAATAGATCAGTGGTCCCGAATTGTCTCCTGGAGAATCGTCGTGAACGCGGACGAAAATGACCCGGGGGACAGCGTTTGCGGGGACGCCGCGAATGGAAATGTCCTTGCTGTCAAGCGTGCTGCGGCGCTGATGCTGGTTAACGTAGGTTGCCCCGAGAGTCAAGATGTCGCCAATGTCGGTTTCAAAGTGGCCGCCAAGCAAGTACTCAGTCCACAGGCGTGCATGACGGATCTGCTGGCCGGTGAGGAGATTTTCCATGTTGATACGAAGAGGATCAGAGACTCGTGAGGCGAGGACTGTGCCACGGTATTTTGTCGTAGCGAAGTCCCATCGGACGCCGTTGAAGCGGGCTTTGTCAAGCGTCAGTGACGTAAACTTCGTCCGCATGGCGTCGCCGATCATGATGCGACTGGTCAGTCCGCCATAACTGTCGTTCAGGATCACGAGATTGGTGAAATAGGAGCTATAATTGCGGGTCTTACTCAGGCTGCTGACAGGGATATCCAGCACCTGGAAATTTGCCGGGCGTTGCTCCTCACTCAATCCAAAAATCGTTACGCCGTCCACAAGGAAGTTTCCGAAGTTGTCGAAGAATTTTCTCCGGAGAAGGACGGAGCTGTAGTTTTCATAGTTGCGACCCGAATAATTCAGGTAGCTTCCTTTGTCCTGGTCGTTCGCGATGAATTGTGAGTTCGCGCTCTCCGGGGGAACAAAGGTGAACAGGGCCAATCCAACAAGTGTCAACGTGCGAAGTCGCATAGAGTCTCTGAGCGAATGAAATTGATCAGAATGAATATCGCAGTGTCAGGTGATGTGTCCCGTCGATATACAGGAGCTCGGTTTGATACCCAAAGGCGTAGTCCAGCAGGAGGCCGGCAACACGAATGCCGAGCCCGCCGTTGATGTCCGCTTGTTTCTTTGAAGCTTGCAGTCCGCCGCCCCCGACGCGTACCGTCAGTTCAACAGGTTGGTCGAGGAGGGAGGACTTCATCGCGATAAACTCAGCGCCAACGCCCAAACGCCGGGTCTCGCCTGCGACGGTGTAGTGCAGTGTCAGTGCATAATCGTAGATCCTTGAGATATAGGTGGCCCCGGCAGCCATGCGGAGATCGAGCTTGCCGTCTCCAGATCCGTTTTTCGCGATCGTCGGTCGCGTGATGTCACCGAACGAAATGCCGAACAAGATATCGTTGTCCTGGACAATATTGCGAACCAGTGACTGCGCGCCGACATCGAATGAGAACGTGATCGTTGAAATCCCATCCTCCGGCACCGCCAGCAATCCCGCGGGGGCAGGAGTGGACCAATAGAGGAGCTTCGCACTGCCTCCGACTGAGAGAAAATCGAACAATTGCAGCGCATACGTTCCCACAAGCTCCTGCTCTTTCCACACGTTCGAGGAGAATGAACGAACACCGACACCGAGGTTTCCCGCGAAGCCAAGATTGGCTACTGCAGAGCCGCTGATGTATGACAAGCGGTCATCGGTGATGCCGGGAAACAGCTGGGTATAGGAAGTGGAAATGGAGATAAAACGAAGGGAAGCAATGCCAGCCGGATTGTAGAAGAGGACGTTCGGGTCGTCGGAGAAACTGACAAGTGATCCACCCATGGTCACGGCTCGGGCGCTCACCGGGAGTTTTGAAAAACCTCCGCCGTGTGCATTCACGCCGAAGCATAGAATCAGGGCAATAAGAGCTATTCCTCGTGCATTCATACTGTTCTGTCAATAGGCAATGGATACCGTCTTCGTGACGACGGCAGGAGAAAGCCCGTCGACGTCGACCTTGATTTGATAAAAATAGAGGCCCGGAGGCAGAAGCCGGCCATTGATATCACGGCCGTCCCATCGGATCGCATTCTGCTCAACATATGCTTGTGCTGTCGATTTCGTGTCGAGCAGCGATCGTACCAGCCTGCCGGTTACGTCGAAAAGGTTGATCGTCACCGGCCGCTCGACAATGAGATTCGATACAAAGAAACTGATAAATGTGACGTCGTTCCGTCCATCCCCGTTTGGCGTGAAGGGATTGGGATCGGCTTTCGCTGAGACAATTACCTGATCCGGTACGCCGAGTGCGATGAGTGTCCAGCTCACTCCATTTGCATTGGTGACGGCGTCGACCCGTTGAGGATTGTCGGGGGTTCTCTTCGAGATCACCTGAGAAGGAAAGATGGTTTGGTCGAGAAACGGAGTGAACTTCATATGAACATTGATCGTTGCGGTGAAGTTGATCGTGTTTCCGAATCCGATGACGATCTGGCCTAGGATGGATCGAACGGTGAATGGAACATTGAGATTGTTGACGCTCACATTGGAGATGACCAAAGGAACGGTTGTGAACAGGATGAGCGTATCGACGCCCGTGCTCCGGGAGTCAGACTCAATGCTGACCTGGTAGTCAAATTCCGCCTCTTTCAGGATCTGCGCAGTCTGTGGGAGAATCCGTGCTGTGGTCGACTTCGCCACAAGAAGAGTATCACAGCTGATGCTGACCTCGTCGAGCCGTGGGGTCTCGACCGACGATGTGTAGAGGTTGGCCCGATATTGCATATATCGTCTCGGCTCCAGCACATTGAAGAGAGAGTTTGGAGTCGTCACTTCATTGCTCCAGGAACTCCACGTCGATCCTACGGTCGGTGTATCGCCGGTTCTCACTTGCATGCGAACGGATGTTCCCGTCGGCGTCGCGGCACTCCATGAAGCCCGGTTCCAGTTGACCGGTACCTGGGCATCCCGGACCCGCGACATAAAGGTCCCCTGCTGAAGATAACCGACTCCGTAAATTTCAATCTCTCCAAAGGTGGTCGAGAAGGCGTTGGTGAGCGACGGGTCCTGTTTGTCTATCCTGATTGCAACATACCGAGCGGTATCCGCATCGAAGAAATCATTGGTATTTGCCAGTTCGTTTTCTGCAATTTGCTTGACCTTCTTGAAGTTCAGCGTGTCCAGGCCGAGGTAAATCGAGTACCCGCGCACACGGAAATTGACACTGTTGGAAGGGAAGACGCGGGTAACAACTCTGTTCACAACACGCACCGCCTGCAGGTCGATCCGAATGATCGTCCCCTCCTGGCCGGGAAGCAGTTCAAAGAAGGACGTGGCTGAGACCTTGCCATCGATCATCGTGTACGGGTTGTAGGCCGTGGGGTGAGTCGAGATCTTGAACTGGTCGCGGTTGGCGTACCGAACGGCGATGTCCTTATTCAGGGCCAGGTCTGTATTTGTTCCAGTCAGAAGGATCACCTTGTTGGGAACGGTGAGCAAATCCACGTCACGCGTACCCGAAGTGTCCTGGACAAGCGAGAAATCAGTATCGCGGAAGACCACCTGTGATGAGGCTGACATGCTCGCAAGGACGATCACGAGCATCAACAAAAGACTTCGATGGAAAGATTTCATAGACGGCTCATTCAACGTGGTAAACAGCGGTCTGCTCATCGGAGCCCAGAGCCGCGTGAGGTGCAATCAACCTTTTCCTGCTGCTTCTTCGATGATTTTCTTGTCCTGATCCAGCAACGGAGCAAGACTATAGCGTGTGATATTGGCCAGGTGCAGTTCGTCGATAATCCTGACCATAAACGAGTATTTGCTTTTCCGGTCTATCTTGACCAGTGTAATCATTGTTGGGTTGGTCTTGATGCGCTCTTGCAGAAAAGCCCTGAGCGTCGCCGGCTCAAGAGCGCGCGGCGCATCAGTCCCCATATTCCAGAAAATGCGGCCATCTTCCATCAGCCGGACGAGCATCAGGCTCGACTCCGTCACCTCGCTCTTCGTCTCGCTTGGTGGTAGCGTAATCTCCATAACCTGCGGAAGGCTGAAGGTCGTCGTCAGCATGAAAAAGGTCAGGAGCAGGAACGCTACATCGACCAGCGGAGTCATGTCGAGCCGAATGCCGATGCGCCGTTTCTTCTTGCGCTTTCCCTTCTTGCCATGGTCGCGGCCGCCTCCGATATCTACTGCACCCATATCCTAATCCTTGCGGTCTAACTGGGTCACCAGTTCAAATCGTGAGATATTGGCTTTTTGCAGGGCGTTCATCACATCCTCTGCAGGCCCGTACATCGAATCCTTGTCTCCCTTGATCACCGCCCGCAGCTTGGGATTTGCACTGCGCGCTTGCTGCGCAAGGTCCGGAAGCTCTTCGAGTGTGACGGGAATGGAAGACTTCAACTTGTTCTGTTCTCCGAACAGCTGCGCCCGAAGCTGCTGGGAGTCGAGGCCGAGGAACAGCTTCCCCTCGGGGCTGAACGTGATGGTCATGACATCCGATTCCGGAACCTTGAACTTGGCATGGGATTCCGGAAGCACGACTTGTACTTCTTCCTGCGGCTTGAACTTCGTTGTCAGCATGAAAAACGTGAGCAGAAGGAACGCGACATCCACGAGCGGTGTCATGTCGAGGCTGATCCCGACCCGTTTCTTTTTGAATTTTGGCACGGTGCTATGGTCTCCTACTTCGAATCCTCTTCTTCGCTGCCGATGCTCTCGACTATTTCGAATGCCGCTTCGTCGAGCATGAATGTCATGTTGTCCACTTTGTTAACGAACACATTGTAGGCGACAATTGCCGTGATCGCGGCGAACAATCCCCCGGCAGTGTTTACAAGTGCTTCAGAGATGCCCAGGGACAATTGAACGGCATCCGCAGCGCCGGTCGATGCGAGGGCCTGGAATGAGCGGATCATGCCGAGCGTCGTTCCGAACAGTCCCACCATGGTAGCGATGGACGCTATGGTGGAAATTGCCAGGAGGTTCTTCTCGAGCAGCGGAGTCTCGAGCGACGTTGCCTCCTCGATCATGCGTTTCACTTCGGCCATCTGCTTCTCCGACGAAAATCCTTTTCGTTGCACGACGAGGAACCGTTCCAACCCGGCGCGCAAAACATTCGCACACGCACCTTGTTGACGCTCGCACATCGCTATTGCCTCTTCATGTTTCTTCTCTTTGACCACCTCGACAACATCTCTCAGGAACTTCTGAAGAGGTCCTTTTCCTTCGGCCTTTTTCAGCGATAGTGTCCGCTCAATGATGAATGTGATCACCATGATCGAGAGCGCAAGAAGGACAATGACGATGGGACCTCCATCCTGAATGAACTTCGGCAGAAGCAGATAGTAGATTGCCGCAGAAACAGCGAGGGCAAGAACGAGAAGGGCAATGGTAAACACGGATTGTTTCATACTGTGTGACTCCAGTTTTCGGATTGTGACCTCACCCCGTGGCAAGCTGTACGCCGCCAGATATAATGCCATTTTTAGCAATATTGCCGGGGGCGGAACGAGGCTGAAACAGTGTGAGCAAATGTTAATCGAAATCATGCCAAAATGCTACAAAAAAGGAGGAAGCCTGGGACAGAAATTTCCGCGGACGTCACCAATTCTTCACAAATCCGTGAGCCCGGTCAAAAGTCGGGAGGTCTGAGAATAGATTTTTCAACTCTGGGATGAAGGTGTGCGCTTCCACTCCGGTTGACTGACTCCTTGAAGGAGAATCAGGCCCACGAGGAAAAACAATCCGATGAAAAGGATGGAAATGCGCTGGTTTGTGAGATCAGCCAAAATGCTGTACAGAGAAGGGCCGACGACGGCCGAAGCTTTACCGCACAGTCCATCATAGAACCCGAAAAACTCGGCCTCTTGCTCTTTTGGCGTCAGCAGCGCCATCAAGCTGCGGCTTGCAGACTGTGAAGAGCCGATCGCCGCGCCTGCACCCATAGCCACGACATAGAACATAGCAACAGTTGTGACAAAATACGCCGCAATGGAAATTGCGAGCCAGATGAACAGTGTTATCGAAATGGTCTTTTTCGGGCCGATCTTGTCAGTCACGAATCCAAACAGAAAGGATCCCAAAATTGCACTCGACTGAACGACGGCAAAAAAGACGATGATTTCACCGGAGCTCATGTGCAGTACCTCCTCGGCGAAGATCGCAGCAAAGACGACAATGGTGAGAATACCGTCGTTGTAGATGAAAAACGCTATGAGGAATCGCGCGACAGAAGGATGCTTTCGCTCGATGAAAAGAGCTCGAAATGTCTGTCCGGCTTGCTGAAAGCCGGCACGCATGAGTTTGGCGGGCCGTTTTGCAGATGTCAGCGGCTCTCGGACCCATACAAACAACGGAAGGGAAAACACAAGGAAGAAAACGGCTGCAACAACGAAGGAAAGACGTACATAGAAAAAGTAGTCGGGCTGATTGCTGTCAGGCAGCATGAACATGACAATCAGAAGCACGGCGAGGGCGCCGAGATAGCCCATGGCAAACCCATAGCCGGAAACCCGGCCATAGGTGTGTCGGGCCGCAATGCTGGGCAGGAAGGAATCGTAGAAAACGATTCCACCTTCGAATCCGGTGTTGGCGATGATAAAAAGCACCATGCCAAGAAGCACCATCCCTGGCTCAACAAAAAACATCAATGCTGTGCAGACAACGCTGGCAAGCGTGAAGAGCGATAGGAAAAGCTTCTTTCGTTGGGAGAAGTCCGCTGCTGCACCAAGGGGGGGGGCGATCGCCGCGGCGAGAATCATGGAGAGGCTGACAGCGAGTCCCCACGGCCAGTGTTGTCCCCCCGCGACTTGCGAAGTAAAATACCTCGAGTAGATAACCGTCACAATGATGACGGAAAACGCTGTGTTCGCAAAATCGAACAACGTCCACGCGAAGATCTTGCCACGCGAATAGGATTGAGAGGACTGCACGGGCGCGAATGGCATAGGGGCAGACACGTATTCCTGCAAACTACTTGACTGGTTTCTTCTGTGTCGAGGTTTCAAGGAGCCCACGCCCGGATTTCCTCATCCGGCCAGATTTCTTCAGGTCATCGAGGATCGAGTCGAGGACGCCATTGACGAATTTGTCGCTTTTTTCAGTACTGTACCGACGGGCGATCTCAATCGCCTCGTTGATGGAAACCTTAGGCGGGATGTCTTCGAAATAAAGCAATTCGCAAGCGCTTATTCTGAGGATGATTTTGTCGATGACGGCGAGTCGGCCAAATTCCCAGTTCGCTACACGGCTCGTGATCAGTTTGTCGACTTCATCTTTCGTCGCGATGACCTTCAGAAAGAGTTCTTTGGCAAGATCGTACACCTCAGGTTCCCTCTTGAGCGTTCCGACGATAGTGTCGAGAATCAAGTCAACCGACTCATGAGAAAGTTCATAGGCATACAGTGCTTGCAGGACCTTTTCGCGTATCTGTCGTCGGCGGATGGACATGGGGTCTTCAGTCGGGAGTAATTCGATTTCCGGATATGCGTTGTGGTTGCTTCTCTTTCTTTGTCGCAAGTGGAAGCAGCGAGATCCTCATTGCTGAGGAATTCGGCAATTGATCAACGAGCACGGGAGTCTGATAGACCTGCTCGATATTTGCCCGGGTGAGTACCTCTTTCGGCTGACCGATGGCGAAGATCGACGCACCTTCATTGCCGGCGTTTGCAAGAAGCAGCGTGTTCCTGCTGAAGGCGGCGGCAAGGTTCAGGTCATGCGACACGGAGACAATCGTCAGATTTCGCTGCTCGTTTTGTTCCCGTAAAATTTGGAAAATCTCTATTTGATGACTGATATCAAGATGGGCATTGGGTTCATCGAGAAGGAGAATCTGAGGTTGCTGGCTCAGTGCCCGGGCAATCAACACTCGCTGTCGTTCGCCGCCGGAGATCCCTGTAATGAGTTTGTTTGCGAGATGTGCGATATCTGTCAGGCGCATCATTTCCTGCGCAATTTCGAGATCCTGCTCATTCTCGAAACCGGAATGCCCGATATAGGGAGACCTCCCCATCAGGACAACTTCCAACACCGTGTACGGGAAAACCCACAACGTGTCCTGAGGAACGTAGGCGACCCTCTTGGCCAACTCACGGCGGCTGAATTCATTGAGTGGACGCCCGTCAAGGGTGATCGTGCCGCTCTGAGGCAGGAGAATTCTGTCGAGGAGGCGAAGGAGCGTCGACTTGCCAGATCCGTTTGGCCCAAGGAGGCTCAGGAAATCTCCTGACGGAAGATCAAAAGTAATGTTGCGGAGGACCGGAACGTCCGGGTAACGAAAAGAGATGTTTTCAACCGAAAGAGTCATCGAGAGAACACAAAACTCAGAGTGATCAGCTTGATCGCGCAATAGTACGCTGCAGAAAATAGGGAAAAATGGAGTGGTAGGCAAGGATTGCAGACAGATAGTCTCTTCATCGCTTGACAAGTTCTCGCTGACCTGGTATATTGCTATAGTTCTTTTTCAACATGTGTTTGATAGTTCCGTTAGGGGTGCATTCCGTCTCGACACATCGAGACGGGACGGCTGAGAGCAGACCCTCCGAACCTGAACTGGGTAATACCAGCGAAGGAAAACGGTAACGTGGTTTTCTTTTCTGAGCCGTTTTCCGTCGACACTCCCGACTGGAAAATGGCTTTTTTATTGTGTGGAGGATACGATGCGGTGTGTTGTCGTGTTGGGGTGCTTCCTCGCTCTTCCTCCGTTGCTCCTCGGGCAAGAGACCGGGACCCTTGAAGGGAGTGTTCTGGATGCAGATTCGAAACGCCCACTTGAAGCTGCCAACGTCCTTTTGCAGGGGACGTCAATCGGCGTAAGCGTCAATCATGACGGTTCATTTCGACTTCGGCAAGTTCCACAGGGCTCCTACGTTCTGCGCGTTAGCTACATCGGTTACTCACCAAAGACCATTCCTGTACAGATCGCTCAAGGTCAGACGCTGAATCTCGAGGTGCTCCTCGAACCGACAATCCTGCCGGGTCAGACAATCATCGTCTCTGCGATGCGGGCGCGGGAGAGGGAAAATCCGGTTGCGTTTGCTACTCTGACCGCCCGCGATCTTGCGGAGCGTTATTCCACCCAGGATATCCCACAGCTTCTTTCGGAACTCCCCTCAACGACATTCTATTCGGAAAATGGCAATGGAATCGGCTATAACTACCTCAGCATCCGTGGATTCGATCAGCGAAGAATATCCGTGATGGTGAACGGTATCCCCCAAAATGACCCCGAAGATCACGACGTGTATTGGCTGGACTTTCCCGACCTTGCAGCGAACCTGCAGGACATCCAGGTCCAGCGTGGAGCAGGCAGTGCCTTCTATGGTCCGCCGGCGATCGGCGGCACGGTGAATCTGATCACAACCAGTTTCGCGAAGAATCCGGGAGTGAGTCTTTTTAGCGGACTGGGAAGCTACAACACGCGGAAAAACTCTGTATCCATCAACTCCGGACTTGTCGGAGAGCGGTACGAACTCTACTGCAGGATCTCACGCATCCAGAGTGACGGTTACAGAAACCAGTCGTGGACGGATTTCTCGAGCTACTTTGTTGGCGCCATTCGCTATGACGAGCACATGACGACTCAATTCAGCTTCTACGGCGGGCCCATTGCCGACCATCTTGCGTACTACGGCATCTCAAAACCTGACGCCTATTCGCATGATGCCGCCGCGCGTACTCAAAATCCCATTCACCGACCGGAGGAAATTGAGAATTTC
>Ga0315287_10004357_pt1 | contig 13808 bp, 12 predicted proteins | sample YL17G11_0_MG_FD_205037 | JGI IMG/M metagenome (GOLD analysis project Ga0315287, IMG submission 205037) | Sediment microbial communities from Yellowstone Lake, YNP, Wyoming, USA - YL17G11_0 | ecosystem: Environmental > Aquatic > Freshwater > Lake > Sediment | place: USA: Wyoming | collected... | reverse complement strand
GACGCGTTTGGCTGGTGCAGACATCGACTTGCCTTTTATTCCTGAATACGCAGAACCCGTGTGGCACCTGTACGTCATTCGCAGCAAGCATCGGGATGCATTAAAGGCGCATCTGGAACAGCAAGGAGTATCAACGGTAATTCACTATCCTATCCCTCCACACCAGCAGGCTTGTTATCAAGATTTTAAGGGGCACAACTTGCCGATTGGAGAAAGGGTGGCAGGGGAGGTGTTGAGTTTGCCAATGTCTCCGTTGATGACGGATATGGAAATAACAACTGTTTCGGACTCGATTATTGCGTTTGAAACTCTTACGGGTAAAGAAAAATGATCTCTGTGGTCATTCCGATCTACAACGAACGCGACAACATTTTTCTTCTCCATGAAAATCTTGCTCGCGAACTCCCTTTGCTTGGCCGGGAATTCGAGGTGATTCTGGTGAACGATGGCAGCAAGGACGGCAGCGATGAGTTGCTTGCCGAAGTTTCTCGCAAGGACTCCAGGTTCAAAGTTGTCAACTTACGCTGTAATTTTGGCCAAACAGCGGCAATGATGGCTGGTATTGATTATGCCCGCGGCAAGATCATCGTCCCAATGGACGGGGATCTGCAAAATGACCCGGCCGATATTCGTCGCCTGATTGAAAAGCTTGACGAAGGATATGAGGTGGTCTCCGGATGGCGTATCGACAGACAGGATGTTGCCCTGAAAAGAAACCTTCCAAGCCGGATCGCCAACCGCCTAATATCCTGGATATCGGGCGTCCACCTCCATGACTATGGATGCTCCCTTAAGGCGTATCACCGCGATGTAATCAAGGGAGTGAAGCTCTACGGCGAAATGCACCGCTTCATCCCTATTTACGCTAGCTGGCGTGGCGCGAGGGTGACTGAAATCCCGGTAACACATCATCCCCGCATCCATGGCGCGTCAAAATATGGCCTGGAACGCGTAGTAAAAGTCATGCTGGATCTCCTTGTAGTCAAGTTCCTGGCCAAATATGCCACAAAGCCCATTTATGTTTTCGGCGGGTTTGGAATCGTCAACATCGGCATCTCGTTTTTTGCCGGGCTATTTGCGGTCTATCTCAAACTTTTCGAACATACATCCTTCATCCAGACACCGCTTCCGCTCCTGAGCGTCATGACTTTCATTACCGGGATCATGTCCATCCTGATGGGATTGCTGGCGGAGCTTGTCATGCGAACGTATTACGAGTCACAAAACAAGCCGGTTTATCTCGTGAAGGACACGCTCAATCTTGAAGGTTCGTCTCCATGTGCGGAATAGCCGGATTTGTCGGGCCCGAAAACGAAAAAGTACTGCACTCGATGGCGAATGCCATACGCCATCGCGGGCCAGACGGCGAAGGCTATCATCACTGTCCTCTCCATGGCGTGAGTTTCGCGCATCGCAGGCTATCCATTACCGATATTGTCGGCGGACACCAGCCGATGTGGAATGAAGATGGGGCGGTAGGCATAGTCTTCAATGGCGAGATTTACAACCACATGGAATTGCGCAGCGAGTTGCAGCGTAAGGGGCACACCTTCAAGTCGGACCATTCCGACACGGAGGTGCTTATCCACGGCTATGAAGAGTGGGGGGCTGATTTACTTATTCGTCTGAACGGCATGTTCGCCTTCTGCATCTATGACCAGCGCCAGAAGCGTCTATTTTTCGCAAGAGATCGGTTTGGCGAAAAACCACTTTATTACACGCTGCTCAATAAACAGTTAGTTTTCGCTTCCGAGCTCAAAGCCGTACTTGCCCATCCAGGCGTCAAGCGGGAAATTGATCCTGTCAGCTTACGAAAATATTTCGGGTATGGTTTTATCCCGGCTCCTTACTCGCTTTATCGGAATGTATCTAAGCTGCCCGGTGGTCATTACATGGTTTACGACCTTGCAACGGCACAGGCAAAGATTTCCAGCTACTGGCAGTTTCGGGTTACTCCAGACAGCAACTACGCGAAAGAATCAGAAGAAGGTCTGGCTCTGGAGCTGCGTACGTTACTGACGGCTGCTGTAAAACGTCGCATGGTGGCCGATGTACCTATCGGAGTGTTTCTTTCCGGGGGTATCGATTCAAGTACCGTTCTCGCGTGCGCATCCCAAGGCGAAGCTGCTGATCGGATCAAAACATTTTCCATCGGTTTCCGTGAAAAGGAATTTGACGAATCTAACATAGCGCGTGGCATAGCCAATCACTTCGGGTCCGACCATACAGAAGAAATCTTTGGCATCAACTCGGCTAAGGAGGTTGCAGACCATGTGCTGGATATGCTGGATGAGCCGATGGGGGATAGCTCAATCCTACCGACTTACTTGCTCTCACGCTTTGCAAGGCAATTTGTGACCGTAGCATTAGGAGGCGATGGAGGTGATGAGCTTTTTGCTGGATATGCGCCATTCCGCGCACTTAAGGCGGCCCAACTCTACTGTGACATGCTGCCGAAGGGTATACGCCGCTTCATCCTGTCACAGGTGAATCGCCTGCCCGCCTCGGAAGGCTATCTGAGCATTGATTTCAAGCTCAAGCGGACATTACAGGGGATCGAGTATCCGCCTTCGGCCTGGAACCCCGCATGGCTAAGCCCCCTCAGGCCGGATGAAATAGCCGAATTGATGAACACACCTGTCGAGTGGGACGAGGTATATGCCGACGCCATCGACGCCTGGCAATCGAGCGACGCAGATGATCTTCTCGGGCGTTCAATTGAATTTTATGGGCGATTTTATTTGCAGGACGGAGTGTTGACCAAGGTGGATCGAGCCTCGATGATGGTAGGCTTGGAGGTTCGCGCACCTTTTCTGGATAACGATGTGGTGGAGTTTGCCCAACGCTTGCCATCCAATCTAAAGTATCGGGGCGGTACATCTAAATACCTTCTCAAACAAGCCATGAAAGGCATTCTTCCTGATGATTTGCTCTGCCGTCCAAAGAAGGGTTTTGGGATACCGCTGACGACCTGGCTGAAATCCTGGCCGATTGCAGAGTCCGGGGTAGCCGGGTGTAACAGTTCTTTCGTAAATAAAATGCATGCCGAGCATCGCCATGGTACTCGCGACAACCGGTTGTTTCTTTGGAACTGGCTGGTGTTGTTAAAACACCGGGAAGCCTTGCAAAGGTCAAATTAAGGCGAATTGAATCAATAATATGAGCACGAAGACAAATGCCACTCCGTCAATCGAATGCCAGAAAAATAATTATTTATTCGATAAATTGTGCTGCCCCAAATCACATCAGGCACTGCACAGAGAAAACGACCAGCTTGTCACCAACGATGGAGTCTATCGTTACAAGCTGACATCCACTGGCATACCACTTTTTGCCGAGTCATTTCTGTCCGTCAATGCCGAAAGGCAGCGCACCCATTACGACAAAGTTGCTGCAAAATATGTCGAGAACCTCGGCTATCCTCACACAATGGAATACCTCAATTACCTGGACGGGAAGTTTATTGACCAAATTGGCAACGCAGGTTTATCTGATGTGGCGGAAATATGTTGCGGCCATGGGGAGCTGTTGACCCTTCTGGCCAGGAAGGATATACGCGGCATCGGTGTGGATGTATCCAGTAACATGCTCGAATTCGCCCATGACAAGCACAGGGAAAGCAGGGATTTTATATTTGTACAGGGCGACGCCACAAAACTGCCTCTTCGGAACGCACAGTTCGACAGCGTATTCATGCTCGGTGGAATTCACCATGTTCCGGATAGGGCTGCCCTGTTTTCGGAAGTATTTCGTATCCTCAGGCCGGGCGGTCGGTTTTATTTCCGCGAACCGGTTAGCGACGTTTTCCTGTGGCGATGGCTTCGGGCCGTAATATACACCGTGTCCCCTGCCCTGGATGCGGAAACAGAGCGGCCCCTGCTTTGGAAGGAAACCGTTCCCGTTCTTGAAAAAAATGGATTCCAGATGCGATCCTGGAAGACATACGGATTTCTGGGATTCTGTTTTTTCATGAACAGCGATGTGCTGGTATTCAACAGACTTTTCAGGTTTATTCCTGGTATTCGTTTTATCACCCGGCTGGCGGTAAACCTCGACGACCTGATGGTGAGGCTCCCCGGATTAAGTCGGGCCGGCTTGCAGGTTATTGGTGTTGCAGAAAAGCCGTCGCGGGCTCCTAAATGAAAATCACCCTGACCTTTCTTGTTATGATTGCCTGCACGGTTGTTGCGAACCTGCTGATGAAGATAGGTGCATCAGGCATGGATGCGGGTACCGCTGGTTTTATGGCGAGATTATTTTCTTGGCGTGTTCTGCTTGGACTAGGGTTCTTCGGTACAGCCGCGATGCTCTATCTGCTCATATTGAGCTGGATTCCGCTCAATGTTGCTCAATCATTTACTGCGGCACAATTCGTCGCCGTGATATTGGCCTCGTCGTTTGTATTATCTGAACCTATCGGCGGCGTACAGTGGGTCGGGATCACCTGCATAGCGCTGGGCATTGCTATTGTCGGATGGTCTCAAGGCTAGATCGGCAGCTTGCAGGTAAAACCAAGAGTTAATTTCCATGAATATCGCCGTCAGCAATACCGGGTGCATCGGCCATGTCACAGGCGACTGCCAGGCGGGCGCCGGCAACGACGTGCACGCGCCTCGATTCGGATGCGGGCAAAAGCAAAATGCCCAGGAAAGGTGATACCCCGATCCATGCCACCGGCAATGCCGGACTGCCGCGCAAGACGGCAAAAACCAAAACTCCATCAAGGCACAAAAGCACGTTCTGCCGGGAAAGTCTCGGGCTAGGATCAGATGAAAATATACAAACGGACTTCATGAAGACCGACCCAAGGCCCGCGTCGCCCTCGATGGGTGCTGTACGAGCGATCCCGGACAGGTCATGGCAACAGAACCGAACTATTTTTTCATTCGCACGAGACAATCTGAAATGTTAGGCAGCCTCTCCAGAATCATGGGCCGATGGAACGTACAGTCCATTGCCAATCTTGTTGAAAGACGTTCCGGGCTGATCCTGATTCCGGTCTACCTGGCTTCGATATGCCTGCGTGCGCTATTTGAGCATAATGATGGGATCATAGACAGCAAGGTTTGCCCTCAATTTGCTGCTATAACTCTTTATTCCACACCGACCGAAATTATTCAATGTTTTGGAGGTGTGGACATTGCTTCATATGTTCGTGGCGCGTATGCATTGCAACAACATGGGCTTAACGCATTTGGCACTCTGGGTTTTGGAACCTGGCCACCGGGTTTTTCTTTCCTGGAATTGATTCTCGTCCGCCTAAACTATGTCCCGCTACCGCTGGCACTCTTCTTGATTGGCGTTATGCTCTGGGCTTTGGTATTTTTCGGGGTTTACGCTCTGTTGAGACAAACGTCGGGTATCGGCATTGTCTACGCGGCTGGTTTGCCATTGCTTCTACTGCTCGTGCCGTTTGTTTCTGGCTTCTATCTGTGGGAAGGGATGTTGATGTCGGAGCCCATCTCAACCGCACTGGTTGCAATTGCTGCACTCGATCTTTGGCGACTAATTGCAAGCAAGCTCCAAATTACCCTCGGTAGAGCGATCTTCATCGGAGTTTTCTTTGCGCTCGCCACGTACATCCGCGCTCAATTCGATCTCATTGTTCACGCTATGGCGGGCGTGTCATTTTTTGTGGTTACGACCTATTATTTTTACTTGAGAAAAAATAGAAATGCACAGCAGTGCCAAGAGTTGATAAGGCTCGCCAAGAGCATATTTATTATTTTCATTTCTTTCCAGGCATGTATATTGCCCTACAAGACTTATATGGCCATGCATGGACATGGTCCCGCTATGGCAGATGTTTCCTATATATTCGAGAGTCTGTGGAAAGATGAAAACTGGCATATTCAACATGGTGCAGGTTTCTTTAGCGCTGGGGGAGGGCACTCTATGTGTGCTGTTTTTCCCGAGAAGTGTAGAGAGTTTGAAGAACGTCGCACTCAGGGGGAAGCCATTTCCTTAAAGGAATATAGAAATTCAGCATTTAAAGTTGCGTTAACGCAGCCACTTGCTTTGATAAGTTTCAAATTGCCATATTTTTGGAAAGCTTGGAAAATTAATAATCTTGAGGACCCTTTCAAGCAAACATGGCTCATGAATTTTAATTATGCCCTATTCGTTTTGATATTTGTGACGAGTGTTTTTCGCATTATCCAAGATCGGCCTCAAGGGCTTGTTGAGTCAGCTCTTTTTTCTGCTTTATTCATTGGTTCAACGGTCTTCTGTTTTATTGTGCATTTTGAGGCTCGTTATTTGCTACCTGTCAAGTTTTTTGGGGTGGTGTGGGTGTTGGTGGCCACAGCATCGATTGGTAAGTCATTTTTTTTCAAAAAATAGGGTTTGTATTTAGGTGTGAAAAAAACTGTGGCGTCCGCCATCGCATTGCGAAGAAAGTATTATTGGAAGGCGATAGCGGTCAGAAACGCTATCTACTGGCTTTTTTACCATAGCGACGGCTTTTCCCGCTTGGTTGCGATTGTCAATAATCTTCAAATATATTTTTCAGTTTTTATTAGTTGTCTTGCAAGTAAATTGCTGGGGAAAAAAGTTGTTGTGGTCTTCCTGTTGGTAAAATCCCACTATGGATGGGTTAAAGAGGTTTTATCCAATTTACAGGCTCAGCCGAAGTTGGCAATACAAATTTTCTCGCCAGATGACTTGTCGATGTTGGGCTTGAAGTACCGTTGTTTTTCTACAAAAGGCATCATACCAACCAGAGGCATTCAATTAATGCCTTCTTTATGGGCTGATTTGTATATTACTCCAGCTAGCACTACGGCTGGTAATGCGCCATATTCAGGTCCCAGGGTCATGTTCATGCATTCTTTGGTAAGTATTTATGGAGTGTATGAAGACAATACTTTTGATGGATACGATTACATATACTGCACAGGAAAACATCATATTGAAGAATTCCGCGAACTGTTCCGTAATAAAGGGCTCTCAGGTAAATGCCTGATCCCTGGCGGATACCCAACGTTAGATGCGTTTCTGGAGCGCACCCAAAAACTTGATACACCTAACAGCAATCTTGTAATTATCGCGCCTACGCTGCTTTCATATGCCACTGAGAATGTTTCTTTGATGACGCATGTGCATCAGTTAGTTGCTTGGTTGGTCAGCAATGGATGGTCAGTGATATTTAGACCGCACCCCATCAATCTGGAAGCGGGTAACAAATATTTGCCTATATTCGAACGATTGATTGACTCTTACCAGGACTGTCATGCTTTTGAGGTTGATCGCTCCAACGATTATTTGGAGAGCTACTCCCGGTCGTCGCTAATGATTTCCGATGTTTCAGGTACAGCCTATACCTATGCCTTAGGGTTTGGACGGCCAGTTGTATTTTTTGAGAAAACGGAAGACTCTAACTTTGCTCGGGGCTTACTATACAAAAATAGGCATCGTGTCGGTCGAACTATATGTTCAGATTCCGATCTACCAGATGCGATAAGCTTCTTGATGGTTAACTATACGGATTTTACTCAGGAAATAAAAGACTTGAGAAGTGAGTACATTTTCAATATTGGCAGTAGTGCAAAGTATTTTGCAGATAATATTCAATTCATTCTTAACGGGATAAAACATCCAGAATGGATATACGTGTAATGTGATGAACGACGGAAATCCAATTGTGGCGAAACTAGGCCCTTATGCTCATGGGGGAATGATTTGTTGGATTACCGGCCTCTCCGGTGCTGGCAAATCTACCCTCGCCGCTAAAGTCACTGCCCGCCTGCGCGACCATGGCGAAGCCGTGGTGATACTGGACGGCGACGAGTTGCGCGAAGTCTTCGGTGCGGTGGCCGCCATCGCCAAGAACCACGGGCGGGAAGGACGGCTGGCGCTGGCATTTCAGTATGCCCATCTGTGCCGAATCATCGCTAGACAGGGGCTGACGGTGGTGATTGCCACTATCTCCTTGTTCCGAGAAATCCATGTCTGGAACCGAGCGAACCTGCCGGGTTATTTCGAGGTATATCTTAAAGTGCCGCTGGAAGAGCTTCGCCGCCGCGATCCAAAGGGGATTTACCACCGGTTTGACGCCGGTGAGCTTGCTGATGTAGCTGGTCTAGATTTGCCCATTGACGAGCCTGAAGAGGCAGATTGGGTTGTGGAATTCGACCCGTCGAGGCCCGTGAATACGGTGGCGGATGATTTAATGAAAATATTAATAGAGAGCAGAGAGATGAAAAAATGATCAAAGCAACGCTCAAGGCCGGTGATTTCACCGGTTTGGCCTCGGACTATTCTCAGCACCGCCCAGACTACTGCCCTTCAGTGTTGAATGGCTTGTTAGGTATGCTGAATAAACCTGCGCAGGATGTGGACTTTTTAGATGTTGGTGCAGGAACCGGTATCTGGACCAGGATGGTTCATGGCAAAGGTGTAAAGTCGGTAACGGCTGTCGAACCGAACGATGACATGCGAGCCAGCGGCATCGCCGATAGTGCCGGAACATCCATTCGATGGCTGGCTGGCAACGCGGAGAAGACTGGATTGTCGGATGCGTCTTGCGATTGGCTTTCCATGGCCTCTTCGTTTCACTGGACAGATTTTGACAAGGCCACCCGCGAGTTTCATCGTGTGTTGCGTTCGAATGGGCGATTCACGGCGCTGTGGAACCCGCGCTTGATCGAGGTAAATCCCCTGCTGGTGGAAATCGAAGCGCATCTGGACACATTGCGTCCTAACATCAAGCGGGTTTCCTCAGGGCGTTCGGGAATCACCGAGACCTTAACCGAGCAACTCTTGACAAGTCCATGCTTTGTGGACGTGGTATACCTGGAAGGGTGGCACGTGATAGCCATGACGCCAGAGCGTTATATAGGTGCGTGGCGCTCGGTGAATGATTTGCGTGTTCAGCTTGGCCCGGAAAAATTCGACACTTTTCTCGCCTTTGTAAGGCAACGAATCAGCGGCTACGATGTTATCGAGGCCACCTACTTGACCCGTGCCTGGTCGGCCCGCCGCAAGGACTGAAAATCTCATGTTTCTCACATTCTCCACCAAGGCCGGCACATTAGCGCTGCTGCAAGGCAGACTGAAGGCTGCCCGTATTGCGCTATTAGTGCGGTTCACAGCGGCCGACTGGCGGCAGGATCGTGGAAGTTGCCTGGCGCAAGTTTCCTCTTCCCTGGGTGCTGTTCCATGGATTGTGCGCTCCAGTTGCCAACTGGAGGACAGTGCAAGCAAGTCCAGCGCTGGAGCTTTTTTGACGTTACCGGATGTGTCAGCCGCTGGGCTGGAAAGCGCTATCGAACGGGTGATTGCCTCTTATGGCAAAGCAGTCGATGTCGATGAGGTGCTGATACAGCCCATGCTGCAAAACGTGGTGCGTTCGGGGGTGGCATTTTCCCATGACCCCAATACCTGTGCGCCCTATCGAGTGGTGAACTGGAGCGAAGGATCAGACACCACCTGCGTGACAGGAGGGCGTGGTGGACGTACATGGCAGGGCGCGGCGCTGTCGCCGTTCCCGCCCACACCTGGATTGATTGGTGTGGTGGCTTTGCTGGATGAATTACTGACGCTGTATGGCGGAGTGCCGCTGGATTACGAATTTGCCGTCACCCGTGAAAATGATACGGATGTTCTCTGGCTGTTGCAGGTGCGCCCATTGGTAATGCCGACAGTCAGTGAATCACCCGAAGCGCAGGCACAGAGGCTTACGCTGATTTCCGAGAAAGTGGCACGCGGGATGCGCTCGCATCCTTTTCTGATGGGGCGGCGCACGGTATATGGGGTGATGCCGGACTGGAATCCGGCGGAAATAATTGGTATTCGCCCTAAGCCTCTGGCTCTGTCGCTGTATCGCGAGTTGGTGACGGATGCCATCTGGGCTTACCAGCGGCATAACTATGGCTACCGCAATCTGCGCAGCTTTCCGCTGATGCCCCACTTTTTCGGGCTGCCGTACATTGATGTGCGGCTGTCCTTCAATTCCTTCATCCCCGCCGATTTGGACGACGGTTTGGCCGGGCGATTGGTGGATCATTACATCGACCGCCTGCTGGCCGAGCCGACGCTGCACGATAAGGTGGAGTTCGAGATTGTCTTTTCCTGCTACACGCTGGATTTGCCTCAGCGGCTGGAACAGCTGACCGATTTTGGGTTTACCAAAGACGAGCGCGAGGCGATTGCCGATAGTTTACGGCGGTTGACCAACCGTATCGTGCACCCCAAGGACGGGCTATGGCGCGTTGATGCTGCAAAACTCGAAACATTGAACACCCGGAGGGACGAACTGCTGGCCTCCGGTGCTGACCCACTGGAGCGCATCTACTGGCTGTTGGAGGATGCCAAGCGCTACGGTACCTTGCCGTTTGCCGGCCTTGCTCGTGCCGGATTCGTAGCGGTGCAGATGCTCAAATCTCTGGTGGCGGTTGGGGTGTTTTCTGAAGTCGATTACGATGCTTTCATCGGCGGGGTATCCACCGTCAGCGGCCAGTTGGCTCGCGATCGGGCGATATTGGACAAGGCGACTTTCCTCGCTCGCTACGGTCACTTGCGCCCCGGCACCTACGACATCCTTTCGCCGCGCTACGATGAAGCGCCGGAACTGTATTTCGACTGGAACCAGCGTCCACCCGCACCGGATCCCGTGAAGCCCTTCTCGCTGACCTTGCCACAGATGCGCGAGGTGGCGAAACTGCTGGAGGCCCACGGTTTACAGCCCGATCCGGTGGGCTTGTTCGACTTCCTTCAAGCCGGTATTGAACTTCGCGAACTGGCCAAGTTTCACTTCACCCGCAATCTTTCCGATGCGCTTGCACTGGTCGCTGAATGTGGATCGCAGTGGGACTTCTCCTGCGAAGACCTGGCCTATTGCGACATCGCCGTCTTCAAGGAACTGCACGTCGCCGCCGCCAACCCGAAAGGTGCGCTCTTACGTAGCATCGAACAGGGGAGGGCGCGTTATCAAGAAACGCTCATGCTTTCATTGCCGCCTGTCATTGCCTGCCCCGATGATGTTTGGGCCTTCGAGTGGCCGGAAACGGCGCCCAACTTCATCACGCAAAAGCAGGTCACCGCGCCGGTGGTGGGCTGCGAAGCACGGGAATTGCTGGCAGGTGCTGTGGTGTGCATCCCCAATGCCGACCCCGGTTTCGACTGGCTGTTTGCCTACCCCATTGCGGGACTGATCACCGCTTGGGGCGGAAGCAATTCGCACATGGCGATACGTGCCGGTGAGATGGGCTTGCCCGCCGTCATCGGTGCGGGCGAATTGCTTTACCGACGCTGGTCGCAAGCCACGCGCCTGCATCTGGATTGCGCCGGGCGGCGGGTAGAGGTGTTGGCATGAGCACAGTTTTGAAAGTGGCCGTTAGCCAGCGGGTGGATGTGTATCCAGAGCGCAATGAACGACGAGATGCGCTGGAACAGCGGTTGAGCCTGTGGGTTGCCGAAGCAGGCTATGTGCCAGTGCCGGTGCCCAACCTGATGAGTACGGTTCAAGGTCAGGACTGGCAGCGGCTACAAGCCTGGTTGCAGGCCATCAGACCTGAAGCTGTGCTGCTTTCCGGCGGGAACGACATAGGCCACGCACTGGAACGAGATGCTACCGAGCGCCGCTTGCTGGCATATGCGAAGGATCGGGAGCTGCCAGTGCTGGGCATTTGCCGGGGGATGCAGATGATGGGGGTGTGGGCTGGTGTGGCCTTGAAGTCCGTAGAAGGCCATGTGCGTACTCGCCATATATTACGAGGTGATTTTGTACAGGAAGTGAATAGTTTTCACAGTCATGGGCTGACAGAGTGCCCGCAGGGCTTTGAGGTGTCTGTCCGAGCTGAAGATGGTGAAATAGAAGCCATCCGCAATACAGAGCTTCATTGGGAAGGCTGGATGTGGCACCCGGAACGAGAGAGGCCTTTTCAACCTGCTGACATTGATCGATTGAGAAGATTGTTTGCATGAAAGCAATTATCCTAGCTGCCGGTCGCGGTAGCCGCATGAAGAATCTGACCGATGAGCGTCCCAAGTGTCTTGTTGAATTACGTGGCAAACCGCTACTGGACTGGCAACTGGCCGCACTTCGGGAAGCGGGTATCGATCGGATTGCTATCGTCACTGGCTACAAGCGTGAATTGCTGACCGATCTGGGTCTTGTGGAATTTCACAATTCGCGCTGGGCGGAGACGAATATGGTGTCGTCGCTCGCTTGTGCACAGGACTGGCTACAGGAAGAACCGTGCATCGTGAGCTACTCGGATATTTTTTACAGCGCACAGGCGGTCAAATCGCTGATGAAATGCCCGGCGCCGCTGGCAGTGACTTATGACCCAAATTGGTTGGCGATGTGGACTCAGCGGTTTGGCGACCCGTTGCTCGATGCGGAGACCTTCCGCCTGAAGCCGGACAGCACGCTGGCCGAAATCGGCAACAAGCCAAAGTCGGTGGAGGAAGTACAGGGACAGTACATGGGGCTGCTGCGCTTTACGCCAGAGGGGTGGGCTGAAGTGATGCGCATCCGAGCCAGTTTGACCCCTAGCGAGTGTGATCAGATGCACATGACTGGTACGTTACAGCGAGTCATCGAAGGGAGCCGTATTGCTATAGCAGCGATTACTTACGAGCTTGCATGGGGCGAAGTTGATTCTGCCGAAGATCTGATTGCATATCAGATATCAAGCACGTCGGGAACTAGTAAATGAGTGTTAGGAAATATGGCTCTATATGTTCTCTGAGTCTGTTTGGCTGTGTGGTTGGAAGAAAGAGGGTTAGTGCACATGCAAGCAGGAAGTGAGTTTGGAGCTAACCAACCCTTGGTCACCGTAATTATCCCTTCATATAACCATGAGCGATATATTTCCCAATCAATTGAGAGTGTTATTTCTCAATCATATAAAAACTTGGAGATTATTGTTATTGAAGATGGTTCCAAAGATCAGTCTTTGAAGATCATTAAAGACTTGGCAGATAAGTACGGCTTTATTGCTATTGCCCGAGAGAATCGTGGTGTAGCTAAGACGCTAAATGAAGGTGTTGGATTGGCAAACGGCAAATACATAAGTTTTTTGGCTTCTGACGATTATTATTTGCCACAGCGAATTGGGAATGCTGTTCTTCAACTTGAGAAGTCTGCCGACAAGGTGGCGATAGTTTATTGTGATGGTTATATCGTTAACGATGCGGGCCAAAAAATTGGCTTGTTCGGGGACAGACATCCACGCCCTCTAGTGGGTAGCATTTATGACAATTTGCTGGTTGGCAATTGGATTCCGAGTATAGGTGTGACTTACAAGGCGGAGGTGCTTAAGCAGTTTATGTTCGATGAACGGTTCATGATAGAGGATCACACACTGTTTCTGCGCATGTTCAAAAACGAAAAGCACGAGTTGAATTTTTATAACGATCTCGGTTTCGCCTATCGGTGGCATGGAAATAATATTTCTAAGCCCGGCGAATTAATGGACATCGAAAATAAGTTGATTCAATATCATTTCGAAGATGTTGGAAGTTACGCTAAGGTTAAGCAGCAATTAAAAACTCGAGATTTTACCAGGATTAAAGTGGCGCGATGGAGAAATTTTTACTTGTTGTATCTTTATTTAGTTAGAATATTTCAGAAAAAATTGACGTTATATCTTCAAGAAAAAGGTGATGAATGAGACGTAGCGCATTAATTGACATTGCCAGTGAGAAACGCATTTCTTGACGGTAATTTAACTAAATTTCAAGTAACTGAGCTGACCACCAAATAGTGTGTAGTTTCTTAAGCTGCATAGCGGACAGATCAGAGGTGGCCGAACTCATACTCCACTGTTTAGGTAAACCCAAGTCCTTGATCAGGTTCGTCA
>Ga0315287_10004355_pt1 | contig 13809 bp, 11 predicted proteins | sample YL17G11_0_MG_FD_205037 | JGI IMG/M metagenome (GOLD analysis project Ga0315287, IMG submission 205037) | Sediment microbial communities from Yellowstone Lake, YNP, Wyoming, USA - YL17G11_0 | ecosystem: Environmental > Aquatic > Freshwater > Lake > Sediment | place: USA: Wyoming | collected... | reverse complement strand
CTGGTCGCGGCCTCGCTGGAACTGCAGATGTCCGGCAACCTGCAGTATCAGGAACGCGCGTTTCAGGCCGCGGAATTTGCCATCGAACAAGCGATCAACTCAGCGGACCTGAGCACTGCCTACACGTTCGCCAGTCCAAAAGCGGTTCCACTGTCCGGCATGAATCCAACCGTCCCAGGCTCCTCGAGCGACAACTTCAGCTACCGCCTGTATTACGACACGAGCGCGGGCAGCACACCCATACCCAAAGGCTCGGATGCCGGCACGGCGCTGGTCGCCTACCACTTCGTGATCTCGGCCACTGGTCACTCGTCACGAGGTGCCCAGGACAAGCACGTGCAGGGTTTTTACGTGGTCGGTCCGACCGATTGCGACCGTGCTGTTGTCACGTGCACCTTAATCGGCGCCGAACGCAAGAGGACGTACTGGCTGCAGCAAGGCACCGAGTAAAGGTCACGTTGCCGCGGCGCCTCGCCGCGGCAATGCGTCGTCACGCGAGCACGACTCTCTCCACCGACTCCGAAAAGCATTGCGACTGCACGTCTGCGCAAAGCAACGCCGACTGAAGGACGCCATTTTTCTGTTAAATGCGTCACAGAATTTCAGGCATTGCTGCTGCGGCCGCATGGCACAGTGCCGCTTGTCGGTCCACGCTCGACGTTCGTCGGGTGCGTCTTGGCGAAGCTACCGGGTCCCGGAATAATGCAATCCATGGCCAACGGGCTCCACTTTCGCAGGCATGATCGGCTGCCTGGCAACACTTGCTCCGGGGATCCCAGTGACACCTAACCGCAAAACCAATTCGAGCGCCCGTTCGCGCATGCGTGGCATCACGCTGATCGAGTTGATGATCGTCGTCGGCATCGTCGCCGTCCTGGCCTCGCTGGCGGTCACGACGTATTCCCGTTACGTGCTCAAGACCAATCGTGCTGCCGCCGCGGCAGTGTTGCTGGGAATCGCCAATCGGCAGGAGCAGTACTACCTCGACGCACGACAATATGCATCAAGCACCACCGTCCTGGGATTTGCCGTTCCACCGGAGGTTTCTCCGAACTACACGCTCGCGACCACCGTGAACAACGCGGCCACGCCGCCAACGTTTTCGGTCACGGCGACGCCGAAGGCAAACCAGCTCGCGAAAGACACAAAGTGCGGCACGCTCACGCTGACCAGCGCGGGAGTCAAGTCTGTTTCGGGATCGGGCGGCGTTTCCAACTGCTGGTAATCACAGATGCTCCCAACCTACCGCTTGCCTGACGTACCCAAGGACGCAGTTCGACCTGCGCGCAGCGCCGCGCAGGGATTCACATTGCTCGAATTGATGACCGCAATCGCCGTGGCAGCGACGCTCGCCGCCCTTTCGGTCCCGATGTTCACGTCTTTCACCCGCAATCAGCGCGTGAAGGCGGCGACGTCCGACCTGGTGTTCGCGCTCGTTCAGGCGCGGGGCGAGGCGCTCAAGCGCAATGCCAACGTCGTCGTGTCGCCCGACACCGACGGCTGGGGGTTCGGCTGGAATCTGACGACCGCTGGCGTCACCGGCAAACTGCTTGAACAGGCGACACCAACCTTCATGACCAGCGGCGGAGTGAAGACCAGTTACCTGGACATCACCGGGCCAGGAACCGTCACCTACAACGGCAGTGGCCGTCTTACGGCCGCCGTCACGACGTTTCAGATTGCAAGCGCCGTCGGTTCAACCACGCAGATCGCGCCACGATGCGTCAGCATCGACCTCAGTGGCCTGCCGCACAGCACCGTCAGCAGTTCGGGGACGTGTCCATGACAGCAACTCGCCATCTCCCCGCCGAGCGACAACGCGGACTCACTCTGATCGAAGTCCTGGTTACCTTGATCGTGCTGCTGATTGGATTGCTCGGCATGGTAACGCTGCTGGTCAGCAGTCAAAAAGCGGAGGCGGAGGCTTATCAGCGGGCACAGGCCTTGCTGCTGCTCCAGGACATGGCGACGCGAATCGGCGCGAATCGACTGGTGGCCGCGTGTTACGTGGTCACGACGGATCAAGCCGCAGGTACTCCGTACATGGGCACGGGATCCGCCGTGGTCCCCGCTTGCGGCTTGGGAACCATCACGGCGTATTCGTTGGCCAATCAGGATCTTGCCGATTGGAACGCGTTGTTGATCGGTGCAACCGAAACGCTCGACGGCAACAATGTCGGAACCCTGACGGGCGCGCGGGGCTGCGTTACGGTCGACCCGGCCAACAGCCGGCTCTATACGGTCAGCGTGGCATGGCAGGGCCTGAATGCCACAGCCGTGCCGGATGCAACACTCACCTGCGGCAAGGACCTGTATGGCGACGAGAAGCTTCGTCGCGTGGTCAGCCTGGTCGTGCGAATTGCCAACCTGACTTAGGCGAAGCAGCATGCGTATTCGTACATCCAGTTCTGAAGGTCGGCGCGAGGCGAGCGGATTCTCGCTGATCGAGCTGATGGTGGCCCTGACGCTCGGACTGCTGATCCTGCTGGCCATGGCAACGTTGCTCGCGCAGCAAAGCCGGACCCGCGAGGCATTGGCCCAGACCGCGGGTCAGATCGAGAACGGACGCTACGCACTGATGCTGCTGCGCGACGACGTCCAGCACGCCGGCTTCTACGGCGAATTCGGCGGCACGCTGGCGGTGCCGGGCGTGCTGCCCAACCCGTGCGCGACAACAAAAGCGGCCGTCCAGTCGTCGCTCGCGCTCCCGATCCAGGGCTACGACGCCGTGTCGGTCGTGCCCGCCCCGCTTTCGGGTTGCCTGGACGATGCGAACCACATTCCCGGCACGGACATCGTCGTCGTTCGACGAGTGCAGGCGAACGACACGCCGCCAGCGCTCGGGGCGCTGACTGCGGGCCGCGTCTACGTGCAGGCGATCCCGGACACCCTGATCGTGGATACGGGCACGGCGGGCACCGACCTGACGTTGACTAAGAAGGATGCGGTCACCCCCGCAACAATTCGGGCGTACGTCGAGCACGTGTATTTCGTCAGTCCGTGCAATGTGTACGCGTCTGGCCAGACCGTCTGTACTGCAGCAGCGGACGGCGGCTCGCCGATTCCGACATTGAAGCGACTGGACATCGGCGCGTCGGGCGGTGCGGCGGTATTCACTACGACGCCGCTAGTCGAGGGGATCGAGGACATGCAGGTCGACTACGGCCTCGATGTGGACGGCGCGGGCTCGCCTTCGACGCCGTTCATCGTCGCTCCATCCCTGACGCAGTGGCCGAATGTGATGGCCGTGAGCATCACGTTGCTGGCGCGCAATACCGCGGCGTCCCCCGGTTACAGTGATGGCAAGACCTACGACATGGGAGTCGCCGGCACAGTCGGGCCCTTCAATGACGGGTTCCGGCGGCATGTGTACGCGGAGGCTGTGCGACTGATCAACCCCAGCAGCAGACGGGAATGAGCATGACTTCAAGAATCATCACCGGCTCCGGCCGACGCAACGAACGCGGAATGACGTTGGTCGTCGGCCTGATCATGCTGCTGGTGCTGACACTTTTTGCGTTGGCCGCGACACGACTGAGCACATCCAGCCTGCGCACGGTGGGCAACATGCAAGCCCGCACCGAGGCGAGATCCGCGGCACAGACCGCCATCGAGCAGGTCCTGTCGAGCACCGCCGCCTTCACCACGCCAGTTGCCCAGACGGTGACGGTCACCGTCAACAAGACCGATTACAGTGTTGCGGTCGGCGCGCCCGTCTGCGTCCGCGTCAGTCCCGTTACGGGCAACGACAAGAAAAACGAGGAACTGGCCCTGCAGGACCTCTACTTTGATGTCCCCGCCACGGCGACCGCCACGAGAACGGGCGTTAGTGTCCTGATACACCAAGGGGTCAGGGTGCGCCTCTCGTCAACGGCGACCTGCACATGAATCTAAGAACCCCCAGAAAACCGATTGCTCATCTTGCTTGCAGGAGTATGACCATGTCCGGACTCGTTGCTGCACGCATCGCCACCGCCCTTCTGCTGCTGGCAGTCGTGCCGCAGAGCTTCGCAGAAGACGTGGACATCTTCTTCGGCGAGCCTTCGAGCGTGACAGTCGGCGCGCCGAACGTGCTCTTCATTCTTGACAATTCCGCCAACTGGTCCAAGGCATCGCAAAAATGGCCCGCGCCCTCTGCCACCCAGGGTGAAGCCGAGTTGCTGGCGATTTCCACGGTCGTAGCGGGGCTCACGAAGCCGCTGAATGTCGGCGTCATGATGCTCACCGAGACCGGGCAGTACGGTTCATACGTGCGTTTCGGCATCCGGCCCATGCTGCAAGGTGGTGCCGGGTCCGCAGTCTCCACCAGCAATACCGCGCTGCGAAGCATCCTGAGTTCAATCTCGGCGAAGGTGAATGATCCGAGCGAAAAGGTATCGCAGGCCCACGACGGTTACGCCAATTCCATGTTCGAAACGTGGCGCTACATCACCGGTGGACTGAGTTGGGCGGGCATGGACGCAAAGGGCGATTACAGCGGCAACAATACCGCCGCCACGGCGGCTAAGCTCGGCTTGGCCAGCGGATTCGCGTACCAGAGCAGCGCCAACCAGGCGCGTTACGTTCCGCCCAATGGTTACAGCACCTGCGCGTCCACCTACATCATTTACGTCGGCAACAACCGCAACGGCACCATGCCGTACACGCCGGGGGCCAGTGATCCCGCCACGACGACATTTGACAATGCCAGCACGTTCGTCAATGCAAGCGACAATGCCCGCTACCCGATCGTCGGCGTCACGCCCCAGGAATCGTGGGCCAGCTTCCTCCGGGTGCGCCCGGACCTCCCGGTCGCCCAGCGCGCCAACGGTGCTGTCATCACGTATGCGATCGACGCGTACAACGCACAGCAGGACGCGACGTTCACGACCATGATGAAGGGCATGGCCCGACTCGGGGGCGGCAAGTACTTCAAGGCCAGTTCCGACGCGGAGCTGCTCGCCAACTTGACGTTCATCATCAACGAGATCCAGGCAGTGAACTCGGTGTTCGCCGCGGTCTCGCTGCCGGTAAGCGTGAACCAGCGCGGCACCTTCCTGAACCAGGTCTATCTCGGCGTCTTCCGCCCCGACGCCCTTGCCAAGCCAAACTGGCCCGGCAATCTGAAGCAATACCAGATCGCGGTCGCCAACCCCGGCACGGCCAACGCCACGCTTTTCCTGGCTGACAAGAACGGCGTTGCCGCGACGTCAGCCAGCACCGGCTTCATCAGCCCCGGCGTGACGAGCTTCTGGTCAACGTCCACGAACTTCTGGGACCTGAGTTACTACCCAGGCTCGCAGAGCGCCGGCGGCACGTCGGATGCCCCGGACGGCGAACTCGTCGAGAAGGGTGGCGTTGCACAAGGGCTTCGGACAACCTATGCGACGACCCAGGCGGCCCGCAACATCTATACGTGCAGCGGGTCTTGCACGTTGAACTCGCTGCTGTCGGGCACGCTGTTCAAGACCACCAATGCCGACACGGCACTGAACCAGACCGCGTTCAATTCGGGCGGGAGCGATCGCGACAGCATCATCAACTGGGTTCGCGGCGCGAACAACATGACGGACGACAATCCGAGCGGCACGGCAACCACCGTGCGTGCCATGCTGCACGGCGACGTCCTGCATTCACGGCCCGCCATCGTGAACTACAGCAAGACGGGGGATGCCGTCTATGTCTATTACGGCGCGAACGACGGCATGCTGCACGCGGTCAAGGGCGGCCAGACCACGGCCAACGGCGACGGCGTCGAGCAATGGGCATTCATCGCCACCGAGCATGTCGCAGGATTGAAGCGGCTGCGCGACCACACGCCGATCATCTCCTCCGCCAATCGCAAGCCCTACTTCATCGACGGCTCGCCGACGGTCTACACGAATGACGTCAATGGCAACGGCGAGCTTGTAGCGGCCGACGGTGACAAGGCGTACCTCTACCTGACGATGAGGCGCGGCGGACGGTTCATTTACGCACTCGACGTGTCCACGCCAACGGCTCCGCGAATGCTGTGGAAGCACAGCAACTTGGACTCGGGATTCGGCGAATTGGGACAGACCTGGTCGGAGGTCGTCGTGGGCAAGATCCGTGCGAGCACCGATCCGGTCCTCATTTTCGGCCTGGGCTACGATGCAACCACGGCGGATTCGGTCGTCGCCGGCACCGCGACGATGGGTCGTGGCGTGATGATCGTGAACGCCTTCACCGGGGCCAAGATCTGGTCGTCTGCCGACATTATCAGTCCTGCACGCGGCGGCATCAATGCTTCAGTCGCAGCCGGGGTGTCCGCGCTCGACACCGACGGCGACGGAAAAGTGGACCGTCTCATTGCCGCAGATCTGGGAGGGAATATCTGGCGCATGAACATCGACGATGCCTCCACGTCGAATTGGACCGTCGACAAGGTCGCGTCGCTGGGCGGCAGCGGCGCCAATGCCCGCCGGTTCCTGAGCACTCCGGACGTTGTGATGCACGGCCCTGGCGGTTTGGCAACGGATACAATCCTGATCGGCTCGGGAGACCGCGAGCAGCCGTTCGATGCAACGGTCTCGAATCGTTTCTACATGATTCGCGATTTCATCGGCAAGGATGCCCGGTGGACCACGCCGCTCACCGAATCGAGCCTGTACAACGCAACGTCGAACCTTATTCAGGACGGCACGACGGCGCAAAAGGCACAGGCCGGCGGCGACCTGGCGGCAGCTTCGGGCTGGTACATCGTCCTGGGCACGGGCGAGAAGGTCGATGGTGAGGCGACTACCTTATCCGGGACTACTTTCTTCGGCACCAATACGCCGGCGGATAATACGACTGATATCTGCATCAGCAACCTCGGTACTGCCAAGGCCTACGCCATCAGTTACATCAATGCGTCCGCCACCACCAACTTCAACGGCACGGCCGGCCTGGACGTGGGTGACCGGTCCCAGGTGATCCCTGGCGGCGGATTCCCGCCGCCGGGAGTGGCATTGCAGGTGGTAATCGATGGCCAGACCTACCAAGCCGTGGCGTTTGGCACGAATATCCTCCCAGCCCCGTCGGGTCCTTTTGGCCGCCGCTACCGCTCTTGGTGGTACGAGCCCATCGACCCATGATTCATGACTGACTGCACTCGACATCGCACGGACGCAAGACTTATCGCGAGACCGGAAAAAATGACTAGGATGCTGGCATTCTTGACCGCCTGGCTGCTGACCGCGACAGCAGCCGCGGGCGATGTTTATGTGACCACGGACGCCCAGGGGCACAAGGTCTACACGGACACGCCGCAAGAGATCCCGGCGAAGAAGCTCGACATCCACAGCGAGAGCACCGACCAAGACGCGGTGGCCAAGGAGTACTCGTCGGAAATGAAACGCTACGATCAGGCTGATGAGGCCCGATCCAAGGCGCAGGCGCAGCAATCCGCGTCCAAGGAATCGACGCGAGGCACTGCGGCGGAACGCGCCAAGCGTTGTGCCGATGCAAAGCAGCAATATCAAGTGCTCGTGAACAACTGGCGGATCTACGAGCCCGGCCCGAATGGCGAGCGCACCTACCTGACGGCTGAACAGATCGACAAGCAGCGCGCAGACCTGAAAAAATACATGGATCAGGCCTGCGCAGAACAGTGACTTGACTCTGGCCTAAGGCTTGAGTGGCTTTTGCGCGTTTGGCGGGGCCGCACGATGCAAATGAGAACGGACCAGCCACCGGCAATGCCAGCCGGGGACCAGCGCAGCTCCTACCTTCCAGACTTCTGCGAGCCGCACGCCGCGGTCGTGATGGTCCTCGCAGCAATGCTCGTCGCACTGGTGCTCGCTCTGGCGCGCCAGAGCGTGAGCGGCGAACTCTGGACCGAACTCGCCCGCACCTCCGGTTACCTGCTCTGGACCACGCTGCTCTGCGCCGCGCTGCTTTGCCGGGGGCGTCCATGGCTTTCGCGGCAGACGTTGGAGAAAGCCAGCATCGCCGCCCTCGGCATCATCGTCGGCACCGTGACGTTCGTCTCCGAATGCGTTTACTGGTTCGGCCGCGCCTGGGACGCGCAGCTCGGCGCGCCGTCCGGGCTGTTCCCCACGGAGCACGCAGCGTTCCTGCTGCCGAACGTCCTCATCGGCGCAATCGTGGGTGGGCTCGCGCTGCGTTATTTCTACGTCTCGAACGAGTGGCGTCGCAGCGTCGAATTCGAGGCTCGAGCGAGATTTCGCGCGCTGCAGGCGCGCATCCGCCCGCATTTTCTTTTCAACAGCATGAACACGATCGCGGCGCTGACACGCACGGACCCCGCGCGCGCCGAGGAAGCCATCGAGGACCTCGCCGACCTGTTCCGCGTCGCGCTCTCCGAGTCGCGCCCCGAGATCAGCCTGCGCGAGGAAATCGAGATCGCACGCATCTACCAGCGCATCGAAAAGCTGCGCCTCGGCTCCCGCCTGGACGTGCACTGGGATGTCGCCACCTTGCCGCCGAACGCGATGGTGCCTGGGTTGCTGCTGCAGCCGTTGCTGGAGAACGCCATCGGTCACGGCATCGAGCCGCTACCCCAGGGCGGCACCGTGACCGTCGTCGGACGAATTACCGATGACATGATCTCGCTCGAGGTCGGCAATCCGGTCTCCGCGCGCGCGCGGTCGACGCGGCCCGGCCATCGCATGGCGCTGGACAATATCCGTCAACGGCTGGAGCTCGTGTTTCCGGGGCGGGCCTCGGTTTCGGTCGACGACGCGGGTGACGCATACCGCGTCACGCTGCGCTTCCCACTGGTGTGCGACCCGGCCGAGGCCGTCGACGACGAGTGAAACCGCGGTGCGGCGGCGATGAGCGGCGATGCGCCACAAATCCTTTGCGCGCGCGATCCAACAATCTGCCGCGTTGGCTCAAGGAACCGTGTTTACGGTTTGCGCAGCGACACTAGACTGGTTCGACATGGCACGAACACTGCTATGCAACCATTCAAGTGTCCACGGAGCCGGCCCATGTCGCATCGAGAGCATGGCATGACGCTGCTCGAACTCATGATCGTCGGCGCGGTGGTCGCGATCCTGGCAAGCATCGCCGTGCCGTCGTATCGCGGCTACGTGCTGCGTGCCAACCGGGCCGAAGGCCGCGCCGCCCTGCTCGCCCTGGCTGCAGCACAGGAGAAGTTCTACCTGCAGTGCAACACCTACGCATCGACGCTCGACCGGGACACGGCGACGGACTGCGGCGCGGGCGTCCTGCGGTTTCCAACCAGCAGCGAGCGCGGGTACTACGACATCACGGTGAGTACGGCTGACGCGAGCGGATGGGCCGCCGAAGCAGCCGCAACCGGCTCGTCGCCGCAGTTCGACGACGCCCGGTGCCGGCGATTCGGGTTGACCAGCGCGGGCGTAAAGAGCGCGAGGACGGCCGCCGATACCCCGAACGACCGCGAGTGCTGGGCCCGGTAGCACCGCGGCCGCAATGAAGCGCTGTCGCGCGACCGCGCGACGGCTCAGGGCTGGACGTCGCCCGGTCCGGATTTCACGGCCCGCAGTTCCCGCGGCAGCGCGAACACCACGTGCTCAGCGCGGCCCTCGATCTCGGCCGCTCCCTGCCCACCCCACTCCTTGAGGCGCGCCACGACGCGCTGTACGAGCAGTTCCGGCGCTGAGGCCCCCGCGGTCACGCCCACGGCCTGCTTGCCCGCGAACCACTCGGCACGCAGGTCCTCGGGGCCGTCCACGAGGTAGCCCGGCATGCCTGCCTTTTCGGCGATCTCGCGCAGCCGGTTGGAATTCGAACTCGTCGCCGAACCAACCACCACCATGACGTCGCAGTCGGCCACCAGCTTCTTCACGGCGTCCTGGCGGTTCTGCGTCGCGTAGCAGATGTCTTCCTTGCGCGGCGTCGAAAGCGTCGGGAACTTGATCTGCAGCGCCTCGAGCACGTCCGCGGTGTCGTCGACCGACAACGTCGTCTGCGTCACGACGCCCACGCGCGACGGATCGCGCACATTCAGGTGCTGCACATCCTCCACGTCCTCGACGAGGCAGATGCGTCCGCCCTGCGAGGCGTCGAATTGCCCCATCGTGCCTTCCACTTCCGGGTGGCCCTCGTGTCCGATCAGGATCACATCGCGGCCGTCGCGCCCGTAGCGCGAGACTTCCATGTGCACCTTGGTGACCAGCGGACAGGTGGCGTCGAACACGCGCAGTTCGCGGCGACCGGCCTCGGCCTGCACCGCTTTCGAAACGCCATGCGCGCTGAAGATCACCGTGGCGCCATCGGGCACCTCGTCGAGTTCCTCGACGAACACGGCGCCCAGGCCGCGCAGGCGGTCGACGACGAACTTGTTGTGCACCACCTCGTGCCGCACGTAGATCGGCGCGCCGAAAAGCTCCAGCGCGCGCTCGACGATGTCGATCGCCCGGTCGACACCGGCGCAGAATCCGCGGGGATTAGCGAGGAGGATCTTCACTTAATGGTGTCGCTCGCGGAACGCGTCGAGGATCATCAGCGCCGCGCCGATCGTGATCGCGCTGTCGGCGATGTTGAACGCGGGGAAGTACGAACTGCCCCAGTGCACGTGGATGAAGTCGATCACGTAACCGTGGGCAATACGGTCGATCACGTTGCCGAGCGCGCCGCCGACGATCAGCGCCAGCGCCAGCGGCAGGAACTTCTCGCCACGCGGCAGCCGCCAGAGCCACACGATGAGCGCGGCGCAGACGACGAAGCCGAGCGTAACGAAGAAACCACGCTGCCAGCCCGACGCATTGGCCAGGATGCTGAATGCGGCGCCGGTGTTGTGCAGCAGCGTGAAGTCGAGCACCGGCAGGACGTCGACGCGCTCGTACAGATCGAGGAAACGCGTGACGAGGAACTTGGTCGCCTGGTCGAACGCGACGACGAACAGCGACAACCACAGCCAGGCCGCCGGATGCGTGCGCTGGATACGCATGCTTGCGAGCGCCGCGAGACCGGACGCAGTGGCCGTATGCGGCGAGCCTGAGCCGGGCGGCGGCGGGGGTGTGCTTGAGGTGTTCATCGCGTTATTGAAATCTCGGGCGGGGTCTCTGGCCGGTTTCAGGCGAAGCGGCGCGTCTCGCCCGGACCATCGAGGTTGACCACGCAGCGGCCGCACAGTTCCGGATGGGCGGACACGGTACCGACGTCCGGCCGCTTGTGCCAGCAACGGGCGCACTTCTGCGACCCGGAGCGTTTGACGTGCAGCCACAGCCCGCTCTTGCCCTCGCCGTCCGTCGCCAGGGCCTCCGGTGGCCGCGTCTCGGCATCCGCCACGTGCGCCTCCGACGTAATCAGCACGAACCGCAGTTCATCGCCAAGCGGCTTCAGCGCCGTGGTCCACTCAGGCGTACCGTAGAGCGTCACCTCGGCGTCGAGCGGCGCACCGATCTGCTCGGTAACGCGCAGGCGCTCGAGCTCACGCAGCACCGTGGCGCGCGCCTCCAGCACCTTCGGCCAGTCGATCTCCTGCACGACGCCTGCGGTCGCGGGGATGTCGGCCCACGTCGTGAAGAACACCGACTCCTCACGCTCACCCGGCATGAACCGCCAGATCTCCTCGGCGGTGAAAGACATGATCGGCGCGAGCCAGCGGACCATCGCCTCGGCGATCCAGTACATCGCCGTCTGCGCCGAGCGGCGCGCGTGGCTGGCAGCCTGCGTCGTGTACAGGCGATCCTTGAGCACGTCGAGGTAGAAGCCGCCGAGGTCGACGACGCAGAAGTTGTGCAGCTTCTGGTAGATCACGTGGAAGTCGTAGCTGCGATACGCCGCGACGACCTCCTGCTGCAGCTCGCGCGTGCGCTGCAGGGCCCAGCGGTCGAGCGCGAGCATCTGGTCCACCGGCACGGCGTCGCGCGTGGGATCAAACCCCGCGAGGTTGCCGAGCAGGAAGCGGACGGTGTTGCGGACGCGACGGTATGAATCCGACGTGCGCTTGAGGATTTCGTCCGAGACGCTGATCTCGTTCGCGTAGTCGGTGGCCGCCACCCACAGGCGCAGCACGTCCGCGCCGAGCGTGCTCATCACCTTCTGCGGCAGCACGACGTTGCCGAGCGACTTCGACATCTTGCGGCCTTTCTCGTCCACGGTGAACCCGTGGGTGAGCACGCCCTTGTAGGGCGCGTGGCCTTTCTGCGCGACGGAAGTCAGCAGCGAGCTGTGGAACCAGCCGCGGTGCTGGTCCGAGCCTTCGAGGTAGAGGTCGGCGGGCGACAGGATCTCGGGCCGGCTCTGCGACACGCAATGATGCGAGACGCCCGAGTCCACCCAGACGTCCATGATGTCGGTGACCTTCTCGTAGCTCGACGCATCCGAGCCGAGCAGCGTGGCCGGATCGAGATCGAACCAGGCATCGATGCCGTCCTTCGCGACGAGCGCGGCGACCTGGTCCACGAGTTCCGGCGTGCGCGGATGCAGCTCACCCGTTTCCTTGTGCGTGAACAGCGACAGCGGCACGCCCCACATGCGCTGGCGCGAGATGCACCAATCGGGACGGCCCGCGATCATGCTGTAGATGCGCTGTTCGCCCCAGCCCGGCGTCCACTCGACCTTGCCGATCTCGGCGAGCGCCGCCGCGCGCAGGCCCGCCTGCTCCATGCTGATGAACCACTGCGGCGTGGCACGGAAGATCACTGGCGTCTTGTGACGCCAGCAATGCGGGTAGCTGTGCTGGTACGCCTCGTGGTGCAAAAGAGCGCCGCTTTCGCGCAGCACCTCGACCACGTGCTTGTTGGCGTCGAATACTTTCTCGCCGGCAAAAATCGGCGTGGCCGGCAGGAAGCGTCCGTCGCTGCCAACAGGGTTGTCGACCGCGAGGCCGTACTTCTTGCCGACGACGAAGTCTTCCTGGCCGTGCCCGGGCGCGGTATGCACGGCGCCGGTGCCGCTTTCGAGCGTCACGTGCTCACCGAGGATCACCGGCACGACGCGTTCGTAGAAAGGATGCTTCACGCGCAGGTGCTCGAGCTCTGCGCCCTTCACGCGGCCGATTTCCTGCGACGTGGCGAGGCCCGCACGCTTGATCACGGCCGGCGCCAGCTCGCTCGCGACCAACAGTGTCTCGACACCGCTGTGGACGTCGTCGAGCTGCGACGTGTGGCTGACGCGCAGCAGCGAATAATCGTATTCCGGGTGCACCGCCACGGCCTGGTTGGCCGGCAGTGTCCAGGGCGTGGTGGTCCAGATCACGATGCTGGCGCGGCCGATCGGCAACGCTTGCAGTCCGAATCGCCGCGCGAGGTCCGGGCCATCGACCGCTTCGAATCTGACGTCGATCGACGGCGACGTGCGCTCTTCGTATTCGACTTCGGCCTCGGCCAGTGCCGAGCGGCAATCGATGCACCAGTGCACGGGCTTGTAGCCCTTGTACAGGTGGCCATTGCGGATGATCTGCGCGAACGCGCGCAATTGCTCGGCTTCGTAGCTCGGGGCAAGCGTCAGGTACGGGTTGAACCAGTCGCCGAGCACGCCGAGACGGATGAAGTCCTTGCGCTGGACGTCGATCTGCTCGAGCGCGAACTCGCGGCACGCCTGGCGGAACGCCCGGGCGTCGAGCTGCTTCATCTCGCGACCGCGCACCTTCTCGACCGCGTGCTCGATCGGCAGGCCGTGACAGTCCCAGCCCGGCACGTACGGCGCATCGTAGCCGTCGAGCGTGCGCGACTTGACGATGATGTCCTTCAGAATCTTGTTGACCGCGTGGCCGATGTGGATCGCGCCGTTCGCATACGGCGGGCCGTCGTGCAGGATGAACTTCGGCCGGTCCTTCGCGATGACGCGCAGCTTTTCGTACGTGCGGTGCTCGTCCCACCACGCCAGCATGTCCGGCTCGCGGCGAGCGAGGTCGGCCTTCATCGGGAA
>Ga0315287_10004353_pt1 | contig 13812 bp, 14 predicted proteins | sample YL17G11_0_MG_FD_205037 | JGI IMG/M metagenome (GOLD analysis project Ga0315287, IMG submission 205037) | Sediment microbial communities from Yellowstone Lake, YNP, Wyoming, USA - YL17G11_0 | ecosystem: Environmental > Aquatic > Freshwater > Lake > Sediment | place: USA: Wyoming | collected... | reverse complement strand
TATTCCAGAGATGTTTCAGTTGAGATATATTCCAGAGATGTTTCAGTTGAGATATATTCCAGAGATGTTTCAGTTGAGATATATTCCAGAGATGTTTTAGTTAAGATAGATATTCTTGTTAAAATGGATGTCAAAGATGTTTTAGTTGAGAGAGATGTTAAAAATATTTTCGTGTATCCTATGTGGTAATGATGTTTTCTTTTACTTCTATTGATTTGAAGTCCTTTTAATAAGAGACATTTGGGCTATCAAAAATGAAATCTAAGAGAAAAAAATAAATCTTCATCTTGGATGTTGGAGATGTTTTTGATCAGACTATGTCTCAGAGATGTTTTAGTTAAGATAGATATTCTTGTTAAAATGGATGTCAAAGATGTTTTAGTTGAGAGAGATGTTAAAAATATTTTCGTGTATCCTATGTGGTAATGATGTTTTCTTCCACTTTGATTGATCTAAAGTCCTTTTAATAAAAGACATTTAGACTATCAAAAATGAAAATTAAGAGAAAAAACAAAATTTTATCTTGGCTTGGATCCCAGAGATGTTTCAGTCAAGAGAGATCTGGAGATGTTTTAGTTGAGAGAGATGTTAAAAATATTTTTGTGTATCCTATATGGTAATGATGTTTTCTTCCACTTTGATTGATCTAAAGTCCTTTTAATAAAAGACATCTAGACTATCAAAAACGAAATCTAGAAGAAAAAAAATAAATCTTGATTTTAGAGATGTCTCAGAAATGTTTCAGTCAAACTATATCCCAGAGACATTTTAGTTGAGAGAGATGTTAAAAATATTTTCGTGTATCCTATGTGGTGATGATGTTTTCTTTCACTTTGATTGATCTAAAGTCCTTTTAATAAAAGACATTTGGGCTATCAAAAACAAAATTAAGAGAGAAAACAAAATTTTATCTTGGCTTGGATCCCAGAGATGTTTTGGTTGAGAGAGAACTAGAGATGTTTCAGTTGAGAGAGATGTTTTAGTTGAGAGAGATGTTAAAAATATTTTCATGTATCCTATATAGTGATGATGTTTTCTTCCACTTTGATTGATCTAAAGTCCTTTTAATGAAAGACATCCAGACTATCAAAAATGAAAATTAAGAGAGAAAACAAAATTTTATCTTGGCTTGAATCCCAAAGATGTTTCAGTTAAGAGAGATCTAGAGATGTTTCAATTAAGAGAGATGTTAAAAATATTTTTGTCATAATCATGTTTTCTTCCACTTCTATTCATTCAAAGTCCTTTTAATAAAAGGAGTTTCGATTAACAAAAACAAAATTAAGATAGAAAACAAAATTTTATCATAACTCAGATCTCAAAGATTTTTCAGTTAAGAGAGATCTAAGAGATATTTCAGTTGGGAGAGATCTAGAGATGTTAAAAATATTTTTGTGTATCCTATATGGCAATGATGTTTTCTTCCACTTTGATTGATCCAAAGTCCTTTTAATAAAAGACATCTAGACTATCAAAAATGAAAATTAAGAGAAAATAAATTCTTATGATAACTTGGATCCCAGAGATATTTCAGTTGAGAGAAATCTAGAGATGTTTTAGTCAACATACATGTTTTAGTTGAGATAGATGTTAAAAATATTTTTATCGTGATGATGTTTCCTTCCACTTTGATTGATCCAAAGTCCTTTTAATAAAAGACATTTAGACTAGCAAAAATCAAAATTAAATCTTCATCTTGGATCTCAAAGATGTCTCCAATCAGACTATGTCTCTAGGATTGTTTTAGACGAAGCATCTCTAAGACAAACCTTTTATCAAGAGAGATCTGAACAGATAAAATATATCTAAAGAGAGATATATTCATTAAAGTTTCTTGATGTAGACTATTTTTTCACCTTTCTGGAGAACAAAATCTGCTTCTTCGGAAACATCTTCAGATACGGAATATTCAGATGTTTTTAGATCTATTTTATCAGTAGAAGTCAATCTCTTCAACATGCTAATAACAGCAGTCCATTCATTCTCAGCAGAAGAAGCGTTAACATTACCTTTCCATGTTTTGAAACCTTCAGATTCTTCCTTCTTAACAGGAACAAGAATGTTTAATTTCTCTTTCTCAACTGGAACAAATTTATCCATAAACTTGGGATATTCAGGAGAAGCTTTCTTCAACATCCATCCAGCAGCTTTTTGAGTTCCAGCAGAATTAACATTGTAGAAAGGATGATATTTCATACCCATACTTTTGAAGATCTCCTTATTAGAGACACCCCATTTGACTTCACTAAACATAATTATCTCATCTTCTCTAGATTCAACGACAGCCATATGGTCATTTGAATAGAGGAGACGAGGATAACTTCCAACAATAGTAGTGAACTCAGAATTCTTAGGAGCAAACATTTTATTTTCCATAATAAATTGATTAATAATTCAATGAGCGGATATGATGTCTTGAATGATACAGGTGTTTCTTGTCCACCAACAGTTTCTGCTATGGCAGTTCCATCGGCAACTAAACCTACAAGTATATGGTGGATTATTGGAGCTATCTTCTTGGCGATATTTATAATAATATTTATGGTTTATCTATTTGGATATTCTTCTAATAAAGGAACAGGAACACCAAGTGGATTACCACCAGTAACAGTAACATGCTTTAAATGTGAACCAGGAGGAAAAGGATGTATTGCCCAATTAGGCAGATCAGTATGTATGCCAGGAGAATTCTCAACTTTAGATGCTTGCCAAACTAACTGTAATTCAAAGAACTGCTATTCTTGTAGGCCAGCAGGAGACGCAAATGTTTGTGTAAGTAGAACAGTATATGGAAGTTGTGATCCAGATGAGACTACTGGTGGTTGTGGAACTAGATGTCCTTCATTGAGAAAATGTTATAAGTGTGAGGCAGGACAATCTATAGAAGTGTTCACAGATAAGGCTTCTTGTATGGACTTAGGAGCAAATTTTTCTCCCAATCCAGTTTTATGTTCAAGTTTAGGTAGCAGTTGTAAATCTAATGTTTCGATTGAAGACTATTGTTAATTATATTGTCCACTCTTTAAAAGATGCCAAATATAACGACGAAATTTATAATCAAGCATTATGACAAGAAGATAAAAAAGTCTGATGACGAGAATATCAGTAACAAAATATATTCCATATCACAAGAACAAGTGGGGATAGAAAAACTAAAACTTAAGAATAAAAAATATCCTTACGAAGAGAGTATATTTTCTAGATTATCTGAGATGAATATAGATGAACTATTTACAGTTTTGGACTCAGAATATTTAAACTATGATCTAATGAAAACTGTTTCATATATGATAAATTTAATTTTAAGTGGGAAAGAAAATAATATAAAATGGAAAAATTATTTTGACCATCTAAATAAACCAACCACCAAGAATTATACCATAGCTTACACAGATGGTTTAAGGGGAGAGAAGACAAAAAATTCTTTTGTTATCAAAATTTTAACAAAGAATAGTGACAAAGATGAACTGACACATGAATGTGCTGTAGGTATTTTTGGAACAAATTTATTGAGAAGATATATACCCAATTTTGTTTATATGTATGGATTTTTTTCAAAAAAGAGTCCTCTTCCTATATATGAGATGATAAGGGGTAAACATTTCACTGATTCTTCATTGAACTCTTCACAATTCATGTCTGTTTATTTACAGACACTCTTTTCAATACAGTTAGCATATGAGAAATTAAATTTTACTCATTATGATTTACATACAGAGAATGTTATTCTTAGAGAAGTTAACCGTGAAAAAACATATATATACTATCCTCTAATATCTGGAGATTATTATATAGAAATAAATGGTTACATATCAACAATAATAGATATAGCCAGATCATATATAAGTATTCCAGATCCAGATGGAAGAGATGAATATGTTCAATTGGGTAAAGTGGCAAGAACTGCTTATGCTTATAGACATGGATCTTCTAATAAAGGACCCAATCCTATATATGATGCTTATAAACTTTTGTGTAAAAGTCTAATGAAAATGAGAAATGATGGTAATAAAAATTATAGTATATTCAAAAACTTGTTGAAATATTTTAACAAAGAAGAGTCTCCAGATGAAATATTAGATAAACAAGAAGATTACTATTATGGTTTACCTTATACTAAAACAGTATTAGAATTATCTTTAATGGATTGGATTAAATATTGTATTGACTATTGTGTATCAAATGGTATACAGTCTCCTCTAGTCAAAGAGAAACCTTCAAATGTGTTACAAACATTCTTTCAAAAATATAAAAATATTCCAAAAGATATCCCAAACAATATAATAGATAGACTTAATTATTGTTCTTTAGTAGTGGAAAATTCTCTTATTAAGAGATATGATGAAGATTATATGAAAAAGATAAAAGAGATGATGAAGAATGACCTAAAAGAAATTAGGTATCCCAATGCTTATATGAAAGCATACAATTCTTTAGATTAAATCTTATTTTGATAAAATAAGATTTGTTATGTGATGTAGCACCAGATATCTCTTGGTGTGTTCTTAGGGAAATCTATCTTTGTATAAAATTGAAGAGCCATTGTTTTTCCTTCTGGGGGTCTAGTTAGTGTTACGGTGCCGGGATTTTGAACAGTCGATATGGGAACAGATTTAATTTCTGTTCCTTGAAATTGACTTACTGCTTCTGCTAGTGTTTTGTTGTCCATTTTTTAAAAGTTTATTATTTTAATAGCATATTAAATAGCAAATATGTATTCAAAATGCTCATGTGGTATTTGTTGCCCCAAACCTTGTTGCCCCAAACCTTGTTGCCCTTTGCCTTGTAAACCTAGATGCCCTAAACCCTGTTGCCCTAAACCCTGTTGCCCTAGACCTAAGCCTTGTAGACCTAGATGCCCACCTCCGCCTTGCCCTAAACCTTGCAGACCTAGATGTCCTCCTCCTCCTTGCCCTAAACCTTGTCCTAAACCTTGTCCGCCTCCTCCTTGCCCTAAACCCTGTCCCCCTCCTCCCTGTCCTTCTCCTCCTCATTGCCCACCTCCTTGCCCTAAACCCTGTCCCAAACCTTGTCCTCCTCCTTGCCACAAAAGATCCTCTTCCCCTCATCCTTGCCCTAAACCCTGTCCCAAGCCTTGCCCTAAAAGATCCTCTTCCCCTCCTCCTTGCCATAAAAGATCTTCTTCGCCTTGCTCTAAACCCCATCACAAAAGATCTTCTTCACCTTATGCTAAACCCTATAAAACATCTTCATCTCACAAAAGATCTTCTTCTCCTATAGTTAGAAGACATTCAAGTGTTTACCAATCTTCTAGAAAACATTAAGATATAAATCTTGGAGCAGCATCGGTCAAAGCAATTTTTATCAAATCATAAGACAACTCTTTATTGTTCAATAAAAGATTTTTAGTATATGGTTTACATTTTTTTAAATGTTCTTTTAGATCCATAGCAGCATAGTATTGATCTTTAGTCAAAACTTTCTTTCCTTTCAACAATTCTTCTTTAGAAGGTGAACCTTGAAAAGAAGATGATGGTTGAAAAGAAGATGAACCTCGAGATTGTGCTTGAGATGGTCCTTGAAAAGATTCGACTCCAGAAGGAATATCGAAAACTGATGATGACATATTTTAATATACAATTTTTAAAAAATTGTATATTGTCTTTAAGAAAGACTCTTGTTTATCTCAGAAAAGGAGACTGAGTATAGTATGTGGGTTGTGTATTTTGCGGCGGGCAAGTATTACACGAACCAGGTTGAGATACATAATCGGGTTTACATTGTAGACCAATAGCTTCAAAGTGAAGAACAGATACGACATCTGTAACACCAGTGGGAAGAGTTTTATTAGGAGCAGCGATGACTGGAGCACCATATATTTTTTCGGGAAGAGCAGAGAATCTAACATAAGTATTGATCATACAACCATCTCCAATAGGAAGAATGGCAGTTAAAGTCAGATTTAATATACCACTTCCTATATTGTCGTAGCTATCACTATTAACGAAACTTTCTGGAATAGTTCCGACTACAGCATGAGAAGGCTCAACACCATCAGATGTAGATAAACCCAAAGATACTTCTTGTCCGGGATATAATCCATTTGAATTAACTACATAACTATTGCCTTCCCAAATGAGAAGATCTTTAATAGCGGGGATGGTTATAGCTACAGTAACTAAGACATATTCTGGACACAATAGTTCTCTATGCTTCTTTTTAGGCACAGGTTGATAACAGTTATAATAATTACTCCAATTAGGTTGACCATAAGTAGCAACAACTGCTCCATTAGAAGCAGTGTTTAGCCATTTCAAACCAGATGAAGAAGGAGCAAAAGCAGTAAATTGAGAAGCATAAATCTTTCCCCAAGTATCATATGCTAAAATTGGCATTATAGGTTTGCCATGAAAGCTAGCTTGTAAACAAATTTTTTTACATTTCTTTTTCTTAGATACACTTGAAATAGATTCAACACTGTCATCAGAATCAGAACAAGAAGAAGATTCCAAAACCTTCTTCTTCTCTTCGTGACGAATCGTTAGCGATTGTTTTCTAGCACCTGACATATTTTAACTAAGTTAAAAAATATTTTTTTAAAAAAATAAAACATGTCAGAACTAGAGATATCCTTAGAATTCATATCTCGTATCGTAGAAGACAAAGATACATTGTTATCTTGGGCAGAGGTATTTAAAAATACAATCAAAGAGTATAGTTCTGGACAGTTCTCATATAGATTTGTATGTAGGAAAAATTCTGAGGATTTAGTCATATTAGCAGTTCCTTCTTGGGAATATTTGATAGATTTTGAACATCTATCGTCAAGAAAAGGTGCTTTGGTGACTGACTATAAGAAAATTCAATTTATCCATTCTGAGAATAGATGTTTTTATTGTGAAAAGAGTCTGAATGATTCTTTATCTAGGATAGATGATTCTCTAAAACAAAAAGGAAAAAGTGTAATATCACAATGGATGTTAGAGAGAAAATCTTGTCCAGATAGCCCACCTTTCTTCAGAAAGATGGAAGATTCTTTAATGATAGAATTTTAATTTTAAACGCTATTAAAAATGACAGATTTGATAAATTCTTTATTAAAAAATATTGGCAGATATCCTTTTCTTCAAAAAGATATGTCTCAGAAAGGTGGAGAAGTATATTTAGATCAACTTAATGATCAAGATTGGGATTATATAAAAAGTAAAGTAGCCAGAGCATTTAATATTCCCCAAAATGAAGCTATGTTATTATTTTTAAAGAAACCGGATCCAGTTAAGGTAACAGCAGCAATAAATTCTATTCCAGATATGATAAGAGAAGTTGAAGCTAAAGGAGAACAAGAAAGAGTAGTAGATATAGTCAAAAAAGCTACAACCAAAGAAGGAGATCCCAAGAGATCTCAAATCACTTGGGATAAAATTAAACAAAAAACATTATCTTGTTCTGAATCTTATTCTAAGAATATGGTAGGTATGGCTAATTCTGAAATGGCAGATCTTTTGAAATGTATTAGAGATTAAATATTTTTTTTATATTAAAAATGAACTCATTAGAGAGATTCAGTGATAGAGGAAAATATTATGCTTATGTGGCTAGGAAGGAAGATCAATATATAACAGATTATTTGAGTCTTTCACCCTTGTCTAAGGAGCAATATTACTATTATATAGACTGCTATGATATGAAAGATCTTATCTATATGGCTATAATAAACGATATGAATGGTAAAGAAACCATGGATTTTGTATTTAAGAAGGGTAATTTTGATTCAAGTTCATATTACTTTGATACAGTTTGTGAAGAGAATGGTGAAGTTAGGATATATTCTGAGAAGTATGATAAAAAGATGTCTGGACAATTTCTAATATCAAAACCAAGTAATAGTGAAAAATATGGTTATATAGATGGTTATATAAAGTTAGGAGAAGGAGATTTATCTTGGAGATCTGAAACAAACTATCTTGAAGATACTATTTTATATTACGGTTTACTCTCCACATATAATTCTAAATTGAATACTTCTAAATCGTTTTCTGATATGATGTATCTTTTAACAAATGTTTTAGCAGCATCAAGATTTCCATATGGAGGATATGTGAGCAAAGGAGAAAAAACTGAAACATCTCTAATATCTTCTAGATTAAAAGATAATTTGTTATTATATCCAATTTTAAATTCTTGGATTAAATTAGTAGAATCAGATTTAATAACAATCACTTTAATTAATGATCATTCATATACAGCAGTAGCCTTAACTAGTCTAATGACACAAGCTATAGCTAGAGTTAAATATTTTATTTCAAATATGATCAATGAAGACTATTTATTTAACTCTGTTTTGATTTATGATCCAAAGAAAAATATAAATAAAACTCCAGAATTAGGATATGATGAATATTATAAAAAGATTGATGATTCTGTATCCATAGTTGCTCCAGATTTAGAATCTAGTGTTTTAGTCATATTGACTTTAGGAGTAGAAGGATTAATATCTATCTTCTCTGAGAGAAAAGATGCTATTTATTTACCAATTAGATTCATAAAATCTGTTTATGAAAAGTGGTATAATGAAGAAGAATTTATAGGTGTTGTGGATAAATATGGAGATGTTGTTTTAAATTATCAATTTCTATTATCATATCACTTAGTATCAGAATTCTATGCTAATATTATATCTAAATCTGAGAAGAAGGCTAAGAAAGCTATTTATCATTTGACTAAAAAAGATATATCTGACAAAAATCTATTTAAGTTCGTCAAAGAAGTAGAATCTTTTATCAAGACATTTAACCCAATAGTAAAGAAGATGGAAGAATATTTATTAACACTAACTGAAGGAGATTTATCCCTAAGGACAAATAAACAACCACAAGTTATTTTAGGAGAAGCAATAGCTAATATGCCTCATATGGGTGCTACATGTTGGGCTTGGTTTTATGAAAACAAGATAAATCCTTTTTTCTAAATTTTAACATGTAAATGCTAAAATTTTAATAATTTCTCAGAATATATCTCAATTTTTTAACAACTTGAATATTGGTAGCAACATTCATCACTTTAACAGCATCATTTCTAGAAACTTTGGGAAAAAGAACTTCTACTATTCTAGAATGACCAGTTGCAGCAGACTTTATAAAGATATTCAAATAATCTTCGTTAGGAATAGTTTTAGACTTCATTATATATTTTAACATAGATACTGCTACTTCATCTCTAACTACACTTCTAAAATTTTCTTCTACTATGGATAAAAACTTATCTTTGACTAGAATAGGATCAAGCAAATTATTCTCCATAGCTAAGTTCAAAACTTTAGATATTGATGTAATTGGTAGTCTCAATATAATACTGTAATCATACTTTGGATAATATTTTATCAATTCTGAAAATGTTATAACATTGTTATTAGTAATAGAACATCTCAATATGTTATCATCTGTTAACAGATTCCTATATTTCTCAAAATAATATAGAAAATCTTCTCTACAAGTAGAATATATGATAGAAGATGACAATGCTCTGATGGATAAATCGTTGCTTGGATATTTCTCCAATATATATTTAGCCACTGTAGAAGATGGATCAGAATAAATAGAATCACATAATATTTGATTTCTTCTATCTAAGGACAATAAAGAGTATTTCTCCATATATTCGAGAACTTCATGTGAAAGATTATGATTACTTCTAAATACAATGTAATATGTTTCATCTAATTCTTCATTGGTAAATTTATTGGATAGGAATAATTGTTCAGCAAAATTAAAATAACCTCCAGAAACCAAATCTCTGAAAGATTTTGCTTGTCCTTTATTTTTCCTTTCCCACAAAACTACTTTTCCTCTTTTAGTTCCATCACATATTTTAATATTTTGAAAATCTGAAGCAGATATATATTCAGACAATTTCTCTCTAAAGAATTGAGAATTAAGAACCAACCTTGATACCATTTTAAGTATCAAAAATATGTCTTTATATTTAAATATATTTTTGTTTTTATAAAACTATGATAGATTTTGAAGAATATAAACCTTCAGAACTAAAATGTTTCTTTGAGCTTCAAACGGGTGAAGCTTATCCATATAAATTAGAAGGTAAAAAGAAGCTATTACAATATTATCAAGAGAAAGGTTATTCTGATTCTTGGGAAAAAATAAAGTTTTCTGAAGAACAATCTAAGTTATTAGATAAAAATCTAAGTGGAATTTGGGTAGTCAATGCTGGTCCAGGAACTGGTAAAACTACAGTAGTTAATGCTAGAGCATATGAATTGAAAGATGAAGGTGTTATGATAATATCTTATACCAATGCCGCTATCAATGAGAATTATAAAAGGATCCATTATTATCCAACTAGAGGAATAGTAGGCAAAAAGAATTTTGATTCTAAAATTACCATAACTACTGTAGATGCTTTAGCATCACATATTAGTAAAAGTAGAGAAGAGAGTTATAATCTAAATGTGAATAAAGCTTATAATATGTTGAAGAAGTTAAAAGTTTTTAATCATCAACATATGATAGTAGATGAATGCCAGGATATAGATGAATTGCGAGGAGATTTTATTTTAAAATATTTTGAAATATCTGGTATGAAAAGCTTAGTTTTATTTGGAGACCCCAGACAAAGATTAGATTCTTCTGCTGGTGCTTGGTATTCTAGATTATGGGTATATCATTCTAACAAAATAGGTTTCTCTATTTCTTATAGATTCAAAGAATCCAATATATTAAATCTAGTTAATACTATATCAGAAACCAGACCTAGATTACATCATGGTTTAATAGCTAATTCTCAAAGAGAAAATCAAAATCCACCAATAACTATAATAATGCTAAAGAAAGGTTCCGAAGAAGCAGATTTATTAGAATTTTCTAAGACTATTTCTTCTTCTGAATCAGTAGCAGTCATTGGTTTCAGTCTAAATAAAAACAATGTTACTTCTTCTATGGGTAGAAGGATATATGAATCTTTTACTAAAAATGGATTATTATGTAACTTTGGAAGCGAAGGTAGTTATCAACCCAAAGGTATTCTCTTTTCAACTATACATTCTATCAAAGGTAAAGAATTCGATGATATAATAATCTTTGGTATGTCTCATTTTCCAAATACTTTTCCTATGTTATCTATTTCTGAAGCAGAATCTATCATATATGTTGCTCATAGTAGAGCTAGACATAGAATATATTATATCAATTATGATAATTTCTCTCCACCTTTAGGTATTCCTAAGTCTATGTATTCTGTTGATAGAGGTAAAAAATTAAAAATAACAAAATGGGTAGAGAAAGAACCGGAATCCAAAGACATAGAAATAGAGAATGATCAAAATTTGATTACTCTTTTGACTAAAAATGGTTTTCGCATTAATAAACAACAAACAGTTAATCTAGGAGAAGATGTGAGATGGTTTAATTCCGATATAATTGATTTCTTTCTAACTGGAAAACATACTCCTAATTATAGTGACTATTTGGCTAAGAAATATAAGATAGTATCAGAATCTAAATATATGAAACATTTAAGATCTGGAGAAGTTCCAGAATCTTTATATCTAACAGAGAAGATGATTAGAGATATAGAAGAAACTGATTCTTATGTTAAGAAAGAAGAAATACTCTTAGGCAAATTAGTATCTGGAACTTTAGATAACAATTTAAAAAATTTCTCTTTAGAGTTGAAGAAGAGATTTAAGAATTACTCAAAAAGAAGCATAACAAAAGATGGATTAAAAGTATCTTCTTTGGTCATAAACGACTTTTTAGTAGATATCAATCCACCAATAATATCTTATTGTAAAGCATCATTATTAGGTTTGACTAAATGTTTATCTATATATAATGGTAATACTTATTGGGTAACATCAGATATTATATTAGATAGATGGGAATATATATTAAAAGGTTATTCTCAAATATATAATACTTTTAATATTCTTCAATATAGGAAGAATCAAAAGAAGATAGATGAAGAATACCCAAACAATATTTATACTGTTGATACAGAATTTAATGTTGGTGAAGATATATTTGAAATAGCATTAGTCAATATTAGAAATCCTTATGAATCTGTCTTCTCCACATTAAAAAATAACAATAAAGAGAATGCCAGTTTGTGGTTAAAGCTAGATAAGATTATATTTGATCATTCACCAGACTTAGAAGATATATCATCTCTACTAAATCCTAATGCTAAAATTTTATATTATGGATCTTTTATGGATAAGAAAATATGTGAATTGTCTTCTGATAGAACATTTTTAGATTTATCCACAGTAGCCAGAGAAGTAGCTAAGAAATATGGATATACTTTTAGTTCTTCTTTTCCAAAATTAACTGATATATATTCACAATTAGTTTCTTCTTTGGAATGGCAAACACACATTAGACCTCATACTGCTTTGTCAGATGCTTTGATGTTAATGGAGTTATACTGTTTACTTTTTCTTCGTTAGAACATTAGTTATTATTAATACGATAATAATTACTACTATTACTCCTAGTATAGCATATATAGAACCTTTAGATTTGATAGATGTTTTACTGATTATAAAGAATACTGCTCCAAATACTACTACGGCTACTATTATTCCTATTATGGATCCTATATCAAAACCAGAAGTCTGTTTTAATTTGAAACCTGCTGAAGCAGTAACCTCTGCTATGACTGAACTTTTTTGTAATGCTTCTAAGACAGAATCTGCTACAGATTCAGATATTAATTTATTTACGACTTCTTGTGTTACTACACATTTACCAAAAGTGAAGCCTTTAAAATTAAGAGTAGCTTTTTGACTAATATCAGTTTGTGTGGCTACAACATTCTCTACAGCACTAGATATCTTATTTTTGATATTTGTTTCAAACTCATTTGATATTACACCAGTATAATCACTGATATTAAAAGATCCTATTCCAGTCGCATTAGCAGATTGTTGTATTTCGGTTTCTAACTTCTCTTGAACTTTTCTGGATATATCATTTATCATCTGTTCTCTTTGTTCTGATGATAACTTGGCTATAATTTGAACATCATTTCTAGCTTCTTGACCAACTTCTATACCAAGACCACAGAATCCTTGAATGTTAGAAATAATTTCCTGATCAATTATGATATCGGTGGTAGATTTTTGAACAAAACTAGATACTGTTTCATTAGTAATATTAACAGTGTCATTGTATATTATGTCTTGAACAGTTTTAGAACTATTTCCTCCCATTTTAAATGGGTTCAGAAGATTTTTTAATTTCTTGTTGTCTAAGAAATCCACCAATAGATCAATATTGTTGTTTCAATTCTGTCTGCTATGGTCCTAATATAGATGGAACATTGAGTAATAATTGTAGAGATGTTTTAAAAAATGCTTGTTTAAATGTCAATTCTGCTTCTTGTTCTGCTTTCGAAGATAAATATAAAGATGATTATGACTTAGTAGTATCAGATAGATGTTTTAGTGGAACGGATGCTCAGATATTAGATAATCTAAATGCTCCAGCTTGTAAAAAATTATGTAAAGAAGGCAATTTAGAGTGTAGAAACTTCTTACAAAGATTCTGTATTGGTAAGTATCCAGATGAAAAACAATATTCTAATTTATGTGGATGTTATTATGATAAGAGTATATATGAGACTTACTATTCTGGACTAAATACTATTACTAGAGAAGTTATAGATTTTATACCAGCTTGTTCATTTCCAGCATGTGCTTCTTCTGATTTTAGAGTTCCACCAGCAGATGGATGTAGATCTATTTCTGTATGTTTCCAAAATGTTCAAATTAATAATAGTGGTGTTATTCTTAGTTTAAATATAGATCAAAGTGTTGACCAATGTAAAAATTTAGTT
>Ga0315287_10004350_pt1 | contig 13812 bp, 11 predicted proteins | sample YL17G11_0_MG_FD_205037 | JGI IMG/M metagenome (GOLD analysis project Ga0315287, IMG submission 205037) | Sediment microbial communities from Yellowstone Lake, YNP, Wyoming, USA - YL17G11_0 | ecosystem: Environmental > Aquatic > Freshwater > Lake > Sediment | place: USA: Wyoming | collected... | reverse complement strand
AAGAACGGATCGAACCAAGGAGATGAAAATGACCCCGGGCTCGAATGGTCGCCCTCCCTTCCCGCCCTTCACGCGCGAAGCCGCAGTCCGGAAGGTACGCATGGCTGAGGACGCGTGGAATACACGCGACCCCGAACAGATTTCACTCGCCTACACGGTTGATAGCACCTGGCGAAATCGCGTGGAGTTCTTGTCGGGGCGTGAGACGATCGTGCAGTTCCTGCGGAGGAAATGGGCGAAGGAACTCGACTACCGGCTTATCAAAGAGCTATGGACCTTTCATGATGCACGTATAGCGGTACGATTCGCCTATGAGTGGCACGACGACTCGGGCAGCTGGTTCCGCTCCTATGGCAACGAGAACTGGGAGTTCGACGAGCACGGCCTAATGCGCCGACGCATCGCAAGCATCAACGACCTGCCGATCAATGAAACGGACCGTAAGTACCACTGGCCGCTGGGCCGACGTCCGGATGATCACCCGAACCTGTCGGATCTCGGTATGTAGCCTGACTCGGAACTCCACACCGACGCGCCGAAAGCGGCGCGCTGATGAGCCTTGTCGTTAAGCTGCTGTCGATGAATCATACGTACAACTCATTCTTGATCGTTGGCGCCTTCCTGAGTGCAGTTGCCGCACTGCTGCACGTCGGCTGCATTGTCTTCGGTGCGCCGTGGTATCGCTTCTTCGGTGCTGGTGAGCAAATGGCTCAACTTGCCGCTGCAGGCAGTTGGCGCCCCACGATGATCACCGCAGGTATTGTGGCAATTCTGATCACTTGGGCAGCCTATGCATTGTCCGGTGCAGGGGTCATACCCAGGTTACCGTTGCTGCGCACCGCTCTTTGCGTCATTACGGGCGTCTACTTGTTGCGTGGCCTTGCCGTCCTGCCACTGGCCAGGTTCGCTGCAGGTCGCAGCACCGCATTCTGGTGGTGGAGCTCGGCCATCTGCTCTGTATTTGGGCTGGCACACGCGATTGGCCTTGCGCAGGTATGGGCTCGCTTGTGACCCGGGCGCAGCCTGCGAATTCACTCCGCCCGAACCCGCTGCGCGGGTCGGCTTGATTCGGCCGCTGGGCCACGTCGGCCGCGATGCTTCCTCATCGTGCCATGGGCTCCACTTCCGAAATCAGAGTGCCCTTCACCTTGTCGATCGTGCAGTTGCGGTGATCTTCGGGAGCCCAACTCATGTGGTCGGTGCGCCAGCGCAGTTCAAGCGGTTCGCTACCATCAGGTTCGCCGCCGGCACCAGGACGCGACCCAATCCCTCGCTCAAGCGGAGCCCCAGCGGCTTGGGTCGCTCTTGCAGCCGTCTGTTCCGCCCCCCCAGCACTAAAATGAACGGAGTATTCGCATGCTTCAGCTCAGGCCATTGGATCAGCTCGTTCCGATCTTTCAGCAGATCAATGCCGATGTCTCGCCCGTCGTATTGGTGAATGTATTCCAGGTGGCGGAAGAGGACATCCCGGCTCTTCTGAAAGCTTGGGAGGCCGACGCCAACTGGATGAAAAAGCAGCCGGGCTACATCTCAACTCAGTTGCATCAAGGCATTGCCGGAAGCACGGTATTCATGAACTATGCATTGTGGGAGTCGGTGGCCCATTTTCGGGCTGCGTTCACCCATCCGGAGTTCAAGGAGGCTCTGGAGCACTACCCGTCCAGCGCGGTTGCGTCACCTCATCTGTTCACACGGCTTTCGGTACCCAATCTGTGCGTCGGTCCGTAGTTCAGGCGACCCAGTTATTCGTCGGTCTCGTCCCACCAAGGATATGCGCGTCATGCCGCAAGAGGGGACGAGACCATCGCGTTCAATTCAGTGACGCAGCGGTTCCAAGTCTCCTGGGTAGACGATTTCCACATGAACTACGGCATCATGTTCTCGGAAGGCGAAGCGACTGAGCGGGGGTTTGTCGTCAAAGGGACATATGATGTCGCCCCGAACTCCCCGCCGTGGGGCTGGAAGACCGTCTACGAAGTCATCGACGAGAATCACCTGTCGATCACCGCATTCAATGTCACGCCAGACGGGCAGGAAGCGAAGGCTGTCGAGACAAGGTACTCTCGAGCGGCACAGTGACATTGATCGGCGAAGAACCTTTGTTGCTGGCGGTGGCCACTTCAAGCTAACGTCGTACCATTGCCAACATCACCAGTCACCTCGTCGCGTTGCCCGCCGGAGAGCCACGATGCCGCTTGAAACATCCGCCCTCGATCCCATGAGCGTCCAGCCGCGCACCGATTCGGGTTACCCGGAACCATACCGTTCGCGCGTGCTGCCCCGCGAGAAGCGTGCGTTAGGCGACGCGCTGGGGCTCACGAAGATCGGCGTCAACCTGACCACGCTGCCGCCCGGCAAGGAATCCTCGATGCGGCACTGGCATACGCACGAGGAGGAATTCATCTACATCGTCGAGGGAGAGGTCGTGCTGCGCACGGAGGCAGGGGAGCAGGTGGTCCGCGCCGGGCAATGCTGTGGCTTCAGACTCGGCACGCGTGACGGCCACCAGCTGGTGAATCGGAGCGGCCGGCCCGTGACGTACCTCGAGATGAGCAACCGGGACGCGGCGGACGCCGCCGTGTATCCGGACGTGGACCTGCTGTGGAATCCACCCGGGGCGCCGGACAAGTTCACGCGGCGGGACGAGACCCCTTATTGAGGAGCAGGAGACCCGGAAGCCCTCACCCGCGCAGAGCGCGACCTCTCCCGCTGAAGCGGGAGAGGCGGGGTTATCACCTCTCCCGCTGAAGCGGGAGAGGCGGGGCTATCACCTCTCCCGCCGAGGCGGGAGAGGTCGGCCGCAGGCCGGGTGAGGGCCTCAGAAATTCCAGTGCAGCGTCACCGAGGCATTGCGCCCCGGCCGCGTGTAGTACGGCACCAGCGGATCGCTGGCCGCGCGCCCACGGACATCTGCCCACTCGATGTACGCCTCGTCCGTGAGGTTGAAAACGCCGGCATTCAAGCTCAAGCCGTGCCCGAGGCTGACATTGGCAAGCCAGTCGATGGTCACGTAACCATCCGTCTCGTACAGATCCACCTTGCTGTCGTCCACGTCGTGCTTGGCCTCGACCGCGGTGACCGCGATCTCGCTGCCCCAGCGGCCGGACGATGCGTCGAAACGCACGCCCGCCACGGCGCTGGGCGGATCCACGGAGTTGAGCGGCTCGTCGCGCGAAACGTCGTCGCCGCGCGACCACGCGGCCGCCAGCCGGCCGGACCAGCCCTCGAGGCGCGGCGAAATGTCTTCCGCGCGCACCGTCAGGCTCAGTTCGGCACCGTAGATGCGCGCCTGCGACACGTTCTGCGACTGGAACAGGGTCACGCCGCTGGCCGGATCGACGCCGAGGTTGACCTTGGACTCGATGAAATCGCGGTAAGCGTTGTAGTAGACGCTGCCGGTGAGGCTGAGCCCGGCAGTCCGCCAGCGCATTCCGAGTTCGAAACCATCGCTCTCCTCGGGCTGGAGGTCCGGGTTCGGGATCGCGCGCACGTTGAAGAGCGGCAATTCCAGGCCGATATTGACGTCCTCGGGCGGCGGCGAGCGAAAGCCGTGCGCGTACTGGAAAAAGCCCCCCAGTGAATCGCTGAAACGGTACGTCAGCCCGAGTTTCGGCGCTACGGACACCTCGTCGAGACCGACGGCCGTCGAGTTCGGATTATCCTCGCGATAGATTCGGTCGACCTGCGGCTTCAGGTCGTAGTAGTCGATGCGCAGGGCCGGCACCACCGTCCAGCGGGAATCTTTCCCGGCAATCTCATCCTGCGCGAACACGCCGATCTCGGTCACGTCGGTGACCGGCAGGTCGCGCAGTGGAAACACTTCGCCGAGGATCGTACCGGTCTCCGCGCCCGTGATGAGGTTGGTCTGCAGACCGTCGCGCAGTTCCTCGATGCGGGTACGCGACGCTTCGAGCCCGTACACGAAATCATGGGTGACTCGCTCGCCAGCCGCGGCCTGCACGGTCGTCAGTTCCACCCCGACGGTGCTTTCCTTGAAGCTGAAATTGCGTTCGATCTGCGACGGCGACGTGCGTGGCGGCGCGGCCTTGCGGATCTCGAACGTGTCCTGCTCGGTATCGGTGCCCTGCCAGTACACGCGCCAGTCGAGCCCATCGAACCCTCGGGTGGCCTGCAGCGACTGTTCGGCGCTGAAGCGATAGCGCTTCGTCTCGTCGCTGCCGTCGAGTTGCGTCGTGTTCACGAAACGGCCCGGCAGGCCGAGGAAAGCATCGACAGCCGTGTCCTGTCGGACGCGGCCGCCTTCGGCCGCGAACGTCAGCGGGCCCCCGGGCGCCGCATCGAACGCATACTTGAGAATGACCGAATCGGCGGTGTAGTCGCGCGGATCGGGCTGCACGTCAGCGGCAGTGTCGGGTTCGTGCCCCTCGCGCCGCACCAGCCCAAGCAGGAGGTCGCCCGGGCCGGCGTGGGCGGCGCCAATCGCGGCCGCATGCCACCCCTGATCGACCCCTGCGTATCCCGCCTCCGTGCGCACGGCGAGCGGCTCCGCGGCAGCGGCAAGCAGGCCGGCTGGCCGCAGCGTGGTCATCGCGACGATGCCACCGATGGCATCACTGCCATAGAGCGATGAAGCCGGGCCGCGCAGGAACTCCACGCGGTCGACGAACGCGAGGTCCACGAAACTGCGGCCCGAGTCGGAGAAACTGCCGACCGCGAAGCCGCCCGCCGCGGGGATCCCGTCGATCTCCACGGCAACGCGGTTGCCGCCGAGGCCGCGCACCGTGAACGAGTCCAGCCCGAAACGGAAGGGGTCGTTGCGCACGGTGATCCCCGGCTCGTAGCGCACCAGCTCTTTGACGTCGGCGACAAGGGTGAGCGCCATCTGCGCCTGGTCGATGACCGTCACCGAAGCCGCAACGCGCGACACCGGCATGAGGCGTCGTGCATACACCGTGATCGTTTCGAGGTCCGCGGACGGGGCGGCCGCCCGAGCTGGCAGGGGTGCGAAACCTGCCACCGCAGCACCGAGCGTTGCCGTGATGAAAGCGGCCAGTTGCAGTGAAGTCTTGTGGCGTATTGACATGGATCAAGGGCTTTCCGGCCTGGGGAGCGCAGAGTTCATGCATCGAGCAGGTCTCATGCGCACAGCGTGGGCCCTCGCACCCAGGAGACGCCATGACGAAGATCAAGTCCAGTTCCATTTTGCTCCTCGCAGCCGTGACCGCCGTCCTGGCCGGCGCACACGCCGCTGCCGCGGAGGCCCCCGCCCCGGCCGCCACTCCGGCAGCAGTCGCGCCGACCACGCTGGCAGGCGCCATCACGGGCGGCAAGGCGCACGTCGAACTCCGTTATCGCCTGGAAACCGTGGACCAGGACCCGTTTGCGGATGATGCCACCGCGTCCACGCTCCGCACCCGCCTGAACTACCAGAGCGGCGAGTGGAGCCACCTCAGCGCCTTCCTGGAGGCGGACAACGTCACGGTGATCGGCAACGACAAGACCTACAACAGCACCGTGAACGGCGTGACCGACCGGCCGATCGTGGCGGACCCGGAGTACACGGAGGCCAACCAGGCGTACCTGCAATTCAAGCTCGGGACCTTCACCGGGATCGGGGGCCGCCAGCGGATCATCCTCGACAACCATCGCTTCATCGGCAACGTCGGCTGGCGCCAGAACGAGCAGACGTATGACGCCGTGACATTGAAGTCCTCCGCACTGCAGAAGACACAGCTGCAGTATTCCTACCTGGCCAACGTCAATCGAGTGACGGGCCCGGACGACGGCTCACAGCCAGGGAACTACCGGTCCAACTCCCACGTCCTGAACGGCAAGGTCGATTTTGGCGCGCCCGGCGCGCTAACCGTCTTCGACTACGCGCTCGACCTGGAGAACGCACCGAACCTGTCGAGCAACACCTACGGGTTGCATTACACCGGCAACCATAAGTTCACGGACACGACGAAGGTCAACTGGATTGCGTCCTACGCAAGGCAGCAGGACTACGCAGACAATCCCAACGACTACGCGGCGGACTACTACCTGCTCGAGGCCGGGCTCGGCCTCGGCAAGTTCGGCGTCAAGGCGGGCTACGAGGTACTGGGCGGGGACACTGCGCCCAATCGCGCCTTCCAGACTCCGCTCGCGACGCTGCACGTGTTCCAGGGCTGGGCGGACAAGTTCCTCACCACTCCGCGCGAAGGCGTCGAGGACCTGTACCTGGGCGCCTCGGCCAACTTCGGCGCGCTCGCGTTGATCCTCGTCTGGCATGACTTTTCCGCGGAGGCCGCCAGCGCCGACTACGGCACCGAATGGAACGCCTCGGCCGGCTACAAGTTCGGCAAGAACTACGAGGTGCTGGCCAAGTTCGCCGACTACCAGGCGGACGGCTTCGCCACCGACACCACCAAGGTCTGGCTGCAACTGTCCGCCACGTTCTAATCCGATAACTGACCGGCAGGGGACAGATCGATCGCCTTGCAGGACAATGCAGGGCTGATCGAACTGCCCCCTTTTCCAATGCCGGGAATTTCCACCATGAAGCTCGAGACCCTCGTCGTTCACGCCGGTTACTCGCCCGACCCGACCACCAAGGCCGTCGCGGTGCCGATCTACCAGACCACGTCGTACGCCTTCGACGACACCCAGCACGGCGCGGATCTCTTCGACCTCAAGGTCGCGGGCAACATCTACACGCGCATCATGAATCCGACGACGGACGTCCTCGAGAAGCGGGTTGCGGCGCTCGAAGGCGGTGTCGGCGCGCTCGGCCTCGCCTCCGGCCAGGCCGCGATCACCTACGCACTGCAGACCATCACCGAGGCAGGGCAGAACGTCATCAGCTCGACGGCACTGTACGGCGGCACGTACAACCTGTTCGCGCACACGTTCCCGCAGTACGGCCTGCAGGTGAAGTTTGCCGATCACCGCGACCCGGACTCCTTCGCGAAACTGATCGACTCGAATACCCGCGCCATCTTCTGCGAGTCCGTGGGCAACCCGGCGGGCAACGTTACCGACTTCGGCGCGCTGGCCGACATTGCGCATCGTCACGGCATTCCGCTGATCGTGGATAACACCGTGCCGACGCCTTACCTGTGCCGCCCGTTCGAGCACGGCGCCGACATCGTCGTGCACTCGCTCACCAAGTACCTCGGCGGCCACGGCAACAGCATCGGCGGGGCGCTGATCGATTCCGGCAAGTTCCCGTGGCAGGAACATGCAGACAAGTTCCCGCGCCTCAACACGCCTGACGTTTCGTACCACGGCGTCGTCTACACGGACGCCTTCGGGCCCGCCGCGTACATCGGCCGCGCGCGTGTCGTGCCCCTGCGCAACATGGGCGCCGCGATTTCGCCCTTCAATTCCTTCCTGATCCTGCAGGGCATCGAGACGCTGGCGCTGCGCATGGACCGCATCTGCGACAACGCGCTCGCGGTGGCCAGGTACCTGCAGAAACACCCGAAGGTGCGCTGGGTGAATTACGCCGGACTGCCGGACCATGCCAGCCACGCCCTGGCCCGCAAGTACATGGGCGGCCGCGCGTCCGGCATCCTCACCTTCGGCATCGAAGGCGGCCTCGCCGCCGGTGCCCGCTTCCAGGACGCCCTCGGGCTGTTCGTGCGCCTGGTCAACATCGGCGACGCCAAGTCGCTCGCCTGCCATCCGGCCAGCACGACGCACCGCCAGTTGAACCCGGCGGAACTCGCCAGAGCCGGCGTGAGCGAGGACATGGTGCGCCTGTCGGTCGGCATCGAGCACATCGACGACCTGATCGCCGACCTCGAGCAGGCGCTGGCCGCCGCATAGGTGTAGATCCCAAGACCGGGATCCGTGCCCTTGCGGGACAATTCTGCGGATGTCCCGCCCGCTGACGGATCCCGTCTTTGACTGGCTCGCCTATTACGCGGAGTTCGATCCGGGTCGTCTCGCAGCCGTCGATCTCGCGACCAGCCGCTGGTTGAGCTATCGGCGGCTGAACGAACGCGCCACGCGCCTCGCCACGGCGCTGCGGGAGCGCTTCGGCGTCGAGCACGGCGACCGGGTCGGCTTCCTCGCCCACAACAGCACCGACCATTTCGAAACGATGTTCGCGTGCTGGAAGCTCGGCGCGATCTTCGTGCCGATGAACTGGCGCCTGTCGCCGCACGAGACGGCTGCCATCCTCGAGCACTGCGGGCCCAGGGTGGTCCTGTGCAACGACGAGTTCACGGGCCTGCTCGCCCTCGCCCACCCGCCGCTGGTCCTGCGCACGCCCGGCAGCGACGATTGCGGATACGAGACCCTGATCGCCTCACACGATCCCCGCGTCGAGATGGAGAACGTGGACTTCGACACGATCAACATGCTGCTCTACACGTCCGGCACCACCGGCCGGTCGAAAGGCGTGATCTACACGCACCGCATGACGAACAACATCGTCGTGCACGCCGCTCTGCACGCTCGCGTGCGCGCGGGTACCCGCACGCTTACCTATTCGCCCTTGTTCCATGCCGCCGGACTCAATGCAGTCACGATGCCCCAGTTTCACTACGGCGGCGCGGTGCTGGTGATGAAGGCCTTCGACCCGCGCGCATGCCTGCGTCTGCTCGCGGATCCGCAACTCGCCATTACGCACACGGTGGGCGTACCGACGACCTACCTCATGATGAGCCAGCTGCCAGAGTTCGAGACCGCCACTTTCCCGACGCTCGAACTCGCTGCCGTCGGGGCCGCGCCCGTGCCGCTGCATCTGCTCGAAACCTGGGCGCGCAAAGGCCTGTCGCTTGCACAGTCCTACGGCACGACCGAAGTTTTCAGCGTGTCCTTCTGCCCGCCGGAGCAGGCGCGGGAAAAGCTCGGTTCCGCCGGCCACGCACTCATGCACGTTCGCGTGCAGATCGGCAACGAGCACGGCGTGGAAATGCGGCGGGAGACGGTCGGCGAGATCCAGGTGCGCGGTCCCGGCGTGACGCCAGGCTACTGGCACGATCCGGAGGCCACCGCCGCGGCGTTCGCCGTCAACGGGTGGTTTCGCACGGGAGACGCGGGCCGGATGACGCAGGACGGCACCCTCTACGTGGTGGATCGCATCAAAGACATGTACATCTCGGGCGGCGAGAACGTGTACCCGGCCGAGGTCGAGGACGCGATCGTCGAGCTCCGCGAGGTGAGTCACTGCGCGGTGATCGGCGTGCCTGACGAGACCTGGGGTGAAGTCGGGCTGGCGCTGGTACTGTTGCGCAAAGAGTGCCAGCTCGACGCGCAGCACCTGCTGGAGCATTGCGCCGACCGGCTGGCGCGCTACAAGGTGCCGCGGCACGTCGTGTTCGTGAACGATCTGCCGCTCAGCGCGCAGGGCAAAGTCCTCAAGAAGGAATTGCGCAGGATCTACCTGGAGGACGGCGCCTACTCGCCCTCGAGAGTCGCATGAACCCGGTCAAGGCCATTGACGCCGCCTTCCTGCAGCTCGAAAGCGCCGCCACGCCGATGCACGTCGGGGCGCTGTTCGTGCTCGAGCCGCGCACCGCCCAGGAGGCCAGGACGTTTTTCCGGCGCTTCAAGCAGGAGATCGGCCGCTCGCTCGGCCGCAGCGAGATCTTCACGCGGCGAGTCGCCACGCTGCCGTTCGGCCTCGCGAATCCCATCTGGGTAACTACCGCGCACGTAGACCTCGACCATCACGTCCGTCGTACCGTGCTGCCGGAGCCGGGCACGCAACGCCAGCTGGAGGAATGTGTCGCCGACCTGCACACGCCGCGCATGGATCCGCTGCGGCCCCTGTGGGAGCTGCACGTCATCGAGGGGCTGCAGGCCGGTCGGCTGGCGCTGTACGTCAAGACACATCATGCGGGTCTCGACGGGGCTTCGGCCCAGTTGTTCCTGATGTCGTTCGTGGACGCGGGCAGGCCGGCGGCGGCCGGCGCACGCGGCAAGGCGCCCGCGCCGCCGCCGGCCGAGGAACCCACGACCCGCGAGTTGCTCGCGGCCGGGCTCAGGCACCAGGCAGGACAGTTCGTGCAGCTGCCGGCGCTTGCTCGGCGCCTCGGCGGTTCGGCAATCGCGTCGGCGCGCGACGTGCGTTCGGCGCTGGCATCGCTGACGTCCGGCGGGCCGCCGACGCCGCGCACGCCGCTCAATGTCGCCATCTCCGGTGAGCGCAGCTTTGCATCCATAGCATGCGACCTCGCCCTCGTGAAGGCGATTGCCAGGGCGCACGACGCCACCGTGAATGACGTCATCATGGCGACGTGCGCGGGAGCCGTGCGGCGCTGGCTGGTACGACACGATGCGCTGCCGGAGCAACCGCTCAAGGCGGCCGTGCCCGTTTCGACGCGTGCGGCCGGCAATACCGATCACCGCATCCAGGTATCGTTCATGTCGGTGAGCCTGCATACCGACATCGGCAGTGCGCACGCTCGCCTTGCCGCCATTCATCGCTCGGCGCTCGCAGCCAAGCACACGGCGGCCAAGGTCAATTCCATGCTGCCGGAGGACCTGCCGTCGCTCGGATTGCCATGGCTGCTGCGCGGGCTTGCGGGCGTGATGAACCGGCCGGAGGTCATCGACCGCTTGCCACTGCCGACCAACATCATCATCTCGAACGTCGCGGGCCCGTCGGTGCCGCTGTTCGTCGCGGGCGCGCGCGCGGTGACCTATTCACCTGTGTCGATCCCTTACCACGGTTGCGCGCTCAACATCACCGTCTACAGCTACGACGGCAAGCTGTTCTTCGGGCTGACCGCCGCACGCAACGCCCTTCCCGACCTGAGCGATCTCGGTGACGGAGTGCGCACGGAGATCGACTTGCTGTCCAAGCCGCCGCGCAAGGGCGGCGCCCGCAAACCCCGATGATCCGTCGACTGCGCCGCCCCCTGCTTGCTGCGCTCGAATTTCGGGCAGTCGGCGAAGTGGGCCTGCTGCTGCTCGCATTGCCGCTTCTCAATCGCGCCCCCCGCGGCGACGGCCATCCGGTGCTGCTCATGCCGGGCTTCGGTGCAGGGGAATCCTCGCTCGAGCCGCTGCGCCTGTTCCTGAAATCGCGCGGCTACCACGTCGAGGCCTGGGGATTTGGCCGCAACCGCGGCTTCAATCGCCGCCTCGCCAACGCCATCGAGCAGAAGGTGCGCTACCTGCACCACCGTCACCGCCGTCGCGTGAGCCTGATCGGCTGGAGCCTCGGCGGCGTGTTTGCCTTTTATGCGGCCCACGCGGCGCCGGAGTGCGTGCGCACGGTGATCTCGCTCGGCAGCCCGCTCCGACTCGATCCCGACAGTCGCCCTCCGCCGGGCATCGTCGCGATGTACAAGGTGTTGTCGCATCCGATGGGTCCCATGGTCCACCAGGCGCGGGTCCGCTCGCGCAGGATGCGCGGTCCGCCGCCCGTACCCTCGACGTGCATCTACTCGATGCACGATGGCGTCGTCCCTCCGGACCAGGCGACGCTCGAGGGTGACCCGACCAATCACGAGAATGTGCGCGTGCCGGGCAGCCACTTCGGTTTTGGCGTGAACAGCCTCGCGATGTGGGTGATCGCCGACCGCCTCGCGACGCACGAGGGGGCGTGGCGCCCGTTCGCGCCGAAGGGCCGGATGGCTCCGATCTTCCGCGCATTCGGCCCTCGGGAATGAGACCGGTTCGCAGGCGCGCAACCCCCGATTGATTTTCCGTCCCCGTGCCGTCCAAGTGACGTACGAATCAATCGACGTCCCGGGGGCCGAACATGCAATCTCACTCCCTGCTTCAGGCGACCCGCCGCACGGCGCTGCTGCTGTGCGCATCGCTGGCGCTCAGCGCCTGTGGCGGCGGTGGCGGAGGGTCGGGTGATTCCGGCGGTGGCGGTACCGGCCAGACGCCGGCCTACAAGGTGCTCGCCACCAACGATCTCGGCATGCACTGCGTCGATGCGGACTTCTCGGTGTTCTCGATCCTGCCTCCGTACAACGTCGTCAACGCCCAGGTCGTGCGCACGGACGCAAACGGCAAGCCGGCACTGCTCGATGACAGCGCGGTCGGCCTGCGCTATTCGGCCGTCGCCGATGCCAACGGCTCGATCAACAGCCGCAGCATCGACAAGACCAACTTCTGGCTGTACGCCGCGCGCGTCTACGGTGCCAATCTCGCCCCGGGCCAGGGACTCAAGGGCCTGTACATGCCGGCCGAAGCCACCGCGCCGGAGCAGACCTCCTTCGCCTGGAAGGCGGCGAACGGCGTGTTCAAGGCCGAAGGCATCCCGATCATACCGGTGGACGATGCCGGCCACAGCAACCGCTACCCCCTGGTGCGGCTCACCGCGACGGACAAGACGAACAGCCAGTCCGTCGCGACGCTGGACATCGTGCTCCCAGTGTCCGAGGAGACGACCTGCCGCGACTGCCACTCCACCGGCGGCCCGGCGGCGAATGCCTCCGGCATCACCTGGTCTGCGGCGAGCGACATCGAAGTTCAGTCGCGCGAAAACGTGCTGCTGCTGCACGACAGCCGCATGGGCACGAGCCTGCTGGCCGCGAAGCCGGTGCTGTGCGCCGGATGCCATTATTCGGCCGCGCTCGATCTGGCCGGCACCGGTCCGGCGGGCGCGCAAGTGGGCCGCCCGACGATGTCGGCCGCGATGCACGCTTACCACAGCAACAAGATGGTGACGGCGGCCGGCACGCCGCTCGCCGATCATTGGGTTGCCCAGGGCGGCACGCCGCCCTCGCCCGAGACGCAGGCCTGCTACCTCTGTCACCCCGGCAAGACCACACAGTGCCTGCGCGGCGCGATGACCGACGCGGTCACGTGCCAGAACTGTCATGGGGGCATGGGCGCCGTCGGCGGTGCGGCCGCCTTGGCCACGGGCGGAAGTATCGACGGGCAGAACGACGGCAAGACGCGTCGCCCCTGGATGGACCTGCCGCGCTGCCAGTCGTGCCACACGGGCGATGCGAACACTCACCTGACGGTGCCCGACGCCTCGCTGATGGCGAGCGACGGCATGCGCACACTGCTGGCCTTCGAGGCGGCCGACGCTGCCGCCTCCCCACGCAAGGCCGCGAGCAGCCGCTTCGCCGAGAACACCAATGCGCTGTTCCGCTACAGCAAGGGCCACGGTGGTGTCGCGTGCGAGGGCTGTCACAACAGCACGCACGCAATCTGGCCCAACCCGGTCGACCTGCACAACGACAACGTCGCCTCGAAGCAACTGCAGGGCCACTCGGGAACGATCTCGGAATGCACCACCTGCCACGGCGCGGGAACGCTGGCGCTTTCCCTCGGCGGCCCGCACGGCATGCATGTCGTGGGCGACTCGCGCTGGACCAACGGCGGCCACGAGTCGCTCGCCAAGCAGAGCCGCCAGGCATGCGCGGCCTGCCACGGCAAGACCTTCCGCGGCACAGCGCTCTCCCGCACGGCCGCGCAGCGCGACTGGGGTTCGCGGACCGTCGCCAAGGGCACGGCTGTCGGCTGCTACGACTGCCACAACGGGCCGAACGGCGGCGACTGATTTTCTGCAGGACGGGTGGGCCTGATCACCCCGCAGGCCCACCCGTTTTTTTCGCGCCGCAAGATACGCGAGCGGTCCGAACCGCTGCGCGTGGCTGCTGTAACATCCGCGGATGAACGAGCCCAATCCGAACGCGCTGCAGCACGCGCGCGAACTGAGCCCCCGCCGCAACACTACCGCGGCCACCGACATTCCCACGCTGGTCACCGAGCAGCTGCGGCATTTTTCGATCGACCCGCAGACGGACTTCGGGCGGCGACTCGGCGCGCTCGCCGAATCGCTGTACACCAGCAACGTCGCGGCGCACGACCTGTGGGCCGTCACGCTGCGCGAACTGGCGAACCTCGACCAGCGCGATCGCGTCGCCCGCTTCAACGCCAAGCGGT